>Ga0302321_100002599_pt1 | contig 15500 bp, 9 predicted proteins | sample Fen_T0_1_FD_202505 | JGI IMG/M metagenome (GOLD analysis project Ga0302321, IMG submission 202505) | Peat permafrost microbial communities from Stordalen Mire near Abisko, Sweden - Fen_T0_1 | ecosystem: Environmental > Terrestrial > Soil > Wetlands > Permafrost | place: Sweden: Abisko...
AGAGATCTTCCACGCCCCGGATCTCCTTACCTACTTGCATGGAAATCGCTTGGACAAGGCCGGGCTCATCGAGCGTGCCTTGCAGGAACCGCCGCACGCCTTCATGGAAATTCCTTCCGACCTCGCCGTTCGCTGCATGGCCCGGGAGGCAGGCGCGCGAGGTTCTTGCGCAATCAATGTGTCGGCGTGCGCAGCGGGCACCCAGGCGCTGGGCGAGGCGTTCTGGTTGCTACGCGACGGAGAACTCGATGCCGTGATCGCGGGCGGCTTTGATTCCATGGTCAATCCCATCGGGGTCGGCGGCTTCACTCTGCTGGGCGCGCTGTCCACCAGCAACCACTTGGGGCCAGGAGCATCCCGACCGTTCGATGCGGAACGTGACGGGTTCGTGCTGGGCGAAGGCGCGGCGGCCTTCTTCCTGGAAACCGCGGCCTCGGCCAAGCAGCGCGGTGCCTGCGTTCTCGCCGAAATTCTCGGCTATGGCTCCACCCTCGACGCCTTTCGGGTTTCCGATCCCGACGAACACGAGCGCGGCGCGGTCGCGGCCATGCGCGCGGCCATGGCCGATGCTGCAATCACGCCCAGCGAGGTCGACTACATCAACGCGCACGGCACTGGCACGCGCAAGAACGATCCGGCCGAAGCCCGAGCCATCCGAGCAGTCTTCGGCGACGCGCCGCCACCCACCAGCTCGACCAAGAGCCAGATCGGCCACCTTATCGGTGCCGCCGGCGCAGTGGAGGCCGTCGCGGTTCTGTTCGCGCTGGCCGAGCAAACCCTGCCTGCCACCATCAACCTCAACCATCCTGATCCCGAGTGTGACCTGGACTGCGTGCCCAATCGGCCGCGACCAGCAAGCGTGCGGGTGGCACTTTCCAATTCCTTTGGCTTCGGCGGCCAGAACGCCTGCCTGCTGCTGGGCGCTGCCCATACCTTGTCGTGAGGAGTGACCATGTCCGATCCGCAAGCATCCCCTACCATCGAACGAATCATCCGCTGTGTGGCCCAAGTTCTGGCCCGGAATCCTGGCGAGGTTTCGCCGCAGAGCCGGCTCATCGAGGACTTGGGCGCCGATTCGCTGGACCTGGTCGAGCTGATGTACGTGCTCGAGGACGAATTCGCCATCAAGCTCGATAAGCAGGACCTGAGCCTCAGTGCCCAGCTTGGCTTACCCGAAAACGAGGTTCACCAAAACGACGTGCTGACACCCAAGGCGCTGACCTTGCTGCACGAACGCTATCCGCAAGCAGCGGCCCTGTTGCACGAGGGCGTGACCCGTGCACGATTGGCGCCGCTTCTCACCGTAGAGGCCCTGGCGGCAGGCATCGGCAACAAGCTCGCGGCAAAGGAAGTGTCCCATGCTGACTGACCGGGTGTTCGTCGTCACCGGCGGATCGGGCGCCATCGGCTCGGCCATCGTGCGCGCGCTGGCCACGCAAGGGGCCCACGTTGCCCTCACCTACAAGCAAGGTAAGGAGCGCGCCGAGGCCTTGCAGTCAGAGCTCACGGCGCTCGGCCGTCGTTGTCTGATCGCCCCGGTGGATGCGTGCGACGGCAAGGCCATCGGTACGTTTGCGGCGCGCGTGGACAGCGAGCTTGGCCCCGTGGAGGGGCTGGTCAACAACCTCGGCTCGACCCAGGTTCTGCCTTTTGCACTGATCGAAGAATCGGACTGGGACGAGATGCTGACCGTGAACCTGAAGGGACTGTTTTTCTTTTCGCGCGCCTTTGTGCGCGGGATGATCCGGCGCAAGCGCGGCGTCATCGTGAACCTGGGCTCGCTGGCCGGCCACCGAATGTTGGAAGTTCCGGTCCACTACGCCACCGCCAAGGCCGCCGTCACGGGCTTCACCCTTTCGCTGGCGAAGGAGGTCAGCCGCTATGGCATTCGAGTGAACGAAGTTGTGCCGGGGCTCATCAAGGGCGGCGTCGGGCTGAACGTGACCGATCGTCAGCTTGCTGCCTACAACGAGCACTGCTCGCTGGGTCGGCCAGGCCGGCCCGAGGAGGTCGCGGATCTGGTGGCTTTCCTGGCCTCCGATCGCGCCTCGTACATCAACGCCCAAAGCATTGCCATCGACGGTGGCCTATGACGGTGTCGCGCGCATCCTGTCCGCCCGCCGACGCTGGCCCGGTCAACTACCTCGGGCAATCGCGGGGCCTGTGCCGGGAATGCGGCGAACGGGTTCCCGTGCGCTACCTGGCGCGCGGCGAGCGCGTGTACCTGGAGCGGAATTGTCCTAGCCACGGCAAGCACGAGGCGTTGGTGGCCGGGGATCTTTCCTGGTACCTCGAAGCCATGAGCCACGCGGTCGCGCCCTGCCCTCCCCCCAAGGTGCGCGCGGACAAGCAGGCCGCGTGTCCTGATGCTTGCGGCCCGTGCCTGTTTCACGGCCAGCGCTGCCATTTGCCCGTCTTGCCCATCACCAACGCGTGCAACCTGCGCTGCCCCATCTGCTTCGGCTACAACCGCGCCGATCCCTACTTCATGCCGCCCGAGGAATTCGCCAAACGGCTCGACTTCCTGCTGGATGCCACGGGCGGCGTGGATCTGGTCAACATCACGGGCGGCGAGCCCACCCTGCATCCCCAGCTGCTCGACATTCTCCGTCTGGCCAAGCGGCCTGGCATCGGGCGCATCACGCTGAACACCAACGGCATCGTACTCGGCCGACAACCAGAGTTGGCTGCGTCTTTGGCCGAGCTAGGCGTCTACATCGTGCTGTCGCTCGACACCTTGCACCCGGACCGCAGCGTACGCCTGCACGGCGTGGACCTCGTGGACGACAAGCGTCGAGCCCTGGCCGCCTTGGAGAAGCACGGCATTTCCACGACGATCCTTCACGTGCTGGTGCCAGGGGTGAACGAAGACGAGATGCCCAGTTGGCTCGAGCTTCTGGCCAACGAGCCCTTCGTTCGCAGCCTTACCATCCAGACCATGACCTATACTGGCCAGGGCGGCGCCAGCTTCGGACCGAGGCAACCCCTGCCAGTAGACGAGGTAGAGCGCATGATCGAATCGGCGAGCGCGGGTCGCATTGGCGTGGCCGACTTCATGCCGTTGCCCACCGCGCACCCCTTGTGTTACGGGGTTTCGTACCTGTTCTCCGACGACCGCCAATCTCTGCATCCGATGACCCGTCTGCTGGCCAAGGCCGAGATCGCCGACATGGCGGGCGACGGATATCTTTTGCACCCCAACGACAAATCCCACGCAGCCATGAAGGCGGCGATGGACCGCCTGTGGAGCGAGGACAGGGAGCCCGAAATTCTGCGTATTCTTAAAGGCATGCTCGCCGCGCTCTACCCGCCGGGACCGCCGCTGGACATCTACCAACGCCAGCGCGCGGGCGAACGGTTCGTGAAGACCATCTTCGTGCACGCACACATGGACGAGGACACCTACGAGGTTGGGCGCGCCATGCGTTGCCCTGATCAGGTGGTGATGGATCGCGAGCACTTGGTGGGCGCGTGCAACTTCAACCTCATCTACCGGATGCCCGATCCGCTGTTCGGAGCCGGCCAGTGAGCGCCGCCGAGCCACGGCCCTTGGTCGCTGGCAGCACGCTCGGGGTGCAGCCCGAGGACGCGTGTCTTTCCGCCACCCAGGGTCTTTGCAACACCTGCGGCCGCTTGACCGAGGCCAAGCTGGTGGCGCGCGGCGAGCGCGTGGTGATCGTGAAGTGGTGCCCCGAGCACGGACTTTCCGAAGGCCTGGTCAGCTCGAATCGCGAATGGACCACCCGCGCCGCCGGCTACTTGAAACCAGGCACGGAGCCGCGCTCTCGCGCAGTCGGCGAGCATCACGGCTGTCCCCAAAGCTGCGGGCTGTGTCCCGAGCACCAGCAGCATACCTGCGTGCCGCTTCTCGAAATCACTCCAGCCTGCGACATGAACTGCCCCATCTGCCTGGTTTCCAACCGGGTCAAGCCGCCGCTAACCTTGGCCGAGGTCGACCGCATCCTGGATACGCTGGTCGCCTGCGAAGGCAAGCTCAACATGCTGACCCTGACCGGGGGCGAGCCCACCCAGCATCCGCGGTTCCTGGAGATCGTCGACCGCTGTCTGCGTCCCGAAATCGGCATTCTGTCGATCTCCACCAACGGCCTGTGGATCGAGCGCGACGAGGATTTGCTGCGTGCCCTGCGCGACCGCGGCGTGGTCATCAGCCTTCAACTCGACGGCTTCGACAACCAGGCCTGCCAGCGATTGCGCGGGCAGCCGGGATTGGGCGAGCGCAAACGACGCGCGGTCGACCGCGTGCTCGAGCTGGGCGGTCGACTCTCGCTGACCTTCACCCTGGCCAAGGACACCAACGAGCAGGAGCTGCCCGCGGCGCTGCAATTGCTATTCAAGGAGGAGCAGATTCTCAGCTTGATGGTGCAGCCGCTGGCGATCATGGGACCGCGGCCTGCGAGCGATCTGGATCGTCTGACCGTACCCGATGCGGTCGCCTTGTTGGCCAAGTCTTCTGCCGGCGTCCTACGCGAAGAGGACTTCTCGCCCCTGCCCTGCTCGCACCCATACTGCTTCGCGCTTACCTATCTGCTCAAGCTGGGCGACGGCTCAACCGTGTCGCTGCCCTCGATTCTCGACGCCGAGACCTACCTCAACCTGATCAAGAACCAGGCCCTGGTCGGGACCGATCGCGAGAATCTGCAGGACCTTCGTGATGCCCTTTATCGATTGTGGTCGTCCGACGGAATCATGCCCCAGCGGGACAGCATGCTTGCGACCATGCGGAAGCTAATCCTGGACCTCGGGCGCCCCGGCAATCCCATGGGCCACCGCGAAGTCCTGGAGCTGGGCACTCGCAACATCAAGAGCGTCTTCATCCACCACTTCATGGATCGCTCGAACTTCGACCTCGGCCGAGTGGTCAAGTGCTGCAACCACTACCCGGTGACCGACGGCCGCCTGCTGCCGGCGTGTGTGCGCAATAACGTTCTCCGCGGTTGATCGCCCTGCGGCCTTCGCTATCGCCGCAGCAGAGGGGAGAGCAGACGAAGCAAGTGGAACACCTCCCTCGGCCGCCAGGTTAGACCCGGGGTCACGTGTTGCAGAAGATCGGTCACCATGACCTCGATGCGAATGCCAGGAGAGCCGCGGCGAACGGCCTCGGCGACAACCTGGGCTTCGCTGGGGGGAACGGTCTCGTCATTCTTGTCGTGCAGGATGACCACGGGACAAGCAAGTTCCGGAGGATGTTCGGCTACAGATAGGGCGGACAGGGTGGCCGCGTCCTGGCGTCGTTCGTCCTCGGTTTCCCAGTCAGTGTCTCCGAGGACCCGCTGGCAGAAATCCCACGCGGCGGCGACGTTATGACCTTCGCAGAAGGATTCGAGCAGGCTGCGCAGCTCGTCGCGCGTTTCGGCGGACAATGGGACGACCTCACGCAGCCGCCACGCCAAGGCCAGCTTCTGGTAGACCCAGGCTTCATGGGTCGTTGGATCGCTCGGCCTTTGCCGGCCCCACTCGGTCGACCGATGAAAAGTTGCGGACAGGTCGCCGTAGCCGCCCACCGATGCCAGGAAACGCGGCTGCCTTGGGCCTCCGCTGGCCGCGAGAAGCGCGTAGCCTCCCCCGAGGCTAAAGCCGATGATTCCGGGTGGCGACGGACTGTCGTCGAGTAGAGCGCGCAGCCCAGCAACGTCTTCCCGATCGAACGTGAGCATGGCCAACCCCGGAAGGGTGGGCACGCAGCACTCGACGCCGGCGATCGCAAGCGACCTGGCGAATGCTTGCAAGCGAAGATCGTCCTTCCCGCGCAGGGTCCACCCGTGAAGTAGGACCAGATACGCCCCGGTTGGCTGCTTGGCCCGAAAACGATCAACCTTCCATCCGTTGCCGGCGCGCACATCCTTGTCGACGGTGCAGCGGGGATCAGCGCCCGGACGCAAGTCGCGAGAACGGGAAAACACGGCCGCCAGGCGCAGCCAATCAAACATAGTCTGTCCTCTCTCGCTTCGGGTGGGTGGCCAAGCTCACCCACCGACCATCTCCGAATTTGCGCCGCGAAGCAATGCCGCCCATCGCGGCGATGCTACACTGGCTCTTCGCATGTGGAAGGCGACCAGCAACTACCTTCGCCATTTGGTGAGCCGCCGGCCGACCGGCTGGCACCCGCTGCTGGCGGTTTACTACCTGACCTACGCCTGCGAGTTCCGCTGCCCGTACTGTTCCGACGGCGCAGGCACGCCCTACCACGCTTTGCGTTCGCCGGTCTTGCGAGGCCAGGACCTCGACAAACTTCTATCGCGCATCCGACGTCACTGTGACCATCTCGTGGTCACCGGCGGCGAACCCACTCGCCACCCTGACTTCCCCGAGTTCCTGCGCATGCTTCCCAAGCACCGCTTCGACAGTGTCAGCTTGACCACCATTGGGGACGATGTCAGCCGGCACCAGGATGACATCGCGCGCTCGATTCGATATCTGGTCTTCAGTCTCGACACCATGGATTCGCCGAAGGGCGACACATGGCTGGGGCGTGGGCCGGGTCGCCACGCGGGAATTCTCGCCAACATCGAAGCCGCGCGTGTGCATCCGAGCCGGCGCTACGAGATCATCATCTCGTCGGTGGCCACGCCCGACAATCTGCCCGACCTGCACGAGGTATCCCGCTTCGCCAATGAGCGAGGCTTTCGCCACGCCGTCTGTCCGGTCCTGCGCGGGGTGAAACCCGATCCCGCGCTGGCGACCGAGCCACGCTACCGAGAGCTGTTCGATTTCCTCATCGCCCAGAAGCGACGAGGATTCCCCATCAACGGAACCCTGGCCTACCTGCGCGGCATGCGTGACCTGGCCCCGTTTCGCTGCCGCCCATCCACCGTCCTCGCCGTATCCCCCGTCGGAGACGTGTTCTATCCCTGCCTGGAGATCGGCAAAGTCGCAGGCAACCTGCTTGAAGACGCCGACCTTCACAAACTGCGGGCCGAAGGAATTCGCCGCCACGGCCCCGAGCCCACGTGCGGCAACCAATGCCACTCCGCCTGCGCGCTCGGCCTCTCCCTCATCCTCGACCGCCCTTTGACCGCGATCTCCGAAGTCATGCTGATGGCGAAGTCCAGGGTGCTGAGACCACTTCGAACTCGTCGTGCGTTGCCGCCGGCCTAACGCTATCCCTCCACCAGGGGCTGTGCCTTGCACATCTGGTAGTAGTCCCACATGTTCCCAGGTCGCGGGCTGCGCAAGGCATCAATGTTGCCGCGACAGCTGGTCCAGCAGGATTTGCAGGTGTTCTTGCGGTGGGCGGCGAGCAAGCGTTTTTCGATTTCCGCGGGCTCGTCGGTCAGGATGTTGCCCAGTGAGTCGCCCAAGCGATCGATGCACAGGCTGACCTGTCCTTGGCTGTCGATGTTGCAAAGCTGCTTGCCCGCGTTGCACGGGCCGATGCCGCCTTCTTGGATTGCCTTCGAAAAGCGCGCCAGGTAGCCACGCACGGCGACGAATTCAGGGTACTTGCGTTTGAGGGCGAGCAATCGGTCGCTGACCTCGCGTGGAATTTGCCTGGCCGAACGCTCGCCGCGCGCGTCCGAATACAAGGTCACCAGGTACGTGATGCCGAGATCCCGGCAGAGGTTGAGCAAGGGTTCGATCTCGTCGAGGTTATCTTCGAGGACGACCGAGATCATGTGCACCCGCTGCCGAGGATGGATGCGCTGCTGGTAGAGCACGCGCAAAGCCGCAAGTGCACGAACGTAGGCGCCGCTGACCCCGCGCTGCTGGTCGTGGCGTTCGGCATTGGCGTAGTCGACCGAGATGCTGATTTCGTAGATACCGGCCTGCCAGAGCTTTCGCGCCAGCTCCGGCGTGACGAACCAGCCGTTGCAGATCATCACCGGAAAGTGATGGCGGGCCAGCGCGGTCACCACGTCCACGATGTCGGGATGAAGCAACGGTTCGCCGCCGCCAATGGAAACGATCTGGGGGCCAATCTGCGCCAGCTTGTGGGAAATGGTTTCCACCTGCGCAAGCGTCAGCGAAGCGGCGTCGCGGTACTGCGGCTGCCAGAAGTTGCAGATGCCGCAGCGAAAGTTGCATGTGTACAGCAGTTGCAGGTTGGTGTGAATCAAACGCCCGACAGCGAAATTGCGGAAGTAGCGTAGCTTGCGGCCCCAGTCGTGGCCGAAATCGCTGGTTGCTGGTGAGCTCAAAGCCCTGCCAGTTTAACCGAACCGCCGCCGCTCGCGCTCACGGATTGGCAGCACGACCGATCGCGCCTATGCTGGCCTTATGCGGAACGTCGGTCGCGCTTTGCTGGTCTGGGCCCTGCCCGCGGTGCTCATGCTGGTGGTGCTCGCTCGGCCGTCGGGGCTCGCCTGGTTCTTCTCGGTGCGAGAAGTCGCCCCGGGGGAAGTGGCGCACGCCCTTTCCGGGCCGACGCCGCCGCTCCTGCTCGACGTGCGCACCGAGGAGGAATACCGCAGCGGCCACGTCGCAGGCGCGCGCTGGGTGCCACTTGGCATGCTGGGAGGCTTCGTCGCTTCCCGACCCGTCCCGGCCGAACGGGACATCGTCACCGTCTGCACGCACGGCAGGCGATCCGCAGCGGGTGCGGCTGAAATCGCCGCGCGCGGCCACACCCGAGTGTCCAGCCTGGCTGGTGGAACTGCCGCCTGGCAGACGCTGGGACTGCCCGTCGAGATCGGACGTTCCGAGCCTTCGCCAGGCAAGGTCACCGTGGTCGAAACGACCTTGCTGGAACAAGGGGTGGCCCTGGCCACCGGCTTCGTGGTCAAGCCGATCTATATGATTCTCGCGCTGGCATTGGGTCTGTTTCTTCGGCGGCGCCGGGACCGAGACCTGTCGTTGCTCGGCAAAGGAATGTTGCTCTTCTTCGTGGGTGAGGCGCTGTGCGCGCTTCGTTTTCTGGGAGCCGGACCGGGCGATCCCCTCGAGATAGGCCACGGACTCGGCATGGTGGCCATGGGGGCCTGGGTATCGTGGGGCCTTCTGGAGTTCGTCGATCACCGCGCGCTTGGCTATTCCGACCCTGCGCGAGCCTGTGTGCTCGGGCGCTTTTGCCAGCGCTGCTGGAAGCGCGAGGCCGTCCCCTGCGGCCTTTATCGCATCATGCTCTTCCTCCTTCCGGTGCTGGCCATCCTGGCGATCGTCCCCTTGACCGCCCGGCCGCGGCCCATGCTGCTCGACTACCCCGTGTTCGGTACCATGGTCCGCGACGAGACCACGCCGCTGATAGAAATCCTGCAAATTCGCGTCTACCCCTTGCTTGCCTTGTGGCTTTTCGGGGTCGCCTTCCTCGACCTTTGCAAAGGCAAGGCCGGGCTGGAACGCGCCAAGGCGCCCTTCTTCGTCGGCATGGGATTCCTTTCGTATGCGCTGCTACGCTTCCTGCTACAGCAGGCCTTCGGCGAAGCCGTTTTTTGGGCCAACGCCTGGGAGGAAGTCACCGAGCTTGCCACCGTGCTGTCCCTGATCTGGATACTCTGGACCTTCCGCGCCCAGCTTGACCTTCGCCGCCCCGAGCAAAGCAGAGGGATTTGACCCGCGGATGGCCGTCACAGGTTGGCGGATTAAGCGTCTTGAATCCGCGGGGGATCGTGGTGCAATGGTGCTGGGAGGCCAGCATGCAAACCCGAAGGTTGCTCGTTGTCGCCAGTGCCGTCGTTGCCACCATCCCGGCGTCACCCGCCGCGGCTGACATTCCCCCGCCCGACGCCTACGTCGAAAGCTGCACGATGGCGAAACAGCAGCCGACGGGCGGCGATTGCCTCGAATGCAAGGACGACTACTACCAGAAGGATCGCTGCGCAGCCCTGCTCGGATCCTATTGCTACACCCAGCGCTGCAAGACCTGGGGCGCCTCGGCATGGACCGAGATCCACTGCAGGAGCAGCCTCGGGAATACCCCGCTGATTCCACCGGAAGTGCTGAACGAGATCACACTGTACCCAAGCCAGCTGCGGCTCACCGGCGGCAGCACGGCACCGTTCGGCCCCTGCGGTTCTCCCGGACCGCTGGATGCGGGCGTCCGCCCGGAGGTATCGCTGCCAACCGCGCCGGAGGTCGGCACGGCGCCGACGGGCGTAGATGCATCCCTTCCGTCGGCCGCCATGGATGCTCCAGTAGCGGCTTCCAAGCCCGAAGCGGGTACGTCGACGGGTATCGAGGCATCCCTTCCGTGGTCCGCCGTGGATGTTCCGCTGGCGCCGAGCGGGCCGGACGTCGGCGCACCAATCGGGCTGGACGCCCAGACGCCAGCGATCAGCGCGACCCAGACGCAAACGCTGACCTCACCCCAGGCGCCGAACCCCCAGCCGAAGCATGACGGCTCAGGGTGCCACGTTGCCGCCGGAACAGCTGCGGTCAGAACATTCGGGCCGCTGACCTTGCTGCTGGTCGCGCTCACCCTCGTCTTCCGCAACCGCCGATCGCGGCGGCGCTGAGTTCGTCGTAGATGCCCTGGTAGTCGAGGCAGCCATGGCTTGCCGGCAAGCTGGAGCAGCAATCACCCAACAAGACCGGAAGTTGGGCGGGTGTCCAATAGCTGACAGCCACTGACGCCCATCGATTGAAGAACACCGGTGCGGCTGCGGTTTTGCGCGCTGGCCTCATGATTGCAATTGCGCGTCCCATGCGCGGCTCTCGTCTCGGTCTTTCACTCCCATTGCTGGGCAGCTTTCTCGCTGGCGCGGGCGTCGCGCGCCCATGCGCCGCAGGCGAGCCGTCGCCCGCCGACGTGCTAGGTGTGGATGTGGGCACCCCGCTGCCAGTGCTGGACACCATCGCCAAGGCCTCGCTCGATTGCCGAGAGTTCGGGACGCCAGTGAGCGCACTGGCCTGCCAGGGCGGCCTGGTGAAATCGGCGACGGGCGCGCCGGATAGCACCACCTTCTGGATCACGAACCAACGGGTAACCAAGGTCTCCGAGGTTCGGCAGCTCCCGGGCCACAGCTACCGGCAGTGCGTGGCGGCCTTCAAGCAACGGGGACTGGAGATCGAAGCCCAACTTCGTCGACCGCCCACCACGCCCGCGGCCGAATCAGGCTCTGAGCCGGGGGCGAACGACGGGCAAAAGCTCGCTCTTCTCGCGCAGGGTCGGTTCGAGATGAAATCCGCCTGGCACTTCTCTGGCCGCGACCTCAGCCTGGCCCTGCGCGGTGACAAGGGCGTGCCCATCCTGGTGGTGGGTATCGAGGCTGCCGCCGTCGCCTGCGATGCACAGAGTGTGGCCGCCATGTTGATGGATCTGTTCCCGCCAGCGATGCCGGCTGCACGCGCACAGGCGGCGAAGGGGTTGGCCACCTGCAAAGTGGCTGGCGCAGCGGGAGCCCTGGCCGCGGCGGCAAGCGCGAGTGCGGAGGCCGACGTACAGATCGGGACTGTGCGCGCGCTTGGCGAGCTGGGGCCGACCGGGCTCGTGCAACTGCAACGATTGGCCCACGAACGCAGCCAAGGCGGCGCGGCCGAGGAAGCACGTGGCGAGCTGGCCAGGCGCGCCCCGGCGCCGCAACCATCCACGGCCAGCGCACCGGTTCGTCCGGCTTTGGCGGCGAGCCGGGCGGTGGCCACCATCCCAGCGCCAGGCCCGGTCGGGTCGGTAGGCCCGACCTCGCCTCACCTGGTGATCGCGGTCAACAAGCCAGCGCCCGTAGAACTCGAAGAGCCGCCGGCACCGAAGGCGCCTCGCGACGGCACCGCGCTCGCGCTTACCACGTCGCTGCTCGCGGGCGGCGTGTGGGGCGGCGGCTTGTCGCTGCTGGCGCAACAGAGCGACGGCCGCGTGGTGCTGCTGGTGGGTTCGGCGGGTGCGGTGATCGCGGGCGGTACGGCCTGGGGGCTGACCCATTTCGGACTGCGACCATCCCCGTCCCAGGCGCTCTGGTTCACCAACACCACGGCGTGGGGAACTCTGGCGGGACTGATGGCGTGGGCGGGGACCGGCTCGGACAACGTGAAGCTGAAGTGGGGGCTGCTGGTCGGCGGCGAATCCATCGGCATGGGGCTTGGGGTCCTGGGCGCGCGCGGGTGGGATTGGACGCCGTCGCAGGTTGTCCTGGCCAACAGCTTCGTCCTGGGCGCGGGACTGGCGGGTGTTGGCGGACGCATGCTCGCCGACCCCGGCCAACCCCTGCATGTATCACCGCTGGTCGGGTACGGAACAGCGCCGGCCATGCTCGCGGCGGCGGTGCTCAGTCGCTACGTGCAGATGACGAAGAACGACGTCCAGATGGCGGTCGCCTCCAGCGGCGCGCTGGCGTGGTCGGCCGGAATGTTGGCGTACGGGCTTGATGCAAACTCGTCCACGCGCGGCGAACGTCTGGGCGGCGGACTAATCGCCGGGGCGGGCGTCGGCTACCTGGGCGCGGCGGCGCTGTCGCCGTTCGTGGACGTCAGCCCCGCGCGCACGTGGTCAGCGATGGCAGGGCTCGGCGCCGGCAATCTCATCGGGCTCGGCTCGTACATGGTGGCTCGGCCCGACGAGACGACCAGGCGTCCCCTGTGGGCCAGCGTCGGGGGCTTGGGACTCGGCGCTGCCAGCTACGTCGCGTATCCCTACCTTCATCTCGGTTCACAAGCCCCGCTCATGAGCGCCGTCGGGGCAGCCTACGGCGCGGGTACCTGGGGCCTCGCCATGGCCGCATCCAATGACCACTCGTCCGCGCGTCTGCAAGGCGGGGCGCTGGCGCTCGGTACCCTGGGTGGCCTCGCGGGGCTCCTTGCGTCGGACGCGTTCTCACCCTACGTGGTCGACTATCCCGTCACCCTTGCCAGCGCCGCGCTGGGCGCCACGGCCGGCATCGGCGTGGCCAAGCTGGCCACCCACAGCACCGGGTCGGGCGAGCTCGGGGGAACCCTGGTCGGCTCGGCGACGGGTTTGGCCGCGGGCGCGGCGTTTTCTCACTACGCCGAGTTGCGCGTGCCCGACCTGGGCGCGGCGATGCTGGGCGCTGGCTATGGATCGCTGGTCGGAGCGTTGGCGCCAAGCCTAGGGAATACGCAATGGGGTGGATGGTCGAGGGACAACCGCGGCGGATTGCTGGTGGGCTTGCCGGCGGGAGCCTTCGCGGCGGCCGGACTTTCACACTGGCAGAAAGCCAGCGGCGCCGACGTCACGGTGGTTGCCGGTGGCTCCGCCGTCGGCATCGGCATCGGCACCGGGCTCGGGCTTCTCTGGCCTGACAACTACTCGCGGCCTGCTCGCGTGGGCGCCCTGGCAGGCAGCACGGCAGGCATGGCGGGCGCGCTCCTCGTGGGGCGACGCCTTCAGCTCGACCAGGGGTTGGGCGAAAGCGCGCCGGGGCTTGGCTTGGTGGCCCTGGGGCTCGGCGCCTCCAACGGCGTTCTGCTCGCCGGCCTCGTCGGCGATTCGGGGCTGCTCTCGCGTGCCTCGTCGCATGCGCTGTTCGGCGGCGCGCTTTTGGGAGGGTCGGCGGGGTTGGCGTCGGGGCTGCTCCTCTCCAAGTACTACGCGCCGTCCGCGTCGGATCTCGCAACCGTCGTACTGGGCGATGCAATGGCGGCCATGGCCGCGCGTGGGCTTAGCATGACCCTGTTCGGCGAGGGCGGGCGCAAGGACAGTGCCGCGACCTTGGCCGGCGGACTGCTGGGCCTTGGCAGCATCGCGCTGGTCGAGCATCGCTCGCCGCTGTCCTCGACCGATCTGCTGGTCGGCGCCGAAGGCATGGTCTACGGTGGCATCGTCGGAGCCCTGGCGCCCACCTTGGCCAGCGCAAACTGGCCGGGCTGGCAACGCTCCACCGACGGCGGCTTGCTGCTTGGCGTGGGTGGCGGCGCGCTTGCGGGCGCGACCTGGAGTCACCTCGTGGGCGCTTCGCCCGAGACCGTGAAGATCACTTCGGCGGGCGCGACGATGGGCCTTGGCATGGGCACCGGTGTCGGGCTTCTGTGGGCGAACGATTACTCGCGCCCGTCGCGCATCGGCGCCGTCGCCGGGGTGTCCGCAGGGTTTCTGGGCTCGATGCTGCTCGAAAAGCCCCTGCGCCTTGACGAGGGGCTGGGCGAATCGGCAGAGGGTCTGGCCCTGGCCGGTGTGGCGATTGGTATGGGCGAAGGCATCTTGCTTGCCGGCATGGTCGATCCATCGGGCGAGGTCTCGAAGACCTCCGATCGGCAACTTCGCGGCGGGGCCCTGCTCGGTGGCTCGGCTGGGCTCGCGGCCGGGCTCATTCTGTCGAAGTACTACCAGCCAGCCCCGCGCAACCTCGCCGTCACAGTCGGCGGCACAGGGGTCGGCGCGCTCTTTGGCCGGGGCCTTGTGATGACCGCCAGTCCGAACGAGCCCCGTCGAGACACGGTAGGCACACTGGCCGGCGGCCTGGCAGGCGCCGCAGTCAGCGCCGTGGCCGAGCACGTCTCGCCGCTGACCGACATCGATCTCGCTGCAGGCGCTGCGGGCGCGACGGTGGGCGGTGTGGTGGGCGCCCTTTCCCCCACGCTTGCCGACCAGCAGTGGGGTGGATGGCAGCGAAACACGCAGGGGGGGCTGTTGCTGGGACTGTCGGGCGGTGCCGCCGCGGCAGCGGGACTTGCCCACGCGACCAACGTCAGCGGACGCACACTCGGGCTTGGAATGGCTGGCGCGCTCGACGGTGCACTGACCGGCGCGGGCATCGGACTTCTGGCCGACAAAGATTCAAGCAGCACCCAGGGCGCTCGCATCGGCACCGTCGCGGGCGCGGCGTCCGGACTCGCGGTCGGTCTTGGTCTTTGGCCCGGGCTCGACCTCGACACCGACAATTTGCTGTTCCTGTCGGCGGCATCGGCGGTGGGCGGCTGGACGGGCGCATGGGCCCCGGTGCTCGGGCATGCTTCGCTTGGCGACGTGGACGGGATGAAGGTGCGCGGCGGCTTGCTTGCCGGTGCAGGTGGCGCGTCGATCCTGGGTACGGCGCTGCTGCCGGCGCTGCACGTCGAGGGCGATTTGCTTGGCGATGCACTCCTGCTCGACGCCATCTTCACCGGCGCGGGTGCGGGCGTAGGTGCCCTTGCCAGCCGCCGTGCCGATGCGCCCGTGTGGGGCATGCTGGGCGGCGGCATGGCTGGGCTCGTCCTCGGCGCTGACCTGCACGACGCCATCGATCTGGAAAAAAGCCGGGGTCTCGTCGCCTTCGGTACGCTCGAGGGCTCGTGGGCGGGAGCCTGGCTGCCCTACCTTCTGCGTTCGTCGGGCGAGGTTCGGCCGACGGACATCCTGGCTGGCCTCGGCGCGGGCGGCTTGGGTGGGGCAGGACTATCCCTGCTCGCCAGCACGGCGGGCACCCCAAGTGCCCAGCGCCTCGGCATGGCCGGCGTGGGAAGCGCCATCGGCGCATCGCTGGCGGGCGGCTCGGTGCTGCTAACCCAAGACCTGCACGACCAGCGCGGCGTCGGGATCATGCTGGGCGGAACCGCCGCGGGCCTCGGACTTGGCGCTCTGCTCTCGCCCTTGGCACCGCTCGACAAAGACCGCGCCGTGAACATGGCAGGAGGCGCGGGACTGGGTGTTGCCGAAGGCCTCGCGTTCGCATGGGCCG
>Ga0302321_100002600_pt1 | contig 15498 bp, 13 predicted proteins | sample Fen_T0_1_FD_202505 | JGI IMG/M metagenome (GOLD analysis project Ga0302321, IMG submission 202505) | Peat permafrost microbial communities from Stordalen Mire near Abisko, Sweden - Fen_T0_1 | ecosystem: Environmental > Terrestrial > Soil > Wetlands > Permafrost | place: Sweden: Abisko...
CCCGCAGGTCCGGCTCGATCTCCAGCGTGCCATCGGTCCGGCGCTCGAGGAGCTTGTCGAGCAGGAAGAGGCCGCTCACCACGTGTGACGCGCCCAAGGTCGCGAGCAGCGGCCGGAGCGCATAGTCGACCGCCAGTAGGTGCGCGAGGGTGCCGCCGGTGGCGAGGGGCAGCGCCACCTTCCCGGCGAGCCCGCTCTGGGGGAGCAGGTCGAGGAAGGCCTTGAGCAGTCCGGTGTAGGAGGCCTTGTAAACCGGCGTGGTGACCACCAGCCCATCCGCGCGCGCGATCCTCTCGAGCGCGGGCAGGATCCCGGGGGCCTCGGCCCGCGCATGCAGCAGATCCTCAGGCGGCAAGTCGCGGACGTCGATCGACTCGACCTCGAAGCCATCGAGGGTGAGTCGCGATGCGGTGTAGCGGGCGAGCAGGAGCGTGCGCGAGTTGGGGGCCGGGCTTCCGCTCAGGGTGACGATCAGGGACATGTAGATCCTCCTCCGCCGCTCCGTGAGCAAGGCCTGGGCCACCGGCGCCCTCCGCTCCGGAGCCCCGCTCAGGCGAGGCGGAGGGCGCTCCAGCCGGGGTTGGTGTGCTGCATCCGCAGCATCGACTGCGCACGCGCTGCTGCTGGAGCAGCAATCGCGACCCACCCGCTGCGCCCGAGGCACCCACCTCGCGGCGATGCACGAGGTGGCACCTTTCCTGCTCGCAAGCGGTTCATGGCCTACGAGCCCTTTCCTTCGCCTTCGCCGCAAGTCCCCAAGAGCCCCTCGCTCGCGACCGCCTCGGCGCTCGCCGAGCGCCTGGCCCAGACCGCGGTGGCGCGCGATCGAGCTGGTGGCACGGCCAAGGCGGAGCGGGATCTGGTCCGCGCCAGCGGCCTCCTCTCCCTGAGCATCCCTCGCGAGCTGGGCGGCGCAGGCGCAGGCTGGCCCGAGGTGATGCAGGTGGTGCGTCGATTGGCCCGCGTGGACGGCTCCATCGCCCACCTCTTCGGCTTTCACCACCTCCTGCTCGCCACCGTTCGGCTCTTCGGCACGCCTGAGCAGGCGCGCCACTACTTCCGTGAGACTGCACGCTTCGGCTGGTTCTGGGGCAACGCGCTCAACCCGCTCGACCCGCGGACACACCTTCTCCCGGAGGCGAGCGGCTACCAGTTGCGCGGAGCCAAGAGCTTCTGCTCGGGTGCGACGGACTCCAACATGTTGGTGGTCTCTGCGACGGAGCCGGGCGCCTCCAAGCTCGCCATCGCCGTCATTCCCACCGAGCGGCAGGGCATCCACGTCCACGACGACTGGGACGCCATCGGGCAGCGGCAGACCGATAGCGGAACGGTCACCTTCGAGGACGTCCCGGTCGCCGAACCGGAGCTGCTGCGCACCCCCGGGCCGCTCGGCAGCGCCTTCGCCTCGCTCCGGCCCTGCATCGCGCAGCTGGTCCTGGTGAACGTCTACGCCGGCATCGCCGAAGGAGCGCTCGACGAGGCTCGCTCCCACACCCGCGTTCAGGGCCGCGCCTGGTTCGCTTCGGGCGTCGCCACACCAGCGCAGGATCCCTACGTGCTCCGGACCTACGGCGAGCTCTGGGTGGCGCTCGAGGGGGCGCGCGCCCTGGCTGATCGGGCCGCCGAGGCGCTCCAGCAGGCCTGGACGGACGGTGACGCGCTCACGGCCGAGGGGCGCGGCGCCTGCGCGGTGGCGATCGCCGCGGCCAAGGTGGCTGCCACGCGGGCCGGGCTCGACGCGACGAGCCGCATGTTCGAGGTGATCGGCGCCCGCGCGACCAGCGGCGCGGCCCGGCTCGACCGCTTCTGGCGCAACCTCCGGACCCACACCCTGCACGATCCGGTCGAGTACAAGCTCCGCGAGCTGGGCGACCGGTTCCTGAACGACGCCTGGCCCGCGCCGACCTTCTACTCCTGACGCCTGTCGGAAGTCCCGGCGATAGCGCCCGGAGGCGCAAGGGACCCTCGAGTCCATCCTCCCTCGCCCCGCGAAGCGGGCTGGGGTGAGGGGCCGTTGTTCACGCGTGGTGCCTGAGGCCACTGCACGCCCGGACTTTTGCTGCTGCTCCGGAAGCAGTCGATCAGCAAGCGGCTGCTGCTCATGACGCAGCGCCGACCGGACCCGCGCGCTTTTCGTGGATCTTCGCGCTGGCACGGCTGCTGCTAGAGGCTCACCCGACAACCGCAGGACGGAGAGCCATGGCCAAGCGTGACGAAGAGTCGATACGCCAGGAGTTGAGGACGCTGGTGGAAGAGGTGGTCCGGCCGCGGGCGGACCGGGTCGATCGGGAGGGGATCTTCCCGCGAGAGAACCTGAACGCCCTCGGCGAGGCGGGCTGGAACGGCGTGCTCCTCCCCAAGGAGCTGGGCGGCCTCGGGCTCGACCACGTGGCCTTCGCCCTGGCGGCCGAGGAGCTGGGCGGCGCCTGCGCCTCGACCGCGCTCGTCTACGTGATGCACGTGGGCGCGGCCCAGACCATCGCGCTCTACGGCAACGGCGACCAGAAGGAGCGCTGGCTGCGTCCGGCGCGCCAGGGGATCATCGGAACCTACTCCACCAGCGAGAAGGCCTCCGGCGGTCACTGGTGGTTCAACTTCAGCCAGGCGCAGCGGGCCGGCGACGACTACCTCTTGAACGCCGAGAAGTCGTTCACCACCAGCTCAGGGCAGGCCGACTACTACGTCCTCCAGACCCGCTCTCCCGGCGCCCAGGGGCCGACCGACATCACCTTCTTCATCGTGGACGGCAAGCTCCCCGGCATCTCCGCCGGTCCTTGGGAGGCGCTGGGGGTCCACGGCAACCACAGCGGCCCGATCCGCTACCAGGACGTCCGGGTCCCGGCCCGCGACCGGCTCGGGTCCGAAGGACAGGGCAAGGACATCATCTACCACGGCGTCTCGCCGGTTTACCTGATCGGCCTGGGCGCGGCCTGGCACGGCGTGGCGCGCGGCGCTCTGACCGCCGTCACCGCGTACGCCCAGGCGACGGTCCACCGCGACTTCGAGCGTCGACTCGCCGATTACCAGGTGCTGCGGCAGCAGCTCGGCGAGGCCAAGGTCCTGGTGGAGAGCCTGCGCCCCTGGCAGGAGTCCCTGGCGCGCCAGCTCGACGCGCTCCAGGCGCGCGGCGTGCCTCAGGGCGAGCTCCTCATCCCGCTCACGGAGTTCAAGGTCCACGCGGCCGAGGTGGCCAACCGCGTCACCCGGCTCGCGCTCGACGTGAGCGGAGGGTACGGCTACAAGCGCGGCCCCCTGGAGCGCGCCTTCCGCGACGCGCGCGCGGCCATCGGCATGGGCCCCTCCAACAACATCGCCCGCGAGTGGATCGGAAAGACGCTGGTCGGCCTGCCCCTCGAGCTGTTCGAAGCCGGCGGCGAGTGAAACGCAACCCCATCGAAGAGAGGAGCTCGAGATGAGCGACGTGCAGACCAATGGCCGGGACCCGGTCCGGTTCGCCTACTGGGTACCCAACGTGAGCGGCGGGCTGGTGGTGAGCAAGATCGAGCAGCGCACCCACTGGGGCTACGAGTACAACGCCAAGCTCGCGCGGCTCGCCGAGAGCTCTGGGTTTGACTATGCGTTGAGCCAGGTCCGGTACATGGCCAGCTACGGGGCCGAGTTCCAGCACGAGTCGACCAGCTTCAGCCTGGCGCTCCTGCTGGCGACGCAGCGGCTCAAGGTGATCGCCGCCGTCCACCCCGGGCTCTGGCACCCGGGGGTCCTCGCCAAGCTGGGCGCGACCGCCGACATCCTGTCGGGAGGACGCTTCGCGGTGAACGTGGTGAGCGGCTGGTTCAAGGGCGAGTTCACCGCCCTGGGCGAGCCGTGGCTGGAGCACGACGAGCGCTACCGGCGCTCGGAGGAGTTCATCCGGGCCCTGCGCGGCATCTGGACCACCGACAGTTTCAAGCTCGAGGGCGACTTCTACCGGATCCGCGACTTCACCCTGAAGCCGAAGCCCCTGGCGCAGCCCCACCCGGAGATCTTCCAGGGAGGCAACTCCCGCGCGGCGCGCCAGATGGCCGCTCGCGTCTCCGACTGGTACTTCATGAACGGCGACTCGGTCGAAGGCGTGCGGGCGCAGGTGCGGGAGATCCAGCAGGCCGCCTCCGCGCTCGGGCGCCACGTCCGGTTCGGCCTCAACGCCTTCATCGTGGCGCGGGACACCGAGGAGGAGGCGCGCCAGGTGCTCCGAGACATCATCGCCCAGGCCGACGTCGCGGCGGTGAACGGCTTCGGCGAGGCGGTGCGGCAGGCCGGCCGGGCATCTCCCGAGCGTGAAGGGATGTGGTCCCAGTCCAGCTTCGAGGATCTGGTCCAGTACAACGACGGCTTCAAGACCGGCCTGGTCGGCACACCGGAGCAGATCGCCCGCCGCATCGTGGCTTTGAAGGCGGAGGGGGTGGACCTGATCCTGGGCGGCTTCCTTCACTATCTGGAAGAGGTGGAGTACTTCGGGAAACGGGTCCTCCCGGTGGTGCGCGCGCTCGAGGCGGAGCAGGCCCGGGCCGAGGCTGCCTGAGGAGCGAGGGGACGCCATGAACGACCTTCGCAACGCCTTCCCCGGCCCGGGGCTCCGGCGAGACACCCGCCCTCCCCCTCCGGACGCGCTCTGGGCGCCGCTGCTCCGGGTCGAGGACCTCTCGCTCTCCTTCGACGGGGTCCAGGCGCTCTCCCAGGTGAGCTTCGAGGTGAAGGCCGGCCAGGTCTGCTCCATCATCGGGCCGAACGGCGCTGGCAAGAGCTCGCTCCTCAACATCCTCTCCGGCCTCTACCGCCCCGACGCCGGGGTCGTGACCTTCGCCGGCGAGCGGCTGCCCCGATTGGCGCCGGGTGAAGGGGCCCGCCGCGGCCTCGGGCGCACCTTCCAGAACATCGCCCTGTTTGGCGGCATGACGGTGGTCGACAACGTCCTCACCGGCGCCGCCCTCTCCGCGCGCGCCAGTTTCCTCGAGAACGCTTTCCGGCTCGGGCGGGCCCGGCGCGAGGAGCAGGCCCACCTGGCCCGGGTGGCCGAGATCCTCGCCTTCCTGGGTCTGGAGGCGCACGCGCAGACGCGGGTGAGCCAATTGCCCTACGGCCTGCAGAAGCGCGTGGAGTTGGCTCGCGCCCTGGCGGCGGAGCCGCGCCTCCTCCTGCTCGACGAGCCCATGGCCGGGATGACCTTCGCCGAGAAGCTCGAGATGAGCCGGTTCGTGGTGCGCGCCAACGAGGAGCTCGGCGTCACCGTCCTGCTCATCGAGCACGACATCGGGGTGGTGATGGACCTCTCCGACCAGGTGGTGGTGCTCGACTACGGCCGGAAGATCGCCGACGGCGCGCCAGAGCAGGTTCGCGCCGATCCGGAGGTGGTGCGCGCCTATCTCGGAGAGGCGGCCTGAGATGCAGTTCTTCCTGGAGGTGCTCATCGGTGGCCTGCTCGCGGGCGTGATGTACGCCATGGTCGCCATCGGCTTCGTCCTCATCTACAAGGCCTCGGGCGTCTTCAACTTCGCCCAGGGTTCGATGGTCCTCTTCGCGGCGCTCACCTTCGTGAGCATCGTCGAGCGCGGCGCCCCCTTCTGGCTGGCCCTGGCCGCCACCGCCGGCGCCATGGTGCTCCTGGCCGTGGCCGTGGAGCGCCTCCTGCTGCGACCGCTGGTCAATCGGCCGCCCCTCTCGCTCTTCCTGGCCACGCTGGGCCTGAGCTTCGTGCTCGAGGGCGCCGCCCAGGCGCTCTTCGGTGCCCAGGTCCACGCGCTGGAGCTCGGCATCCCGGATCGGCCATTCACCGTGGGTGGTGTCCTGCTCAGCTCCTTCGACCTCTTCGCGGCCGGGATCGCCGCCGCCCTGGTGGCGGTGCTGGCCCTGCTCTACGGCAAGACCCGCATCGGGATCGCGGTGCGGGCGGTGGCCGACGACCCGGTGGCGGCGCTGGCGGTCGGGATCCGGCTGCCGCGGGTCTGGCGCGCGGTCTGGATCGCCGCCGGCATGGTCGGGCTGGTGGCCGGCCTGCTCTGGGGCGCCCGCGTGGGCGTGCAGTTCTCGCTCTCGCTCACGGTGCTCAAGGCGCTCCCGGTCCTGATCATCGGCGGGTTCTCGTCCATCCCGGGCGCGCTCCTGGGCGGCCTGGTCGTGGGCGCGGGGGAGAAGCTGGCCGAGGTCTACGTCGGCTCCCGGCTCGGGAGCGGCATCGAGAACTGGTTCCCCTACGTCCTGGCGCTGCTCTTCCTGCTGGCCCGCCCCCAAGGGCTGCTGGGCGAGCCGCGCACCGAGAGGGTCTGAGATGGCGTTTTTTCCCTCGCTCCCGGGCGTCCAGCCCCGCCCGGCGCCCCGCCTCCGGTCACGGCCGACCGACCTGCTGGCCGCCGCCGGGTTCGCGGTCGCGGCCGCCGCGATAGCCTGGATCGGCAATGACTACTGGTTCAGCGCGGTCCTCGTCCCCTTCCTGGTGCTGGCGCTGGCTGGGCTGGGGCTCAACCTCCTCACCGGCTTCGCCGGCCAGCTCTCCCTCGGGACCGCGGCCTTCATGGCCGTGGGGGCCTTCGCCGCCTACGACTTCCAGCTCCGGATCCCGGGGATGCCGCTCCTGGCGAGCTTCGCCCTGGGTGGACTGGCCGCGGCGTTGCTCGGCCTGCTGTTCGGGCTCCCCAGCCTTCGGATCAAGGGCTTCTACCTGATCGTCTCGACGCTGGCGGCCCAGTTCTTCGTGGAGTGGGTCTTCACCCGGTTCAGCTGGTTCTCCAACGACAGCGCCTCCGGCGTGATCTCGGCGCCGCCGCTGGTGGTGCTCGGCCACGACTTCGGCACCCCGCGCGGCCGCTACCTGCTCACGCTCGGGATCGTGCTGGGGCTGGCGGTGCTGGCGCGCAACCTGGTCCGGAGCCAGACCGGTCGGAGCTGGATGGCGGTGCGGGACATGGACACGGCCGCAGCGGTGATCGGGATCCCGGTCTTTCGCGCCAAGCTGCTGGCCTTCGCGGTCAGCTCCTTTTACTGCGGGGTGGCGGGCGCGCTCTGGGCCTTCGCTTACCTCGGGACGGTGGAGCCCCACGGCTTCGACCTCGACCGCTCCTTCCAGGCGCTCTTCGTGGTGGTCATGGGGGGATTGGGGAGCGTGACCGGGCCGTTCCTCGGCGCCGCCTTCGTGGTGCTCTTTCCCATCTTCCTCGACCGCGCCGCGGGCGCCTGGCTCGGCGGCGCAATCGACCCAGGCACGCTGCAGAATCTGGAGAAGGTGCTGTTCGGGGGACTGGTGATCTGGTTCGTCGTGCGCGAGCCCGAAGGGCTGGCGCGCCTGATCTTCAACGTCCGGGATCGCTGGTCGCGACCCCTGTCCCCACGAGGGACCGGGGCCGTGGCCCTGCCCGGCTTCACCGAGGAGAAGTCACCATGAGGAGAGGTCGCAGTTTGTCCCGCTTCGTGGCGCCGGCCGCCCTGGCCGCCGCCCTGCTGTCCGGCCCAGCCGCCGCGCGCGCCAACGGAGACCAGTACTTCCCATTGCAGAGCTACCGCGTCGGCCCGTACGCTGCGGGTGGAACCGGCTTCTTCGGCGGCTTCATCGACTACCTGCAGCTCGTCGACGCCCGTGACGGCGGCGTGAACGGCGTCCGGCTCACCTGGTCCGAGTGCGAGACGGAGTACGTGGTGGAGCGCGGCGTGGAGTGCTACGAGCGGCTCAAGAAGGGGCTCAACGGGGCGCCGGCATCGCCTACGCGCTCATCGAGCGGGCCACCGCGGACAAGAACCCCATCATCACCATCAACCACGGCCGCACCGACTCCACCGACGGCCGGGTCTTCCCCTACGTCTTCCCGCTGCAGCTCAACCCCTACAGCGAGATCGCGGCCATCGTCACCTGGATCGGCGAGCGCGAAGGGGGCGCCGAGAAGCTGCGCGGCAAGAAGATCGTGACCCTTTACCACGGGTCTCCTTACGGAAAGGAGACCATCCCCATCCTCGACATCTACTCCAAGAAGTACGGCTTCCAGATCACCCACCTCGAGGTCCCACATCCGGGCAACGAGCAGCAGTCGCAGTGGCTGGAGATCCGGCGCATCCACCCGGACTGGGTCATCCTGCGCGGCTGGGGCGTGATGAATCCGGTCGCGATCAAGACCGCGGCCAAGACCGGCTTCCCGGTCGACCACATCATCGGCAACATCTGGAGCAACGCCGAGGAGGACGCGCGCCCGGCCGGCGAGGTGGCCAAGGGCTTCGTCGCCATCACCACCCACCCCTCCGGCACCCAGTTCCCGGTGGTGCAGGAGATCGCCAAGTGGGTGGTCCAGCCCGGCAAGGGAAACCTGCAGGATCCCAAGCGCTTCGGCAGCGTCTACTACAACCTGGGCGTGGTGAACGGCATCCTCAACGTCGAGGCGGTGCGCACCGCGCAGGGTCGCTTCGGCCACCGGCCGCTCACCGGCGAGGAGGTCCGCTGGGGCTTCGAGAACCTCGACCTGGACGACGCTCGTCTGAAGCAGCTCGGCGCCCTGGGGCTCCTGCAGCGGATCAAGCTCACCTGCGAGGACCACGAGGGCGGCGGCGCGGTCAAGTTCCAGCAGTGGAACGGCCAGAGCTGGACCGTGATCAGCGACTGGGTCCACCCGGACCGCGCCCTGCTCCGCCCCATCATCGAGGCCTCGTCGGTGAAGTACGCCAAGGAGAAGGGGATCCCCATCCGCGACTGCGCCAAGGAGTCCCGCGAGGCACACGCCTCCGCCACTCAGTGGAAGTGACCATGTCCGAACGAACACCCGACCTCCTGCGGATCGAGGGTCTGGCGGCTGCCTACCAGGGCACCGTCGTGGCGCTGCACCAGGTCACGCTCTCGGTCCCGGAGGGCGCGGTGGTCGCGCTGCTCGGCTCCAACGGCGCCGGCAAGACCACCACGCTCCAGGCGGTCGCCGGCCTGCTCCCGGCCCAGCGCGGCGCGGTGACCGCGGGCACCATCTCCCTCGACGGCAGGCCGGTGACGTTTGGTGAACCGGGGCGCATGGCCGCGCGCGGGGTGGCGCTGGTGCCGGAGGGGCGCCGCTGTTTCCGGCACCTGACGGTGGAGGAGAACCTGGTCGCCGGCGCGCTGGCGCGCAGGCCCAGCCGGGCTGTACTGGAGCGCGACCTGGAGGAGAGCTACGCCCGGTTTCCCAAGCTGGTCGCGCGGCGGAAGATCGCCGCCGGCCACCTCTCCGGGGGCGAGCAGCAGCTGCTGGCCCTCGGCCGCGCGCTCATGGGCAAGCCTCGGCTGGTCCTGCTCGACGAGCCGTCGATGGGGCTCGCGCCGCAGGTGGTGGAGCAGATCTTCCAGCTCGTGAAAGAGCTGAACGCCAAGAGCGGGGTGAGCTTCCTGGTGGCGGAGCAGAACGCCCGTATCGCGCTCCGCCATGCCCACCAGGCCTACGTGCTGGAAAACGGTCGGATCGCGGCCAGCGGACCGGCCGCCGAGCTGGCCGGCCAGGCCGACGTGCAGGCCCTCTACCTCGGATCGGCTGGCGGGGTGCGGATCCGATTTCGCGCCCGCTCCAAAGCCGGTCTCCCAACTTCTCTTCGCTCCAGGAGTCACCCGTGAAGCTCTTCTGGTTCCTCCCCACCCACGGCGACGGCCGCTACCTCGGAACAGCCCGTGGCGCACGCGCCGTCGACCTCCCCTACCTCACCCAGATCGCCCGGGCGGCCGATACCCTCGGCTACGAGGGCGTCCTCTTGCCCACCGGCCGCTCTTGCGAGGACTCGACCGTGGTGGCCGCGGCCATGGCGCCGGTCACGAGCAACCTCAAGTTCCTGGTGGCGGTGCGCCCCGGGATCCAGTCCCCCACCGCCGCCGCGCGCTGGACCTCGACGCTCGACCGCATCACGGGCGGCCGGGTGCTGATCAACATCGTCACCGGGGGTGATCCGGCCGAGGCGGAGGGGGACGGCCTGTTCCTCTCCCACGACGACCGGTACGCCTTGACCGACGAGTTCCTCCGTATCTGGAGGCGGGTACTGGCCGGCGAGACGGTCGACTTCGAGGGGCGGCACCTCCGCGTCCAGGGGGCGAAGCTCCTCTACCCGCCGATCCAGCTGCCGCACCCGCCCATCTACTTCGGCGGATCGTCGGACGCGGCCCATCGGCTCGCCGCCGAGCACGTCGACGTCTACCTGACCTGGGGCGAACCGCCCGCCGCGGTCGCTCAGAAGATCGCCGACATGCGCGCCCGCGCCGCGGACGCCGGCCGAACGCTCCGTTTCGGAATTCGGCTCCACGTCATCGTGCGGGAGACGGCGGCGCAGGCCTGGGCCGCTGCAGAGGACCTGATCCGCTACGTCGACGACGACACGGTGGCCGCGGCCCAGCGCGCCTTCGCCCGCTTCGACTCGGAGGGGCAGCGGCGCATGTCGGAGCTTCACCAGGGCCGGCGCGATCGACTGGAGGTGAGCCCCAACCTCTGGGCGGGCGTGGGACTGGTGCGCGGCGGCGCCGGCACCGCGCTGGTGGGCGAGGCGCGCGCGGTGGCGGACCGGATGTGCGAGTACGCCAGCCTCGGAGTGGAGACCTTCATCCTCTCCGGCTACCCCCACCTGGAGGAAGCCTATCGCGTGGCCGAGCTGCTCTTCCCGCTCTTGCCGGCGCAGCGGACGGCGGCGCCGCTGCAGGGCAACCTGACCGGTCCCTTTGGAGAGCTGATCGCCAATGAGCAGGCCCCCCGCGCCGTCGGCGCCTGAGCTGCGCTCAAGGTCCCGGAGCGCCCTCGCCCAGCTCGCCGCGGGCGTCGGACCCCTCGGTCCCCTCCGTCGGAACGGCTCCGCGGCAGGCCTCGCGCCGAAGCACGCCGGCCAGCTCGCCCGCGGCGATGAGGCGCGCCCGAACCACGTTGCGGCTGATGCCGAGCAGCCGGGCGGTCTGAAGCTGGTTTCCGCCGCTGTAGCGATAGGCGGCCCGGATCACGGCGCGCTCGATCCGCTGGTGCAGGTCGGGCAGATCCTGTCCGAAGAGCTTCAGCAGCGCGGCCTCGAGCTCGCCGCCGGACGGCGTGGGCGAGGCCGAAGGAGCCGGCGGACCTCGCTCGGGCAGCCGGAGGTCCTCCGGGCGGATGGCCGGCCCCGGGCTCATGATGATCGCGTGCTGCATGACGTTCTCGAGCTGGCGGATGTTGCCGGGCCAGGGATAGGCGGCGAGCCGGACAGCCGCGTCCGGGCCGATCGAGAGCGGCCGGCCGACGGCCTTCCCGTGCACGCGCAGGAAGTGGTCGGCGAGTGGGAGGATGTCGCCGGTCCGCTCGCGCAGCGGCGGGAGGTGGAGCGCGGCCACGTTGAGCCGGTAGTAGAGGTCCTCCCGGAACCGCCGCGCCGCCACCGCCTGGGCCAGGTCGACGTTGGTGACCGCCAGCACCCGGACGTCGATCGGGATCGGCGTCCGCGCGCCCACCCGCACCACCTCGCGCTCCTGAAGGACCCGCAGCAGCTTCACCTGCATCCCGAGGGAGAGCTCGCCGATCTCGTCCAGGACCAGGGTCCCGCCGCTGGCGGCCTCGAACCAGCCGGGCCGCGACGCGATCGCGCCCGTGAAGGCCCCCTTCTCGTGGCCGAACAGCTCGGCCTCGGCCAGCGACTCCGAGAGCGCTCCGCAGTTCACCGCCACGAAGGGACCGTCCCGCCGCCCGCTCAGCTCGTGGACCAGCCGCGCCACGATCTCCTTGCCGGTCCCGGTCTCGCCGGTCACCAGCACCGAGGCCTCGCTCGGGGCGACGCGGTGGATGAGCGCCAGCAGCTCGCGCGAGGCGACGTCCTCGAACACCACCGCCTTGGCACGCTTCGGGCCGCGCGCTGTGTCCGGCTTCTCAGAGGGTGCGAGGGCGAGCAGATGGGGCCGGTCGTCCAGATCCGCGTCCCCGGCGGGCAGCGTTTCGATGAAGCTCACGCGTCCGTTATAGCGGATGTCGCGCCCGGTTCGCCACGACACCGTCAGCCAAACCCCGAGAGGGCCGTAAATCGCCGTTCCGAGGCGCTCGGTCCGGCCACAACCATCCGTCATCTAGGATGACTGACTGTGACGCTCAGGGCCGGCTCTTGGCCTGCTTCACGTAGCGGTCGAGATCCTCCCGGTCGATGAGCGAGAGCACCTCGATGTCGTTCTGCTTGTCTCGGCGGCGGTAGAGGAGCCGGACATCGGTGGCGACCCGGACCCGGTAGTATCCGGGCAGCCCCTCCAGCGGAATGGCGCGCAGGCTGGGGTGCCGGTGATCCTGCGCCAGCAAGCTGGCCTGCTTGAACGCAGCCCGCTGGATGCGGCGATCCCAGCCCTGGAGCGAGTCGTAGAACTCCCGCGTGAAGATGGGCATGAGCCAGGTGGTGGGCACCTCCTCCGGCTCACCAGGCTCCTCGACCTGCGCCGCCGGCAGGGCCGCGGGGGCCGACGCCTGCGCGGCGCGCGCCTGATCCAGCGCGACCTGGACCTCCCGGACCCGCTCGCGCTCCCGCTCCAGCCGGGCCTGGACGCTGGCGAGCTGCCCTTCGAGATCCTTCGCCAGGCTCCGGGCTCGCTGCGCCTCGACCGCTGGTTCGGAGGTCCGCAGCGCCGTCAGCGCGGCGTCGGTGCGTGCCAGGGCCTGCTGCGCCTCGTCGGCCGCCTCGCGCGCCCGCGCCCCCTCCTCGTCTGCTCGCGCCTGCTGCGCGCGCGCCTCCCGGAGCTGCTGCTGAAGCTTCTCGCGCTCCCGCTCGAACCTGCGCCGAGCCTCCTCTAGCTCCGCCTGGACTTGGACCAAGTCCTCACGGAGTTGGGCCAGCTCCTTCTCCGGCGCGACCGCGCGATCCCCGGGCTGTGCGCGCGGCGGCTCCCGGGGCACGCCGGCGTCGGGCTGTGACTGATAGTACTCGGCGACGAGCTGATCGAGCACCGGCCCCGCCACGGCCCGGACCCGGGCGCTCGGATCGGCCAGCACGCGCCAGAGCGCCAGCGTCAGCCCGTGCTCGGTGCCACCCAGCTCCAACAGATCTTGCGCCGCCCTGGCGCTGATCCGGATCGACGCGAGCGGGAGGCTGCTGAACGCCGAGCGCAGCGCGCCCAGCACTGACCCGCGCGCCTCCGGCGATCCCCGGATCTCGTCGGCGAGCAGATCGCACCGCTCGGCGTCCCCCAGCACCTCGGACCGGAACCCAGGGACCCCCAGCCCGAGCTCCTTCACCAGCTGCCGCGTCTCCTCGGGGAGGAGCGCCAGGTACAGGAAGACCGAGAGCCGATCGCGCGACAGCTCCTGGAGCGGTGCGTCCCCCTCGGGTCCGGCCGAGGCGGAGGGCCTCTTCCCGGTCGTCCGCGTGGCGCCGCCCTCAGCCAATCGCTGCTCCGCCGCGCCGGTCCGCTCGGCCGCGCATCAGGGACTCTGGCGGACCTCAGCCTTGTAGGCCTCTCCCGGCCGAAGCTTCCACTCCTCCCGGACCGGCAGTTCCCACTTGTAGTTGGCCACCACGTCGCCGCCGGCGACCCCACGGACCTCCAACACCAGGGTGATCTCCACCTTGGCAGCCTGCGGCGGGAAGAGGTCGAGGTACCAGGTCCCCGGGATGAGCGACGGCGGGAACTCCTCGAGGAAGTGCTCCGGGTCGGCGACCTTGAGGTACGGCTCGCCCGAACCGTTCATGCCACCGTAGAACTTGCCTTCGGCATCGAAGAACTTGAAGGCCAGATCCTTGAAAACCAGCGGCACCACCACCTTGGGCGGGGCGCGGTTTCCGGAGCCGGCGCTCTCGCGCTCGACGCGCCGCGGCGCCCCCCAGAGCATGAAGTCGATCTTGAGCGAGCGATCCCCACCCCCCGGGTTCTGCGACGGGCCAAAGGTGAGGATGTCGAGGTGCAGCCCCTGGTCCGCGCCGGCGAAGAGCGGCTCGTACTTGCCCTCGCGCAGCGCAGCGAACTGCTGCGTGGTGAAGGTGACGAACTCCTGCCGCGCAGCCCGGTCCGCGTCCTTGAGCTTGCTCGGATCGACCTGCGGTGCCTCGACCCGCTTCTCTCCGGGGTGCCGGTTGCGGATCGCGCCCAGCTCGTCGAAGTACCACCGGAGCAGGGTGTGGGCCTCGTCGGCCCACTCCTTCTGGCGAGCTGCGGGCATGGCCCGCCCCACCGAGCTCCGCTCCACGAACTCCCGCTTGAGCTTGACGCGCTCGATCAGCGCCGCGTCGGTCTCGACCTGCGCGCGGTAGGAGTTGTAGGCGACGACGGCGAGGACGAATAGAACCGCGATGGCGAGCGGTAGCCGGAGCGCTGGCTTCATGGTCGAAAGGGATATCTCGGTGTGCGGGAGCAGCGCAAGGACGGCTTCTGGCCCATCTCACTCGACGCTGGCCACCAGGGACTCGACGCTCCGTAGCCTGCCACCCTCGACCCGGTAGACGAAGGCCCTGGCCCGCCGGACCGGTTCGTCCGAGTCCCGGGACCCGGAGCCGCCGCACAGGACCGGCGTCGGTCCAGCCGCGCCCGGGAGATCGACCCGAAAGGCTGTGTGCCGGTGGCCGTGCAGCACCAGCGCCACCGGGAGCTCGGCGATGAGCCGGACCAGCTTGTCGGCATCGGCCAGCGGCATGCGGGCCACGTAGGCGTCGGATGGGACCCGCTCCGGCGGCAGCACCAGATGGTGGTGGAGCGCCAGGATCACCGCCTTGCCCACCAGGGTCTTCTCGCGCACCCACTCCCGCACGATCTGGAGCTGCTGGCTCCCCAGCAGGCCCGACGTGGTGTGCGGATCCTCGCCCGGCCGAGCGCTGTCCAGCGCGATCAGCACCAGATCGGGGCTGAGCTCCACCAGGTGTGGGTAGACCTTCTCGGGGTGACGCGCGCCGAGGCCGTCCACGCCGACCAGGCGCAGGAACCGGCCAGTGGAGGCCGCCTCCGCGGTCCAGACGTCGTGATTTCCTGGGAGGACCGTCAGCTTCTGATCGCGCGCCCACGGCGCCAGCAGATCCGCGGCCCGCTCGAACTCGGTCACCTCTGCCGAAAGGGTGAGATCACCCGTGACCACCAGGTGGTCGATCTGGCTCTCCCGCAGCGCGGACAGGAGCCCCTTGAGGAGGCGCGGCGAGTGGCGGTCGCAGTCACGCCTGGTGAAGCCGTTGCGCGGATACTTCGCCCGGTCGGCGAGATGAAGGTCGCTGATATGTGCGATGCGCAAGCCTTGCGCATGCTACCGGCGCTCGCCCGGGGGTGTCAAACGAGCGAGCGACCGCCCCGCTCCCAACACATCCGGCCCCCTGGCCAATACCTCTGCGCGCGAGTGATATCGGGAGCATTTCGATGGGGGCGTCGCCGGCCAGACCGCGCCGCATCGGTCCCTCATCGGTCCTCACGCACTTGCGCGGCCGGAACGAGCCCTTATCAAAGAGTCTGTGACCCTTGAAAGTGCCGTGGGTGCCGGTCTGGCCCCCGACGTGCTCCGCCGGGACCTCGAGACTGGGCGAGACCGCACGGTGCGAAAAACACCCGTTGTACGGATCACCCGGGGGAAGTCCGACCGGGTGCGCAACGGCACACGTGCCGCCGTCCAGGTGTCG
>Ga0302321_100002602_pt1 | contig 15495 bp, 14 predicted proteins | sample Fen_T0_1_FD_202505 | JGI IMG/M metagenome (GOLD analysis project Ga0302321, IMG submission 202505) | Peat permafrost microbial communities from Stordalen Mire near Abisko, Sweden - Fen_T0_1 | ecosystem: Environmental > Terrestrial > Soil > Wetlands > Permafrost | place: Sweden: Abisko...
GCCGCTGAATACCGACCCGAGATAGCCGGACAGTGGGTGCAGCAGCAGCACGGCATAGAGCGTGGCGTGGACGACGTGCGCCATCGCGGCCTGCCACTTCGGCATCGGCGGGAAGGCGGGTGGCGGATGCCGCCAGCGCCACAGCAGGCGCACGGTCATCAGCATGAAGATGGTCATCCCGACGGACTTGTGCAGGTTGAATGCGTCGGCGCGAATCCCCGGCGGCTGTTTGGGAATGCCCTGCATCCACCAGCCCCAGCAGAACTGGACTATGACGGCGAGCGCGATCAGCCAGTGCAGCGCAATGGCGGTTCGCGTGTATTTAGCCAAATGAGGACCCGAATGCGGACCCAAATGCGGATCGGAATGCGGCTCAGAATGCGGCACTGACGCTCACTCCCGCATACCAGTTGCGGCCGGGTGCCGGCTCGTAATAGCGGCCGTTGGTATCCCCGACGATGACCGATCCGACATAGTTGACGTTGGCGATGTTGTTGACCCGGACGTATTCGGAGAATTGCAGCCGCTCGGCCTGTTGCGCGAAGCCAATGCGGAGATTGCCCAGCGTGTAGGCCGGTGCATAGGCGCTGTTCACGTCGTTGACGTAGATGCGCCCGACGTACTGGACCTCGCCGGCGACGCTGAAGCCGCCATACCCGCCCGGCGTCCATTCCAGCGTGCCGAACAACTGCTGCGGCGGCACACCCGGAAGCCGCGACCCGGCGGGCGTCACAACGGGCGGGAGTCCCGATGCATACGGCTCCGCGAAATCGGCGAGCAGGTACGTGTAATTCATGTGCGCGGAGAGTCCGCTGCCGAGGTCGGCGTCCCATTCGGCTTCGAACCCGCGCCTTCGCGTCTTACTCGCATTGCGGTAGGTCGTGCGTCCGCCCGTCGCCGTATCGATGACGATTTCCTGGTCGGTCGTCGCCGTGAATGCGGCAAGATTGACGCGCTGGTTCGCGCCGGGAAACCACTTCAATCCCGCTTCCCACGCCGTGGACGTCGCCGGATCGAGCGCCAGGTTGAGCCCCGTGCCGACCGGCCGGTAGGCGAGCTCCGCGAACGTCGGCGTCTCGAATCCCTGGCCATAGCTCGCGTAGAGATTCAGGTTGTCGGCAGCATGCCAGACCAGGCCGGCGATGGGACTCGTGTTGTAGTAGGTGCGCGATCCGCTGTCGTCCGGATTGATACCGACGATGTAGTGATCGACCGAGTCATAGCGGACCTGGCTCGAGCGGACGCCCAGCGTCAGCGAAAATGCCGTCGCGAAATCCCACCTCGCTTCCGCGTAGACGTCGCCGCTGGTGACGGTATCGTCCTCGTTCCGCCGCAGCGCGCCGATGGCGCCGTTGTTGTTGACGTAGCCCTGCCGCAATTCGTGCAACCGGTCCGCATCCGCGCCCACGTTCAACGTCAGTGGCCGGTCCATGAGGCTGCCACGATAGATCACGCGGACCCCGATCCCCTCGTAATTGCGGTCGAGGTCGACCACGCCGCCGGACGACGTCGCCCCGACGCCGCTCAGCGCAAGATACTGCCGCACCTGCCGCTGGCCGCCGTAGCCGGTCACGCGCAAGCCGGTGTCGGCGTTGAGCACCTGGTCCACCGCCATGCCGCCCTGCATCTGGTTGATGGTCTTGTTCGTGTCGAACAGCGTCGCCACGGGATCGGCCTGCCGCGGGTCGGCCTTCCACTGCGCATAGGTCAGGCCCAGCGGATCCTGCGTCTGCGGCTGGTACTGCGAGTTGGCGATCAGCGTGACATGCGTTGTGTCGGTGGCATCGAACGTCAGCTTGGCATTGGCGATCTGGCGCAACGCGGCGGAATGGTCGCGGTAGCCATCCGTGTCGAAATTGCTGAATGCCGCCACGTACCCGACTCCGTTGGCAATGCCGGTGGCCTTGATGCCGACATTCGACGTGCCGTAGCTGCCGATGCTGGCGGTCAGGTTCACGACCGGTATGGCGGTTCCCTCTTCGGTGTAGACCGACACCACGCCGCCCGACGCGTTGCCGTACAGCGTGGAAAACGGCCCGCGTAATACTTCGATGCGCCTGGCGGAGAGGAGACTGAAACTGCCGGTCTGTCCCTGGCCATCCGGCATCGTCGCCGGGATGTCGTCCTGGTACAGGCGCACGCCGCGGACGCCGAATGCCGCGCGCGCGCCATAGCCGCGCGAACTCAGCTGCAGGTCCTGCGCATAATTGTTGCGGTTGGCCGCGAACACGCCTGGCACCCGAACCAGCGATTCGGACAGGCTTATCGCGGGCTGTCCGTCGCGTATCGTGGCGCCGTCGATGACGTTGGCCGATGCCGGGACGTCGAACAGCCGGTCGAGGCCGCGAGTCGCGGTCACGGCGATGGGGTCGAGCGTCACGTCCGTTGCAGCGGGAGGTGTTTGCGCGTGCAAGGATGCCGCGCCGGCCATGCCGGCAACAATAGTCATGACGAAGCTGCTGCGGCGACCGTCGGCGCTGGACGTGGGCATGTCGGGAAACCACCGTATGGGGGAAGGAGTGCAGCGTCGTGTAGCATAAAAGAAACCGACGGCGATCCCAAGCAGTAATGATCGGTTCCAATTGATGTGACACATTACCTGCCGCGAAGGAATTCCATGATGTCGTTCCAATTGTGCAGTGCCGCAATTTTCGCCGCCCTGCTCATGGCGGGTCCGCTGTGGGCCGCAACTGCCTACGTTTCCAACGAAGGGAGCGGCACTGTCAGCATCGTCGACACCGCGACGGACAAGGTCACGTCGACCGGCAGCTTTGCCAAGAAACCCCGCGGCATCGCCATCGACCGGGATAGGTCGCGGCTCTATCTTTCGGATCAGTCGGCGAATGCGTTGGTCGTTGTCGACACCGCCAAACTTCAGGTAATTGCGACCATCGCTTTGGGCGAATCGCCCGAGGCAATCTACATTTCCCCGGACGGCAAGTGGCTCTCCGCAGCAATAGAGGAAAGCGACCAGATCGTCATTGTCGACCTCACCGCGCAAAAGATCGACCGCCACATCAAGATGAAAGGCAAAAACCCGGAACACGCGGTCTGGAGCCCCGACGGCAAGTGGATCTATGTCAGCGCGGAGGAAGCCGACAGTGTGGACATCGTTGACCTCATGAAGAATGCCGTGGTCAAGTCGGTGAAGGTGGGCGACCGCCCGCGCGGCATTGGCTTCCTGCCCGACAGCAGCCGCGCGTACGTCGCCGCGGAAAATGCCGATACTGTAAATGTCTTCGACACCTCCACGCACGAAGTCATCGCGAAAATCAAGGCCGGTAGCCGTTCCAATGGCGTGCTTGTGCATCCGGACGGCAAGCGCGTGTTCGTTACCTCCGGAGGCAAAGGAACGGTGCAGGTGATCGATTCGGCCACAAACACGATCGTTACGGAGGTCCCCGTCGGAAAGCGCCCGTGGAACATGGCGCTTACCCCGGATGGCAAGAAACTCTATGTCGCCTGCGGACGCTCAAACGCCGTGGCGGTAGTCGACACCGAAAGCTACAAGAAGATTGCCGAAATTCCGGTGGGCGAACTCCCCTGGGGTGTCGCCATCCAGTGATGGCCGCGGAGCGCGTTATCCACGGTGTTCGTTCCGCGCCTGTCGCGCATTACGGGCTGCAACCTTCACAGATAGCGCGCATGCCACCGAATATGGTCCTCGATGAAACTCGAGATGAAAAAGTAGCTGTGGTCGTAGTCTTCCTGCATCCTCAACTCGAGCGAAACATCGCGCCCGGTACAGGCCAAGCGCAACAGCTCGGGCTTTAGCTGGCTATCCAGGAATTGGTCCTTGGTCCCCTGGTCGACGAGAATTGGCGGCCCGGGCCAGCCACGGTCTTCGATCAGCGCCGTCGCATCGTATTCACGCCACCGCGCACGGTCGTTTCCGAGATACCCGGCAAGGGCCCTTTCGCCCCACGGACAACGCATCGGTGAGCAAATCGGCGCAAAGGCCGAGACAGACTTGTAGACCTGCGGATTCTTGAGCGCAATGGTCAGCGCGCCATGCCCACCCATGGAATGGCCGAAAATTCCTGCTCGCGACGGGTCAACGGGAAAACCCGTTGTGACGATCTCCCGCAACTCCCCGACGACATACGAATACATACGGTAGCCTTTTGACCACGGCGCCTCGGTCGCATCGACATAAAAGCCGGCGCCAAGGCCAAAGTCGTAGCTTGCAGCCTCCCCTGGAACATTCAGTCCGCGGGGACTGGTATCCGGGATGACCAAGGCGATTCCCAGGTCGGCGGCTATACGCTGGGCGCCGGCTTTGACGATGAAATTTTCTTCGGTACAGGTCAGTCCGGAAAGCCAATACAGCAACGGCACCCGGTGCGTCTTGGCCTGCGGTGGCAGAAATAGGCCAAAGCGCATCGTGCATCCTGTTGCAATCGATTCGTGCGCGTAGGTTCCCTGCACGCCACCGAAACATCGATTTTGAGCGATCGTCGTGAGAGTCATCGAGCCGCTCGTCTTGTCGGAGTACGCTGCGGAATCGCCAAGGATTGGCCCGGAACGCGAAGCGACCCCGGTGGGGGCCGCATCGCATACTGCATTGCTGAAGCCTTATGCGCGAGCGACGACGCCTTTCGCTTTCGCTGCATGCGTGGCAATAAGATCCATGATCGCCGGAGACAGGCAATCATAGGGCTCCAGGCCAAGTTCCTTTAGCCTGCCTCTTACCGCGCCCATTGTCGCAGGATTGGCCCCGGACTCGATGATTGACGACACGAAGGCCGCGAATTCCGCCGGCGCCCAGCCCGGATCGGATGACAGCTCGGTATGGAAGAAGTCGAAGCCGTACAGCGGATGGCCAGTGTTCTCGATACGTCCGTACATATGAACGCCGCAGTCCTTGCACGCGTAGCGCTGGATTGCCGCGTTCGGGTCGACTATCTTGAGCTTGTCTGCGTTCGCCGTCACGCTGAGATTGGCTCGCGGAGTGACCGCGACCTGAGAGAACAGTGCGCCACTGGGCTTCCAGCACTTCGTGCAGCCACAAACGTGGTTGAAAGCCGCCTGACCTTTGATTGAAACCGTAACCTTGTTGGTCGGACATTTGCAGGAAAGAGTACCGCCAGAGAAATTCGCCGACGCAGGCTTGAGGCCATGGTCGACCGCTGGATGGATTGATAGTGCCATATTCAGTTTCCTCCCATTTGAAGGTCTTCCGCCGCATCACCGGCGCCATCACATGCGTCGCCAATCGTGAACCTAATGCAAGTCAGACGCAATCCCAGAATTCGGCAAGGATGAATCGGTATGAACGCGCAGGCGTCAATAGGTAACGACCGCGCGGATCGACTTGCCGGCGTGCATGAGGTCGAACCCTTCATTGATCCGGTCGAGCGGCAATACGTGGGTGATCAGATCGTCGATGTTGATCTTGCCGTCCATATACCAGTCGACGATCTTCGGCACGTCGGTACGACCCCGTGCGCCCCCGAAGGCCGTTCCCTTCCATACCCGGCCGGTCACCAGCTGGAACGGACGCGTGCGGATCTCCTGTCCTGCACCGGCGACGCCGATGATGACCGATACGCCCCAGCCGCGATGGCAGCACTCGAGCGCCTGGCGCATAAGGTCGACGTTGCCAATGCATTCGAAGCTGTAGTCCGCCCCTCCCTTCGTCAGCTCCACGAGGTGGCCCACGACATCACCCTTGACCTCCTTCGGATTGACGAAATGCGTCATCCCAAATTTGCGTGCAAGGGCTTCCCGCGCCGGATTGATGTCGACACCGATGATCATGTCGGCGCCTGCCATCCGTGCGCCCTGGACCACGTTGAGGCCGATGCCGCCCAGCCCGAAGATGACGACGTTGGCACCAGGCTCGACTTTGGCGGTGTTGATAACGGCGCCAATGCCGGTGGTGACGCCGCAGCCGATGTAGCAGACCTTGTCGAACGGTGCGTCTTCACGAATCTTGGCTACGGCGATTTCCGGCAGTACCGTGAAGTTGGCAAAGGTCGAGCACCCCATGTAGTGATATATCGGCTTGCCATTCAGCGAAAAGCGGCTGGTGCCGTCCGGCATCACGCCTTTGCCCTGCGTCGCCCGGATCGCCGTGCAGAGATTGGTCTTGCGCGACAGGCACGATTTGCACTGCCGGCACTCGGGAGTGTAGAGCGGGATGACGTGGTCGCCCTTCTTGACGGTCGTCACGCCGGGACCCACGTCGACGACGATACCGGCGCCCTCATGACCCAGGATCGCCGGAAACAGGCCTTCCGGATCGCCTCCGGAACGTGTGAATTCATCGGTGTGGCAAATTCCTGTCGCTTTGATCTCGACCAGAACTTCGCCCGCTTTCGGTCCGTCAAGTTGCACCGTCTCGATGACCAACGGCGCTCCCGCGGCATGTGCGACAGCAGCACGAACGTCCACGATTCCCTCCCTTGAATAATGGAAACGGCCAATGGCTGACTTTGACAAACTTCCGGCGGGCGTGTCAAGAATCCCGTCCGGCAGAGCAAATGCGGGCAAATCGTCGGCGCTGCCTCAGCGCGGCGTCGAGACGAGTCCGACACGTGCCGAATCGAGCTTCACGCGCGCGGTGAATTCGAGATCCTGGTTGTCGACCACCCTGGCGTCAAGTTCACCCTCGCCTTCTGGAACGAAATAGAAGCGAAAATTGGGGTTTTCACTGATCGAGAAATCCACATCGGCATTCATCACCAGGTGGCCGCCATAGCGGACTTCGACGCGACGCACAAAATGCGGAGTGGCATAGCTGCGCGTGATCTGGTCCATTGCCAATCCCGAATCGTTGGGATGGCTGATCATCAGTTGGGCGACCGCGGGCCGTCCTTTTTCAACCGTATCGCCGACGCGCAAGCGCATCTTGCCGAGACTGGCCCTGGCGGCGACGGCGTCCTTGCCGGCGGGCGCCGAGCACCCGCCCGACGCCTTGACGTAGTTTGCGGCCATGTAGAGCTTCCCGTCGTTCGTCAGCGCAATCGCACGGACATGGGTGTACTGCTCGATCCGAATCCGGGTCTCGATGTCGGCGCGGCCGCTTTCCGGCGTAAATTGGAAAACAGCGGCGACCGGCGACGGATTGTTGTCGATGATGAGCCAGATCTTTTCGATGTACCGTTCCCTGGTCTGCGGGAACTGTGCGCGAATCGCCAGCGGGACGACGGCCGCGTCCTCGGCGCGCTTGGGCGTGTCCAGCCTGACCACTGCGTCGGCGGCTTCCAGCGGCGCGTTTCCGAACACACTCGCGTGCACCTTTTTCCAGACAACCCCATCCGCGGGATTCGCATCCTCCGCCCTCGCCAAACCAACAGCAGCGAATGCCAAGGCCAAGGTGAAGCAAAGGAAGCGAAAAATCAATTTGAACCTCCATCCGCTATTGCCCGGTTGTTTTCACTCCGAGGCTCGTTGGGCGGCAATTGCCGACAATATACGCCTTGGCGCCCATTGCCTGCACGGGCGCTTCGAGGCCAGTGGCCGCGCGCGCATCCACACACCTTCAGTCGTCCCACTCGAGCTCGGCATAGGCTGCCGTGACGTTGCGCCGGTGGAACCGGTCGAACAGGAGCCAATCTCCCCGCCCGTCACCCACGATGGCAAGCGTATCGGTCAGTGTGCGTCCTGCCTTGATCGCCGCGAGCACATCCGCCAGGAGGCCGTCGAGGTAGCGCTGTTCCGGCGCCATGGCCTCCGGCCAGGCAAGCGCGCGGCCATGCCCGGGAATGACCCGGTCCGCGTGAACGGTCCGGAGCACGTCCAGCGCCGCCAGAAAGCCACGCAAGTTGCCGTCGAGTACGGGCACATGCCCGACAAAGACCAGATCGCCAAGCCACAGCGTTTTGCTTTCCCGATCGAAGACCGTCAGGTCAGTGTCGGTATGTGCGGTCGGCCACGCCCGGAGGCTCAAGACTCTTCCGCCCAGATCGATTTCTTCGGTCGTGGCGACGGTACGGGTCGGCATGACGATCGCAGTCTGCTCCGCAGCGTCCCCCAGGTCCCGCCGCAGTGCATTGAGGTAATTCGGGCCACGCCACCGAAACGCATCGATCAGGCGGGCATGGCCGATGAATTCCGGATGACCGTCGGCGAATGCCGCGTTGCCAAAAACATGGTCCGGATGCACATGCGTATTGATCACATAGCACACCGGTACCGTGGCAACGCGGCGGATCGCCCGCCGCAATGCGCGACCAACTGCAAACGTTCCTCCGGTATCGATGACGGCGACGCACCGCGCACCGACGACAAATCCGAAATTTGCAACATCGCCGAAATTGGCGCGGGTCATTTCGGCTTGCTGTCCGTAATGCACATACACGCCCGGCGCCGGATTCTCCAGCGCCAATTCCGGGATTTCGGGCGGCGCGCCGGCAACGGCTTGCAAACATGCCATGGCCGCGAAAACAATGACGCATGCGTGCCTGCTCCGCGAATGCAGACCGGGCGCGCCGAACCGGCGACCGCGTCGCCCCACTCAGTCGTTCCCGATGAAGCACGCTTTCTTGGCGCTGTCCTGCAATTCGCGGAACGACGCGACCAGCTTGCGCCCACCCTTCATATCACGCATGACGCCTCCGCGTTCACCGGCGATCGTGATGCCATTGGCGACCGTAGAAAGATCGACCCATGTGCTGTAGTCCACCTGGTCGGCGATCGCGTCGATGGCGCAGGAACACTTGTACATCAATTCCTGGGGGGGCGCCTTGGTCTCCCTCATGCAGCTCAGCACGAACTCGACCCGGGCGCGAGTCGGAAAATCATTGGCGTATCCAAATGAGGTCGCAAGGAGGGCTAACAGCGGCAGAGAACGCATTCGCATGGACAGTCTCCTTCTCGCGCGGTCCATGGTCGGGGATGTCACCGTTCGCGGACGAAGCGTAAGGTTTCGGCAATCACGATCACGCGTCCTTTTCCCAGGACGTCAGGCGCGGCCGTCAATTCGCTGCGCAACTCGACGACCTTGCCGGGCACAGCATCGGACAACGTGAAAACATAGGTTTTCTCCGCAAATTTCTCATAGCGAGAACGTGCCGGGTCGTCGCGATAGGGCGCAATGTGAATTTCGGTGGCCCCGATTCGGCGCGGTCCGATGTCGAGCGTTGTCGCCCTCACTTCCCCGCCTTCAGCTAGTGCCATCCGGATTCTCTTGCGGAAATAGTTTATCGAGCCGCCGGTCAGGCGGTGCATCTCGCGCAAGTCGCGTTCGAGGAAGAACAGGATTACCGGATTCGCATTGGCCGCATCGATATCCGACAACTCCAGTTTGCGAGTCTCCGTCAGGTATTCAACCTTGACCGATTGACCGCCTCCCGTCGACTTGGGGCCGACGATTACCCGCGCGATGTCGTCGACCGGTCCTTCGAGCGAACCCCGCTTTGTATAGGCATATTCAAGCGTCGTCGGTCCGGAAAGGCTGCGCAGATGGTCGTCGACGAACAGGCGGTTCTCGGCATTCGAGAATTCGTCGGGATTGGCCGACTGCACCGGGCCTGCGAAAGACAATGCGGCGACGGCAAGGGCGATGGCAACGCGTCTGGAATCGATACCTCTCATTTTCATCGTGAAACGGCAATTTCTTTGATCTCGTCATCAAGCTGTGCAGCAAGGTCGCGATCAAGGTAGGCAAGCCGCGTTCCCGCGCGCGCCGAAGCCACGGCATTTCCCATGGCGGCATAGGCGAGTGCAAGTCCATACCATGCGGATGGGACATCCGGTCCAAGGGCCAGGGCCGCGGTGTAGGCGCCGACGGCTGCCTCGGGACGATCAAGCTTCCGCATGGCTTCGCCGCGGAGTCGCAACGGTTCGGCGTCGCGTGGATCCGCCGACGACCAATGCTCGGCGAGTTCGCTCAGCTCGATCCACCGGTCCTCGACTGAAAGCGACGCGGCGCGCATGAAATACGGCAGGGTCTCGGCATTGCGCTGCCAAAACGGCATGGCATCACGTTGCGGTTGGATGTCCGTCCACTGACCTTCCACGGGCAATCGCTCGCGGATCCAGCGCACCGGCAATGAAAAATAGTTGCCGCCCGATCCGCGCATACGAAACGTAAGGAGCCCGACCAGCGCCCCGGACGCATCGAAAAGGCCGCCGCCGCTCGCCCCTGACGTAAACGCCGTGTCCGACTCGATGATTCGTCCGCCGTCGAGCGAATGCAATGCCTGCACGCGACCGAACCGTAGCACCCTGCCGGTCCCACCCGTGAAGCCGATGGCGGCAACCGGTTGCCCCAGTTTCAGCGATTCGAGTTCGCCCAGCACGGCGGGCCGACCGTTCCAGCTGGGCACACGAAGATAGCAGAGATCATGGTCTCCGTCAGCAAATTGTCCGGTTACCTTCCAGAGGTTCCCACCCCCGGAAATTCGAATTGCCGCGGCATCGCGTGTGACATGGCAATTCGTCACCACAGTCGAGGGCGCAATCGTCACTCCACTGCCGACTGAAAGCCCGCCCTGTTCGCGATCGGCCTCGATCCTTACGACACTGCCCGAAACCGATACGAAAGCTGCGGGTTGCATCAACTGTGCCGACGCAAGCGCACACTGTAGCAACGATCCCGCGACGATTGCGGCGATTTGTCGCCCTGCGCAACGGCGTGGTGCAACGGACGCGCGATCGAGCGATTGCGTCAGCCCCGACCCATGCCAACGCCAGGGCGGCGTGCCAGGTGTGTGCCCGCGGTGAAGCCTATTCAATTAGCTCGCCGCGCTCGTTGACCAGCGGAACGTTGTATTCGCGCAGGATCGCCGTGATCGCCGCCTGGTTCTCGTCGACAAGCTTCTGCACGCTTGCCTTCCATTCGGGTTCCCCGTAACGGACCCCCATGGCGATATCGTAGTCGAATTTGACGCCCGTTTCGGACTTGAGCGGAATGACAGCGAGATCCACATTGCGCACGCGCTTGGCGTAATAGCCGGCAATGGGCCCCCAGACGATGGCGGCGTCGATCTTGCCCTCCGCGAGATCCCTTTCGATGATTTCCCCGGGGTATTGCTCGGGGTCCGGCGACATCATCTGGTAGGGCCTTGCCTGCGCTTCCAGCCCGTGCTTGACCAGCCACGCGGACGCAGGCGACTTGTCGTACATTCCGATTCTGAGCCGGCTCAGCTGGTCGCTTGGCAGCGCGGCCAGGTCGGCGCCCGTTCGCACCTGATCGAGACCCTTGCCCTTCGGATAAACCAGCGCGTAGGTCGAACGGTAATACGGGGTCGTCGCGGAGACCTGGTCGTAGCCGGCGGGAACGCTCATCACGATATCGCAGCGAAAGTCCTCGCCGGGCAATTTGTACCGCAACGTGTTGCGGATGAAATTCATGCGCTGCGGGAACGCGTAGTACGTCACCGGCAGGCCGAGCTTCCGTGCGAAAAGCTCGGCAATGTGATTCTCGAAGCCATCGCCTTTGGTGTTGGCAAAAGGCAGATTGCCCGGATCGATGCACGCGCGAAATGCGGTACGCGTCTCCTCCGCGCCGGCGCCGCCGCTGCCTGACGCCGCCACCATGAACAGCGCCAGGCAGGTGGCGCGTCGGATGACTGTCCGGAATGCGGCCAGCCGCGGCATTGACGCTTCTGGAAACTGTGACCGTTCGCCGCAAGCCGCGTCATCGGTCATTCTTTGAGCTCTTCGACCTTCGCCCGCGTGATGTCACCGTTGGACCGGCCTTTCAAGTACGCGTACAGGTTGTCGATGTTGTCCATGACCATCGCACTGGTCGAGAAACTGACCATGCCTTTCTCGAGCCTTCCGTCGCGCACCGTCTTGATAAAATCTTCCTTGCTGAGCGTTTTGAGGCTCTCCCGAAGCGATGGTCCGACCAGACCCTCCTGATTGGCGCCGTGACAACGGTCGCATGCGCCCGAACGCCACGCGCGAAAGCCGTTCATCGTATTGGGATCTACCTTGTAGCCGTCCACGACGGTGTACAGCTTCTGGCCGTCGGCCACCGGCGGTTTGTCCTGGGCGCTAGGGCTTTCCAATGCGATCAGCGTTGTCCCAAGCGCCAGCACGACCGCCTGCCACGTCAAATTTGTTCGCATTGTTTCCGACCCGTGTAATGACGAAGATGTGTATGCGTCGCAACGGTGCCAAACGCGCGGCAAGTTCCTGTGAGGCGTTGACAAAGACGAACCGCCGACGTGGCGTACGCCACGGCGGCAATTGTCTACGACCCGTTCAGGACTACTGCGGAAGCGCGAAGACCGTCAGCGAACCGCCCAATTCGGTGTAGTCGCGAAGTTCCTTGTAGCCGCCGACCGCGCCAAGCCCGTCCTGATCCTTCTCAAGACCGGCGGCCATGCCGATGCCGGCCCAACCGCCGATGCCGGAAAAGACGCCGAGGTACTGTTTGCCCTTGTGCACATAGGTGAACACGTTGCCGATAATGCCCGACGGCGTCTTGAACTTGAACAACTCCTTGTTGACGTCGTTGGCGTCGACACACTTGAGATAGCCTTCAAGTGTTCCGAAGCACACGATCCCGCCCGCGGTCACGAGCGCGCCGCTCCAGACTGAGAACTTCTCAGACTTGGACTGGACGATCTTGCCGGTGCCCGCGTCCCAGACAATGAAGTTGCCCATGTTGGTGCCACCCGGGGCCGGAAACATCGACAACGTTGCCCCGACGTACGGTTGCCCTGCAACATAATCGACCTTGAACGGCTCGTAATCCATGCAGACATGGTTCGTGGGAACGTAGAACATGCCGTTCTTGGGGTTGAACGCCGCCGGTTGCTGGTCCTTGGACCCAAGCGCCGCCGGGCAAATTCCCTTTGAATTGACGTCCGCGCCATTTCTCGCGGTCGAGAACCTGGCCACCGTCTGTGGACGTCCGGTCACCATATCGACGCCGGTCGCCCAGTTGACGGCCGGGTCGAATTTTTCGGCAACCAGCAGCGCGCCCGACGTCCGATCGAGCGTGTAGCCGAAGCCATTGCGGTCAAAATGCACCAGCGCCTTGGTCGGCTTGCCCTTGACGTTGATGTCGGCGAGGATCATCTCGTTGATGCCGTCGAAATCCCACTCGTCGTACGGCGTCATTTGATACACCCACTTGGCCATCCCGGTGTCGACGTCACGCGCCATCACGGTCATCGACCACTTGTTGTCGCCCGGACGCTGCGCTGGATTCCAGGTTGAAGGATTGCCGGTGCCGTAGTAGAGCAGGTTGAGCGCCTTGTCGTAGCTGTACCAGCCCCATGTCGTGCCGCCGCCGGTTCTCCACTGGTCTCCACGCCATGTCTTCAGCGACGAATCCTTGCCGACCGGCTTCAACGCGCCGTCTGTCCACGTCATCGTCTTGTCGGGATCAATCAGCATCTCGGCGTCCGGTCCGGTGCTGAACGCCTTCCAGACCTGTTTCCCGGTGTTGATGTCGTAGGCGTTCAGAAATCCGCGCACACCCCACTCACCACCCGAAATGCCGGTAATCACCTTGTCCTTGAAAACATGGGGCGCATTGGTATTGACTGCGCCGACTTTCGGATCCCCGTTCTTCACCGACCATAGCACCTTGCCTGTGCCAGCATCGAGCGCCACCAGCGTGCTGTCGGCCTGTTGCAGGAAGATCTTATTTTCGGCGTAGGCGAGACCGCGGTAAACCGTGTCGCAGCACATCTGCGGTATCACAGCGACGTCCTGCTTCGGCTCATAGCGCCACTTGATCTTCTGTGTATCCAGATCAACGGCGAACACCTTGTTCGGAAACGGCGTGTGTATGTACATCATGCCGTTCACCACCAGCGGCGAACCTTCGTGGCCACGAAGTACGCCGGTGGAAAACATCCACGAAACCTGCATCTTGCCGACGTTCTGCGCGTTGATCTGCTCCAGCTTGCTGTAGCGCTGGTTATACATATCACCCGCTTGCATCGCCCAATTGTTCGGGTCGGCAATCAGTTTCTCCAGGTCGGCGTTCGCGGCCGCAACTCCCGGAAGCATCAGCGCCGAACCAACAATTGCCGCTGCCAACCACTTTGAAGTTCTCGTCATGCTTTCCTCCAGTGGGTATTGTTTTGTTCAAGCGACATGCGATGCGCTGCCAGGCGCGCGCGGATTGAGACAGTGTTCGCCTCGGGCAGAAGTGTCGTCCTCCCACTGGCCAAAGTCAATTTGCCTGGAGCTGATTTGAAGTTTTCTTCCCGGTACCGTACGGGCATTCAAGATTGCTGCAATGCAATAGCGCCTGCGTGCTCTCCGGCCATCTGACGTGCGTGCGGCGTTATACCGTGATGGCTGGGGCCTTTGCGACGATGCACTGCAACATTCACTGTACATTTAGTCGAGACCCCATCAGCTACAATCACGCAACCGGATATATATCAACGTGCACGAACGCGGCGCTGTCAAACTTTTCCTGGGTAAAGCGGCCATCGGCCTTCTCGCCGGACTTTGTGTTACCCACGACGTCAGTGCCGTGCCGCGGACCCCGGTCGAGGTATCTGCCGGTGTGTACGCCCTGTCAGGAAACGGCGGCGAAATTGCGCCGGAAAATGGCGGACGCATCGCCAACGTCGCCTTCGTTGTCGGGCCGAACGGCGTCGTCGTGGTAGACACCGGAATTTCCTACCGCGACGGCGAAGAAATACTCGCCGCGGTCAGGAGCATCTCGAACCGCCCCATCCGACTTGCGATCCTCACCCACCCCAGTCAGGAGGCCATCTTCGGTGCTGCCGCATTCCAGGCGCGCGGTATACCGGTGTTGGCGCACCGCCTCACTGCGGAGCTGATTGCCGCGCGCTGCGAGACATGTCTGCGTAACCTGCGGACAGTTCTCGGTGAGGAGGCCATGGCGGCGACTCGCGTGGTCAGGCCGGATCGCCTGATCGAGGGCAACGAAACGCTAGCACTGATAGGACGTCCGCTGCGCCTGATTGCGCCAAAATGGTCGAGCTCACCTGGCGCGATTGCGGTCTTCGACGAACAGACTTCGACCCTGATTGCCGGCAACCTGGTTTCGATCAACCGGATTCCCAATTTGCGCGACGCCGACGTCAGCGCCTGGCGCGAGACCTTAGTGCAGCTCGCATCGCTGGAATGCCGGCACATGGTTCCCGCTTACGGACGCATTGGCAACTGCGCCGACATCGACGTGTTCGCACAATACTTCGCGGCGCTCGAAAGTCGCGTCGAGACGCTGCTGAAAGACGGGGCAAGCCTGTCCGAGTTGCGGGATCGCTGCGCTCTGCCAGAATTTGTGCGCTGGGATCAGTACGACGTGCTGCATCCGCAAAACGCCGCCTACGTCTACCTTCGCCTCGAACGATCGCAGTTCGAATGACCGGCAGCAAGCAATCGGCACCAAGGGTGCAACTTACGATGATTGCGGGCGCGCTCCACCGCATTGCGTCACCCTCGATCCTCGTGGTTGCACTGGTGTGCGCCGCACGGGCGTATGCGGGCGACGACGCGGTCAACCTCGGCCGGATCGACGTCATCGGCACCACGCCGCTTCCGGGACTCGGCACGCCGCTCGAGCAGATTCCGTCGAATGTGCAGAACTTCGGCGGCCGC
>Ga0302321_100002603_pt1 | contig 15490 bp, 12 predicted proteins | sample Fen_T0_1_FD_202505 | JGI IMG/M metagenome (GOLD analysis project Ga0302321, IMG submission 202505) | Peat permafrost microbial communities from Stordalen Mire near Abisko, Sweden - Fen_T0_1 | ecosystem: Environmental > Terrestrial > Soil > Wetlands > Permafrost | place: Sweden: Abisko...
GCGTCAAATCGTCCGCGTCGGAAGGCTGCTGCGCGCGAAAGAAGCGGCGCAATTCTGGCTCGTGTCGCGAGATCAGCTGCTGGCCGGCGACTCGATCCCCGCGCCCCCAACGCTGCATCAGCGCAGCGTCCTCATCAAAATAGTTCGCGCTTGGAGACCCCATGGCGCATCGCTCATACGGCGAGTAACGACGTCACGCAAGCTACAACTTTGTAGTGACGTCCACCGTTGCGCGCGCACGCTTCGTGTTTGCAGCGTTGCTCTCTTCGAACAGTGTGGGCATCGCTCGCATCGGCATGGGCGCTCGCATCGGCATGGGCGCTCGCATCGGCATGGGCATCGCTCGCATCGGCATGGGCATCGCTCGCATCGGCATGGGCATCGCATCGGCCTCGCTCGCGAAAAAGAAGTCGATGTTGTTTCCCAGTTGGGTCGTTGATCTATTTTTTGATCAATTCGACTCCTCGCGGCACTATCGTAGAGTCGATGAAGGCACTTCGTGCTGGCGGATTTCGCCAACGCACGCAGGGGACAAATAGACTCGAGGTGTGCGCGTTCGCGAATACGAGGTGCGCGGGTCGATCGAAGCAGGGTAGTTCGCGTGTCAGTCGATGCGTGAACAGGCTCGAGTCGAATCAAGCGCTGCGGAAGAATCGGTATCAGGTGTTCGTCGTAATTCTCGCGCTACGGGAGTAGCGAGTTCTCGTTGCGCCAGCGCTCTGCTGGTCGCGCCCAAAGGGGTTCAGATGGTTTATGATGTCGTCATTCTGGGTAGTGGGATTTCGGGGTCGATTCTGGCCGCCATACTGGCGCGCCACGGTGTGAAGACGCTGCTGATCGATCACGGTCAGCATCCGCGCTTCACCATCGGTGAGTCGATGATTCCTGGTACGTCCGCGCTGCTGCGGATCATGGCGGATCGCTATGACGTTCCCGAGCTCGAGTACGTGAGCACGTTCCGAAGCCTGCGCCGCCACGTGACGGCCTCATCGGGCATGAAGCGTAACTTTTCCTTCGTTCATCACACGCGCGGAGAGCGCTTCGACGCTTCGAAGTCGACGATGCTGCCCATTCCTCACTATCCGGACGGTCCGGAGAGCCACCTGATGCGGCAGGACGTGGACGCCTTCCTGTTCGCCGTTGCTGTCCGGTACGGGGCGGACGCCCTGCAGAACACCGTCGCCAGCGAAATTCAGAACAACGGTGACGGCTGGACGATCAAGACGAAGTGCGGCCGCACCGTGCTCGGGAAGTACCTCGTCGACGGTTCGGGACACAACTCGGTGATCGCGAAGTTGATGGGGTGGCGAGAGGAACGGACGCGCCTCCAGACTCACTCTCGTTCCATCTTCACGCACATGGTCGGCGTGAAACCATTCGACGACTTTTTCGGGCCTCGCGATCACGGGCTGCCTCAGCCGCTCTCTCAGGGCACGCTGCACCACATCTTCGACGGTGGCTGGCTTTGGGTGATTCCGTTCGACAACCACGAGTCCGCGGGCAACCCGCTATGTAGCGTTGGCCTTCAGCTCGACCCGCGCCGGTTCCCGCCGGATCCGGAGGGCCCCGAGGTCGAGTTCCGCAAGTTCCTCGCGCAGTTCCCGGACATGGCTCGTCAGTTCGAAGGCGCGCGCGCGGTGCGCGGCTGGGTGTCCGCGCCGCGCCTCCAATACTCGAGTACCACCGTCGTCGGTGATCGCTGCTGCTTGGCTCCGCATTCAGCGGGCTTCGTCGACCCACTCTTCTCACGGGGCCTCCACATCACGATGGAGAGCATCAATGCCTTAGCGCACCGGTTGATTGACGCTTCTCGTTCGAACGACTTCTCGTTCGAACGCTTCGAGCCGCTCGAGCGCCTCACGCAAACGTTGATCGAGGCTCACGACAAGCTGGCCAACGGCTCGTTCATCGCCTTTCAGCATTTCGATTTATGGAACGCTTGGTACCGAGTCTGGGCCTTGGGTGGCTTCTACAGCTCGCTGCGGTTTCGGCGCGCGCACATTCAATACCGGCGCACCAAGAGCCGCGCGTTCCTCGATGCGCTCGAGCACCACGAACACTTCGGTACGCCCTCTCCCGAGATGGACGACTACCAGGGCCTGTTCAACAGCGCGTACCAGACCATGCTCGATTTCGAAGCGGGGCGCCTTACGATGCGCGCTGCCATCAGCCGCCTCTACGCGCTGTACGAAGATCGGCCCTGGATCCCGCCAGCGTACGGGCTCGACGACCCGCAGCGGCGCTACGCGACCGCCGGGGATTTGAAGTCTCTCGCGCGCGCTACCTATTGGGGCTATCGGCGCGCGCCAGCTCAGGTGCGTCGGCGCTACTTCGATTTTCCTCCGAGCGAGTTGGTCAAGGACGTCGTGAGTGCGCTGCTCGAGGAGGGCAGGTGGCTGCTCCGTCTACGAGACGGCACTCGCTACGCGAGCTTCGACTCCTATCGGAGCGTGCAGCCGGGGCGCGCGAGCATGGGGGAAGGTGCTTCGGCCATGCGGGCAGAGGCCATGAATACGGGGGGCTCGATAATGCCGGAGTCAGCGGCAAATGACGTATCGATGCCGCCCAAACGAGGAGCCAACGGCGCGGTTGCCGGAAATGGGATGACAGCACTAGCGGGTGAATAAGGAGTTGTAGGGCAGGACTGAGTTTACGTGTCCTCAAGACGAATGGGATAAACGATGACTAACACAATCATTCAATGCAACGAACCAAGTCGGCTGGTAGCCGACAAACTGGGCATCCTCAAGACGCTGAACAACGGCGCGCTGCTCGAGGACCTGGCACACGAGGCCTTCCAAAACAAACGCGGCGAGCTTTGGCGGGAGCTTCAGCATCTACTCTATACCATCAACGTGCGCATGATGGATGAAGGGTTTGGGCTGGGTAAGCTGCGCGCTGAGTCCGACTGGCGCATCCGCAACGTTGTCGAGCGCGTGGAGCAACAATACCTGCGTACCGAGGAGGTTCCGGCCCACCTCCAACAACGGGAAGAGTTCCTCGTCTGGCTGAAGGAACGGATCGCCGCGCATCGCGTGAACTCGCATCAGTTGTTCGACTACTTCGATCGCGATGACCTCAGCCAGGAAGAATGCCGCTACTTCCTCTCGAACTATCGGGTGAACATGCAGCGCTTTCACCTGCATGTCGCCGCGTACAGCCTCATCGTGCCTTTCGAGATGCGCCAAGAGCTGTACGACAATCTCTACGACGAGTTCGGGCAAGGGGACTTTGCGCAAGCGCACCCGAACCTGTTCGAGCCGCTGATGCAGCGCTTTGGCGGCGCTAAAGAGGTAGACCACAACGCCGAAACCTACCACCTGCTCAATACCAAAATCAGCTTGTGCTGGTTCGCCGATGGTTTGCACTACGGGCTAGGTGGCTTGGGGGCATTGGAGTTGAGCATCCCTGCGCAGCAGCGTCGCGTGTTGGCTCATCTCCGTCGCCGTGGCCTGAGCGAAGAGCTCGTGAAGTTCTTCGTCGTTCATTGCGAGTTGGATGGGGAGCACGGTAACGGCTGGTTCGCAGCAGGCCTACCTTACCTGCACACGCGGCGCGACTTCCAGAAGACGTCCGACGGTGCGATGCGCATGCTCGAGGCTCGTGCAGGTGTGTACGACGGCGTGCTCAATGGCATCCTCGCGCGGCGTGCTTTGCTGCCTGGCGGGTCGGCCCGGCATCAGTCGCTTCTGAACTCACATTGAAACGAGGACGAACGCGGGGCCACCAGGTTGGCCCCGCCGCTCGTCGCTTCCGTCTGCTCAGATCCGGGGTTCTTTATGCGACAAGATTTGAATTTCGAAGTTTGCTGGGTTGCTCGACGCTGGTCCGAGCGGGGGAGCTGGCTGCTCAGCGGGGTGCTCCTCGCCGGGGCAACCGGCATCGCGGGCTGCGCGGCCGACGCGAGTAGTGGAGGCTCCGGCTTCGACGGCGCAGTCAGCGAACGCCAGGGAGAGCTGCTCAGCCCGTCGAGCAAAGGCGCCGCGTCGTACTCGAGCCCTATCGCGCTTGCCGATGGCGACGCGACGCTCTGGGCCGTCAGTCCCGACAGCGACCAAGTGACGGTGATTCGTACCGAGACCAACACCGTGCTCGGCAGCATTCGAGTCGGACGCAATCCCCAGGGGGTCGCTGTGGATCCGACGAACCGTTACGCCTACGTCGCGAACTCCGTCAGCAACGACGTGTCGGTCATCGACGTCGGTCGGCTGCGCCTGCATGGGTTCGAGGATGGCGCCCACCAGAGGCGCATCCTGACAGGGGCTGGGCCGGTCAGCGTCGTCGTCTCGCCAGACGGCCAGCGTGTGTTCGTGGCCAATAGCGGCCAAGACACCATCACCGTCCTCAGCGGGCACGACCAACGCGTGCTCGGTGTGATCGATCTACGCAATAGCGCTTGCAACGTCGATGATCGTTCTCGTCATTTCCAACCCCGAGGCCTGGCAATCACCGGGGATGGTCGTCGCTTGTACGTGACGCGCTTCATCTCCTATACCCGCCCCGGCGGCGCGCAACGCGCCGACTACGGCAAAGAAGGCGTCGTGTGCCGCGTCGATCTCGAGTCGGACGCAACCCTTCGGCACCGGCTGACGCCCATTCGGCTCGCACCGACTGACACTGGTTTTATCGACGGCAAGGGCAACGCGACGGGCGCGTTTCCGAACCAACTGCAGAGCATCGTCATTCACGGCGATCATGCTTATCTGCCCAACATCGCAGCCTCCCCGAGCGGGCCGCTGCACTTCGACGTCGATACGCAAGCCTACGTCAATCGCATCGACGGCCTCGGCGGTGCGGAACACGACGGCGGTTCCCTCAACTTGCACCTCGGAGCCCGCGACCCCGAGCCCGGCAAGCAGGAACTCTACTTCGCCAACCCGTGGGCCATGGCGTTCACGACACGCGCGGGGCGTGGCGCCGCGTACGTCGTCTCGTCGGCGAGCGACCTGCTCGTGAAGTTGGAAGTGGATGCTCAGGACGAGCTGCACTTCACCAGCGACGAAAACACGACTCGCTACGTCGATCTGAACGACCCCGATGCCCCAGCGACCAGCGGCGCGAACGCAGGAAAGAATCCGATCGGTATCGTGATCAACGCTCGAGGTAGCAAGGCCTATGTGCTGAACTACGTTTCGCGCAACGTCTCTGTCGTTGATCTTTCTCAGGACCGCGTCGAGGCCGTTTTCAGCATCGACGATTTGCCGCGACCCGGGTCTAGGGAGGAGCTGCTGCTGGTCGGCGCCGAGCTCTTCTTTTCGTCGCGCGGTAACTTCGTGCATCCGGCGGGAGTCCAGGGCTCGAGCCGCGGTCGGCTCTCGGAGAAGGGGCACCAAGCTTGCTCGAGCTGCCATGCGGCCGGGTTGACCGACGGCGTCGTGTGGCAGTTCGCGAGTGGCCCGCGCAAGACCATCGCGATCAACGGCACCACGAACCCGAAAGATCGAGCGCAGCAGCGCATCATCAACGCCTCCGCAATCTTCGACGAGTTCGAGGACGTCGAGTTCAATACGCGGCGGGTTTCGAACGGCGAGCCCCTCGCTGTTCCGCGTCCGTGCTTCGACACCACGTCGAGCGGGCTGTTGCTGAGCACGAACGACCCCGATCACGGCTTAATCCTGGGCTCCGAGAGCGATTTCTCGCGCGCCCCCTGCGTGTTGGTCCCGTTCGCAATTCCGAATGAAAATCGACCGCAGCTGCGGGTTCAGCTCCCGGGGAGCTCGACCTTGGTCAAGGCCACCGACGCGCTCAAGGAGTGGCAACGCAGCGCGGTGTCCACTCCCAATCGGCCAATGACTGACTTGGAGCTCGCGTTCGCTGGTCTCGGCGGTCCCGGCACGCACGTCTACGGCGTAACTCGTGGGCGTGAGCTGTTCGAGGCAGCCGGGTGCGCAACGTGTCACGGCGGCGCGCAATGGACGACGAAGATCAAAGACTTCGTCTCCCCGCCCGCTCCGGGGGAGATCGCCACCGAGGCCGCGGCCCCCGGCGCCAACGCGACTCAGTATCTGTATCGCTTCCTCACTGACGTTGGAACGTTCGAGCTGAATGTGCCAGGGTCGGTCAACACGCTGCCGGGGTTTCCGGCGATTGGCGGCGTCGAAACGGACAGCAACGGGCTGCGCGCGCTGGGCTACGACTACGACGGGGACGGGAAAGGCAACGGCTACAATACTCCGTCGCTGCTCGGCAGCTTTAGCGTGCCGCCGTACTTCCACAACGGTGCCTGCGAGACGTTTCAATGCGTACTCGTAGACGAGAAGCACCGCCGCGCCGGGCAGCGCGCTGGCCAGCGCGACCCGCTCGATGCAGGGGAGGCCCGCGACGCCTTGGCTCAGTATCTCGAGTCGATCGATCTGGGCACGCAACCCGCGCGCCCGCGTTGAGCTGAACGAAGCGAATCGGTAACCCTTCGGCTTTCCGGGCTGCGCTCCAAACACAGAGGCGATCGCGATGCACTACTTCTCCCCGCTCACACCGGTCACCTTTCTCGAGCGCTCCGCCAAGGTGTTTCCGGACGCCGCGGCGGTCACCGACGAGCGCCGCTCCGTCACTTACCGGCAGCTGCTTTCTCGAGCGCGGCGCTTGGCTGCCGCGCTGCGGGCTCTAGGGGTCGGTGACGGCGATCGCGTTGGGTTGATGGCGGACAACTGCCGTCAGGTGATCGAGGCGAACTTCGGCATTCCGGGCGCCGGAGCGGTAGTCGTGAGTCTCAATCCGTGGTTGCCCAGCGAAGAGCTCGCGAAGCAACTGAGTTGGATCGATTGCCGAGTGCTCCTGGTCAGCCGCGCTTGTTTGGCGCGACATGGGGCAGACGTCCTGTCCGACGCCGGAGCGAGAGTCCTCGTTGTTTTCGGGTCGTCTCCGTCGTCGTCGCTCGAGCCGAAGTGCGTCGAATACGAGAGCGTAGTCGAGGCTGCTCAGGGGGACGTGCCCTTGAACGCCGCGGTTCGAAATGAGCTCGACCCCATCGTCATCAACTTCACCTCGGGCACGACGGGCACGCCCAAGGGCGTCGTCATGACTCACCGCGCCGCTTACCTTCATGCCGTCGGGCAAGTGCTGATGATGGGCTTGGGCCTTGCATCCCACTACTTGTGGACCCTGCCCATGTTTCACGTCAACGGCTGGGGCCACATGTGGGCGAACACCGTCGTTGGCGGGACCCAAGTGATCTGGGATCTGCCTAGCCCGACACCCGAGGAAGAGAGCCGCTTCTGCGCTCGCATGCGGCTAGCGGGCATCACCCACCTGGCCGGCGCGCCGCGCTTACTTCGGCGCATCGTCGCTCTGAAGGGTGCCGACACGGCCTTGCGTGGCTGCACGATTGTTACCGGCGGTGCCGCGCCCGCCCAACCGTTGCTGACGGAGCTCGAGAAAGTCGGCGCCAAAGTCATTCACCAATACGGGTTGAACGAGACACTCGGGCCGTTCGTCGTGTGTGAAGAGCAGGCCAGCTGGGCTTCGGGAGATAGCGAGTCACGAGCGGCGCTCCGTGCCAGACAAGGGGTGGCCAGCGTCGTCGCGGGTACCGGGCTTCGTGTCGTCAGCACCGACGGCCGCGAAGTCCCGCCAGACGGCAAAACGACGGGCGAAGTGGTGATGTCAGGCAACACCGTCGCAATGGGCTACTACCGCGCGGAGGAAACCACGGCGCGCGCCTTCGTCGACGGCTGGTTCCACACGGGGGATCTGGCGGTCGTTCATTCGGACGGTTACCTGGAGATTCGGGACCGCATCAAGGACCTGATCTACGTCGAGACCGAATACGGGTGGGAAAACATTTCATCGATTGAAGTCGAGAATATCCTCGTGCAGTGCCCCGGTGTGGGCGATGCGGCCTTGCTCGGCGTATCCGGACCCGACGCGCAATCTGCGCCACAGCTGATCGCGGTCATCGAGTCGAGCCCGCAGCATTCTCCCTCATTCGAGGAGTTGCGCGGGTTTTGTCAGCAACGCCTGCCGGCGCACATGCGGCCGAGTCGCTTTCTCTTGTCTGCCATCCCGAAGACCGCGACCGGGAAAACTCGGAAAGATTTGCTGCTCGCCCGAGCGCTACACGAGCTCTCGGCTCCTACGGGATCGACGGTGTCGACATGAGCCGCGACGAGTCCCGGTTATCGCAGCTCGGTGAGTCGTCAGCACGACGCTCGCAGTTCGGTCCGGTCACGGTGGTGGCCAGCCTGTTCGTCGCTACGCTCGCCGTGAATCTGCAAGTTCCGCTGTATGCGGCGTACGCCGACACTGCGGCGCATCGGCAGGGCGCTATCTCGCTTGCCTTCGCGAGCTACGTCGCCGGCCTGCTCTTGGTGCTGGTTCTCTTCGGTGGCGTTGCCGATCGACTAGGCAGCAAGCGGGCCCTCTTGCTGGGCTTGGCATGCGCGTTCGCAGCGCACTCGGTGATTATTTGGGAGCCGACGATTCGAGGGTTGTTGAGGACCCGCGTCTTGCAGGGTGGGTCAATCGCCTTGAGCCTCGCGGCGGGGACGGCGTACCTCGTCGAGTTGGGCACGAACCCGCGACGCGCGGCGCGCCTGAGCAGCGGGGCGGTCACCCTCGGTTTGGGCAGCGGCGGGCCGCTGACGAGCGCGTTCCTTGCGCAGCGACGCAGCTTAGTTCCGGGTAGCTACTTTGCGGTCGCGCTAGCAACCTTCGCGTGCTGGTGCGCCGTCGCGTTTTTGCAAGCGAGCCGTGTCGACCGCAAGGCGCCCTTCATTCGCATCCCACACATTTCCAAGCAGACGTTCCCTTTCGGCATCGCTCTCTTCCTGTCTTGGTCGCTGACAGGCATCATTCTCGCTACGGTTCCCGCGCAATTGTCGCTCATGGGGCAGGGGCGGTGGAGCGGGGCGATCGTATTCGCGGCGATTGCGGTAGGCGCGCTGGTTCAGCTCGGAGCGGAGGTGCAGGAGCCGCGGCGCTTCTTGCTGATGGGCTACGTTTTGGGTGCCGCAGCGATGGTGCTGTTGATTGCTGGGGTCCACTTGCATTCGGCGGCGCTGCTCTTCATAGCAGCCATCTGTTCCGGATTCGGCAGCTTTGGCTTCACGTATCTCGGCGGCCTGACCGGAACTTTGTTGGCGTGCCGCGTTGAACGCGGGCGCGCGTTGTCTGGCTACTACTTGCTCGGCTACCTAGGGTTTGGGCTTCCATGCGTCGCTGTCGGCTACGTCTCGGAAGCGTGGGGGCTGGCATACGCCCTCGGCGCGTACTCATTGGCAGTCGCAATAGCGGTCGCTTCGTGGCGCGCCATTCGCGCCACGTTTTGGCGTCACGCTTCAACCTGAGTCCTGAGGGTCATATGGAACGGACGTACACCGAGAGCAAAAAACAGGTCATTCGGCGTGAAAAGCAGAAGGTGCAGCGAGCGCTGCCCGGTAACACCTGGACGCAGCGCGAAAAGGTCGCGCTCGCGTGTCGCATTCTTCACAGCCACGGGCACGAATCCGGCTTGGCCGGGCAAGTTACGGCTCGGGAGAGCGAGCACGGCTTCTTCACTCAACGCCTGGGCTGCGGCCTGAGCGAGGTAACGCCGTCCAACCTGCTGAGTGTCGACGAAGAATTGAACGTGATGGAGGGCGAAGGCGCGCCGAACCCCGCGAACCGGTTTCACGCTTGGGTGTACCGGGCACGTCCGGATGTGCAGTGCATCGTGCATACGCACCCATTGTACAGCTCCGCTTTGTCGATGCTCGGCGTTCCACTCGTCGTGGCGCACATGGATAGCTGCGCCTTGTACGACAACATCGCATTCTTGGAAGACTGGCCCGGCGTCCCGGTCGGCGACGAAGAGGGCAGGCTGATCTCGACCGCAATCGGCAACAAGGCCGGGCTCTTGCTCGCGCATCACGGCGTCGTACTCGCCGGCCGCACGGTGGAAGAAGCGTGCGTTTTGGCGCTGCAGTTCGAGCGCACGGCCCGTCTCTTCCTGACCGCCAGGAGCGTGGGGCCGGTGCGCACAATCCCGAGAGAATTGGGGCTAGCGGCGCGCGACTGGCTGCTTACCCCGCGCAGGGTCGACGCGACCTTCGCGTATTACGCGCGCGCCGAGTTGGCCAACGACCCACGATGTATTGCCTAAAATCGAAGGACCTGTGACATGCGCTACCCACTTCAGACATTGTTGTTTTGCTCGACTCTCGCGGCTTGCTCGTCCTCACAGGCGAACCGCGCCGGCGCTAGCCCCCCGCAGTCGACCCTCGCTTCGGCGAAGCCGACCGCAAGGTCTAGCGGCGAACCTTTGGCAACACCAGCGAGCGGCATCAAACGCACGTTGGTGGTCCACGGGGACATCGCCGATCTGCCGGGGTTCGAGTCTCGCCTGTATCTCGTCGAGTACCCGCCTGGGGCCCAGGCCGATGCTCACACGCACACTGAGCAGTGCGCGGGCTACGTGATTGAAGGCAGCTTCGCCTCTGCCTACGGCGACGGCCCTGCGACCGTGAAGCACACCGCCGAAGGCTTCATCGACATACCGGGGCAAGCTCACCACTTCAAGAATTTGGATTCCGCGCGCCCGTTACGCTTCCTGGTGGCAGGTAGCTTTCGAAAGGAAGAGCCGATGCTGCGCCCCATTTCTGACGGACAAGGCTTCGCGACCGGAGCAGAACCGCCAGCACCTGCGTCCGTGCCCGAGCCGCCCTCTGGTCCGGTTACCGAGGTCAAACGTTCACTGCTCGCCCAGCAGGAAATCGCAGACCTACCCGGGATGGAGTCGCGCATCTACTTGATGGAGTTCCCGCCCGGAGCGGCGAGCAAGCTGCATCTCCACACTGCGCAAGGCATTGGTTACGTGCTCGAGGGCAGCTTCGAGTCTGCCTTCGGCGACGACCCAGCGGTCACCAAGCGAGCTGGGGATGGGTTCGTCGACACGCCTGGCAAACCGCATCATTTCCGAAATCCCGACCCGGCTCGGCCGCTTCGCTTCGTGTTCTCCGGCACGTTCCACAAGGACGAGCCGCTGTTCAAGGTTCTATCCGAGTAGAAACCATGCTGATCCCAGGCGTTCGTTCAAACAAGAAGCTCGTGCTCATCTACGCGGGCCTGCTCGCTATTGCTGCGGCGTCCTTCCTGGCGGTGGTCTCGCTGGGCGATTCGTTGGCGCTGCGTCACGTGGCGTCCTTCGGCGGCAATCGCTTGCCATCGGGATCAGAAACAGCGCTTCAGTTGTTGCGCGCATTGCTGGCCCTGCTCCTCACGTCCTCTTTGCTGGGCGCATTGTGCCGTCGCATCCACCAGCCCCCCGTCATCGGTGAAATCTTGGCGGGGATCTGCCTGGGGCCTAGCGTTCTGGGGCACCTCGCGCCGAGCGTTCAACACTACCTCGTGCCTGCGAACGTGGCGCCGCAGCTTGGAACCCTGTCCCAAATCGGCGTCATTCTGTTCATGTTCTTGGTGGGGTTGGAGCTCGACCTCTCGGTGATGCGAGCCCACAGCCGAGCGACTCTGGCCATCTCGCACGCGAGCATCGTCGTGCCCTTCGTGCTGGGTAGCGTCGCGGCGATTTGGCTGTACCCGTCCCTCGGCACGGCGACGGCCTCTTTCCCGGTGTTTGCATTGTTTCTCGGCGTGTCGCTCTCGGTCACGGCTTTTCCGGTGCTGGCGCGCATTCTGACCGACAATTCCCTGAACAAGACTGCCATGGGTGTGATGGCGTTGACCTGCGCCGCGGTCGACGACGTTACCGCTTGGTGTTTGCTCGCGCTGCTCGTGGGGATCGCCAAAGCGAGCGCGTGGGAAGCACTACTTACCTGCCTCGGCACGGCGGCTTACATCCTTGCGCTATTCTGGTGGGTGAGGCCGCTGGTCGAACGCTGGGCGCACGCGCGAGGCGGAAAGCCCTTCTCGCGAGGGGCCGTCATCGCGGTGTTGCTCGCGTTGCTGATGTCTTCTTTGATCACCGAGCACATTGGCATCCACGCGATCTTCGGTGCCTTCCTGCTGGGCGCGATGATCCCTCATGATTCCGGCGTCGCCAGCGAGCTCAAGCATCGCTTCAACGATCTCGTCGTAGTGTTGCTGATGCCCGCGTTTTACGCGCTGATTGGCATGCGAACCCAGCTTGCGCTGGTGAGTGGCGTGCAACAATGGCTTACCTGCGGCCTGATCATTGCGTTGGCGTGCCTCGGCAAGTTCGGCGGCAGCTACCTGGCCGCGCGACTCGTCGGCGTCGCTCAGCGCGACGCCGCGTCGGTAGCTATCCTGATGAACACGCGAGGTTTGATGGAGCTCGTGGTGTTGGATTTGGGGCTCGCGCTCGGAGTCATCTCGCCAACCCTGTTCGCGATGATGGTGATCATGGCGCTGGTTACGACTTTTCTGACGAGCCCGCTCTTGCGACTCACGCACCGTATTCCGACTCAGACGGGCGCCCCGCACCGCTCGCTCGCCGAGGAACCAATATGACCCACCCCACGTCGATCGTGATTATCACGGGCAGCCCCGTACAACCCTCGCGCACCTCAGGCCTAGCTCTTCTGGTCGAGCAACGGCTGCTGCGTGAGTCGTTTCGCGTTCGCGTGCTGCACGTCCGTGATCTGCCGCCCGAGGCGCTCTTTCACGCGAATTTCGAAGACCCGAGCTTGAAGGAGGCGACGGGTTGGGTCGCCCAAGCAGACGGCGTGATCGCCGTGAGCCCCGTGTACAAGGCCGCGTACACCGGCACGTTCAAGACATTCATCGATATGCTGCCGCAGTTTGCGCTGCGCGACAAAGTGGTGCTGCCGCTGCTGGTGGGCGGCTCGCTCGCTCACGTGCTGGCGATCGACTACGCGGTTCGCCCGATGCTCCAGTCACTGGACCCGCGCTTGATCGTCAATGGCTTGTTCTTGCTCGATAAGACGATCGACGTCAGTCAGGGCGCCGTGACCCTGGCGCCGGATGTCGAGCAACGCCTCGAGCAGGTCATTCAGGGGTTCATCGCGGGCCTTCGGGCTCACGGTCCCGTCCTGCCGAGCCTGGCGCCGGCGGGTGCCAATGCACTTTCGTCGGTTTGGCCTGACTCGGTGTGCTGCGCCTAACGCCACACTTCGTAGCTCGCTTCTCTTTCAGTTGTTTGGCGCGGTCGTTGTCACGCGACGCGCTCGTTTATAGGTCAAGTTGAGGAAGATGCGCTCGAAAGTTGCAGTTGTTACACGTCAATTGACTACTCATCGCCTCCCGTGGCTTGCTGCGTTGGTCGCCGTCGCCGTCATCGCCGTGCCCCAGCAAGCCTTCGCTCAGGAGGATGACCAATCACTCAATCCGTACGCCGACTACTTCATCAGCAGCGACGGCACGAACCAGCTGGTGCACTACGACGAGGTGACCGGCCAGTTTCTCGGGGTGCTATTCAATGTCTCGATCCCCGCGGCGTCGAACATTGGGTTTGGGGGGGACCTGTACTTGTCAGCGCAAGGCACGAGTGAAGTGCTGCGCTTCGACGGCTTCTCTGGAGCCTACAAGGGCGTCTTCATCCATTCCGGGGAGGGCGGCTTGGTCAGCCCCGTGGCGCCGAGTTTCGGCCCAGACAACTTGGTCTACGTGGGTGACTCGGTGAAGAACCAGATCCTGCGTTACGACTGGAAAGGCAAGTTCATCGACGTCTTCGCAGACCAGCCGAGCAGTGGCTTGGCGCAGCCCGCAATGCAACTGTTCGACGACACGACGACGTACGTCGCGAGTAAAGGGGTCGAACAGTGTGCTTCGCTACGACCTCCGGACCAAGCGCTTCCTCGGCGCGTTCGTGCCAGCCGGAAGCGGCGGGCTGGTCGCGCCCATCGGGATGGAGTTCGGTCCCGACGGCAACTTGTACGTAGCCAGCTCGGGCACCAACGCCGTGCTTCGCTACGACGGCCACACCGGGGCTTTCATCGACCAGTTCGTGCCGCCCGGGACCGCCGGCATCAACAGCCCGCATGCCATCAATTTCGGCGGCCCGCACAGCAACCTGTATGTAATCAGCACCGGGAACAACCAAATGGTCGAGTTCGACCGGGTGACGGGTGCCTTCGTGCGCGTCGTCGCGCAGGGGGTGGCGGATGGACCGTCGGGGGAACGTGGTACGACCTTCACACCGCGCCCGACGTTTCAGGTTCACGCGTATCCGCTCATCGACCTCGCGTCGCATGGGAAGCACCACTTCGCGCCCGTGCTTGTCGGGCACCGAGTGCAAGACTTCAGCGATCCTTCGCCGCGCGTGAAGCTCTTGTCGATCGTCTCGTCGGATCCGAACGTCGATATTCACAGCGCGGTTCGCGGAGCAACGCTCGGCGAAGCCGACTTCGAATTCGAGCTCGATTTCGCGAACACCACGGGCGCCGAGCAGCACTACACGATCACCTACATCGCCAGCAATCGCCATCACCTGACGAAGATCGCCACGGCCGAGGTCAAGGTACCCGCCTCGCACTGAGCTCGATTGGCGCCAACGACGAGGGGACGCGGGCCCGGCGCGGCGTCCCCTCGCGTCATTTGACTACAGATGTAGTCGTACTATGGTTCGTCCGCGGGCATGAACCAACAAGCTCGTTGAAAGAGTGCTCGTGAGCCAAAAACATCAGATCGAACGCATAAAGAGCGGCGCTGCAGGCTGGTCGGCGGCACTGCTCGTTGGGCTGGCAGCCGTCGCTTCGCAAGGCTGCAACGGCACGGGTGACTGTCGAACTGCGACGCCGATCGTGGGCGCCCAACCGCCGGCGCCCGTTGTTTCCCGGGCGGCGTCCGCCGCGCCCACATCCACGCCCACACCCACATCGGCGTTACAAGAGGGCTCGCCCGCCCCGGATGTGATGCTGACCTTACAAGATGGGTTTCAGCTGCCCATCTCGGCGGAGCACGGCAAGCTCGTCGCGTTGTATTTTTGCTCGCCCGAAACCAGCCCCGAGTGTATTCGCGAGGCGAACGGGCTGCGTGATCACTGGGCGGAGCTGCACCTCCGCCACGTCGTCGTGATTGGTGTTTCGCCGCGCGACGCCGCATCACACCGAGCCTTCATTGCCGAACACCGGCTGCCGTTCGACCTGGTCAGCGACGCCGACGGTCGAATCGCTGGGGCATACAAGGTCCCCGCCCTGGGCGATTACGGGCCGCAGACGTTCCTCGTTGGTCGAGACGGTAAGCTCCGCAAGGCGTGGCTCACGACCACCCCTGAATCTCGCGCGCAGGAGATCCTCGACGTGGCCGCCGACTGAGGGCCCCTCAGCACTTCGGCAATCATGCCGAAACGGGGCTGCGGGTTTAATGCACGCGATGACGACGGATGCTACTGCGCGCTGGGTCATTCGGCACGAGACGGCCTATCGCTACGACACGCAGGTCGCCTTCGCCCCCACGTGCTGCGCTTGACGCCGCGCGCGGACAGCGTGCGCGTGCTCTCGCGTTCGTTGCGCATCACCCCGTGGCCTAGCGCAATCGTAGATTTCGCTGACGCCTTTGGAAACAGCTGCACGCGCGTCACGTTCGACTCGAAGCGGTCGGCAGAGCTGGTCGTGGTCAGCAATCTCGAGGTCGAGAG
>Ga0302321_100002605_pt1 | contig 15487 bp, 15 predicted proteins | sample Fen_T0_1_FD_202505 | JGI IMG/M metagenome (GOLD analysis project Ga0302321, IMG submission 202505) | Peat permafrost microbial communities from Stordalen Mire near Abisko, Sweden - Fen_T0_1 | ecosystem: Environmental > Terrestrial > Soil > Wetlands > Permafrost | place: Sweden: Abisko...
ACCTTCTCCTCCTCGATGAAAGGGATGAGGTGGCCCACCGCCTGCTTCATCACGCGCGCCGACTTGACGACCTGCGGCAGGAACATCTTGCCCGCGCCGAACAGGTCGCCGACGACGTTCATCCCCGTCATCAGCGGTCCCTCGATCACCTGGATGGGCCGCGCAAACTTGAGCCGGGCTTCTTCGGTGTCCTCGATGATGTGTGACGTGATGCCCTTGACCAGCGCGTGCGTCAGGCGTTCCTCGACGCTCGCGTTGCGCCACGCGAGATCCTCGGCGGTCACCTTACCTTTCGCCTTCACCGTTTCCGCAAAGGCGACGAGCCGCTCCGTCGGACTTTCTCCGCCGGGAATTCGGCGGTTCAGAACCACGTCCTCGACCAGTTCGCGCAGCCGGGGCTCGAGCTCGTCGTAGACGCCCAGCTGGCCGGCGTTGACGATGCCCATCGACAGCCCGGCGCGGATGGCGTGATAAAGGAACACCGTATGGATCGCCTCGCGCACGGCATCGTTGCCCCGGAAGCTGAAGCTGACGTTGGAGATGCCGCCCGACACCTTGGCATGCGGCAAGTGTTCCTTGATCCAGCGCGTCGCGTTGATGAAATCGACGGCGTAGTTGTCGTGCTCGTCGATGCCAGTGGCGATCGCGAACACGTTCGGGTCGAAGATCAGGTCCTCGGGTGGAAACCCCACCTTGTCCACCAGCAGGTCGTAGCAGCGACGGCAGATCTGCGTCTTGCGCTCGAACGTGTCCGCCTGCCCCTTCTCGTCGAACGCCATCACGACGACGGCGGCGCCGTAGCGGCGTACCAGCCTCGCCTGGCGCAGGAACTCGGTCTCGCCTTCCTTCATCGAAATCGAGTTGACGATCCCCTTGCCCTGCACACACTTCAATCCCGCCTCGATGACCTCCCACTTCGACGAGTCGATCATCACCGGCACGCGCGCGATGTCCGGTTCGGTGGCGATGAGGTTCAGGTACTTCACCATCGCCGCCTTCGAATCGAGCATTGCCTCGTCCATGTTGACGTCGATGATCTGCGCACCGCTGCTTACCTGCGCGCGCGCGACGTCGACGGCTCCGGTGTAGTCGCCGGCTAGGATCAGCTTGGCGAACGCCCGCGAACCGGTGACGTTGGCACGCTCGCCGACGTTGACGAACAGCGAGTCGTCGCCGATGGTGAGCGGCTCGAGGCCGGACAGGCGCATGTCGCGGGACATGGTCAACGGCAGGCGGCGACGGCTGTCACGGCGGTCGGTGGCATCTTCGGGTGCTAAGGTGGATTTCTGGCGGCAGACGTCAGGCAGTCGCGTCGGCGGCTTCTTCCGCCGGCACCTGCCGCGGCGGCAACGATTTCACCGCCTCCGCAATGGCGCGGATGTGCGCCGGCGTAGTGCCGCAGCAGCCGCCGACGATGTTGACGAAACCGCTTTGCGCGAAGTCCTGAATCAGGCGCGATGTCTGCGCCGGCGTTTCGTCGTAGCCGGTGTCCGACATCGGGTTGGGCAGGCCGGCATTGGGGTAGCACGAGACGAACGTGTCGGCGACGCGCGCGATCTCCTCGATGTAGGGCCGCATCAACGCAGCACCGAGCGCGCAGTTGAGCCCCACCGCCAGTGGCCGCACGTGGCGTACGGCATTCCAGAACGCTTCGGGCGTCTGGCCGGACAGCGTGCGTCCCGACGCGTCGGTGATCGTGCCGGAGACGATGATGGGCAAGCGTCGCCCTACCCGGTCGAAATACGATTCGATGGCGAACAGCGCGGCTTTGGCATTCAGCGTGTCGAACACCGTCTCGACCAGGATCAGGTCTGCGCCGCCTTCGGCCAGGCCTTCGACCGCTTCGCCATACGCGGCCGCAAGCGCATCGAACGTCACGTTGCGCGCGCCGGGATCGTTCACGTCTGGCGAAATCGAGGCAGTTCGGTTTGTCGGCCCAAGCGCGCCCGCGACGAAGCGCGGCTTGTTGGCGTCGCGCGCGGTCCACGCGTCGCAGCAATCGCGAGCGATCCGCGCCGCGGCCAAATTGATGTCCTTCGCGCGCGCTTCGAGCCCATAGTCGGCCTGGGCGATCCCCGTCGCGCTGAACGTGTTGGTCTCGATGATGTCCGCGCCCGCCGCCAGGTATTCGTCGTGGATCGCGCGGATCACTTCCGGTTGCGTCAGCACAAGCAGGTCGTTGTCGCCGCGCAGGTCACGCGCGTGGTCGTGCAGGCCGCACGCGGGCGCGCCACGAAAATCCGCCTCGGACAACTTGTGCTGCTGGATCATCGTGCCCATGGCGCCGTCCATGACGAGAATGCGGGAGCGCATGAGGCGGATGAGCAAGGCGGTGCGATCGGGTTGCATTAGGCAGGATCTCGTCGCCGGATTGCATGGCAAAGTGTTGAATTTTAACACTTTGCGCGCGACGCGGTGGCCCAGCGCATTATATCGGTCGAACGTCGCGGCATAAGATCCGATCCGGCGTCGTGTTACCCTTTTTACATGAAGCACCTCCGCCCCAAGGAAGCCTTCGTTTTCCTCAACGCCAATCCGCAGGCGGTCTTCGTCGACTGCCGCAGCGAAATGGAATTCTTCTTCGTGGGCCACCCGGTGGGCGCGCAGCATGTAGCGTGGAACGACGGCCCGGATTGGGACATCAACCCGCATTTCGTCGGGCAGGTCAAGAAGGTCGCCAGCATGCATCGCCCGGTCGTGCTCATATGCAGGAGCGGGCACCGGTCGCTGGATGCCGGCCTCGCGCTGGAGAAGGCGGGGTTCGCCGAGGTCTACAATGTGGCCGACGGATTCGAGGGGCCGCTCGACGACAGCAAGCATCGTGGCAATCTATCCGGCTGGCGCCATGAAGGACTGCCGTGGGAGCAGCTGTAGCGCAACCGCGCGGGTAGCCGCTTGTAACTTCAGGTCGCACCGACGCCGCCACGCTGCGCATCTTTCACTTCGAGGCTGCCCTTGGCTTCTTATGGTCCGCTGTGCACGCTCTTTTACGACGCGGACAAACCCGCTGCGCCTGAGGCGGAAGTCGCCTGGTACGCGCAGCACCTGCCCAAGGACGCCGGAGTGCTGCTCGAATTGATGTGCGGTTCGGGCCGCCTGCTGGTACCGCTCGCCGCGCAGGGTTTCAAGCTCCATGGTGTGGATTCCTCCGCCGCAATGCTCGCAAGCTGCGAGGCCCGCGTCGCCGCGCACGGGATCGAGGCGCCGCTGTTTCGCCAGGATTTGACGCAGCTGAACCTGCCGTTCCGCTATGCCGCGGCGTTCGTCGCCGTCGGCTCGTTCCAGCTGATCACGGAGCCCGGCGCCGCGCTGCTGGCGCTAGAGCGTATCCGCGCGCACCTGGTCGAACCGGCCTTGCTGCTGCTCGACATGTTCGTTCCGGCGGAATCGGAATTGCGGCTGGGCGCGCCGCTGGTCGAAGTGCGCACAGCGCGGCTCGACGACGGCTCGCAGATCGCTCTGCGTTCGGAATCGACGGTCTGGGCCGATGCGCGCATGGTGCGCACCGAATACCGCTACGCGCACCGTCGCGGCGCAACGCGGCTTGCCGAGGAGCACGAAAGCATCAGTTTAACCTGGTATACGCCCGACGAAATCTCCGCGCTGCTGGCGGAGGCGGGCTATCGCGACGTGACGACCGGTGCTTCACCGCAGGTCAGCAGTGATGGAAGGGTGTTTTCGGTTACGGCGCGCGTCTGACGTCAAAGCACAAGCGACATGTACACGACGCCGGGAATCGGGTTGTGGTAATACGGCGCGCATTCGCGGAACCCCATGTTCGCGTATAACGAATGCGCCTCCGCCATCCGGGCCAGCGTGTCGAGCTTCAGTTCACGGTAGCCGAGCGTGCGCGCACCGTCGATCACCGTCTGCACGAGGCGCATTCCCAGGCCCGTTCCGCGTGCGGCGGGCCTGACGTAGAGGCGCTTGACCTCGGCCGTTGCGCCCGACGCTGACCCGGTTTCCGCGAGCGGCCGCAACGCGATGCAGCCAAGGGCGGCGACCGATGGCCCGGCCAGCATCAGCATTCCGCGCGGCGGCGCGTACGCCCCCGGCAGCGTGGCCAGCTCCTCGGCGAAACCCTGGAAACACAAGTCGATGGCCAGCCACGCCGCGTATTCCTCGAACAATTCACGCGCCTGCGCAAAATCGGTCGGAGTCGATGCTGCGCGTATCGGCAGGGGCATGCGGTGAATCAGCTCGTGGTCATGCAGTTGACCACCTTGACGTCGGTGCCAGCATATTGGCCCTGCAACTCCTTCAGGCGCGCGACGGCGGCCTGCTGCGGGTCGCGGACCACGACGAGCGTCTGCGTCAATGCCCCTTGCCGCGCCTGCACGCGAACCAGTTTGACACCCTGCTTCGTCAGCGACTCCGCAAGAGCCTGCGCCGCCGGTTCGGTGCGAAACGTGCCGAACGCGACGGCGAACTGGCCGCGGCCCATGTCGACTACCACCAGGTCCTTCACGCCCTGCTTGCGCAATTCGGCAGCGCGCGTCTCGGCCGCCGGGCGGCTGGGAAACGACGAAACGACGACGGAAAATGCGTTGTCGACCTCGACGCGACGCAGCGTCAGCAGGCGGCCCAACGCCAGAGGTTCGAGGTCCCCAAGAACTTTGGCGCGTTCGGCGTCGGACAGCGGGCCGAACTCGACGCAGACGTCGGCGAGTGCGGCGACCTTGGCCGGGCCGAGCGCCGCGACTTCCTGCGGCGTCAGGAGCTTGATCTTCTCTGGGGACAACTGCTGCTGCAGCCGCACGCCTTCGCCGCCGCTGCTGGGAAGCAGTGTGTAGACAAATAAAGTCAGATTGGCGAGCAGCAGCAGGGCGACGACGATGCGCATGGTCCCGCGATTATCCACGACCTCCCACGGCCCCGTAAGGGTGGGCGGCGATCAGGCGCGGCGCAGCGAGATTTCGCCGGAGAGGAAGCGTGCACGGCGCGGGCCGTCAGCCAGCACCAACGCCCCGGTGCTGTCCACGCCCGCAACGGTGCCCTTGACACTGGCGCCGTCGGGCAACAGCAGCTTCACCGGCTTGCCCTGGTACGCGTGGCGGCGCTGCCATTCGGCGGCAAACGGCGGGAATCCGGTGTCGGCATAGGCCGTGAACGCCGACGCCAGTTCTGCCACGACGCGCGCCAGCAGTCGGTTGCGGTCGATGGGTACCGCGCCGCGTCCGGCGACGGCGGTGAGGTCGCTGACCGGTTGATCGATGTCGCGCTTGGCGATGGCCGGCATGCGCACGTTGAGACCCACGCCGACGACGACCGTCGATGGGCCCAGCGCATCGCCGTTCAATTCGACCAGGATTCCGCCGACCTTGAGGTGGCGGTAGATGAGATCGTTCGGCCACTTCAGTTCCACGCCGGGCAAGCCTTCGGCCTCGAGCGCGCGGATCACGGCGACGCCGACGGCCAGCGACAATCCGGCCAGGTAGCCGGCGCCCTGGTCGAATCGCCAACCCAGCGAAAATGTGAGGCTGCCACCGGCGACCGCGGTCCACTTGCGGCCACGGCGGCCGCGGCCCGCGGTCTGCCATTCCGCCGCAAGCACGGCGGCGTGGATGTCCTTGCGTTGTCCGCGCTTCAGCAGTTCGGTGGACGTCGAGGCAATTTCGTCGACAACTTCGATGTGCAGCAGCGGGATGTCGGGATTCCGGCGCACGTTTTCGGAGAGCGCCGCGCGAATCATGTCGGCCGAAAGAAAGTCCGGCGTGGCGAGCAGACGATAGCCGCGGCCGCGAATGCGCTCCAGCGCGAGTCCGGCGGTCTCGGCTTCCTTGAGGAGTTGCGAGACGCGCGCGCGTGTCAGTCCCACCGTCGCGGCGAGGTCTTCACCGGAGTGGAATGCGCCGTCTGCAAGTTGGCGCAGGAGCATGAATCCGAGAGAGGTAAGCACTTACAAACGCCATTCATGTTGCACCGCCCAATGTAACACGGGCGACGCTCCAATGCACCATTTTCGGGCCGGAAATCAACATATGCGGCCGTCCGGGACCGAAAACAAGCGCGGCGGTTCGGGCCGGCGCCGCGCAAGCTCCGCGAGCCGGACGCCATTCCTCGAGGTCATTCCTTCAGGACGCCCCGCATGATCTGGTCCTGCTCGATGGACTCGAACAACGCCTGGAAGTTGCCTTCGCCGAAGCCTTCGTTGCCCTTGCGCTGGATGATTTCGAAAAAGATCGGGCCGATGACGGTGGCGGTGAAGATCTGCAGCAGCATTTCGTCCTTGGCCGGGGCGCCGTCCAAGAGGATGCGGTTCCGGCGCAGCCGCTCGGTGTCCTCCTGGTGGCCGGGAAGGCGGGCTGCGAGCATGTCGTAGTAGGTCCCGGGCGTCTCCTGGAAGGCGACCAACAACGAACGCAGTCTTTCCACCGATGTGAAGATGTCCTTCGTGCCGAGCGCCACGTGCTGGATACCCTCGCCGTGGTAGGCGACCAGATACTCCTGGATCTGGCTCTTGTCGTCCGAGCTCTCATTGATGGGGATTCGGATCTTCCCGCACGGGCTCGTCATCGCCTTAGACTTCAATCCCGTCAGCTTGCCTTCGATGTCGAAATACCGAATCTCCCGAAAGTTGAAGATGCGTGCATAGAAATCGGCCCACTCGCCCATCCGGCCGCGGTGCACGTTGTGCGTCAGGTGGTCGATGTAGGTGAGTCCGGCGCCCTGCGGATGCTGGTCGATTCCCGGCAACGGGACGAAGTCGATGTCGTAGATCGACACGTTGTTGCCGCCGTTCGCCGGTGAACCCGGATACCGGTCGACCAGGTAGATCAGCGAATCGCCGATCCCCTTGATCGCCGGGATGTTGAGCTCCATCGGACCCGGATGGTTCTGCACGCCCCACGCGCCCTGCGCGACGGCTTGCTTGCATGCGGCCGCCGCGTCCCCCACACGGAACGCGATCGCGCAGATCGACGGGCCGTGCACACGCGCGAACGATTGCGCGAACGAGTCGGGCTCGGCGTTGACGATGAAGTTGATCTCACCCTGCCGATACAACAGCACGTTCTTCGAGCGGTGCCGTGCGATCGCGGTGAATCCCATCTGTTCGAACAGTTGGCCGAGCGCGGCAGGGTCCGGGGCCGCGTATTCAATGAACTCGAAGCCGTCGGTCCCGAGCGGATTGTCCCAAAGCGAAGAACCGGTTGCAGCCATGGTCGACTTCCGAAAGCGCCAAAGGGCCGACAGTCTAGCAACCCTTCGCCGGACGGCTAATATTCTAGCCTCGGATCGGGTTTAGGTTCCACGGGCCGGGCACGGTGCCAAGCGACTAGACGGTTCGCGCGACAAGATGGGCTGCGCCCAAGCATTTCACGTTGCGGAGGATTGAATTAATTGATATAAGTCGCCGAGGGTTAAGGGGACTGATCGGCTGTATCCGTAATCGATCCTAGGGGGGAGCATGCGCATTTCCAAGTTGCTGTTACTGGCAGGTTTGCTCGGCTATGCCACGAGTAGTGTGGCCATCGACACCACGGGATGGAGTTGCACGGGCAATTGCGGCACGTTGGGAGCGAATGGCGTGGTTACGCTCTCCCCTGTCGTCGGTAGCACTGCCTATGGCTGGGTGTCCACTGAGAGTGGCGTCGTGGGCTTGGGCCTACCGGGTATCGGCGGTGTCGGCTCCCCAGACAATGGTTCGCGTATCCGTTCCAGTTTATTCTCTGCGACCGGCGGGCAGAACCTGTCCTTCTATTTCAACTATGTCACATCCGACGGCGCAGGATTCGCCGACTATGCATGGGCTCGGCTGCTTGATTCGAGTGGTAACCAAGTGGCGCTGTTGTTCACGGCGCGAACGGCAGCAAGCGGCGACACGGTACCGGGATTTTCCATGCCGGCGCCCGCCGCCACCCTGGTTCCGCCAAGCACCCCGATCATCCCAGGAGGACCGGTATGGGGGCCGCTTGGTAGCGACTCCGGCTCCTGTTTTGACGTTGGATGCGGATACACGGGGTGGATTCAAGCGAACTATACGATTGCGGCGTCGGGTAACTATCGGCTGGAATTCGGCGTCGTGAACTGGAACGACTCGGACTATAACTCCGGCTTGGCATTCGACGGCGCCACGATCGGCGGCGCCCCGATCGGACCCGGCGGTGCCACGCACATCCCTACACTGCACGAATACAGTCTCTTGGTGATGATCATGCTGTTGGGTGGATTGGGTATCTGGCAAGCCCGGAGACGTTCCGCCAGGGGGTAAGAGAATCCGTTCCCGGGGAGGGATACGGGCCAGAACCATGGCCGAAGCAAATGAAGCCCGCTCTCGCGCGGGCTTCGCATTTGTGCTCGGACGGCCTGATCAGCGCGCGCAGGAACGCGCGCGCCAGGTCCCTGCCGACAAGTTCCCCAGATACGTATGCGTGACGACCCGGCGATTGATTTCCAGCATGTACGCCGCACCCGTGCGTTCGTCGATGACGAATTGGACATTGAAGAATCCGACAATCCCGAGGCCGCGACCAGCGGGATAAGCGCCTGCACGTCGTAGGGCTGCAATCCTATCCCGACGACCCTGTCGACGAAACCCATCGCGAGCTGCGTGCAGCAATAGTATTCGCCGCCGAATCTCGTCAGCCGAGCGGAGCCGGTAATGGCGTTGTATACCTCGCGTTGCCGCGTTGATTGGGCGTGGCGCGGGTCAGTCGTTGCGACAACGGCGTCCTCGACCCTCCCGCAGCGTCGGGTATGTAGCGCGCGCATCGGGTCGCCGCGTCGCGATTGCGCCAATCCGCGCTGCGTGGCAAGAATCGTCTCGCCCACCTACGGCTGGTGCACGACGCCCACCACCGGACGCTTGCCGTCGTGCAGTGCGATCTGTGTCGCCCAATGCTACTGGCCGAGGATGAAACTGCGGGTGCCGTCGATCGGGTCGATGACCCAGGTGGGAGGCGACGTGCCGGCCTGCTCGCCCGGTCCTAGCCGGGGATGCCGTGGTCGGGGTGCGCACGCATGATCTTTGCACGAATCACCTCCTCCGCCGCGCGGTCGGCGATGGTCACCAGGTCGTAGCCCATGACGTTGCGCTTATCGTCCATGTCGATGATTTCGCCGAAGTGCGGCAGAATGGCTTCGCCGGCGGCGAGCGCCATCCTGTATTTCCCAGAGGGAAGGCGCGGATATGGCCATGAATGACTCCCGAAAGCAGGCAAGGCCCCAGAGTTTGGCAACCCGAAACTTAAGTGTGCGCGTGCCGCACGGTCAGCCGCTTCCGGGGTAGCAGAACGGGCGCCGCCCCGATAAGCTTGAGCGGGGGAGCGTTAACGCCCTTCGTGCCCCTCATGTCCCGACGGCCTTAATACAGGTCCGCCAAGAAACACTTGCCCCAGGAGGTTGCCTTGTTCTTCCGATCGATCGCTGTATCCATGCTTACGCTCAGCTCTGCGCTAGCGATGACCCCGACGCTCGCGCAGGACATCCAGGAACGGGTGATTCGCTTCGGGCACCTGAACAACACCGATCACCCCGTCAGCATGGGTGTGAAGAAATTCGCCGAGATCGTCGCGGCGAAGAGCGGCGGGAAAATGCAGGTGAAGGAGTTTCCGTCGAACCAGCTCGGCACCGAGCAGCAGCAAACCTCCGCGCTCCAGGGCGGCGTGCAGGAGATGCAATCGCCCGCGACGACGTCGCTGGTGGGGATCGTCAAGGACTACGGCGTCATCGATTTCCCGTTCACCGTCAGCAACCACGCCCAGGCCTTCGCGCTGTTGGATGGTCCGCTCGGAAAGGCGTTGGTCGAAAAGCTTCCGGAAAAGGGATTGGTCGGCCTCGCGTACTGGGACCTGGGCTTCCGCAACGTCACCAACAGCAAGCGGCCCATCGCCAAGCCTGAAGACCTGGAAGGCCTCAAGCTGCGCGTGATTCCCAACCCGGTCTTCCTCGACACGTTCAAGGCCTTCAAGGCCAATCCGGTGCCGATGAGCTTCAGCGAACTCTATACGGCGCTGGAGACCAAAACGGTCGACGGACAGGAGAATCCGTATTCGGTCATTCTCTCAAACAAGTTCTACGAAGTTCAGAAGTTCTTGAGCGGCACTAACCACGTCTATGGCACGAACATCATCCTCGTGAGCAAGAAGTTCTGGGACAAACTGTCGCCGGCAGAACAGAAGATCCTGCAGGATGCGGCGATCGAGGCGCGCGATTATCAGCGCACCGTGAGCCGTGCGGCGGCGGACAAGGCCGTGGGGGAACTCACTGCCAAAGGCATGCAGTTCAACGAGGTGGCCCCTGCGGAGCACGACCGCATGCGCCAGATCGCCAAGCCGGTGTCGGAAAGGGCGCTGGCGACCTACGATCCGGCGATCCAGAAGCTGTACGCGTCCGAGGTCGAGCGGGTGCAGAAGATCAAGTAATGGGGCAGGCAATTCCGGGCGTCGCGCCGAAGGTGCGCGGCGCCTGACCGAGGAATCGGCGCGGCGACCGCCCCCCGGTCAGTTGATCAGTCGTCGTGCCGTAGCGCGAGCATCGCCACGAAAAGCGCGGGATCGTCCCAGGGCGCGTCGACCGGCAGTTCGACCAAATGGCGGCTGTGCGGGTCGCGGAGCCATTCGCGCGGAAAGACCACGACCTTGCCCCCGGCGTCCTCGGTGCCCGCGGTCGGCACTGCCATGGGCAGTCCTTCCAGCGCCCGCATCAACGCGCGAGGAAGGTCCCTGCCCACCCGCTCCCCCAAGTGCATGTGCGTCACGACGCGGCGGTTGATTTCGAGCAGGTACGGAACGCCCGACGTTTCGTCGATGACAAACTGGACGTTGAAGAACCCATTGATGCGAAGGCCGCGGGTGAGTGTTTCCGCATTCGCGCGCGTCGCGGGCGACCGTATGAAACGCACCACCGACGTCTGGCCCTTGACCGGCGCCGTGGCCACGAAGCGTTCCCAGGCGAAGCTCGCCAGCAACTCGCCGCGATGCGCGACGAGTGCCTGCGAGTGATGCGGCCCGGTAATGTACGCCTGCACGAGCAGGCGGGGCGGCAGCCGCTCGCCCAAGTCGAGCTGGTCCGGGCGAAGAAGTGCCTTCACGGCGGCGGCAAGCCCGTCGCGCGACGACACCACGGCCACGCCCCGTCCGGCGAAACCGAAGCGCTGCTTGACAACCACCGGATAACCCAGCGTTGCGGCGTGTGCGATCGCATCGTCGATGCCTTTGGCAACGGCGCACGGCGGCATCGGGACGCCGAGTTCCGTCGCGGCGGCGGGCAGCAGCGTCTTGTCGATGCTTGCCGCGTAATGGCGGGGGTCGCCCATCGAGCGCGAGATGAGATCGACCAGCCGTGCCAGAAGCGAAGGCTCGATACCGGCCGGTGGCGCCAGCACGAGGGTGAACAGGAGCCGGACTGCCATCTCGTCGCACGGCACCAGCATCTCAGGCAACACGCTGTCGATCGTCTGCACGAGCAACATCAGCCATTCCATCGGCGTCGCGGTCGGAGACAGGTAGGCGACGCGGGACACGTGGCGGGACCTGGCCGCCAGCGAACCACGCGGCGCGAGCAGGGTGACCGCAAAACCCGCGTTCGCGAAAGCGCGCGGCATCCGCGCGGTACCCAGCCATTGGCTCGCGGTGGACACCAGCAGGACGCCTCGCGTCATCGCGTCATTCGTCCACTGTCGGCAGGCTGCGCATCAGGGCCGCCTGTCGCGTCACGTCGGCGGCGATCGCGACGGCGAATTGCTCCGGCGTGCTTCCCATGGGCTCCATGCCCAGGGCCGCAAGCTGGCGGCGTACGTCCGCCTGAGCGACCACGCGCACGAGTGCTGCATGGAGGCGCAGGACGATCTCGCGCGGCGTGTTTGCCGGCGCGACGATGCCGTGCCACGTCGTGATGTCGAATCCCGGGTAGCCCGACTCCGCAACGGTCGCCAGGTCAGGAAACTCCCCCATCCGGTGATCGCCGGTCACGGCCAGCGCACGCAACTGGCCTGCGCGCACCAGCGTAGCCACCGTGCCGAGATGGGAGAAGAGCACCGGCACTTCGCCGGACAGCACGTCCTTCACCGCCGCCGACGTTCCTGAATAGGGGACGTGGACCAGCCGGACATCCGCGCGCTGGAACAGCAGCGCTGCGGCGAGGTGCGACGTCGAACCTCCTCCGCTGCTCGCATACGAGAGCCCGCCCGGCGTGCGGCGCGCCAGCGCAATGAGGTCTTTCAACGTGTCGGCAGCAAGGGCCGGCGTGACCACGATCACAATGGGCAGACGCGCCAGAAGCGAAACAGGTGAAAACGACTGTGCGATGTCGATGCCCGGGGCATCGCGACGCGCGGGAACGATGGCATTCGCGCCGTTGTTGGCGAGCAACAGCGTATAGCCGTCCGGTGCGGCGGTCGCGACGCGCTCGACCGCGATCCGGCCCGACGCTCCCGGCCGCGCCTCAATGACGACGGGCTGACCCAGCACGTCGGCAAGCCGCCCCTCGAGCAAGCGCGCGATCAGGTCGCTGGTACCACCGACCGTCGATGGGAGAACGAGGCGGATGGGGCGATTCGGATAGGGCGCGGCGTCCGCTGCCTGAACGCCGCGCACAAGCCACGGCGCCACGGCGATCGCACTGAGGAGGCGACGGCGTCCGCGGGCGTGCGTCTCGCCAGAATCCTGGCTTCGCAACCCATTGACGGGCATCGCAGCGGATGCGGCCATGATCGACTTCCGGCGGCAGACAATGTCGGGAGTTTAGCAACCAGCCGCCGACCCGCGCATCTTGCCGTCGCGACTCGCTTCCGGCACACGTGTTGATACGGATTCAACGCGCCGTCGAACTCAAGATTCCCCACCCGGCGCCCGCGACAGTCTCGAACAACACGTAGATCGAGATCCTGCCGTTCTGAACCGGACGATCGCCGATACCGGGATTCGCTTCGAAGGTCGCGCTGCGGACGTCGCGTCGACGTGGACCCAGGCGCTTCAGGCAAGCTGCGCCAGTACCTTCGCGTGCAACTCGCGATCGCCGCAGGCGAACACGTCGCCGCCCTGATCGCACGCCCCGCCGGACCAGTTCGTAATGACGCCGCCCGCGGCCTCGATCAGCGGAATGAGCGCCTGCACATCGTACGGCTGCAGCCCGGTCTCGACGACCATGTCGACGAATCCCATCGCTAGCTGCGTGTAGCAATAACAGTCACCGCCGAAGCGCGTCAGCCGCGCGGTGCCGGTGATGGTGTCGTAGACCGCACGCTGGCGCGGCGACTGGAAGTGCCGCGGGTCGGTCGTCGCGACGATCGCATCCTGGATGCGGGCACAATCGCGCGTGCGCAGTGTCCGTCTCTGGTCGCCGCGCCGCCATTGCGCCAACCCGCCCTGCGCGGCCAGGAACGTCTCGCCCACGAACGGCTGGTGGACGACACCCGCGACAGGGCGCGCGCCATCGTGTAATGCGATCAGCGTCGCCCAATGCAGCTGCCCCAGGATGAAACTGCGCGTGCCGTCGATCGGGTCGATCACCCAGGTAAGAGGTGACGTTCCTGACTGCTTGCCCTGTTCCTCGCCGTGGATGCCGTGGTCCGGATAGGCGCGCGCGATTTCCGCGCGAATCACCTCTTCTGCCGCCCGATCGGCGATGGTCACCGGGTCGTAACCCATCAGGTTGCGCTTGTCTTCCACGTCGATGACCTCGCGGAAGTGCGGCAGGATGGCGTCACCGGCGGCGAGCGCCATCCGGTACGCGAATTCGAGATAGCTTTGGGCGTCGCGCGGATTCATCGTGCCAGCCGCCGGCCCGGAATGGGATCGGGGATCATCCCCCGGATGTTACGCGCGCCGCCGCAAACGCGAGGATTTCCCGCTCTGCCTGCGCGGTCAGTACGGCCTTCCATGCGTTGCCATTGTCCCGCGCTGCCAGCCAGGCGGCCGTCGCGTCGATGGTTTCCGGCAGCGGACGAACGCGCATACCGGCCGCCGTCGCGCGGCGGCAATCGAACTCCATGAATCCCGCCTCGTCGGCGAACGTCGACGGAATCCACAGCGGCAATCCCGTCCATGGCTCCACCTTCTGTTCGAGCAGCAGCGATTCGTCGATCCAGTGCGGCGTCGGCACCGAAACGCCTGCGCACAGCGCGTCCACCATCGAATTCCAGGTCCAGAGGCCGTCGGGGCTGGTCGCGTTGAACGTGCCGCCGGCGTTTGCCTCGATCAGGTCGATCATGAAGACCGCGAGGTCGCGGGCGTCGATGAACTGCACGGGAGCATTGCGTGGCGCGGGGACGACTGCCTGATCCGGACGATCGCCCAGCAACGCGGGCTGCCGAAAGCGCGCTACCCAATAGCCGAACCGGTCGGTGGCATCGTGCGGACCAACGATCAGCCCCGGCCGCACGATGATCGCGGCGGCGCCGAATGCGGCGCGGACTTCGTCCTCGCATGCGGCCTTCAGCGGGCCATAGTGCTTGGCGACTTCCTCGGTCGCCGGGTCATCGAGTTTCCCGACGGGCGCAGACTCGTCGCGCCCCGCACCGCCGCCGTCCGCGTACACGGAGATCGACGACACGAAGAGGTACTGCCCGGCGCGTCCGCGAAGCATCTCGGCGGATGCACGCACCACACGGGGCACGTAGCCGCTGGTGTCGATGACCGCTTCCCAGGTGCCGTCGCGCAGCACCTCGAGCCCGGGCGCCACGTTCGGATCGCGATCGCCGGTGAGCAGCGTGACCTTTCCACCCCAGTGATTGGGCGTGCGCCCGCGCGTGAACAACGTCACCGCATGGCCGCGCGCCAATGCCACGTCCACCGCATGGCGGCCCAGGAAACGCGTGCCGCCGAGAAAGAGAATGCGCATGTTCCCTCCGCGTTGCCGCCCGGTTCAGGGGCGTCCGACGATCTTGATGCCGTTCAGCTTTTCCTGCGCCTCGATCAGCGACGGCACGTACTTGTCGCCGAAGCCCATCAGGTTGGCGTTGACGAGGCTCTGGTGCACGGCCTCGCCGACGATCGCCGAGACGGGCAGCGATTCGGCGAAGTGCGTGTAGTAGCGCAGGTCCTTCATCGCGTTGACCAGCGTGAACTTGAGTCCGGTCAGGTCGCCGCCGTCGAGCATCTTGCCGACCATCATCTGGAAGAGACCCGAATTCACCGCGCCCGCCGACACCACTTCATGCAGTTTCCTGATCGACAGGCCAGACTTGGCCGCCGCCGCGAGCGCTTCCGCGGTAGCCGTGGTGATCGCCTGCCCGATGAAATTGTTGATGAGCTTGAGGATGATGCCGTGGCCCGCCGGCCCTGCGTGGATGATGTTCTCGCAAAAGGCGGCGAGCACGGGCGAAAGTTCCGCGAACGTCGCGTCGTCGGCGCCGACCATGATGTTGAGCTTGCCCAGTTCCGCCTCGACGGGCGTGCGGGCGAGCGGCGCGTCGACGAAGCGCACGCCCTTCTCCGCCAGCGCCTCGCGCATCTTCCCCGTCGTCGCCGGTTCGCTCGTCGACGTGTCGATCAGCACGAGGCCCTTGTGCGCCACGGCCGCAATGCCGTCCTTGCCGTTGACGATT
>Ga0302321_100002607_pt1 | contig 15478 bp, 15 predicted proteins | sample Fen_T0_1_FD_202505 | JGI IMG/M metagenome (GOLD analysis project Ga0302321, IMG submission 202505) | Peat permafrost microbial communities from Stordalen Mire near Abisko, Sweden - Fen_T0_1 | ecosystem: Environmental > Terrestrial > Soil > Wetlands > Permafrost | place: Sweden: Abisko...
GCCCCTGCTGGCCGGGGCCTGTGCGGGGCGGACGACCCTGCGCGAGGTCCAGGATGTGGACTGGCCCGCGGCCTTGCGGCAGGCCTTCCCGTCGGAAACCCTGCGCCTGCTGGACGCTTGGGCCCCGGAGGCCTTCCAGCTGCCCAAGGGCCGGCCCACGAAGGTCCACTACGAGGACGATCCCCCCTGGATCGCCTCGCGCCTCCAGGATTTCTGGGGCCTGAAGAAGTCCCCCACCGTCGCCGGAGGGGCCGTGCCGCTGGTGCTCCATCTGCTCGCCCCCAACATGCGGGCCGTGCAGGTCACCACGGATCTCGCAGGCTTCTGGCAGCGGGTCTACAAGGAACTGCGTCCGGGCCTGTCGCGGCGGTATCCCAAGCACCATTGGCCGGAATGAGGGGGCAGGCTGCAGTCTGATCTCCAGTCTCCAGTCTCTTCAGCCCCGCAACTCCCCCAACAGCCCCCGCGCCCCGGCCTCCAGGAGCATTCCGTCCAGGCCGGTGGCCAGCAGGGTGAAGCCCTGGGCCCCGTGGGGAAGGATCTCCGGTGCGGTCATGCGGAAGATGCCGAGGGGCATGCTCAGCTTCCGGCAGGTGTCCAGGATGGTCGCCACGGCCGTACAGAAAGCGGGGTGATCGAATTGTCCGGGGATCCCCAGGCTGCTGGTCAGGTCGTAGGGACCCACGAACACGGCGTCGACGCCGGGCACCGATGCGATGGCCCCGATGTTGGCCACGGCCTCCCGGGATTCGGCCTGAACCACCACCAGACCACGGCCCCGAACCTGCCAGACAGCCGCTTCCGCCTGAGTGGCCGTGTCCACATGGGGCACGATGATGCCTTCCGCACCACAGGCGGCCACGGCCTCAATGGCATCTGCCTCCTGGGAGGGAACCCGCACCAGGCAGGGCATCAAACCCCCAAGAGCATGAAGGGTGGCTGCCACTTCAGCGGGGCCATAGCCGCCGTGCTCGCCGTCCAGGAAGAGCCAGTCGAAGCCTTGGCGGGCGATGTGGACAGCCACTTCGGGATGGGGAATCTGGACCAGGGTGCCGAGCAGTCGGTCCCCGGTTTTTAGGCGGTCCTTGAAGGCAGCTTGGGACATGGGATACCTCCCTGTCAGCTTGGCCCCAGATGGGTCCCAGAGGGAGCGCTTTCGGGTAACTTAGGAACCATGCTGACCTTCCGCGCCATCCGCCCCGAGGACGATGCGGCCGTCGCCGCGATCATTCGGCTCGTCATGCCCGAATTCGGCGCCGATGGCCCCGGCTTCGCCATCCACGATCCCGAGGTGGACCACATGAGCGCGGCCTACTCGGCTTCAGGCGCCGCCTACTTTGTGGTGGTGGATGAAGACGATCGCCTGGTGGGCGGGGCCGGTATCGCAGCCCTCGAAGGCGGTGAGCCGGGCGTCTGCGAGCTGCGGAAGATGTACTTCCTGCCCGAGACTCGGGGCAAAGGCATGGGGGAGATTCTGCTCCACCATTGCTTGACGGTGGCTCGATCCCTCGGCTACCAGACCTGCTACCTGGAGACCCTCACGGGCATGGACCGGGCGATCCACCTCTACACGAAGCTTGGCTTCAAGCCCCTCTGCGCGCCCCTGGGTCGCACCGGGCACGGCGGTTGCGACCACTGGTTCGCCCGGGCGCTCTCGTGATCGCGGGGCTTGGAACCGATCTCTGTCCCCCCTCGCGCTGGCGCCATCTCGTCGAGCGCTTTGGGGCGGAAAAGATGGCGCGACGGATTCTCGATCCGGAAGAGGCGACCTACCTGCTCGGGGGGAACCGGGAGCGGCTGCCGGAACGCCTGGCCGGACGCTGGGCCCTGCGGGAGGCCTTTGGCAAGGCCCTGGGGACCGGGCTGGACGGTTGGTCCTGGAAAGAACTGCGTTACGTCAATGGCCGTCTGTGGGCCGTTGGGGCTTTGGCCACCCTGCTGGCGTCCAGGGAGATCCGGGTCCTCCATGGCAGCGTCAGTCATGACGGCGACCTGGCCCTGGCGGTGGTCATCCTGGAACGGTGAAGCGGCCCAAACTCAAGCCCTGGAATCTGGCGCCGATCCCGGAAACAGGACGACCCCGATGGATCCACTCCAGGCCAAGCAACAGATGACCCTCGCCGAGTTCCGGAGCCTCCGGGACTTCATCTACGCCAAGTCCGGCATTTTCTTCAGTGAATCCAAGCAGTATTTCCTGGAAAACCGGCTGAGCAAGCGGATCGCCGAACTGAAGCTGCGCACTTACGCGGACTACCTGTCCCTGCTCCAGGGCAGTCAGGGCTCCGTCGAGATGAAGCGCCTCTTCGTGGAAATCACCACCAACGAAACCAGCTTCTGGCGAAATCCGCCCCAGATCGAGGCCTTCCAGAACATTGTGCTACCTGATGCCGCCAAACAGGCGCGTGAACGGGGGCAGAACCGTCTGCGCATCTGGTCCGCCGCCTGTTCCAGCGGCGAAGAACCCTACACCCTTGGCATGATCTGCCAGGATCTGAAGGACACCGTGCTGCGAGGCTTCACGGTGGAAATCCTGGGGACGGACATCAGCGAGAAAGTGCTGGCCCAGGCCCAGGATGGTGTCTACAACAGCTACACCCTGCGGAATTTGACACCCGAACAGCTCCAACGCCACTTCATCCCGCTGGGAAAAGACCTCTTCCAGGTGAAGCCTGAAATTCAGCGCCTGACGAGCCTTCGCCACTTCAACCTGGTGGACTACCCGGCCTACCGCCAGCTGGGTACCTTCGATGTCATCTTCTGTCGGAATGTCCTCATCTATTTCGACGAAGCAGTGAAGGCCCAGGTCCTCAAGGGATTTCATAGCCAGCTCCACCCCAAGGCCTATCTGCTGGTGGGACACAGCGAAAGCATCCATGCTTTCAACACCGGTTTTGAGCTGCTGCATTTCAGCAAGGCCATGGGCTATCGGAAGCGGACTTAGAGGTCATACCATGCCCATCACCCCCCAAGAACTCATCGCGAACCTCGGAGATCTGCCGCCGCTGCCGCAGGTGGCCTCCCAGGTGCTGAGGGTGTCCGCCGATCCCGACGCCAATGCCGAGGACCTGCGCAAAGTCATTTCCATGGATCAGGCCCTCACCAGCCAGATCCTGAAGATCTCCAATTCCGCCATGTTCGGCATGATGCGGGAAGTGACCACCCTGACCCAGGCGATCATGACCCTCGGCTTTTCGACCATCAAGAGCGTGGTGATCGCCAGCTCGGCCAAGAACCTCTACCACCGCGGCACCGTGGGACTGCAGGAACGGTTGATCTGGGAGCACGCGCTGGTGTCGGCTATGGCCAGCCGCGCCTTCGCCAAGAGCCTCCGCTTTCCCCGCATTGAAGAGGCTTTCATCGGTGGCCTGATGCATGACATCGGGAAATCGGTCATGGGCGTGAAATTCCCCGAGCGCTATGGCGCCCTGCTGCGGGCCGTTTACAACGAGAACAGCATCTGCCTGGATCTCGAGCTGGATACCTTCGGTTTCGACCACGCCATGGTGGGCGAGGCCCTGGTGAGCCAGTGGAATCTGGCCCCCAGCCTGCAGGCCGCGGTACGCTTCCACCACGATCCCATCCACGCCCCGGAAACCCAACGGGAGCTGGCTGCCATCGTGGCCCTGGCCAACCACTTGGCCCTGGAGGAGAAAGTGGGCATCGGCGATCCCCATCACCTCGAAGGTGCGTCCATGCAGGCCATGGAGATCCTGCAGCTCGGTCCCGAGGCTCTGGCCGGCATCAAAGATGGCGTCCGGACAGCCATCGAGCAGGACAAGACGATGATCGCGGAGTTTTAAATGATTTCCCGGGAGCAGTTCACCTCGCGCCTCAAGGCCAAGACCCTTCCAAGCCTCCCCTTGACGGTGGTGGCTTTGGGTGAAGCCGTGCAGGACGAGCGCTGCACCGTGGACCGCATCCTGGGCATCCTGTCGAAGGATCCCTCCCTGTCCGCCACCCTGTTGCGGCTGGCCAACTCCGCGCTGTATTCGGGTGAAGGTTCCGTCATGGACCTGCGAACGGCCGTGCTGCGGCTCGGCTTCGATGCCGTGGCCAACCTCGGCACCGGCGCCGCGGTCATTCGGACCCTCAAGGGTGGCAACCACCTCGATGCCCTGAAACTCTGGCAGCACAGCGTGGCCGTGGGCCTCACTGCCAAGGGCGTCTGCATTCTGGCCCGGCGACATGGCCAGGCGGAGACCGCCTTCCTCACGGGCCTGCTCCATGACATTGGCAAGATCGCCCTCGACACCTGTTATCCCGAGGACTACACCATCGTGCTGCAGAAAGTCGCAGAAGGCGCCTACTTCGTGGATGCAGAGCGCGAAGTGCTGGGCATGGATCACGCGGAGGCGGGTTCCCTCCTGGCGGCGGAATGGTCCTTCCCCCAAGCCATTGTGGATGTCATCCGGGATCATCACGATCCCAAGCCCGAAGATTTTCTGCCCAACCTGATCCACTTGGCCGACCTGCTGGTGCGTACACGCATCCCCATGGGCCCGGCGGACGAACGCCTGATGATTTCGCTCGATGACCTGCCGGCCTTCAAGGCGGTGCTAGCCGGAGCCCTCCACAAGGATCTGGACGTTGAACGGCTGACCTTCTCCATCGACGACGAAGTAGACCATGCCCTGGCCTTCGTCGAAGTGGCATTCCAGGCTTGAGGCGTACCCATGACGATCCGGATTCTGGTGGTGGACGACAGCCCTTTCATGCGGAAATCCCTCCAAAAAATGCTGGAGGAGGCACCTGACCTGCGCGTGGTGGCCACCGCCCGCGACGGCATTGATGCTCTGGAGAAGATTCAGGAGTACAAGCCCGACATCGTCACCCTCGACATCGAGATGCCGCGCATGGATGGCCTCACCTGCCTGAAGAAGATCATGGCGGATCATCCGATGCCGGTGCTCATGGTGTCGAGCCTGACCCAGGAAGGCGCTCAGGCCACTCTGGATGCTCTTTCCATCGGCGCCCTCGACTTCATCCCGAAGGAGAGCGGCTTCGCCAGCCTGAGCATTCTCCAGATCCAGCACGACCTGCAGGAAAAAGTGCGCCGCCTGGCCACCAGTCCCCGTTTCCACAAGCCTGCGCCCCCCGCCTTCCCGGCGCCCTCCCCTGGGCCTTCGGGAACAGCCTCCCCCGCCGCTCAGGCCAAGCCCGCCCCACCGCCGAAACCCTCAGCCCCAACCGGCACTGGGCTGGGCTCCTCTCCCATGGCCGACCTATTGGTGATCGGCAGTTCCACGGGCGGCCCCAAGGCCCTTCAGGACATCCTGCCCACCCTTCCGGCCAACTTGCCGGTGCCTTGCCTGATCGTCCAGCACATGCCCAGCACCTTCACCAAGCCCTTCGCCGACCGCCTGAACGGCCTGTGCCAGGTGCATGTGAAAGAGGCTGAGCAGGGCGAGCCCCTCAAGGCGGGGACGGTCTATATCGCACCCGGCGGCATCCACATGACGTATGGGGCGCGCGGAAAGGGTTGTATTGAGCTGAGCCCGGAACCCGTATCCTCCCTCCACCGCCCCAGCGTGGACGTGCTGTTCATGAGCGTGTCCGAGCTGTTCCGTGGCCAGGTGCTCGCGGGGATCCTTACAGGCATGGGCGCCGATGGCGCCAAGGGCATGGAACAGCTGAAGCGCAAGGGCGCCCATACCCTCGCCGAATCCGAGGAAAGCTGCGTGGTCTATGGCATGCCACGGGCCGCGGTGGAGCGTGGGTGCGTCGATGTCATCGCTCCCCTGTCCGACATTCCAGGGCACCTGCGTCGACACTTCAGGATTTGATGCTGACGCCTGCGATCCTGGGATCCTTGAGCATCCCGGTCACTTCGGTCCCATCCGGCTCGGTACCGTTCAATGCGCTGCTCGGCCAAACCCTGGAAGCCACGTTGGAGGCCGTCCTTCCTGAAGGGTTGTTGCTGCGTCTGGCGGATGGGAACCAGCTCCAGGCTCGGGGCAGCCTGCCCTTCCCGCTGGGGAGCACCCTCACGCTGCAGGGCTTGCCACTGCCCGAGGGTGCCGGTGTGCGGCTGCAGGTGATCCGCGCGACGCCTCCACCCAGCCCAGCCCTGCTCTCCCCCCTGGTCCTCGGTGAGGCCGCCCCGCTGCTGGCCCGAACCCAGTCAAGCGGAGTCAAGACGCCGCTCGGCAACCTGCTCCAGACCCTTCTCTTGGCGGGTAAGGCCGTCGCGGAGCAGCCGGAAACCTGGTCGGCCTGGATGAAGGAGTCCATGAAGGCCCTGGCTGACCCCGCCACCTCGCCCACGGAATCCGTGTTTCACCGCCTTCAGGCCAAAGAAGGAACAGGCTGGTTTGAACTGCCCTTGCCCTGGGCTTCCGGTGGCGAACCCATGCGCATCTGGATCGAAGGTGAGGGGGAGGCGGCGGGCAACGAAGCCGACCCCGTCCACCGCGTGTTCCTAAGCGTCCCCTTCAGCGCCCTGGGCGAGGTCCGCCTGGGGCTGGAGCAACGCGCTGCCGGGCTGAGAGTCCGGCTGTGGCTTCAGGATCCTGAACAAGCCCTGGCCCTGCGCCCGGACCTGGAAGCGGAGCTGGCTTCCCTGGGAAGGCCCGTGGATCTCCAAGTCTTCGCCCTTCCTCCAGGGACCCCGGATTTGCGCGCCCTGGCCGGAGCCAACCCCCTCCAGGCCATGGGATGAGGCCATGAGCAACTTCCCTCTCCAGCAACCTCCCCCCAGCGGAACCATCCCCATCCAGCCCGGTGCTCTCCGTCGGCGTCCGCGCCTGATGACCGTGGTCGGCTGGTATTGGGCGGCCTTCATCCTGCTCCAACTGGGCGCAGCGGCCCTGAGCACCCGGGATGGCGTCTATCTCTGGTACTACCCGGCGGCCCTGAGTGTGGCGCTCTTGCTGATCTATGGGCCGAAGGTGCTCCCCGCCGTGATTCTTGCGCCGCTGCCGGTCGACTTGCTCCTCCGCCCCATGGGAATGGGGCCCGGAACCATCCTTGCAATGTCGGTCATCTATGGCTGTGGGCATGCCCTGGCGGTCCTGGCTTTCCGAAAGGCGCGCCTATCGCCGCGCCTACGCCGCGTCCAGGATGTGGCCGGGTTCATGGCCCTCGTCCTCCTGGGTCCCTTGTTGGCCTCCTTTCCGGTCTTCGCCCTGATCCACGCCGTGGGGGTCGGCCAGGACATCCACATCCTGGAGAGCCTGAGGACCCTGCTGCTCAGCGACGCGCTGGGGGTGCTGACGCTGGGTCCGGCCGTCGTGCTGTGGGTCCGGCCCATGCTCAGCCTTGGATGGGATTCGACCCGACCCTGTGCACCCACCTTTCACCTGAAGGAGTTCCTCCTCCAAGTGGTGGCCCTGTCCCTGACCGCCTGCGTGGTGGTGCGATTCAGTGAGCCGGGTACGATGCACCTGAAATACATGCTCTTCCTCCCCATGACCTGGGTCGTCGTGCGGGGCGGCCTGCGCGGAGCCAGTCTTGGGTTTCCTGTCCTGGGCCTGGCTCTGACGATCCTGATCCTGCGGACCAGCCTTCCTGCCGAGACCCAGCTTGGCATTCAATCCTTCCTGCTGGTCCTCTTCGGAACGGCCTTGTTCCTGGGGGCGGCCATGGACGCCCAGCAGGAGGCCATTCGAATCCGGGATCGCCGGAGCAGGCACTTGAATCAGCTTATGGATGTCACTGGCGCCATCCCTTGGGAAATGGATCTCGAAACGGGGCAGTGCTTGTACCTGGGCCAGGCCGCTGATTCCATGCCTGGATTGACCCAGCACGCCTGGCGGAAAAAGCCCTTCTGGGGCGCCGTGATCCATCCCGATGATCAGCTGCCGTTCCTCAGGTTTCTGCTGGAGGCCAGCCGTACGGGGGGCCTGCACCAACTCGAGTTCCGCCTGTGCAGCGCCGAATACGGTGAGCATTGGGTCCGGGCCGCCGGGGGGGTGGAATCGGCCCCGGGCCAGGGACGGGTCATGGGCTTCCTGTTCGACATCCATGCCCACAAGCACGCCGAGGAGAACGCGCTCCGGGCCAGCCTGAAGGAGAAGGACCTCCTCTTGCGGGAGATCCACCATCGCGTGAAGAACAACCTCCAGGTGGTGTCCAGTCTGCTCCGACTGCAGTCCTCGACCTCGGCGGATCCCGCCCTTCAGCGCGCCCTGCAGGAGGCCCAGGAACGCGTCCAGGCCATCGCGCTCATCCATCAGAAACTCAAGCACGCACCCGATTTTTCCCAGTTGGACCTGCCCGGGTACGTCCGCACCTTGGCCGAACGCCTGGTCCGCAGCTATGCCAGCGTGCCGACCCTCATTGATTTGCAAGTGAAGGTGGCCGAAGTGGACCTCGGTCCGGATGTCCCCGTCCCCCTGGGCCTGATCCTGAACGAGTTGGTGGCCAATGCCCTGCAGCACGCCTTCCCTCCCGGGCAGGGTGGCAGCCTGGATATCGAGATCGACCGGGACCCCAAAGGCTGGATTTCGCTCCGGGTGGCCGATTCCGGCCAAGGTCTGCCGGACTCCGTGGAACTGGATCACGGTGGGCTTGGATTCCAGTTGGTGCAGGCGCTGACCGATCAGTTGGGTGGGGTCCTGGAGTTGGAACGGCGTCGGGGCGCCTCCTTCCTGCTGACCTTTCCACCCACCCGCATCCCATGAGCCAACCCAAAATCCTGATCGTCGAAGACGAGGCCATCGTAGCCATGGACCTCCGATTGCGTTTGCGGGATCTCGGCTACGGGGTGGCTGGGCTGGCGTCCAATGGTGAGGAAGCCATCGCCATGGCGGCCAACCTGAGGCCGGACCTGCTGCTCATGGACATCTCCCTCGGGGCGGGGATGGATGGCATCGAGGCCGCTCACCACGCCCAGGCTCTGGGACTGCCTGTCGTCTTCCTGACGGCCTTCGCCGATGAGGCGACGCTGGCACGGGCCAAAGAAAGCGCGCCCTATGGCTACCTGCTCAAGCCCTTCGATGAACGCTCCCTCCATTCGACCATCGAGATGGCCCTCTACCGTCACCGCATGGAGAAGGAGCTGAAGGCCAGCGAATCCCGCCTGCGGGCCATCATCGAACACGCCCTTGATCTGGTGGTCATCCTTGATCACACCGGGCTGGTGTCCTACAGCAGTCCCGCGGCGGAAAGGATCCTTGGCTACCGCCACGGAGAGCGGTTCGGCATGCCCGCGGCGGACATGGTTCATCCGGAGGATCGCGCCACCTACGCCGCGATTCTAGGTGAGCTCATTCAGGCGCCGGGTGAATCCAGAGCCCTTGAGATCCGCATTCTGCATAAGGACGGCACGCCGCGGCTCATGGAAACCGTGGCCCACAATGCCTTCGGGGTACCCGGCGTCCACGGCATCGTGATCAACGCCCGAGACATCACGGGAAAACGCCAAGTCGAGCTCGATCGTCAGGCCGTGGACGCCAAGGTCCAGCAATCCCAAAAACTGGAAAGCCTGGGTGTCCTGGCGGGTGGCATCGCCCATGATTTCAACAACCTGCTCATGGGCATCATGGGCCATGCGGGACTGGCCCTCATGGAAGTCTCGGCGGACAATCCGCTGCGTCGCCGCCTCCACCAGATCGAGGTGGCCGCCACCCGTGCCGCCGAGCTGACCAATCAGCTGCTCGCCTACTCGGGCCGTGGGAAGTTCCAGGTCGAGCCCCTGTCGTTGGCCCGCCTGGTGGATGAAATGGAGAGCCTGCTGGAGACCGTCATCTCCAAGAAGGCCATCCTGGAACACCGCTACGCGTCAGACCTGCCGCTGATCGATGGGGACGCCACCCAGATCCGGCAGGTGATCATGAACCTCATCACCAACGCCTCGGACGCTCTGGGCGATCGCACCGGAAAGATCACCATCGCCATCGGCGCCGAGGAGACCAGTCCGCTCACCCCCTGCCTCGCAGGCACGCCGCCGAATGGCATGTCCGTGTTCCTGGAGGTGACCGATACCGGGTCGGGCATGGAACCCGACACGCTCACGCGCATCTTTGATCCCTTCTTCACCACCAAGTTCACGGGGCGCGGACTGGGCCTCGCCGCCGTCCTGGGCATCATGCGAGGTCATCACGGGGCCATCCAGGTCACCAGCCGACCCGACGCGGGCACCTCGTTCCGCCTGCTGTTTCCACGCTCAGACCACACCATCGACCCAGGGGTCTGGGAGGACCGCCCGGTCCAGGCCTACCAGAGCCACGGGATCATCCTGGTGGTCGACGATGAGGAAGCGGTCCGCAGCGTGGCCTCCGCCACCCTCGAACGCTGCGGCTTCACCGTCCAGACCGCCAACAATGGCCGCGACGGCCTCCGGGCCTACCGGGAAGGGGAGCACCACATCCGGGCCGTGGTGCTGGATCTGACCATGCCCATCCTGAGCGGGGACGAGGTTCTCGCGGATCTTCGTGCCGGCGGAGCTCCGGGTTCCACCGTTCCCGTGCTGCTCTCCAGCGGGTACAGCAGCTCCGATGTCGCCGGGAACCTGCAACGCCATGGCCCGATCCATTTCCTCCAGAAACCCTACAACCCCGGTGACCTCATTCAGAAAATGAGGATCTGCCTCGGGGAATGAACCAGCAGCCGCGAAATTGAAAGCAAAAGGAACCGCGAAAAGCGCGAAAAAGAGAAGGGCCTGGCGGGCGCTCCTGCTTTTTTGGTGCCCTTTCGCGTTATTCGCGGTTTCTGTCTTTCGCGGTTAGCCCTTCCGCAGCTGTTTCATGAGCCGCGGCAGCCGATTCAAAGCCGCCTGGGCCTCGGCCCATTCGCGGTGGGGGCGGGCGGGAAAACCGGTGACGAAGCTGCCTTCAGGCAGGCTCTTGGCCACCACGCTGTTGCCGCCCACGACACTGCGGCTGCCGATCTCGATGTGACCCACCACGCCCACCTTGCCCGCGAGCGTCACGTAGTCACCGAGCTTCGTCGAACCGCTGATGCCGGTCTGGCTCACCAGGAGGCAGTGGCTCCCCACCTGCACGTTGTGGCCCACCTGCACCTGGTTGTCGATCTTGGTGCCCGCGCCGATGCGCGTGGGGCCAAGCACTCCACGGTCGATGCAGACGCAGGCACCGATCTCCACGTCGTCCCCCACCTCCACCCAACCCACCTGGGGGATCTTGGCGTGACGGCCCTCGACGAGCACGTACCCGTAGCCATCACTGCCCACCACTGAGTTCGCGTGGATGGCCACCCGCTTGCCCAGCTGGGTGCGGCGGTAGAGCACGGCCCCCGAGAACAGCTCACAGCCGTCACCGAGCACGCAATCGTCCCCGATGTGGGCTCCCGGATGCACCACACAGCCCTTCCCCAGCACCGTGCGGGCACCCACGGTGGCACCGGGCGCGATGCGGCAGCCCTCACCGACGACCGCCGTGGGATGCACGGGTTCGTGACCCCACGTGGGCGTGGGCTCGGGATGCAGCCAACCGATGGCCTGGGCGAAAGCCCAGTAGGGATGCTTCACCCTCAGGATGGGACGATCGCCCAGATCCACCGTGGCATCCACGAGGATCAGGCCGGCTAGGCTGTCCTTGGCCTTGGCCGCGTATTTGGGATTGGCCAGGAAGCTCACGGATCCAGCGCCAGCCTCCTCGAGGGGCTTCACTTCGGAAATCGGCCGTTCCGGGGGACAATGCTCCAGGGTGCCGCCCAGGCGTTCGGCCAGATCCTGCGCGGTCAGGGTCATCACGGTCCGGGACATGGGGTTCTCCTCGTTAGTCTTCAGTCTTCGGTCTTCAGTCTTCAGTTTCCAGTCATCCGTTCGGAATCCATCATGCATCCAGTTCTTTTCGAGATCGGTTCGTTCCCCTTGGGCACCTATGGGTTGCTGCTGGCCATCGCCTTTTTTGCAGGCACGGCCCTGGCCAAGCGGCAGGCCAAGCTGGACGGCCTGAACCCGGCGGCCATCACGGACCTGGCCATCGCCATGCTCATCTCGGGCATCGTGGGATCGAAGCTCCTGATGATCGTGGTCGACCTGATTGGCGGCACCCCCCTACGCGACGTCTTCTCCTTCGCTACCCTGCGGGCCGGGGGCGCCATCCACGGAGGCGTCATCGCCGCCGCAGCCGTGTTCTTCTGGAAGCTCCGCAAGGGCCAGGGCCTGCCCCTGAGGATCACCGGCGATGCCCTGGTGCCCGGTCTGGCCCTGGGCCAGGCCATCGGCCGCCTGGGCTGCTTTTCGGCGGGCTGCTGCTATGGCACCGAAAGCCACGCGTCCTGGGCCACCACCTTCACGGATCCCATCGCCCACGCCTTCAGCGGCACCCCCCTGGGCATTCCGCTCCACCCCGTGCAGCTGTACAACACCCTCGCCAACCTCGCAGTGATGGGGGTTCTCCTGCTGGCCCGCCCCAAGCGGATCTTTCAGGGCCAAATCTTCGCCCTCTACTTCCTGGTGGAAGGCCTGGGCCGGGTCATCACGGAAACCTGGCGCGGCGACGTGGACCGCGGCACGGGCTGGCTGGGCTGGACCTGGCTCAGCACGGGACGGCTGACAGGCATTGCATTCATGTTGCTGGGACTGGGCCTCTGGTTGGTCTGGAGTCGGCGTAAGGAGACGAAGTGATTGAGCTCATCGCCGAAGAGGGCGCCCCCCGTCTGGACCGTTTCCTGGCCGACCGCTTTCCCGAGATCCCCCGCGCCCGCTGGGATGTCCATGTCCGCACAGGTGAGATCAAGGTCAACGGCGAAGCCGTGACCAAGGGTGGCGTCAAGCTGCGCCCAGGGGATCTGGTCGAAACGGAGCTGCCGGTGATCGCGGTCCCGGCCGCCCACCTGGACGCTGAAGACATCGACCTGCCCACGCTCTTCGAAGACTCCCAGCTGTGGATCGTGGACAAACCGACCGGCATGGTCGTGCATCCGGGTCCCGGCCACGCGGGGGGCACCATCGTGAATGCCCTCCTGCATCGCCTCAAAACGCCGGTGGTCATCAAGGTGGAAGGGGATGACGAGCCCTCGGAAGACACCGAGGAACTCTCCTCCGGCTGGCCAGGACTCGTGCATCGCCTGGATCGCTACACCACGGGCTGCCTCTGCCTCGCCAAGACCGCCGAGGCCCAGCGCGCCATCCAGGAACAGTTCAAGGCGCGCACCGTGGAAAAGCGGTATCTGGCCATCGTGCGCCACTCCCCCAAGCTGCCCCAATTGGGCAGCCTGTTGGTTGATGAACCCATCGCCCGCCACAAGCGCGACCGCCTGCGCATGGTGGTGGCCGCGGGTGGTCGCTCGGCCCAGACCCGCATCCGCGTGCTGGCCCGTACCACCAGTGCGGCCCTCGTCGAATGCGAACTGCTCACGGGACGCACGCACCAGATCCGCGTCCACCTCGCCCACCTGCGGGCACCGCTCATGGGTGATCCCCTGTACGGTGGCCCCGGTCGCTGGAAGGATGTGGATGGCCAGGCCCTGCTGCTGCCCCATCCGGCCCTGCACGCATGGAAGCTCTCGGTGAACCACCCTGTGACGGGGGAACGCATCAACACGGAAGCCCCCATTCCAGAGGCCTTCCGCGCCCTCGCGGCTTCCTTGGGCTTGCCTGGTTACTGAGGGAGGCGCATCATCCCGGAAAGGCCTGCCCCCTGGGAGTTCCATGTTCGCCATCACCCCTGCGCCCACGACTCTGGAAGGCTGGATGAAGGGCTATCCCTTCCTGCCAGGCGTCCTGTTCGCCGTCATCTGTCTGCTGATCCTCTTCCTGGTGATCCTGCCGCGGATCAAATCCTCGCGCCGTGGCAAGGGTCGCCCGGTGCTCGATCCGATGCAAGTGTCCGAGCTGGTCTCGGGTTCCGGCGCCCTGGTGGTGGACCTGCGGAGTGCGGAAGCCTTCCGGAGTGGCCACATCCGAGGCAGCCTCCACGTGCCCTTCCCAGATCTGATGACCCGCTTCGCGGCACCCGATCCCCAGGCCCGCAGGGCCCTGATTCTGGTGGACGAAACGGACGAGCTGTCGCACCAGGCCTACGACCTGCTGGCCAGCCGTGGGTTCAGCTGGCTGTATGTGATGCAGGGGGGCCTGAAGGCCTGGCGGCGGGCCAATCGGCCCCTGGCCAAATAGAGGCGGATCCCACCGGTCAGGCATTCCCATCGCCTCAGCCGAATGGAACGAAACGTCAGGCTGCAGCGCGATCTAGAGGTCTGGACGGCCTGTGTATCTCATTGCAGCACTGTGGCCACGATGTCCTTGAAGAGCGCGTTGACGCGGCGGGCCGCGGTCTTCGAATCGTCGCCATAGGCCCCGGCCGTGATCACCACGGTCAGGTCCAGCTCGGGCACCACGAACAAGCGCTGGTTGCCATGGCCGAAAGCTGCGCTCCAGGTGAGCTGTCGCCCCTGCCAAGACACGGTATCCGTCCACCACTGATAGCCGTACTGCACCTCATCAAAGCCGGTTCGGATCCGCGGTCTCAGCGAGGCGGTGATCCAGTCGGCCGGAACCATCTGCCGTCCCCGCCACTGCCCGTGATCCAACACCATGCGGCCGATCTTCGCCAGGTCGCGGGGGCGCATGCGAAGACCGTCATAGACCCTTGGCCGACCGTGCAGGTCGCTTGTCCATTCCCAGTCACTGATGCCCAAGGGCTCAAAAAGATGCTTCCGGGCGAACTCCTTGAACGGCATGCCCGTGGCCCGCGCCAGGGCCTCCGCGAGCACGGCGGTGCCGCCGCTGTTGTAGCGGAAGGTGCTGCCGGGAGCCGTCACCAGAGGCCGGCTCAGCACGTAGCGGAACGGGGACCACTTCCACACCAGGCGATTCTCATCGTCGGGAAAACCGCTGCCCTCATCCCATGCCAACCCGCTGCTCATGGTGAGCAGATGCTCCAGGGTGATGGCCTGGCGCTCAGGCGTCGCCAGCTCCGCGTACTCCGGAAAGTAGGTGATCACCGGTGTCGCCAGATCGCCGAGCTTGCCCTGCTGCCGGGCGATCCCGAACAGCAGGCTGACGAGGCTCTTCCCGATGGAACGCGTGTCATGCAGCACCGTGGGACCGAAGGTTCTGCGATAGGCGAAGGGAATGTACGGCGATTCGTCCTTGCCCGAGTGGTACAGCTCCGCCACCAGGCGGCCATGCCGTTCCACCAGGACACTGTGAAGGTGATTCTCCCGCTCCTTCGCACTCGCCAGCAGGGCGCTCAGCCGGGTCGCGTCGAACCCCGAGGCAGTGGGCGTTTCCCGCTCCCAGCCATCTCCGATGATCGCTGGGGCAGCCAAGGGTGCCTCCGGTGTCTGCCCGAAGAGAGGCAGCACCAGCAAGGGCAGGACGACCAGCCAACGCGAGACCGCCAAGACTCCCCCGGAAACAAAACCGCATCGTGAAGTCACCGCAGGCCCCCCCCCGTACGAGTCGTATGCTGGCATGGACCGAGAGGGCTGAAGCGCATTGCCCCGAAGCCTGAACCTACTTGGGCGGCTCAGCCGGAGTGGCGAGCAGGGCCGCGGTCGGCGCACTCTGGAACTCGAGGTGGGTGATCCACCAGCGCTTGCCGTCCCAGGCGCACTGCAGCGCGTTGAT
>Ga0302321_100002608_pt1 | contig 15475 bp, 12 predicted proteins | sample Fen_T0_1_FD_202505 | JGI IMG/M metagenome (GOLD analysis project Ga0302321, IMG submission 202505) | Peat permafrost microbial communities from Stordalen Mire near Abisko, Sweden - Fen_T0_1 | ecosystem: Environmental > Terrestrial > Soil > Wetlands > Permafrost | place: Sweden: Abisko...
TGAGAAGGCCGGCCTCGTGCCGGCCTTTTTCATTGTGTCATCCTGAGCGAAGATTGCTGTTCACGAAGTGAACGGCAATCGAAGTCGAAGGACCCCTACCTTCTATTTTGCCCCGGGCTTATTGAACACTTCCTCCCTGGGCCCGCGACCGCCAATTTCACCTTGCTGATTCATCACAATCCTGCCGTAGTAAACTCACATACACTCGAAGCCCCGCCCTTCTACACTGCACAATCATGGCGACCATGCCGGAAACCGCTCTCAGCATACCCGAGGTGCTCCGGCGCTACTGGGGGTATCACGAGTTCCGACCTAAGCAGGAAAGTATCATTCACAGCCTGCTGGCGGGGCACGATGCCTGCGTCGTGATGCCGACCGGTGGCGGCAAGTCGCTTTGCTACCAGCTTCCCGCGGTCGTCTCTGGCAAGACTACCATCGTGGTTTCTCCTCTGATCGCGCTCATGCAGGACCAGGCGGCGCACCTGGCACAGATGGGCATCCCCGCCGGAGCGGTGAACAGTTTCCAGAGTTCTTCTGAACAAAGGCAAGTGATGCAGAAAGCGGCGCGCGGCGAATATCGGCTGCTCTATCTTTCGCCCGAGCGCCTGGCCCAGGAAAATACTTTCGAGTGGCTCAGCCGCGTTCCGGTCGGCTTTTTCGCGGTGGACGAGGCGCACTGTATTTCGGAGTGGGGACACGAGTTCCGTCCCGACTACCGCCAACTGAGCCGGTTGCGCGAGCGGTTCCCGCAGCTTCCGATTGCCGCTTTCACGGCCAGCGCAACCCGCCAGGTGCGGCACGACATCCTGAAGCAGTTGCAGATGCGCGCTCCCGATCTGTACATCGCGAGCTTCCATCGCACGAACCTTCGCTATGTGGTCCGCGAGTGCGCCTCGCGCACGCAGATGCCGCTGCTTGTCCGTGCGCTGCGCCACTATCGCGAGGGAAGCATCATCGTGTACGCGCCCACGATTCGCCGCGTCGAGGAAACGGTCGAGGCCCTCCAAGAGAGCGGTTTCGCGGCGGTTCCTTATCACGCGAAGATGGAATCGAGCCTGCGCCGCCAGAACCAGGAACGCTGGATGTCGGACGAAGTACGGATTCTGGTCGGTACCATCGCATTCGGTCTCGGAATCAACAAGCCTGCGGTACGCGCGGTGATTCATCTGTCGCTGCCGCAGTCGATTGAGCAGTACTACCAGGAGGCTGGGCGGGCTGGACGGGACGGCCGTCCCGCGGATTGCGTGCTGCTCTGGCAGAAGCAGGACCACATCCTTCTGAAGTACTTCATCGAGAAGATTTCCAATGATGCCGAACGCGAGCGCTCGCAGCAGCGGCACCGCATCATGAGCAATTTCGTGGCTTCCAGCCGCTGCCGTCATCGCCAAATCTGCCTGCATTTCGGCGAGACTCCCAAATGGGAGCGCTGCGAAAGTTGCGATAACTGCGGCACCGCGCCCCAGTGGCTGGGCGGAAAGGCGGAAGCGCCGCCGGACAAGCGAGCGCGGCGACGCAAGACCTACTCGCCGTTGCCCGCGATGCGAGAACTCCCGTCGCCGGGTTCCGGGGCGCGTGATTTCGATCCTGTCCTGGCGGAATATCTGCGCGACTGGCGACGGAACATCGCGCGCGAACAAAAAATTCCCGCCTACATCATTCTGCATGACAGCTCACTGGAAGAATTGTGCCGGCGCCGTCCCACCAACCTTGCCGAGTTGCAGCAGGTGCCAGGCATCGGCGAGCGCAAAGCGGGCGTCTATGGCGCCGAGATTCTTCAGGCATTGCGCAATTTCGGCGAGGGCGCGCGCGCCACACCCGTTTCCGACAGCGGATCCACTCCCGCCGAAGAGACTCTTCGCCTGCTCACCGAGGGCCGCACACTCGAAGAAATTGCCCAACTGCGCGCACGCCAGTATTCGACAGTGATTGGAACGGTGGCGAACCTCATCGAAACAGGCAGGCTCGCGTGGCGCCCGGAGTGGATCGCATCCCCGATGCTCGCGCAGATTGAGGCCGTTTGCGCGCAACTGGGCGTCGAGCAACTGAAAAAGATCAAAGACGCGCTGCCGGCCACCGTCAGTTTCGAGGACATCCGCCTGGTGGTGGCCCATCTGCGCGCACAGAATCGCGTGCGCGCCAAGAGCGCCTGACCCGCAGCTTCCCCACAAAAACGGAAGGCCCTGCCCTCTGCACGATGCCGCAAAGGGCCGGGCCTTCGGCCACTCAAACTATTCTTGCCTCCCGACTACAGCGAATTCAGGAACGTCAGCAGTTGCGATTGCTGTTGCGGCGTAAGTGTCACGTACTTTTGTCGAGTCACGGCGGCTTCCCCTTTGTGACGGAGGATCGCCTGTTCGCGCGAACCGGAGAGTCCGTCGTGCATCAGGCGATCGCGCGTACGCAGACCCCACAAAGGGGTAGTGCGGAGCTTGTTGGCGGTATCGGCAGGACCGTTCTGCACAATCCCGTCTCCCGTTGCAATGTTATGCAGCAGAAAATCACTGTACGGGTGGATGACCTTGCCCCCCAGCGCATCGGGGATGGTGAACGTTCCACCGTTGATCACGGTGCCGGTCGGGGCAGTGGTGATCGAGGCCACGTGACAGACGGCGCAACCGACCTGGGCGAAGATCTGTTGCCCGGCTTGCGCATCCCGAGTCGCCAGCAGCGTGGCATCCACCGGAGGCGCCATGGTGCCTCGGATGAACGTCGTGAAGTGATCGATATCGTCCATGCCGAGGTCGTCGGGGTGGTCCTCGGGATCGGTATTGGTTTTACAGACGGTGGTAGTGTCCACGGGGTTGAGACGGCTTGAGATCCCCTGCTCGTTCAGGTAAGCGTCCGCGGAGAACGAAAGCAGGCTGCCATGCTGGTCTTTCCAGCCAAAGCGTCCTATGCGGGTTAGTCCGGGAGCTTCTCCGATCGGTACCTGGATGACTTCTCCGTGGATCTTGCCCCGGCTCAGGGCCGGCTGTTGGTCCGCGATATTCTGCAGTGTGCTGTCGTCAATCGCCTCCACGAAACCATCGCCGAGAACGCTGAGAGACATGCGGAAGGTCCGGATGTTTTCGGACATGGGGACGCGTTCCTGGGCCTCAGGACAGACGGCCCGGTCGTTGGCTAGAGAACGATTTGGAATCGAGCTCTGACCGTTATTGATGGTAAGTGTGGGGCTGACAAAGTTTCCATTGCCGTCGAGGTGGCCGACACGGAATTCCGACACCTGGCTGCCGCCGCCGGTCACCGGATTCTGGTGGCAATCGGCGCAGGAGCGTGCGTTGTAAATGGGACCGAGGCCTTTGTCTACGCCTTCTGCTTCCTCGAAAACCGCTTGATCGTTCGCGAACGTGTCACCCGCGGGTTCAGGCAAACCGTTGCTGACGCTCTGGCTGCCGGGATTGTCGCTGAGCGTCGGCGTGCTGAATCCCGTGGGGGCTTCGTTGCCAGCCTGGGAATGCAATTGAATAACGGCAGCAGGCACGAGCAACAACGCTGCCACCAACGCTGGAGCAGTGAAGCGTTTCCAGTTTTTCATTTTTTCTCCATGCCGTGGGGAGGGCATGTCGTCCCCAAAGAAAGAACTTGCGTTGCGGTGCAGGGAGGGAGGCTGCGGAGCTTTCCATCCCAAGGATTTGGCGGCCCTGGCAAAGAGGCAGGACGATTGCCGGCAGGTGGGAGTCACTTCCGTGGCGGGGCCCACCCACACGTGATGCCCGTTCAGAGACTCGCCTAAGTTCCGAGCACTTTATGCAGGGGACGATCCGCGGTCAACAATCGGAAGTGCATACCGGAACGTGAAAAGGGCCGCTGGAAGCCGGGTTTGGGGCGAGCGTCGCGGATGTCCAACCGGCCAATGAGCACCGCGAACGCGGTGCACAGCAGGTACAGTAACTCTCATCTGCAGGTCTTCACCGGGCCTGTTAGGCTCCCTCTCACCGTCTTCTTTCGTTTTGACAATCCGCTCTGCGCCCGGCGTTATTTCTGCCTCTTGTCGCGTTCACGCTGGCGCGCCCACGCGCCAGCGCATCTAATGATCTTATGCGGCTTATGTCGAGGAAAGTCTCCTGTATCGCGATCTTCTTTCTCCTTGGAGCGACGATCGGCAACGCTGCGCCTCCGCCCCAGTCGGAGACACCCTCCCCTTCGCCAGTACACACGGCACAATCAACCGAACGCCAGCCGGCACCTGCCGGTCTCCCGAACTTCAGCGAGGTGACCCCGGCCCTTTATCGCGGCGGGCAGCCCTCGAACCAGGGATTCGCTGCTCTGGCGAAGATGGGTATCGACATCGTGGTGGACTTGCGCGGATCCGGAGAACCCGAGCGGAAGGAAGTAACCAGACTCGGCATGCAGTACGTTCCCATTCCGTGGCACTGCTACCAGCCGAAAGACGAAATCTTCGCGCAATTTCTCACGTTGCTTCGAGAGAACCCCGGCAAGAAGGTCTTTGTGCATTGCCGCCTGGGCGACGACCGAACCGGAATGATGGTCGCGGCGTATCGTATGTCAGAGCAGGGCTGGTCGGCCGAGGAAGCCATGAACGACATGGAGATCCATGGTTATTCCTCCTTCCATCACATGATCTGTCCCAGACTGGCTTCCTATGAGGCCGAGTTTCCTCACGTGCTCAAGACCAGCCCGGCGTTCCAGAAATTACGCGACACGGCGACGCCTGCGCCAGATCACTAAGAACCTGCTGTCATTTTGAAGCCGCCATGAGGACGATCCGGCGATCTACTCGTAGCGCAGGCTTTCGACCGGATCCAGTTGCGCGGCGCGGGCGGCGGGAAGCGTTCCAAAAATAATGCCCACCAGCGAAGATACGATGATCGCGATGATGGCCGACAAGCCGGAGATGGGAATGCGATAGGCGGTCAGGTAGCGCAATGAGAACGGGATGGCCAGCCCGATCACAATGCCCAGAGTTCCCCCGATCAGAGAAATCAGAATCGCTTCCGAGAGGAACTGGAAACGAATTTCCCGTTTGGTGGCGCCGATCGCCTTGCGGATCCCGATTTCGCGAATGCGGGCGCTCACCGTCGCCAGCATGATGTTCATGATGCCAATCCCGCTCACCAGCAATACCACCAGGGCCACGCCCAGCAGCACCATGGTCAGCGCATTGGCGGTCTTGTCGGCGACGGCCACCAGTTGGGTCAGATTTTGCACGCGATACACCGACTCCGGGCGGTGCCGGGATCGAATCACCCGCTCGATCTGGGCCGTGACCGGCACGACCAGCGACGCGTCGGTGGTGGAAAAGTAAATCTGCTTCACGGTGGGCGTGTCCTGGAAATAGCGGATCACGGTGTAGGGAATCAGCATCGTGTTGTCGGTCACTTCCGACTGCCCGAATGTGTCCACCCGTTCCCGGAAGATGCCGACGATAGTGAATGGCAACCCGCTCAGCTTGATGGTTTTTCCCAACGCTCCTTGCGCTGAACCGTAGAGGTCTTCGGCTAACTTTTGTGTAACCACACCCACTTTGTTGTGCGCTTGCGAGTCCTGCTTGTCGAAAAAACGGCCGCCGGGCACCACCAGGTTGCGCACCTGAAGATACTCGGGGTAAACCCCCATGACCTGCAGGTCGCGCTCTTTCCCATCGCCCACCGGCACACGCTCAAACATGGGCACAACCGGAGAGGCGGCGGCAATGCCGGAAACCTGCTGCAGGACGGCCTGCATGTCATCGATGGTGAGCGGGTCAAAGGCAGTGTTGGTGATGCGCTGCCCGCCACTCTCATATTCGGCGTCGATCAGGTTGGCGCCGATCGCCTGAATCTGATTCAGGATGTACTGCTTCCCGGTGAGCCCGATGGTGGTGACCAGGATCAACGAGGCGGTACCGATCACCATGCCCAGCGCCGTCAGGGCGAAGCGGACCTTGTTGCCCAGGAAAGTATCGTAGGCGAAGGTGAAGATCTCACCCAGAGCCAGATGGGCGCGCGCCGGCTTGGGGGTGGCTCCATTCATCTGCAAGATTAGATGCTACGGCCTGTGGCGATGGCCTGCAAGCCAGGGCGAAAGTTATCTCGCCGTGCGGCATGCCCGTCTGGAGCGGCTACTCAATCCGGCAAACCAGCACAGCGTCATTCTGATAGGGGCAGGACAAATCCGGTGCGCGAGGGCGCTCGACCACGATCCAGTTCACTCCGTATTCGGCGCGCAAACGGTCAAAGTCCGCCTTTTGGAAATGTTCCCAGCCCACCTGGGCTTGAACCTCCCGCTGCCAGCGCGGGGCGAGGCGGGGAACCTGGGTGGCAACCGACGCGTCCTTCACGGCATCGGCCAGGGCGCTGCGTTCCGCCCAGGCGCGGAAACTGTAGACGTCTTCTCCCGGACGCTGCAGGTAATAGGAGCCCACGGCAAACAGGCTGCCCTGTGGTGTGTTCTGCTGGATCCACAGGAAGGCCTGCAGCCACTGATTGCGGGGAACCGCACCCGGCCACTCGATGTGATCCGAGGCGGGAAAAGTCTGCCGCTGCGCCACGAACATCCCCACGCTTAGAGGCAAGAACAGCGCTAACCAGCGAATCCAAGACGTACGAAGGACGCGCTGTCCCACCAACCCGCCAGCCATGAGAAACATGAGCAGATACAAGAGGTGGAGGTAGCGCATGGGCTGGAAGGGTTTCAGGCGGTCCAGTTGGGGCGGCAAAATCATGATGAGCGCGACCGCAAACTGAAACAGGCCGTACAACAAAAGCCTGGAACTGAGGCGGGCGAACACCGGAAGCCGCGCGGCCCGGCCAAGGCGTCCGAACCACCACAGGATGAGCAATGGAGCAAATATTCCGATCCACTCATACCAATGCCAGGCGGAGAGATAGAAATAGTCCCGCGTGTGGGCAGCCTGTTGCCATGCGGCCGAGGTCGGTTCAAACACCCAGCCGATGGGCATGGCCAGCGTCATCCATGCAGTAGCGGGAATCTTCAGCTCAGTCGATTTCCAAAGAAGGAAAACACAGCAGGACACCCCGAAGCTCCCCATGAGGGGATGCATCACGCAAGCCACCGCGAGAAACGCGGCTACCGTCCAGATTCTTCTTTCCATCGCGGCAGCGACTGCGCCAAGAATCGCCGCCGTGGCTAGGGCGCGGGGATGCAGGTTCTGGTCCACCAGGTAGAGCGCCGTGCCCGCCACGGGGAGGGTGAGAAGAGCAGCCACCGTGCACACTGCCGCCCACCGGGCATGTTGTTCAGGAAAACAAAGACAACTGATGCGCCAGCATCCCCACAAAATCAAGAAGATCGTCAACAAGTGCCAGGCCAGAACAACCACAGGGAGCGGCAAATGGCTCAGCCGAACTGAGCCGGCCACCAACTTGTCGAAGACGGTGGCCTGCAGTTGCAGCGCGAAGAAATCGGAGTCGTGGGGATAAAGGTCCGGATTAAGGTTGTGCTTGATGGCGGGCAGGTAGACGCCATCGTCCTCCGCGCCGGGGTGATACCCGTGCACCAGGAATGCGAGCAGCGTCAACCCCAGAAGAATCGCCAGGATCTTGCCCGCGGAATGGTCTTTCATCCGTCGATCCTTATAGAATTAGACAAATGTTGCATGGAGCCCGGCAAATCCTGGCACAACCAACGCCGTCTGCTAACGACATGGAAGGAGTTCCTCTCCCTGCGGCGAAGCTCGCTCTGGTTGTACCTACGCTTCATGAGGTGGCGAACATTGAGAAGGTGCTGCAGCGCATTCGAACCAGCCTTGATCCGCTTGGAATCCCCTACGAACTCATTGTAGTAGACGATGACAGCGGAGACGGCACCGCCGAAGTTGTGCAGAAAATCAGCGACTCCGACCCTCGGGTGCGGCTACTGGTGCGCAGAAATGCCCGCGGTCTGGGAGGAGCCGTTGTGCATGGCTGGGAGCGAAGCGAGTCCGAAATCGTCGGCGTGGTGGACGCCGACCTGCAACATCCCCCCGAACTGCTGCCCCAGTTGTGGAAGGCGATCGAGTCGGGAGTGGATGTGGCCTTGGCGAGCCGCTACGCGGAGGAGGGCAGGGTTCGCAACTGGCACCCCGTGCGGCATGGGGTATCACGGCTGGCGATATGGCTCACCTGGCCGCTGCAGAAGCCGGCCATCCACGTCCAGGACCCGATGTCCGGTTTTTTTCTGGTGCGGAGGGCCTGCCTGCGCAATGTCCACCTGGAAACGCAGGGGTTCAAGATTCTGCTGGAAATCCTGGTAAGGGGAAACGTGAAGTCTGTGACCGAGGTGCCCTTTTCCTTCGGCCGGCGCGAGGCGGGTAACAGCAAGGCCGGAATCAAGGAAGGGTTGGACTATCTTTTCCTGCTGGGTCGCCTGTGCCGGGTTGTTGGGCTGAGGCGCTCCGCCACGAAGAGGCAAGCCGGCACTCCGGAATCTCGCTGAAACCAACACTGATAAACTGGATTCACAATTACAGAAGCCAGATTGCAGAACTGAAATACTCCCGGTGCTGGCCGCAAAGCTGAAGGGTTGGGCTTTCACTTCTGCAATCTGACTTCTAACTTCTGCAATCGGTTTTCTATGCCTGCGCGCACTCTATTCGAAAAGGTCTGGGACGCCCACCTGGTCGCCGCGTCTGATGGGCAGTTGCCGCTCCTTTATATCGACCTGCACCTGGTGCATGAAGTCACTTCGCCGCAAGCATTCGACGGCCTGCGCGCCAACGGACGCCGCGTCCGCCAGCCGCTGCGCACGGTTGCAACGGTCGATCATAATATCCCAACTACTCCGCGGGGGCTTCCTCTGACCGACCCGATCGCGGCCCGGCAGATCGAAGCGCTGCAGAAAAACTGCCGCGAGTTCGGCATTCCATTTTTCGACATGGACTCGCCCGACCAAGGCATCGTTCACGTCATCGGCCCGGAACTGGGTATCACGCTTCCGGGAATGACCATCGTCTGTGGTGACAGCCATACCTCCACCCACGGTGCCTTCGGCTCGCTGGCCTTCGGTATCGGGACGTCGGAGGTCGAGCACGTGCTGGCTACGCAGTGTCTGCCGAAGAAGAAGCCGAAGACCATGCAGATCGCGGTGCGCGGCAAATTGCCGGAGGGCGTCACCGCGAAAGATCTGGCGCTCGGCATCATCGGCCAGATCGGTACTGACGGCGCCACTGGGCACGTCATGGAGTACACCGGCGAGTCCGTCCGCGCGCTTTCCATGGAAGGCCGGATGACGCTGTGCAATATGAGCATCGAAGCCGGAGCCCGCGCCGGCATGGTCGCTCCCGACGAAACAACATTCGCGTACGTCGCCGGCCGCCGCTTCGCCCCCAAAGGCAAAGACTGGGAAGATTCGGTCGCTCTCTGGCGTTCGCTCGCAACGGATGCGGGTGCGAAATACGACCACGTCGTCAACATCGATGCGGCCTCGCTCACGCCCTTCGTTACCTGGGGCACGAATCCCGGAATGGTGGTACAGGTCGGCGCGAAGGTTCCGGAGTTGAGCAGCTTCCCGCAGGAGGCCGATCGCCGCGCCGCCGAACAGGCACTCGCCTATATGGGATTGCAGCCCGGAACCCCCATCGAGCAGATTGCGGTGGACCGCGTGTTTATTGGATCGTGCACGAATTCGCGGATCGAAGACCTGCGCGCCGCCGCTCGCGTCGCCAAAGGCTACCACGTGAATTCGAAAGTGCGCGCCATGGTGGTGCCAGGATCACAGGCGATCAAGCTCGCGGCGGAACGGGAAGGCCTGCATCGCATTTTTCTCGACGCCGGTTTCGAGTGGCGCGAGTCCGGGTGCTCGATGTGCCTGGGCATGAATCCCGACATCCTGCAGCCCGGCGAACGTTGCGCCTCGACCAGCAATCGCAATTTCGAAGGCCGCCAGGGCCGCGGTGGAAGAACCCACCTGGTCAGCCCGATGATGGCCGCCGCTGCCGCGATTACCGGGCACTTCACGGACATCCGGAATTGGCGGTTTGATGAGTAGCGAGTAACGAGTCATGCAACCATTTCGCAAACATACTGGCATCGTGGTCCCGCTCGATCGGGTCAATGTCGACACCGATCAAATCATTCCCAAGCAATTCCTGAAGAGGATTGAGCGCACCGGCTTCGGGGAGTTCCTGTTTTACGACTGGCGATTCGCGGGCGACGGGAAGAAGAGCGATTTCGTTCTCCACGATCCGCGCTACGCCAAAGCAAGCATCCTGGTGGCCGGCAAGAATTTCGGCTGCGGCTCCTCGCGTGAGCACGCCGTTTGGGCGCTCGCCGACTATGGCTTCCGCGCGGTGGTCTCCTCTTCGTTTGCCGACATCTTCGCCAACAATAGCCTGAAGAATGGACTGCTCACCATCTGCCTGAGCGAAGAACAGGTCGCGGGAATCATGCGCCGGGCAAGGGAAGTCGACAATTACCAGCTTACGGTTGATCTGGAAACGCGGCGCGTCGAGGACAATCAGGGTTTCTCAGAGACGTTTGCCATCGACGAGTTCTCCCGGCATTGTCTCCTCAACGGCCTCGACGACATCGGGCTAACCCTGCAACAGGAAGCGGCGATTGCGGAATACGAAGCAAAACACCCCGCGCGAACGGCCATGAAAACAGTGCTGGCGAATAGCTGATTCTGGCGGGTGCGACGCTCTCGATAGACTGCCGTCCGTTCGCAATGAACTTAGTCACCCCGGCTAACGTGCCTGCCGGATCACTTCTTCCATGTTCCCCAAATATTGATCGAAGGCACGCCGTCCCGCCGCCGACAGGCGATACTCCGTCCGCGGAATCCGCCCTTCAAAAAACTTGTGGCAGGAAATGTAGCCCGCCTCTTCCAGCTTGCGCGCATGCACGCTCAGGTTGCCGTCGGTCGTCTTCAAGAGCCTTTTCAGATCGTTGAAGCTCAGAGAATCGTTGACCGCCAGCGCACTGACGATGCCCAGCCGCGCGCGCTCATGAATCAGGCGATCCAGTTCCGGAATCTCCCCCGCCACCCGCCGCCCGCGGACTTTGCTGGCCGGAGCCGGCGAATCCGCACCCGCCTTGGCCCTTGCTGCCTGACGTCTAGCCACCGTACCTCCTCGCAATCCACATCCCGAACCCGATATGCAATCCGCCAAAACCCGCCGCCATGGCCCAGTTTCCCGGCAGGGTCACGAACAGTGCCGCCGCCCCCAGCGCCATGAAGCTCGCGCCCATCACGGGCACGACTGAAACCGAATAGGCGCCTCCGGTAATCACGCCCACGCCATATAACAGCAGCCACATGCCCGGCAGCACCGATCCCAAGTGCCCCCGGAACAACGGAATCGTAAGCAGCGCTGCCGCTGCTAACGGAGGCGCGAAGCTCGACAGGACTTTCCGTCCCGGCCCGCTCGTCCAGGGCAGCCCGCTCCGGGTCGCTTTGCGCTGGATTGCAACCACGGCCACGCTGACCGCAAGCACGGCTTCCGTAATCCAAATCTCCAGCCAGCGCGCATCGAACGCGTGGCGTGACGCCAGCCACGCCGCCGGCAACGCAGTGGCGCCCGCCGCCACCATTCCCCATCCCGGCACAGCCGTGAACGCCGCCGAGCGCTCCATGGTCTGACGGATGAAACGGAGATCGTCCACTGCCCGGACGTCCAGCGGAGGGGTATCGCCGGGGGCAACCTCGCGGGGTCTCGACCGGAATCTGCGCGGGCGGTGCTCGGGCATGGGGAAACAGTAGCCGGGAACAGAAACAACTGTCAAGTGCTTTGCGTTACAAAGATCCGCTCGGTGTGATCCGCCATGCAGCCGACGCGCTTACCGTCCCGGCCCATCTTCCACGATCGTCTGTACTACCTGATCGATGGTGTCGGTCACGCGTTTGGTGGGGAGATTGAGGTTGTTCGAGAGGATGGAAAAGGCGACCGTCTCGCCGCGATCGGTGGTGGCGTATCCGGAGAGGGTTTTCACTCCGCCCAGCGACCCGGTCTTTCCAAAAACGCGCCCCTGCATGCGGGGAGCGTTCAGACGGTCGGAGAGCGAGCCGTCCACGCCGGAAACAGGGAAGGTGTTCTTGAACGCTGCGCCCCAGGGCTGGTTTGCAGCATAGCGCAGTAACTGCACAATGGCATGCGGCGTCACCAGGTTCTGGCGCGAGAGTCCGGAACCGTCGTAGAACACGTACTGGTCGGCGGAGACACCGGCCTGAGTCAAGAATCCGCGAAGCACCTCGAGCCCGCCTTCGATGGTTCCGGCGGTGCCGCGCTCGCGTCCCAGCAGCCGCAACAGGATTTCCGCGTGCAGGTTCTGGCTGACTTTATTGATGACGCGAACATCCTGCAGCAGCGGTTGCGACTCGTAGCTGGCCAGCACCACCGATTGGTCGCTTTTCAGAGGACGAGGATCGTTGCTCCCTCCGCGCGACGGCGCAAGGGCGGTCACGGTGAAGGTGGAGAGCGTGGCCAGTTCCGTGTGGCGCGTGCGCTGGCGGCCGTAGACCACGATGCCGCGCTTTTCGAGCAACTGGCGGAAGAGGGCCGCCGCGAATTCTGCGGGATCTTCGATGGCGAGCGCTTCGTTGGCCCCGGCATCGTCGAGCGGCATGTTGCCCCAGAGCGTCAGGACGGTGGAGCCGGGCTCGCGATTCACGAAGAACTTGCGTCCCGTGCCCGCCGGCGTGGTGATGATGCGGTTATCGAGGCGGTAATAGTCCGCGAACGGAGTAACCGTGACGAAAGCCTTTTCGCCCGGACGGTCCGCCGGGAGGATGTTCACGAAGACGACGTTGTCGTTAATCGTCAGCGCCGAAACCGGAGCGCCATCGGCCCAGACCAGATCATCCTGGCTCCAGCCTTCGCCGTAGCGCTCGAAGGCGAAGTAGGAGTCGTCGGCGACAATGTCGCCGTCCACATACTTCACGCCTTTCTGCACCAGCGCGTCGGCGAGAGTCTCGAGCACTTGAATGGGATGGTCGTTACGCTGCGTGCGCAGATCGTAGGGCAACTCGCGCCCGGAGAGATTGGGGTCGCCGTGCCCGACCAGGACAAGATCGCCGTTAAGACGGCCATAGCGGTCCAGCGTGCCGATTGTTTCAACCGATGTGCGGAACTTGTAGTCTGGGCCAATCAGGGCGAGCGCTGCCGCGGTGGTAAAGAGCTTGGTGTTCGAGGCGGGAGTGAAAAGCTTGTCGGAGCCCCCGGCGTACAGAGTCTTGCCCGAGGTAAGCGAGACGACCTCGATGCCCCAGAAGCCGCGTTCCAAATCGGGCGAGCTGAGAATGGCGGCGATGCGTTCCGGCAGGGACTTGACGGGAGCAGCCCAGGCAGACGCCACCATCAGCAAGAGCACGAATAACTGCGATATCGGCCGCGAACGGGGCATTAACTAGATTCTAACACTCCGAAAAAACGCCGGACGTTTAGAATAGCGGCTCCATGCGTGCCATCTTTCACTGGAATCTCGGATCGCGAACCCTGGAACTGGGCCGGCGCACCCTGATCATGGGCGTGGTCAACGTGACACCCGACTCCTTTTCCGACGGCGGCCAATATCTCGACCTGCAGAACCACGATCCAGAGAAAGCGGTTGCCCGAGCTGAGCGGTTGCTGGCAGAAGGCGCGGTCATAATTGATGTAGGCGGCGAGTCCACCCGGCCGGGAGCGGCAGTGGTCGCTGCTCCAGGGAAATCCGCCCCAACCGACACCGTGCCGCGCACTCGTACTCCGGTCTCCGAAGACGAGGAACAAGCAAGGGTGCTGCCCGTAATCCGGGAGATCAAGCGCCGAAAGCCCGACGCCATCATCAGTGTTGATACTTACAAGGCGAGTGTGGCGCGCGCCGCGGTTGAGGCAGGCGCGGAAATCGTAAACGACATCAGCGGCTTCCGCTGGGATCCAAAGATGCTCAAAACGCTCGCCGAACTCAAGGTGGGCGCGGTGCTGATGCACACTCGCGGAAAGCCAGAGGAATGGCGTTCGCTCCCCCCCATCGGCGATCCGGTTCTGCTGGTGAAGCGGGAGTTGCGGGAGTGGGCGGAGGCGGCCACGTTGGCGGGTATCAAGCGCGACCACCTGGTGCTCGATCCGGGCTTCGGTTTCGGCAAGAATTTCGCGGAAAACTACCCGCTGCTGGCGCACTTCCAGGAGTTGCAGCAGCTCGGGTATCCGCTGCTGGCGGGGACTTCCCGGAAATCCTTCATCGGCCGGACACTGGGCCGGAACGGCAAAGACGCGCCGGTCGAGGAACGGCGCTACGGGACGCTGGCCACCGAAACGGCGCTGGTTTTGAAGGGCGCTCACATCCTGCGCACCCATGACGTCCTGGCGGCAGCGGAGGCGGCGCGCGTTTCCGACGCGATCGTGGCCAGTGGGGGGTAACGGGAAAACCGATCAGGCGCGAACGGCCGCTTCAGCGAGGGCGGCGCCGGTCTTGAGCATGGGCAGGCGAATTTCAAACACCGCTCCCCCTTCGGCACGGTTGTAGCAGGAGATCTGTCCCTTGTGATCCTGGATCACTCCATAGGTGGCGCTCAGTCCAAGTCCGGTGCCCTTGCCGATGGGCTTGGTGGTGTAAAAAGGATCGAAGACGCGTTCCGGGTCTTTCAACCCCGGGCCGGTGTCGGCAAATTCCAAAACTACTTCCTTGTCTTCCCGCCACAGCGAGACCAGCAGCCGCCCGCCCCCGGCCTCGTGCAACACCTCCACCGCGTTCTCCACAATCTGCAGGAAGGCCTGCAGCAACTGGTTTGAGTTGCCCAGCACGCGCGGCAACGGATCCTCACTCTGCACCGTGAGCGCGATCTCCCGGCCCTCCAGCTTGAATCCTTCCATCTGCACCGCGCGCTGGATCAGGGGCTTCAATTCCAGCGGGATTTTTTCCCCGGGGGTTTGTTGCGCGAAGCTGAGCAGATCGGTGACCAGGTCGCGAGTGCGGCGGGCCTGCTGGCCGATTTTCTGCGCGGTCGACAACTGTTCCGTGCGCAGATTGCTGCTGGCGGCCAGACTCTCCGAGCTTTCGAGAATGGCCGAAAGCGGATAGTCGAGTTCGCTGGCGGCCAGGGCGACCAACTCTCCCAGCGAAGCCAGCTTTTCCTGCTGGATCGCTCGTCCGTGCAGACGCTGGAGGTTGCTCAGGCTTTGCCGCGATTGCTGCAGCAGCTGCACCAGCCTGCGGTCCAGTAATTGCTGTTTCATAAAAACCACAAATGCCAGGGCGGCCACGCCTCCCATCGCCACCCCAAAGCGCACCTGCCGCAAGTAGGGCGGCGCGTTGCTGACGTAGAGCGCCCAGTACCCCATGAGGGGAAGAGAAAACAGGGCTGTCTTGGTGAGGTAAGGAGTGAGCGAACCACGGGCGGGCGTAATTGCCGGCATGGCCTGCGTCTCGCGCAAATGCCGCCGCCCATAGAGCGCCGCCGAGAAGAAACAAAGCAGCGAGGCCAGGAAGGGCACATCGTAGATGCTGCCGGTCACGTAGGTTCCCCGGGTGATCGCGATATTCATCCCTTCCGAGGCGACGCTGTACACAACACACGCCACGAAGAGATTGCGGTACAGCCCTCGCCACGGCCCTTGACT
>Ga0302321_100002611_pt1 | contig 15461 bp, 9 predicted proteins | sample Fen_T0_1_FD_202505 | JGI IMG/M metagenome (GOLD analysis project Ga0302321, IMG submission 202505) | Peat permafrost microbial communities from Stordalen Mire near Abisko, Sweden - Fen_T0_1 | ecosystem: Environmental > Terrestrial > Soil > Wetlands > Permafrost | place: Sweden: Abisko...
GGTGACGGCTAGGTTGCCGTTGCCAATCTTTGCGTAGGCCCGGGCAAGCGCGTCCAGTTCCGCCACGCGCCCGCACAAGGCCTGCGCTGGTGTTCGTATGGCAAGGTGGCCGTTGGTTTGGCGAAGCGTGCTTCTGTCGCGATGGCCACCGAGCCGCGCGAGGATATCGGGCCCCCGTGGCCTCTGCTCCGGATCGCGATGCATGAGCTGCATGCACAGGTCACTCATCATCGGATCCGCGTAGGGATTGAGGGTTCGCGGGTCAGCCGGATCTTCGGACTGCTTTTTGAGCAGAATCGCGAACAAGTTGCCCTGGAACGGTGGCTGCCCCGCCAGCGTCTCGTAGATCATCGATCCGACCGCATACCAATCCGCGGCCTCTGTACACGGCTTCTCCATGGCCTGCTCGGGGGCCATGTGGGTCGGGGTGCCGAGGATGCCGTCGCCGGAGAGGCTGTTGCTGGTGGTCTGCTTGGCCAGACCAAAATCGAGAACCACCACCCGCCCTGCCGCGGTCACCAGCACGTTGGTCGGCTTGAGGTCGCGATGGATAGCGCCGGCCTCGTGCATGGCCTGAACGCCTTCGCACAGTTGCAGGGTCGTTCTGCGCAGCAGCCGATGGTCGGCGGGCGCGGACGATGCCGAGGGCAGGAAGTGATCGAATGGAACACCCGCCACATACTCCATGGTGAAGAACCACAGCTCACCCTCGGAAAAGAGCTCGTGGAGCGTGACCAGGTTGGGGTGCCGGAAGTCGGCCAGCGCGCGAAACTCGCGTTTGAAGCGATAGAGGTCGATGCCCGCCGCCTCGTTCAGAATCTTCAGCCCCACCTCCGCGTCCGTCTGCCGGTCGTGCACGAGGTACACGTTGCCCATGCCCCCCATGCCAAGGAGGCGAATCACATCGAACCTGGACGTTCCCGAAAAGATCATTGGCAACGCCTCATGAGCCTTTCGATGCCGCCGGTGGTCGACCGATTCCTACGATGGCCTCGCACCATCGGAAACGAATCGCTGGTACACTGCCTGGTAGGACACCTTGGGTGCGTGAGCGCTGACAGGCAAACCGCATGGCAAGTTTTTCCGACCCCAACAAGAACTGGATGAACCAGCGTGTCCGCGATGCGTTGGCCACGGGCTCGCACACCGAGCTGCTCAAGGCGCTGGTCGAGGCGTTCCCAGGAAGTTGGTTCTTCACGCGCGTGGACGCGACCTTCGCCTTCGTCAACCAGAACGCCTGCGACACCCTCGGCTACACGCGGGAAGAGCTCATGGCTCTGACCCTTTTCGACGTCAATCCGACCCTGACGCCAGAGCTGTGGAATGGGCTTCTCGCCGTGGGGCCTTTCACCCCAGCCTCCGTTCGCACCCATCACCGTCGCAAGGACGGCACGGTCTTTCCCGTCGAGGCGTTCGGCTCGCGCATCATCCTCGGTGACGAGAACGTATCCGTGTCCTACGTGGTCGATCTGTCAGAGGAAGCGCAGGCTCGGCAAGCGCTGGCCGAGAAGCAGCACCTGCTGCAATCGCTGCTCGACAACGCGCCCGTCGTGGTTTGGTACGTGGATGGCGATGGTCGCTTTCAACTCTCGGAAGGTAGCGCTCTATCCCTGCTGGGGATGGTGCCGGGCCAGGCCGTGGGCAAGACGGTGGAGGAGATATTCCCTTTGCTGCTTGATATGGCGAAGGCCACCGAGCTCGCCCTGCAGGGGGATCCGGTCGAAGGCATCGTTTCGGTGGACGCGTTCGAGTTCGAGTACCGCTACCTTCCCCGGCGTGACGGTGCGGGCAAGGTGATCGGTGCAACCGGCGTGGCGATTGATATCACGGCCCGGCGCAGCGCCGAACAAGCCAATCTGCGCTTGATGAGCGCCTTCGAACAAGCTGACGAATCCGTCTTGCTTCTGGATCGGGAGGGGCGGATCGAATACGTCAATGCGGCTTTCGAGGGCATCTCGGGCACCCCCAAGGCCAAGATGCATGGGCGACGCTGGCCGGACTTGCTGCCGAACGGCCCCAAAGACGACCGCTCCCGGAGCGAACTTGTGCGGGCCATCCGGGGCGGTACCCCCTGGCGCGGAACCCTCAAGTGGATGGGCGAAGGCCAGCGCGAATGCGTCCTGCAGGCGAGTCTCTCCCCGTTGCACGATGCCGGGGGCCAGCGCACCGGGTTCGTCGCAAGCTGCCGCGAGATCACGGAGCAGACGCGGAATGAGGAGCGACTTAGGCACATTGAGAAGATGGACACCGTTGGCCAACTGGCGGGCGGTGTCGCCCACGACTTCAACAATTTGCTTCAAATCGTTTTGGGCAACGCCGATCTTTGCCTGGCGCTCGGCGCCCCAGAGCCGCTGCGAGCCGCGCTCGGTGAGATCCAAGAAGCCGGAAAGCGCGCTGCCTCCCTGGTCAAACAGCTGCTCTCCTTCAGCCGAAACGTCGGTGAGCCCAAGAGCGTTGCGCTTGGCGCGCTCATGAATCGTATCCTTCCTCTGCTGCGACGGTTGCTGGGCGAGCACATTCTCGTCGAGGTCGCGCTGAGCGACAGCGGCTTCGATGTCTGGGGCGACGAAAGCCAGCTAGAGCAAATCGTCGTCAATCTGTGTGTGAATGCTCGCGATGCCATGCCCGAAGGAGGCAGGCTGAACCTCGAACTTTCGCAGTGCTCGATCGACGCCGCCGAGGCCGAGCGCCTCGGGCTTCCCGGGCCAGGCGCCTACGTCGCACTCGACGTGGCGGACACGGGATGCGGCATGAGCGATGAGATTCAGCGCCGAGTTTTCGAGCCCTTCTTCACGACCAAGGCGCCAGGGGTCGGTACGGGGCTTGGCCTAGCGACCGTTTTCGCCGTGGCCAAGCGCCATGGTGGCAGCGTCGAGGTGCGGTCGCAGGTCGGCACGGGCAGCCGTTTTCGCGTACTGCTTCGCCCGGCCGAACGGCCAAAAGAAAAGCCAGTTCCGAACTTGCAGGCTGTCTCAACCGGGATCCCGCATCTGCGCGTGTTACTGGCCGAGAACGATTTGTCGGTGCGAAAGATCACCCACCGCTTTCTTGAGGTCGCTGGTCATGACGTGGTCGCGGTCCAAGATGGCGAAGAGGCGGTTACGCGCATCCAAGCGGAAGGCGCTGCTTTCGATCTCCTCGTGCTCGATGCCATCATGCCAAAAGTGAATGGCCCGGAAGTGTACCGGATGTTCCGTTCACTGAGCGCTGCTCCAGTGTTGTTCGTGACGGGTCACGATTTCAATGTGCTCCAGGCGCTCCCGCCAGATGGGGCCCGGGCGCTGCTGCACAAGCCCTTCAGAGCCTCTGAGCTCGAAGCCGCCATCGCCAAGCTCGTCGGCGGGTAGCGCCTGGGCCATCTCGGCGGGCGGCTCACCGCCGCCCCCGAAGCTTTCAATCCGTTTACGGTAGCAGAGGCGGATTCGCGTTCTGCGCTAGCTGCAAGGCTTGCGCCGGGAACCAAGCTCCCGCCGCGGGATCGATGATTCCCCAGAGGGGATCGAACGTGCTCTGGGCGGCAGGTGTAAGGTTCCAGGGATTGTAAGCAGAGTAGTCCCACGCTCGGGCACCCCCAGCGCTGTCGCACTGACCATCCGATTCTCCGGGTACCTTCACCCAGAGGTAGGCGTCCAGAAGCGCAACACCAGTCTTTGCGGATGGGGAGAGGCCGAGGCCCGCGCCCGGAGGATTGCACCAATTGCCACTCGCAAGTGCGCCGAGAACGCTGGCGGGTTGGCCATACGGAGCTGCAGCGTATTGGGCTGTGTTGAGTGTGCCCTGTCCATTGCGGCTGGTATCGATGATGAAGTGTGTCGTCGCAGCCGCTCCGCCCATCAGGCCTTGTAGGCCGGCCGTGACCGTCGCCGCGTAGGCCGGGCTGTAATCAACGGCCCAGTTGAGTGCTTGGTTGTACTGGCTTGGGCACCAGTCGAAATGACCCAAAGCCCAAGATGGCCCGGCCGTTGCCGCTGTGATGCAGTCGGAGACCCAAGTCCCGAATTGCGTGGCTTGGTCCGTCGGTTGGTAGTTCGAGGCGTTGAGGAAGAACCCAGCGGCCGATGCCACCCCTGCCTTGTTGAGGCGGTACGCAGCCTCGCCCACGCCAAGCCACGCGCTGTGGGTACCGTCGAGATAGACGAGCGCATTCGGAGCGTGGCTCTTGAGGCTGGTGACCGCGTAGCTTATCTGCGTGTAGCGATTGGTTGGATCGGCCCCTGGTGCAGGAGTGACGATGCCTTGCGAGTCGGTCACCGTGGGCTGGCACCACTCGGTCGCACCGTAGATTGTCGTGTTGTAGGGAATGATTCCCAGACTGTCGGGCTCAAGGATGACCACAGCCTTGGCGTTGCCGATGCCGGCCGCAAAACCGTCGATCCACGCCTCGTACGCTGCGGTGTCGGCCGCGCCGCCCGCCGAGTACTGCGCGCAGTCCCGGTACGGGACGTTGTAAGCAACCACAACGGGAACGCGATCTTCGAGCGCTGCGTCCTTCATCGTCTTGTGCACGCTCTGATGGACTTCCTGAGGCGTGCCACTTGTAAACCACACGGCATGTCCCTGCGCCAGCATGGCAGCCAGTTCAAGAACCGCCTTTAGGTTGTGTGCCTTCAGCAGGTCGATGCCCTGCTGGATCGCTGCGGAATCTGGTGGTGGCACAAAGAACTTGGTTTTCGCATTGAGCGTTCCTCCTCCTGCGGAGCCCGCCGGTTTTGCTTCGGCGACAATCCCTAAAAGGATGAGTGTGGATCCGGTGATGGCGGCCAGGAGCTTCTGGCCCAGGTGATGACAGCGCATGATTTCTCCTTGGTAGTTGGTGCCTAGCGTGACCGTTCCTGTCGGTTCGCTGTGCGATTCGGTTGTCCTCGGTTAAGAAGGGCGCGGCGTGAGACAACAAGTGCGCCCCAGACGCAGCGCCGACAGCACGCTGCTTCCTTCGGTTGCTTCTTGGTTCTGGATTCGTAGAGCGAAACAACATCTGCGCGCGCAGCCAGGAATTCCTCAGCACGGCAGCAGCACAGGACTAGATCCAAATCGAATGACTAGCAAGCCACTTCTGCGACAACAGTGAATGGGCGACGTCTTCCCCCGAGCCGTGCGACTGCGAAGTTTCCGATGCCGATCTCACCTACCAAGTCAGCGAAAATCCATTCGAGAAATTGGTCGTTGCCTGCGAGCACGACGCGGGCGTGGAGCCGTAGCAAGTCCGTGTGCGAAAGAAGCCTCCCCAGACCACCAGGCGGTCACCGGTCCAGGCCATGGAGCAGTTGGCGCGCGCCAGTGGTGCGACGGCGCCGTCCAGATCGGTGGCCGCACCGGTGGCCAGATCGTACAACGATATGCCGGAGAGGCTGGTGCCATTCAGGAGCAGCAATTTGTTCTTGTAGATCATGGTCGGCGTGGCAGCCGAGCCCACGGACCCGGCAGCGCATGGGGTTGTGGCAAACGTCGTCCATTGACCGGTGGTCGCGTCGTAGATCGCAATCGTGGACGAGGCGTAGTGCATGACCACCAAGCGATTGCCGTAAGCGCTCGCGCTGGCGATCTGTTGGTTCTGTCCGCGCGCGGGACTGGCGGGGACGGTAGCCCAGGTTGCGGTGGCGACGTTGAAGACCGCCCCGGCGTCCGACTCCCCCGCTGCATCGTAGCGCCCGCTGCCGATGAAGAAGGCCATCCCCGACACCGGATCGGCGGCAGCGCGGTAACCCGTCCCCGCGGCCGGCGCCCCCGCACTGGGCATGACCGTCCACTGATTGGCCACTGGATCGAAGACGGCGCCATCGCTGAAGGGTTTGCTGCCGTCGAGGGATGCCCCACCCCACACCACGAGCTTTCCGGAAGCGATCGCGTAGCTGGGCGTGAGCCTTCCCGTCAGCGGAAACGGCGCGGCCGATTTCCAGGTGTCGTTGCTGGGGTCGTACAGCCAGGCATTGGTGCTGTCACTGCTCGAGCTGCCCAGGCCGAGCTGAAGCGCTGGATTCTGACCGGGAATGAGAAGGATCAGATTTCCAACCGTCAGACCTTTCGTGTAGGTCATGTATCCGGTCTCGACGCTGACGGGGATGTTCTTGCCATCCGTGGGCACGTTCGACGTCCACAGATGGGTATCGAGATCGTAACGATGCCGGCTCATCGTATTGCCGGTGCCGCCAAGGACGACGAGCTTGCGCCCCACGAGCTGAACGAGAGAATCGGTTTGCCAAGGTGGTGCACCGGACGTCTCGATGCTGGTCCAGGTCCCAGTGATGGTGTCGTACACGGCTCCCTGTGCGTCCAATCCGGACAGCGGAACAGCCCCCGAAGCGCACGAGTCCGAATTCCCTCCCCAGAGGACGAATTCGTGATCGTTCGACACGACCGAGGGCCGACAGACGGTGGCCAGCGGACTCGGCACGAGCGGCGTGCACGTGGTCGATGCAACCGACTTGATACACAGGGCGCTGGGATTCGACAGGGTCGGAGTCGACGGCGCGGACGGATCGCTGTACAGATCCGGGGAGGGACTTGGTGCGCATGTCGACGTGGTCGTTCCTCCGTACCCAGGGGGCAAACCTTCGCCGCCCGTCCCTCGCACGCCGGCCGATCCGCCGGCCGATCCGCCGGCCGATCCGCCAGCCGCCCCACCGCTCCCGGTACCAGCGCCCGCGTCTCGGGAGACAGCGAAGCCACCACTGCCGGTGCTCGCCTCACCGTCCTGCTGGCCCCCTACGCTGGCGCCATCCTGACCAAGTCCGCCGGTACCTGCCATTGTATCCAAGGCGGCGTCCGCGGCGGAAGAGAGACCTGATGGCTTGCTGGACTTCGCGCACGAGGGGGCGATGGTGATCAGAATTCCCATTGCCAGGCAGAGGCCCCTGACGGTGATTGGGCTCGAGGAGCTTGGTTGCAGAATCATTGGAATGCCAATCGATGCAACGAGCATGCCGCGCAAAATCCCGAGAATTGGACAGAAACTCCAGCTCAACTCAGGCCAAGCCCACCCCAGCTGCGACAAGCATGTCCGGGTCAGGTCGACGTCACAGGAAACTACGTGCCCCCGGCAACGTCCGAAATCCTACGCACCGGAGGAAATCCACAGAAACAGCTGTGCACCCTATCAAGCGGTGCCCCAGTCACGGCCTGGTAACCCGGCGAAGCTGCGGACAGTTTCTACGGCACCCATCCATCAGCGGCGATCGGCTGCGGAGCGGACATTCAAGGCCGGACGGCACTGCACAGGTGTCACAGCACCCGTGCACTTTTCGTGAGTTTCGTCGCGAGATCCTCGCAAAATCGGCTACTCTCGCTGCTTCACTGCGGTTTTGCCCGCGAAGATCCATCACCAAGGAGATACACATGGCTAAAGGTCCTCTTTCGAAGTCCGGTCTGATCCAAATCCTCGTCGACAAGCACGCCCCCACCCTGAGCCGAAAGAGCGTCAAGGGCATCCTTGAAGCCATGGCCAGCATCGGCCACGCCGAGCTGAAGAAGAATGGCCTCTTCGTGGTACCTGGTCTGGTGCGCATGGTCGTCGTCAAGAAGCCAGCGACCAAGGCTCGCAAGGGCATCAATCCGTTCACAGGCCTGGAGACGACGTTCAAAGCCAAGCCGGCCCGCAAGGTGGTCAAGGGCCGTCCGGTGAAGGCCGCCAAGGACGCCGTAGCCTAGCGCGCATCGGAGCCTCGCCGAGACGACTGCTTCTCGGCGAGAGCTCTGCATCAAGGGCCGTGTCTTCATCGGCCCTGCGACTGGCCATCTTCGCTCCGGCCACTTGCGTGGTACATTGAGCGATGGGAGCGATGGATTTGGTAGACAGGCATCCATCGGGAACGATCACCGCAGGGGCCAATACCCTGCGCTTCGCGCGACGGCTGTTTTCCGCGCGCGTCCTGCATCGCTACCGGCCGCTGCTGGTCAATATCGAGACGACCCTGCGCTGCAACCTAGCGTGCACGTTCTGCGACAAGGCGTCACCGCACGGCCCGCAGATGGACACCGAGCGGGCGTGTGGTCTCATCGACGACCTGGCCGACTCGGGAACCTGTTCGGTGTGTTTCGACGGCGGCGAGCCCCTCCTGCATCCTGGGATTGGCCACATCATCGCGCACGCGCGTCGGCGCGGCCTGCGCGTGGCCTTGAGCACCAACGGGACGCTCATTCCCGAGCGGCCCGAGGCTTGGCAAGAGGCCAACGTCATCAAGATCAGCCTGGATGGCCTTGAAGAGCAGCACGATGCGGGGCGCGGCCCAGGCGCGTTTCGGCGCGCCTGCGCGGGGGCCCGCTTTGCTCGCCAGCACGGCAAGCACGTCATCTTGCGCATGACCATCGGTGCGCACAATGTCGGGGCGTGGGCCGGCGCGCTCGCCATCGCCAAAGAGCTCGATTGCCCTATCCTGTTTCAACCCGCGGTCGGCAGCATTCTCGACGGAGACATCGCGCTGGCCGAGCACTCGGCCGATGCCCAGCGCTACCGCGACGACATGCACGGCATCGCCCTGGCACACAAGGCGGGCGAGCCTATTGCCAACGAACGCGTATGCCTGGAGCACCTACGGCACTGGCCCGAGCCACGGCCCGTACCTTTCTGCGCTGGCGGCCGCATTCAGGCGGCGATCGATCCAGAGGGCAGAATCTTCCCGTGCGGGCGTTTTGGGCGAACCGCCTCCGCGCCCAATGTTTTCACCCAGGGAGTGCGCGCCGCTTTCGCCGCGCTGGCTCGCCCGACCGAATGCGAGAATTGCTGGTGCACGCTAACCCTTGCCACATGTTTCCTGTGGCGACTCGATCCACGCCTGCTCAGGGGGCGATTCTAGACGAGCGTTCGGGGCTCTCCCCTTCCTTGATCACCCTGCGCACAAGCACGCCGCCCACGACAATCCAGAATCCCGTGCGCAGGCGCCGCAGCAACGCCAGCGCCATCACCGTCGGCGGATCCACACCTGCCAAGGTACCTCCTAGCGCCAGGGCTACCTCAACGGCACCCGCTTGTCCTGGAATCATGGTGCCAAGCAGCGACCCAAGCACAGACATGGGCGCGAGCCAGAGCGAGGCGGACGAACTGGCTCCAAGCAGGGTCAGGGCCAGCGCCATCTCGGGTACGATCCACGCCTTGCCCAGCCCGTGCAAGAGCACACTGCCAAGAACTTTTCTGGGCCGCCTTCGCATGAACATGCGTGTGGTGTTCAGGGTGTGCAGCAGCCGAGCGCCCCAGGCGTAGGTGCGCAGGCGCGAGCGCTGAATCGCGCCGGCCATGAGCATGGGCAGCGCGATTCCCACGCTGACGAGCAGCGCTCCGGCCACGGCCATCAACCCAAGGGCGCTGGAACGAAGATCGGGATACTGCATGCGCAAGGCGCACGAAGCTGTGAGCAGAAATACGCCCACCGCGATCACTTGCGCCACGTTGTCGACCGCGAGCGCAACGAGCGCCCTGCTCCGGAAGGCCCTGTTCGTCGCAGCCAGTTTGAGGGGTTCGCCCGCGACGCCGGCACCGAGCTCATCGCCAGCTTGCGCCGCCACCTGGGCCCACAAGGCAGCTTTCGCCGTGGGACGCGCCGCACGGGGAAGCAGCACCAGCCATCCCCAACCATGCAGGACCATCCCCACGATAGGTGCCAGCACGATAGGCACGAAGCTCCACCCAACACGCTCGATGGCGTGCAGCACGTTGGATGGACCCGCTTTCGCGATCAGCGCTCCGATCACGAGCAATCCCAGGGCGGCCAAGACGCGCCCGAGCCAGCGTGTGGACGCGGGCTGAAGATCGCGCGGAGGAGTGGCGGTCGGCATCAGGAGCAATGGGTGGGCGACCTCGGGCCGTGGGAGCACCGTTGTCCCCCGAGCAACCTGGCAGTCGTCTTGCATAAACAGCCGGTCATGAAGATCGGCATCGTCACAGAGTACTACTACCCAACCCTAGGCGGAATTCAGGAACACGTTCATCATTTCGCCCACGCCGCGCGCGGGGCGGGCCACGACGTGCGCATCCTCGCGCCCGCCGTGCACGACCGGCTGGCTTCCACCAAGCGCGAGACTCGCCCTCTGGATGAGCGAAGGGCCGACGAAGCAGATGGCGTGATTCGCATCGGCGATTCCATACCGCTCTTGTCCGGGGGATCCATCGCCCGCGCCTCCATCGGCAAGGGACTGTCGCAGCAGGTGACCGATATCCTGCGGGCCGAGCGCTTCGATGTGCTGCACGCGCATTCACCGCTCATGCCCACCCTGCCCTTTCTCGCCCTGCGCGCTTCCGACTGCGCCAACGTGGGGACTTTCCACAGCGATTTCCAACGCAATTTCTTGTACTTCGCCCTCGGTAGCTTTCTGCAGCCCTACCTCGATCGGCTCGATGCCGCCATTGGGGTTTCCGAGACGGCCTTGCGCGGCCTGCGCCGCTATTTCACGGCGCCCTGGCGCGTAATCCCCAACGGCGTCGACGTGTCGATGTTCGCAGCTGGGGAAAAGCGTCCAGAATTTGACGATGGTCGGTTGAATGTTCTGCACGTCGGCCGCTTCGATCCGCGCAATGGGGTCGACCGGGTGATCAAGGCCTGGGTCGGGGTACGCCGCGCGGGCACCGACGCACGCCTGATTCTGGTCGGTGACGGCCCGCTGCGCCCCACCTACGAATCCATGGTGCCGCCCGATCTGCGCGCGGACGCCCATTTCGTCGGCTTCGTCGAAAGCAGCGAGCGCCCATCCTACTACGCTTCCGGCGACGTGTTGCTGTGCCCTGCCCTCGGGGGAACCTTCGGCATCATCGTGGTCGAGGCCATGGCGGCGGGGTGCGCGGTCGTGGCGGCCGACACGCCTGGTTTTCGCAACGTCATGAAAGACGGCGTGCAGGGCTTCATGGTCGACGTGGATTCGGATCCGACCTGCGCACGCCTCGCCGAACGCACGCGCCAGTTGCTCGACGATGCCTGCCTGCGACGACGCTGCTCCCAAGCAGGTCGCGAGACCGCAGCCCGGTTCGATTGGCCGCTGGTGGCCGAGCAAGTCCTGGGCGTCTACCGTGAAATTCTTGGCGGTTCACAATTCGCCAGTCGCGCGAGTGCGTGACCATGCAATCGCTGTCGCGCTTCGAGGCGTGGGCCCTGGCCGCGGTTTGCCTCGGTCTGCGCATCGTCTCGCTGGCCAGGGCGTGCCTCTCGGATGACGAGGCCATCTACGCGGTCGTGGCCCGGGAAATGCTGTCTGGGCGAGCGCTCTACCGGGACGTCGTCGACCACAAGCCGCCGCTGATCTACGTCGTCTACGGCCTCACGCAGGCCATCGGCGGAGCGCGTGGCGGGATGCTGCTCTTGCACCTTGTGACCATCGCAGTGGTGTTCGCGACCGCGCTGCTCCTTGCGCGCATCGTTCGCCGGTTTGGCGGGCTTGCGCCCGATTCCCGCGCACCCTTTTGGGCAGCCCTGCTCTACGCCGTCTTCACCACCACCCTGCTGCCCTTTGACGCCCTGGCCGCCAACTGCGAATTGTTCATGATGTTGCCGCTGACAGCGTCGGTTCTGTTCTTCCTGGAAGGCGCCGGCACCTTGCACTTGCGGCCCTTGTTCACCGCCGGCTTGCTGGTTGCGATCGCCATGCTTTTCAAGTACCAGGCCGGTGTCCAACTGGCGCTCTACGGATCGGCCCTGCTCATCGCGCACTGGCGGCGAGTACCGCGCGTGCTGCTGGCCAGTCTTGCCATGGCTGCCGGCCTGGCAGTGGTGCTTGGCGCCGCCTTCGCGCTCATGCGCCACGCCGGCAGTTTCGACGCCGCCTGGTTCTGGTTTCGCTTCAACTTCGCCTACATCAAGTCCGGGTTCCGGCTGCAAGACACGCTCAAGCGCGCGGCAGTCCGCATTTCCTTCGTGGCCTTGCCGGCGGCATTTCTATGGATTCTTGGCGCCAAGTCCGCGTTGAAGTCGCTGACCACGAAAGCCCCCGAGGGCGGCGTCACCTTCCTTCGTTTTGCCACGTTCTGGCTGGCCGTCAGCGCCTTCGCTATCACCACCGGCGGCCGCTTCTTTGGCCACTACTTCCACCAGGTCACGGCACCGCTGGCCCTGCTGGCCGCCCCAGCCGCGGCCCGACTTTGGCAGACCCGCCGCCGGCTCGTCTCGACCGCGATTGGCGTGCCGGCGGCCGCGTTCTTTCTGGTCGCCGCTCTTCAAGGTCGCGTACTCGCCGCCGCGGGCGAGCCGGCGCCCGATTACCAACGCATGGTCCACCTGATCGAGGCGCACGCCCGCCCGGGTGACAGCCTGGCAGTGTGGGGCAATGTACCGGTCCTGCATTTCATGGCCGAGCGCCCACTTGGCACGCGTTTTGTTTTCTCCAACTACATGACCGGACTTTCACCCGCCACGCCTTCCCAATCCGACCCCACCGTGGATGCCTCGCCCAACATCGTTGCCGAGAGTTGGGACATGTTCGAGGCGGATATGGCCGCCAGAAGGCCACGGTTGTTCGTCGACACATCGCCGGGCAACGTGGCAGCTTATGGCAAGTTTCCACCGTCCAATTTTCACCGCTTGCAGACGCTTCTGCAGCGTGACTACCGCCCCGTGGGTGAGGCCGCCGGCATTCGACTGCTGCTCCGTCGCGAAGGGCGCGAGTGATGTCCACGGGTGTCACGGCCACGGTTGCACCAATCGAGCTGCCCGCCTGCAAACCGCCGAGGAAGCGCATCGAGCGCTATGTGGACTTCCTGGCCCGTCACGACCTGGCGATTTGCATCGCCGCGCTTGTCCTGTTCGGACTGGGGGTGGCAGCAGCCGCGCGCCTGCAACTGCGCTCGGATTTCACCGAGCTTCTGCCACAGGACGATCCGGAGGTCACGCAACTGAAAGAGCTTAGCGACAAGATCGGCGCGCCATCGACGTTGGTGATCGCCGTCGAGGGGCCCGATCCCTCCGCCAACGAACGCTTCGCCGAGGCCGTGGTGAAGAACCTGCAGCCCCTGCTTGGTTCCAGTCTGCGCGCCATCGACTATCGCGCCGACGCCAGCCGCCCGTTCTTCGAACACAACAAGGCGCTCTACGCCAACTTGGTCGACCTGCAACGCATCGACGACGACGTGAAGAAGCTGGTCGCGTCCAAGAAGAACCCCATGGTTCTGCCTTTTGCAGATCCCGACATGGGCGAGGAAGACGACGACCCCGCCCAGGATCTTCACAAACTGAAGGACAAGCTGGAGGCGCAAAAGCCGAAGAACGCCTTTCCGTCTGGCTACTACGAAAACCAAGACCGCAACCTGCTGGCCATCATCACGTGGACCGCGTCGTCGGGAACCGGCGATTCGTCGGGCTTCCGCATTCGCGATGACGTGCAACGAATCATCGACCACACGCGACCGGAGGCCTTCGGCCAAGTCAAGGCCAGCATCACCGGCGACGTGGCCACGGCCATCGAAGAACACGACGCCCTCAAGTCCGACGTCGAATGGGTTTCCCTGGTGTGCACGGTTCTAGTGCTACTGGTGATTACGCTGTACTTCCGCAGCGCCTTCGCCCTCGGCTACGTCTTCTTCCCGACCCTGCTTGGGGTGGCCGTGGCCTTCGGCATCACCGCGCTCTCCATCGGGTACCTCAACACCAACACCGCATTTCTCGGCTCGATCATCATTGGCAACGGAATCAACTTCGGCATCATTCTACTGGCGCGCTACCGCGAAGAGCGAACGAACGCCCCCATGGATCTGCCACGGAACGCTATGGCCAGGGCCATGGCCGCCACGCTTCGCCCGACGCTGGCCGCCGCGCTGGCCGCCGGCATCGCCTACGCCAGCCTGACCCTGACCGGATTTCGCGGCTTCCGCCAGTTCGGCTTTGTCGGCGGCACAGGCATGGTGCTGTGCTGGCTCGCCACCTACAGCTATTGCCCGGCCCTGATCCTCTTCTGGGAAAGGATGCGCAAGCCCCGGCCGCCGCAACCAATGCCTTCAAGCCGGACCCTGGTTGCCATCGCCGAGGTGCTGCTGAGACGGCGCCGGCTCTTGCTCGGTATCGTCGCTGTCACCACGGTGGTTGCCATCTGCCTGGTGGCGCCCATCGTGCAGAGCCCGTTCGAATACGACTTCTCCAAGCTGCGCAATCAACAGAGCCGAAGGCACGGCGCGGGCGAACTGTACGGCAGGGTCGGCAAGATGTTCTCGCAGGACATTTCGCCCGTCGGCGTCGCGCTGCTCGCGTCCCCCGAAGATGCCGCGCTCTACGACCAGGCCGTGCTTGAAAAGGACTGCCGCGATGGCCTCACGCGCGCGCATGCTAGCTTCGCGTCCGACGCCACAACGCTTGCCCGGGAATGTTCCCGGCGAGCGGCGGCCGGCGAACCCACGGGCGGCCTGCTGTCGTCGGTGTCGACAGCGTTCGACTATCTGCCCAAGGACCAGGATGCCAAGCTCGCCGTGCTTGCGGATCTGCGCAAGCGCCTCAGCGGCGAAACGCTGCAAAACCTGTCCGACGAGAATCGCCAACTGGTTGCCGAGTGGATGCCGCCCGATGATCTTCACCGCTTGGCGCCCGCGGATCTGCCCGAAGCCATCGCCCGGCGATTCCGCGAGACCGACGGAACCGTGGGCCGCGTCGCCTTGCTCTTTCCGGTGCGGGTGTGGGCCAACTGGGATGGGCATAACCTGATCCGACTCGCCGACATCACGAAGAACGTCACCCTACCGAACGGTCACGTGGCCTCCGCCGCGGGCCACACGTCGCTGTTCGCAGCCATGTTGCGCTCCATCGCCCACGACGGTCCCATCGCCACCATCGCGGCCATGATAGGTGTCGTCATCATGGTGCTGCTGCTCTTCCGCAACCTGCGCAGCTCGGCCATGGTGCTGCTATCGCTCGGTGTGGGCGTGCTGTGGATGGGAGGCGCCGGGGCGCTCCTGCACATGAAGCTCAATTTCCTCAACTTCGTCGCCTTGCCCATTACCTTCGGCATCGGCGTCGACTACGCGGTCAACATCTTTGCGCGCATCGCCGACGAGCCGCCGGAGAAACACGCACGCGCCCTCGCCGAAACCGGCAGCGCGGTCGCACTCTGTTCATCGACCACGATCATCGGTTACAGCTCGCTTCTGATTGCGTCCAACGGCGCCCTGGTATCGTTCGGAAAACTCGCCAACTTCGGCGAGATCGGATGCCTGCTGGCCGCCCTGCTGCTGGTCCCCGCGGTTTCCGCGCGCGCCTTGGTGCGCGCACGATGCGCGAAACCGCCCTTCACGCGGTGCTAGATCGGCCTTCGTCTTCCGAGAACGGCAGCCGTTTTCGGAAGTTTCACCACAGAGGACACAGAGGACACAGAGGACGGACCGGAAAGGGATGGGCTCGGATCCGGATCCGGAAACCCAGCCACTTCCGATCTCTGTGTCCTCTGTGTCCTCTGTGGTTTATCCCAGTGCTTTGCTGCGGCTCGCAGTGCCCGGCATCACGCACCCGCGAGCGGATTGTTGGAAAGCTGCCACTTTACTGGCAAAGGCCAACAGTTCTCACCAGGCA
>Ga0302321_100002612_pt1 | contig 15459 bp, 8 predicted proteins | sample Fen_T0_1_FD_202505 | JGI IMG/M metagenome (GOLD analysis project Ga0302321, IMG submission 202505) | Peat permafrost microbial communities from Stordalen Mire near Abisko, Sweden - Fen_T0_1 | ecosystem: Environmental > Terrestrial > Soil > Wetlands > Permafrost | place: Sweden: Abisko...
AGTGAGTTTATAAATAAAGTAAGGTTTGGGTGCGTCAATGGTTACTTGCAGGGTGTGTGCATCGAGTGCAGTTAATCCCTTAATGTGGTCAGCTTGTCCAGATGCCATTTCACGAATCCCCACGATGTCGCCGAGATAAGTCAACGTGATGTCTGAACCTAGTGCGGGGCTATCGGCACGCTCCCATGAGTAGATCAAATCTTGCGTGGTTACTGCGCGACCGTCATGGAACTTTGCATTGGTGCGTAAATGAAATGTGTAAACCGTTCCATCCGTACTCACGTCCCAGCGTTCTGCCAGATCAGGAGTCAAATTCAATTGCGGATCAAGTGAGACGAGTCCGCTGAAGACGCGCTTATCACCACCATAAAAAGCGGGATCATAATTTTTAGGATTGGTCGACTCGCCGCCTTCCAACACCAAAGCCTGATTCAGCGGAACATCAATTTGCCACGCTGACGTAGAGCGTTGTGCTGCCAGGGTAAATATTACCAATATACTAATGGCGATCAAAGTCCATATGGTGAGTTTGCGCTTAATCATGTTTACCTGCTTTCATGTTTTGTCTGCGAACGACGAAGCCAAGTACGAATACACCAATGATCAAAAGCAAGATACAGCAGAAGCCAAGTAGAAAGAGAGTGAGGGCGATTGGGGGACCCGCAACAGGTGTTTGTGTGGTTTGCCCACCAAACGATGATGTTGGAATCAATGTCGGTGTGATCCCATTGACCAATGGGACACCTGCAACAGGAATGTAAGTGGGAACGTATGTTGGGGTTGGTTGTGCGGTGGGCTGCGCTGAGGTAACTTGTGGTTGTGCGCCGATTGCTTTGCGCCATTCTGCTTCCAATCCTTCGATGTTGAATCCATAGGTTTGCGTGAGTGCGTCGTCTACTGTTGCTCCATCGCGTAGTGCAGTGAGGAGCGCAGTCATTTTATTTTCTCCATAGGTTTCAACCAGAAATTTGACGATACTATAAGATTGGCTGTAAGAGAGATTTGCTTTATCCGAAACTTCTGAAAAGCCAGCACTCAAAGAACGGACAGTCAGTAGTGCGTTGTTGTGAATGGCATCATCTAATTGTGTTTGTGAAGTTGAATCCAGTTTTCCTTCACTGTATACTGCGAGGCCTTCATCAAGCCAGGTGGGTACATCGCTTAGGCACGAGAATGTTAAATGACCAACAAGCACATGCGTAAGTTCATGTACGATAGCGCTTTTTCCCCAACTAAGTTCATCTTGAGAGATGCCGATAATAACAATATTATGTTCCGGAAAAGCTTGTCCACCCGTCCAGGATGGTTCATAGAGAATGGCATCTTTCATGTCATTGGTGTTGGCGAAGATGTAAATATCAATTGGTGTTTCAGCCACCAAACCGGAATTCGTGCGATTGAAGTCGAGTCCGCCTTGCGCGGCATTCAACAAATCTTGCGCAAAGGCTTGATCGCCTGAATACCAATGCAAATTGAGCTTATCTTTTTTTATGGTTTGCCACTTATGAATATCATCCAACCAGGTGGTGGTCTTTTGATCGGATACAGTTTCTTTGCCGGTGTCATCGGTATAGCGCCAGCGCCACCAAATGGTTGCACCGGGAGGCAGTGAACCGCTTTGACGCATGTCCCATGCCCAACTAACATCTACTGATTTACTAGGGGTGAATTCGGGGAAGGCTTTGGCGACCACGTTGCCGCAGGTTAATTGATTTGTTCCATATTCGAGTACAACCGTTGTGATGCTGGCGTTGGCTGTGATCTTGGCATTGAAGGTAATTGTGTTGGGGAATTGAATAATAGGTTGATCGTTCGTCACCTCTGCCAGAGGAGCGGCAAAGGCAGATGGAATATGAAGCAGGCTCAAGCTTACGCTGATCGTCAGCGTGAGCGCAAACAGAATTTGAATCCTTCGCATGGTGTAGAGTCTCCGATCTATATTTCGAGAAAGTTTATCACCTTCCAGAGTCTTTTCAATCAAGTGATACTTGTTTGACGCATGTTTACCTTGCAAGTATAATCTTCACACTTCTCCCATGTGGGAGATTTTATTGAGGTTCCCATGGCATTGCGTGGAAATTTACGCGACTTTACTATTACACAGTTGTTAAACCTGATCAATCTTGCCCAAAAGACCGGCACACTGGTTGTGGATGGTCCAAGTGAGCAGGCTTATATTTCGTTTCGTGAGGGCAAGTTGGCTTATGCGCGTGTAGGGCAGGAAGATGGAACACTTGCCACTGTTTTGCATAAAGCCAATCGTTTGACTGTGAATCAATATCGCGCGATCGTTGAACGTGCCGGTAACATTACGGATAAAGAACTTGGTCTTTTGTTGATCAATTCTGGCTACCTCACGCAGGAAGAAATTCTCGCTAATTTGCAGGGATATTTTACTGAAGTGGTGCGGCGTCTGTTTACATGGGTGGAAGGTTTCTTTCGTTTTGAAGCTGATATGATGCCGCCAACGGATCGTATCAATGTGCGGCTTGATCTTGAAAATATTATTATTGAAGGTTCGCGGCAATTACGCGAGTGGGAACAATTGCAGGATGAAATTCCCAGCCTTGAGATGGCGTTGAAGTTTACTGATCGTCCGCTCAAGAATGTGAACTTAAGCGTGGAAGAGTGGCGCGTGGTTTCATTCATTAATCCCAAGAACACCATGAAGCAGATCGCACAGACGAATAAGATGAGCGATGTTGAGGTGCGCCGAGTTGTGTATGGCTTGTTGCAGGCGGGGCTTATTGAAATTGTCCGCCCTGAGGGTATGGTGGTTCAACAACATCCAAGCACCTTCCCGACCCAGGATAAAGAAGAACAAAAGTCATTGGTCAATAAGTTGATCGGGCGAATTCGTTCGCTGTAATCAGTCAGGCGGAAGGATAAGAATTTATGCAAACAGTAAAAATGGTTGTGACAGGTCCCTTTAGTGCCGGCAAGACGGAATTCATTCAGTCTGTCAGTGAAATTGATGTTGTGGCAACCGAACGCAGGATTTCCAATGCCGCAGAGCGTTCTGTTAAAGAAGCTACGACCGTTGCGATGGATTTTGGTCGCATCACGGTAGATGAAGACCTTGTTCTTTATTTGTTTGGTACACCCGGGCAAAAGCGCTTTGATTTCATGTGGGAGATTCTCTCTGAAGGTATGCTTGGGTTCATTGTGATGGTTGATAGCACCCGCCCCGAAACTTTCCGTGAAGCACGCTCGATCCTTGAAACCTTCCGCGCATATGCGCCGACTCCGTACGTGGTTGCGGCAAATAAGCAAGATAAGGAAGATGCGTGGGATCTTGAAGACATGCGTCATGCTTTGCGGCTTGAAAGTTCGGTCAAGTTTTTGCCGTGCGTTGCAAATGATAAAAATACAGTGAAGTCCGTTCTATTGGAATTGCTGTATGGCATTATTGCCGAAATGGATAAGAAGTCATAAGGGGACTGTTCCTCGACTGATTTGATTAGGAAACTGTGTCATCAATTACCACGGATCAAGGAATTGTTCATTATGAAGTCTACGGGCGTGGGAAGCCTGTCATTCTTCTGCATGGTTGGTTAGGTTCATGGGGGTTATGGCAGGAGACTATGGGGTACCTCGGTCGTTATTATCGTACTTACGCCATGGACTTTTGGGGCTTTGGAGAATCCGGTAAGAAACGTGAAACCTACGCAGTACAGGATTTTGTCAGCCTCGTTAATCAATTCATGGATCAACTGGGTATCATGCATGCACCATTGGTGGGGCATAGCATGGGCGGTACAGTCAGTCTTGCAGTTGCCATTCGTTATCCTGAACGTGTTAGTAAAGTTGTGGTGGTCGGCTCGCCGATTGTTGGTTCATCCCTGGCACCGTTGCTCAAATTTGCAGGTTATCGCCCCAGTGCCTTTGTTTTATTCAACATGATGGGACCTTTCCGCGCTTTCATGAAATACTACTACTCACGTGTGATTTGCTCCGACCCGCGCTTCCCGGCTATGATGGACCGTGATCTTTCACGAACAACGCTCGAGTCATTCCTCCTTTCGATTGCATCGCTTCGAAGAACTGACCTTCGCCCGATGCTTGACCAAATCAAAGTTCCGGCGTTGGGTATGTATGGTGATCGCGATAAAGTTGTCCACCCGAAACAATGGCAACCCATGCAAAAAGGTATTCCTCAAGCGCAGATCGAACGTTTTCCAATGGCGGGACACTTTCCGATGTTGGAAGAGCCCAAAGACTTTGGTGAAAGACTTAAGGCGTTTCTTGATAAGAGCTACGAAGAGCCCGTAGTATCTCAAGCTCAGTCATCCCCAATCCCCGTACCTTCTGTTACGTTGGCTCCATGATTTCTTCCCAGACATTTTATTATCCCAACCGAATGGGCAGGATTATCCTGCTCTCCATGGAAGAGGTGATAGGACAAACCGGGGTGAATGCCATCTTGAAACTTGCGTCGCTTTCTGCCTTGATGGAAGCCTATCCATCTGATACTACAGAGCTTGCTTTTCCCTTTACTACTTTAAGCAGTATTACTGGTACGTTAGAACATGCCTATGGTCCCCATGGTGGGCGTGGACTTGCTTTGCGAGTAGGGCGGGCGTGTTTTAATTACGGAGTTCGTCAATACGGCACCCAATTAGGCATTACTGAGATGGCGTTTCGCCTTTTGCCATTGCCAACAAAGGTCAGTGCAGGTGCAAGAGTCTTTGCTGAACTTTTCAACAACTTCACCGACCAACGCGTACGAGTTGAGGAAGAAAACGGGAAATTGCTTTGGCATATTGACCGATGTCCATTGTGTTGGGAACGTAAAGCTCAAGACCCGGTCTGTCATTTAGCGGTGGGATTATTGCAGGAAGCCCTATATTGGTTAAGTGGGGGCAAGATATTCAATGTAGAAGAGAAGACGTGTATCGCATCTGGAGATTCAACCTGTACGATCGAAATCGATCAATCGCCAATTTACTAGGATTGAAGCAAGCCCAACAAATTTGTGGACGGTATAGATATAAACTTGCCGCCCCAGTTTTTGCAGTTTTGTGGAATAATTGTCATTGCTATGTTTAAGATCATCCTTCAAGACAACCATCGCATTACACCGTTCAATGAACGTGCGCGTGATCTACGCATACAGAATAGTCCCCTCTGGTTGCATCAACGTAATGTACTTGCGCCTTATACAACTCGCGAACAGGAATTGAAACCCGGCGAGCGAATGCCTTTGGTTCGTGAAGAAACGATTGTTTATCGTGACAATTTGTTCTTTGACGAGCAATATATTAACTTTTTTATGGCAACAGCTCGCAAAAAAGGCAAGGCTGTGCGGGCTGCTTTTTCAGCTGATGACCCAGCCTTCAGAGAGCATGCTCTGCCTTTGTCTTCATCGTATGCGCCAGCAGGCGGTTTATACCTTGCGGACTTATGGTATTACCCGAAGGGCCCAGTAGCAGATGTGGAGCCTCTTATCATTGACCTGGATGTGCGTGAGATGGGCTATTATCATGTTCCCACATATATGGCTGATCAAAGCGGTAACTTAACTTTCCAGGTTCCGTTGCGCACACTGATCGCAATTGACTCGTGGGTTCATATTTTTATTGCGGATGTGGTATTTGGATTGTTTTCGCGCGGTGCGCGGTTTGAAAAAAGACTTGCTGAAGACTTGGGGTTTAAGTTAAATATTCTGGGCAAGGCGATCTATGAGGGACGTCAGATTCTTGAGTGTTCCGAACTTGTCACAGTTGGTAAGAATTGTGTGATTGATCCTCGTGCAATTATCCATGGTCCGACCTCGATCGGTGATAATGTGACGATCAATGCTGGGGCGGTAGTTGAGAATTGCATCATTGGTAATAATGTAAATATCTCGCAGGATGTTCAGTTGATGCTTTCCGTAGTGGGGGATGGGACGTTTCTGCCTTTCCGTGCTTCATTGTTTATGACCACCGTGATGGAAAATAGCATGATCGCTCAAAATACTTGTCTGCAAATGTGTGTGATTGGACGTAACACATTTATTGGGGCAGGTTCAACATTTACAGATTACAACCTTGTTCCTGCTCCAATTCGGGCGTTGGATGGTAAAGATACATTAAGCCTTTCAAACCGTCCTGTGATTGGAAGCGCTGTAGGTCATAATTGTCGTTTGGGTTCAGGGCTGATCGTGTACCCGGCCCGTACCATCGAATCAGATGTAGTTTTGGCTGCTTCAAAAGACCGCCGCGTAATTGATAAAAATATTCGTTACGAGGATAGTGATCATCATAAATTTAAATCTGCTGGTTTGCATAAACGCTTATATGCACCTAAAAAAGAAGAAGCTGAACTGGAATCATGGTAGCTGGTGGATACATTTGCATTTATCATTCATCCCATTGACCCCAAGCGAGATGTGAGTCGAAAATTTCCTTTGCTGGGTCATGTGCTCAACGAAAAACAAATAGATTTCTTTTCTACGTTCTTTCCGCCGGTGTATATTTCTGAGATCGAAGGAATTACTTCTCAGGCAACCGGCAAAGAAATCAAAGGTTGGTTTATTGCCTGTCCGTATACACCAAAACGGATGATGGAGTTGCCAGAGCAGACGGTTTATCGTAAGATTATACAAACCGGACGTTTGGCAGAGAAATTGGGCGCACAGATTCTAGGCTTGGGTGCGTTCACTTCCGTAGTTGGGGATGCAGGCGTTACAATTGCAAAAGCGCTGGAGGTGCCAGTCACAACCGGCGATTCGTTCACGGTAATGGTTGCAGTAGATGCCATTCGTGAAGCGGCGAGCGTGATGGATATTCCACTTAAAGGCGCGACTGCTGCAGTAGTTGGTGCAACTGGTGCAATTGGTCAGGTGTGTGCTGAATTACTCGCTGATGATGTAGAACGGCTTTACTTGATCGGTCGCAGACAGGATAAGCTTGAAGAACTGCGAGACAGGCTGAAGGTCCATGCACGAAGCGAGTTGATTGTCAGCACAAAGATGGATGTGTTGAAAGAAGCGCAATTGATCCTGACGGTCACAAGTGCTATCCATGATATTGTTCGCCCTGAACATTTGCAACCGGGTAGTGTGGTTTGCGATGTAGCCCGCCCTCGTGATGTTTCTGCAATGGTGGCGGCGGTGAGAGATGATATATTAGTTATTGACGGCGGAATGGTTGATGTGCCAGGACCCGTTGATTTCCATTTTAACTTTGGTTTTCCGGCCGGTAAGGCGTATGCCTGTATGGCTGAAACAATTGCTCTGGCGCTCGAAGGTCGTTTTGAGGATTATACGCTCGGCAAACATTTGACAAGAACGCGTGTGGAAGAAATTGATAAGATCGCAAAGAAGCATGGTTTTCGCTTGAGCGGGTTTCGCTCATTCGAACGGGAAGTCACATCCCAGCAAATTGATGCAGTGCGTCGCAATGCGAAGAACGCCCGACTGATGCGCGCCGCGCACACGTAATATTGGAGGTCGCTTATGGGAAAATCTCGACTGTTGGTTGTAGAAGACGATATTGACATCGGCAACATGCTGAAGATCTATTTTAGCGGCATGGACTTTGATGTGGATGTTGCTGTGCGTGGTTCAGACGCACTGGAAAAGACCAAACAGGTTCTGCCTCATCTGATTGTGTTGGATATTATGTTGCCGGATATTGATGGCTATGAGGTTTGTCGTAACCTTCGAACCAGTATGCGTACCAGCCATATCCCGGTGATTTTCCTTACCCAAAAAGATGAACGCAGTGACAAACTGCAGGGTTTGGAATTGGGTGCCGATGATTACATTACCAAGCCATTCGACATTGAAGAACTTAAACTGCGCGTACAGGGCGCGATTAAACGTTCTGAGCGTGAGAGTCTAACGGATCCCCGGTCTGGGCTTCCCGCTGGCCGCCTCATTGAGGAACAACTCCGCCGCATCATTCGTGAAAAAGGCTGGGCTTTGCTCGACGCGCGGGTCAATAACTTTGAGCCTTTTAAAGATGTCTATGGTTTTGTAACTGGCGACGATGTATTGCGCTTTACTGCCATGTTGATCGGTGAAGTTGTGGATGAGTTGGGCTCCACTTCAGATTTTATTGGTCATGCGGGTGGTGACAATTTCGTTATCATTACTTCAGACGAAAGATCAGCTGCAATGAAGGCGCGTCTCAAAGAACGTTTTGATAATGAAGTACAGTCGCACTACAATTTTATGGACCGACAGCAGGGTTTTGTGCAAGCCCCAGCGGCAGATGGAACCACTATTAAAGTTCCATTCATGACGATGTCGGTTGGCATCGTTTCACCCAGTGTGCAATCTTTTGCCGACATTCGCGAGATTACTGAATTGGCGGCTGAAGCCCGTCGACAGGATTCCGCGACTGGCGGATAAGGTGACAACCGAGAATGATTGCCGGGCTGAATGTAGGCCTCGGGTTAATAGTTCTAGCGCTGGTATTTATTGTGCCAGTGTTGATTGTTGTTTCCATGCGTCGGGTACAACATGGTGCACCGCTTGCAGCGCAAACCTCCTCAACATTTAATTCCCCTAATTTATCACATACAACTGAAGGTATTCTAATCGTCCAATCTGGTGGGCGGGTGGAATATATAAACGATTTGGCGCGGGAGTCTTTTGGCTTGCGTCCAGATGAATTACCTGATTTAGAACAGCTGCTCAGGCGTGTGCGCCCGGCTGAAGAATTTATTGAACTATGTGCCCGCCAGGGACAAAAGCGCGTTTCGATCAGTGGGCAATTGATCGAAGTTACATCCTATATGGTGCCAGGGCCTGATTTGCTCATGCTGGTTGCCATGCGTAATATTGAGCTATCCAAAAATCTTGCTGAAACCAATGTTGATTCATCTATATTACAGCTTGTCACTGATTTTGGCGCAAATGTTTCTGCTAGCCTCAATCTCGAAGATACCCTGCACGCGATTCTGTTGAACGTGTCGCATTTGATTCCTGCCGACTTACTTGAAGTAAAAGTCTGGGATGATACCCGTAAAACGCTGACAACCTATATCCTTGATGTATCGGGAGCTTCCAGTATTCAAGGTGCTTCAAAATCACATTTTGAAGGTTTCACAGATTTTCTGGTCACACAACTTAAGCCTCTTCTCATTCCAGATACGCGGAACCCAAGCACATCCACGCCGCCACCAAAGACCACTTCTGTTGCGCAATCTTACTTGGGCTTGCCGCTGATAGCCGCCAATCAATTGGTTGGAACGTTGGAATTTGGACATCTGGCGCCGAGCGTATTGGGACAATCAGATCTTGATTTGATCAAACTGGTTGCCACTCAAGCCGCATATAGCATTCACAATGCAGTGCTTTATACCTTCGAGCAGAATCGTTCTATCGAACTAAGCGGGCTTGCAAACTTATCACAAGCTTTCGGCACATCTCAAGAGCATGCCAACTTGATCGAGCGTTTGGTTCAAAGTGTCAAGTCGCTATTTGCAGTAGATGTGCTGGGCTTTTTGCTTTATGATGAAAGTAAAAATACACTCGAAGCCCAGTCGCCTTTTCAGGGATTGCCTGCTCATATTGTTGATATTTATCGCACCACGATCAACCCTAATAGTGCGGCTGAAAAAATCATCCTTGCAAGAAAAGCTATCATTACCCGTAATGCTGCTGATGATCAAGTCTGGCGCGATCTTGGTTTGCAAAACCTTTCTCAAGCTGCCAGTTTGCGCGAATCAGTTCTTGAACCTTTGATCTCTGGTGATCGACTCGTTGGTTATTTTCAAGTTTCAAATCATAAACAAGCGGCCATTGAATTTTCTGAAGCAGAATTGCGCTTGATCAGTGTAGTTGCCACGCAGGCGGCTGGTATCATTGAAAACTCGGTGATTGTTGAGCAAACTCGTCAACGTGCCTTACGTTCAGATGCCCTGCGCCGTATTGCCAGTCTTGCCGCATCCAGCGCCACGTTAGATGAAACCCTGCGTTTCTCGGTTCAGGAACTTGCTCGCCTCTTTCAAGGTGATCTCGCCGCTATCTTTTTATATGATGAACAGATCGGCGAATTACGTCTTCATTTTGATTCTGTAATTGGCGCTTCGATTGATCCAAGTGGTATTCTTGCCCGCTTGCATATTGACGCCTCGCAATACCACCTCACAGTATCAGGTAGTCAGAAATCGTTTATTTCTGGTCGGCTTAGTTCTGATCGGCGCGTGCTTCCCAGTTATCGGCCCCTTGTTACAACTTTACAAGTTGAATCGACAGTGGTCGTTCCATTGGTTGTGCGCGAACATAGCATTGGCGAACTGATGCTTGCCAGTCGTAAAGCCGAATTCTTTAACAACTACGATCTTCAGATCATTTCTACCGCGGCAGGGTTGCTTGCTTCAGCCATTGAAGAAGCCAATCGCGCCACCTCAACTGATGAATCTTTGCGGCGCCGTGTTGAACAGCTCACCACAATCACCCGTGTCAGCCGTGAACTCAACTCCATGGTAGATTTAAATTCCCTGCTGGATATTGTGCTCAACGAAAGCCTGCAAACGACTCGTGCTCAATGTGGAAATATTCTGCTTTTTGATATGAGCGCTTCATCTAGTAATCCGCCAGTTGTTCTACTTTCAATCGGCTGCCAACACACCGATAAATTTTCAGCTGCTGAGTTGGAGTCTGTTTCAAGTGGCTCACCGAAAATATTTATTGACTTGGGCACGAATGGACAAATGCCACCCCACGAAGGTGTGCAATCTTCCATGATTGTTCCGATTATTGACCAAGGCAAGACAATTGGTTTGATCAATCTCCATTCAAGGCAGTTTAGTTTTTTTGATGATGCCTCGTTGGAAGTCATTCAAACACTCGCTTCTCAAATGGCAGTTGCAGTTGGGAACGCCAATCGCTATCAAGACCAGCGCCAGTTTGCGGATGGATTCCGTCGTCGTGCCGATGCGTTGACAAAACTATCCGAATCCAGTTCGTTTATCAACTTTGATCAACCTCTAGAGCAGTCCCTGCGTGCCATTGCCAATGGCATTCGCGAATCAACGCCGTTCGCGGGAGTATGGATCAGTATTTACGAATCAGAAACCGGCTTGTTAAGACGCGTGGCGGGCGTTGGTTATGCTCCAGAAACGTTGAACGAACTGATCTCGCGCAAACAGCCTTTATCCAGTATTCAATCGTTGCTCAAGCCTGAATATCGAGTCGGTCGTTCGTATTTTATTCCCGCCAGCCAAGCCTCTACCATTTCTGCCAATACAGCTGTGGCAACTTTTGAAGCAGGTGGCAAAACGCAAAGTTATTCCAATGCTTGGAATCGCGATGATTTTCTGTTTATTACGCTGGAAGATAATCAAGGCAACCCGCTTGGGTTGATCACGCTTGATTCGCCGCGTGATGGGTTACGTCCAGATCGTGTGACTATCGAAACGCTTGAAATTTATGCCGCTCAAGCCGCGTTTATTATTTACAGCCATACTCGGTTTGTGACCATGCGTACACAAGTCGAATCGCTTTCATCTGGTTTGGAAAGGCAACAGCGTTTGCTTACGGTCACACAAAATGATCTGCCGATGTTGCTTCGTAAAGATTTAGATCAAACCATCGCGATCCAAAACCTTGACCAGCGTTCGCAGCGTGTACGGGCGGGCCTGGCTATTACTGAATCAGTTAGCCGCCAATTAGATTCGTCTTCTGCGTTGCAGGCACTGGGACGCGAAACACTGACGCAACTCGGAATGTCGGTTGCGATCATTGGCGAATCTACAAATGAGGGCCCGCGGCTTATGCATGTGTTGGGGAATATTCCCCGTGCTACCAGCCCGGACGCCCTGTTTGGGCAACGAAACCCGCTGCGAGCTTGTTTGCAGAGCGGCGAAGCCATCTTAATCGCAAGTTTGGATGAAGATTTGGAATGGCGTGAGACCCCTTTGTTGACGGCTTTGCGCGCTAAATCTTTGGTGTGTTTGCCGATCAAGATTGATAAAAGAACCGTGGCGGCAATGCTGGCGCTCAGCCCTGAGCCACTGCCAGCGTTTACATCCGAAGATTTACAGGTCTACCATCAGATCGCACGTCAGACATCAGTGATTTTGCAAAACATTTTATTGTTGAATGAAACTCGCCGGCGTTTGCAGGAAGTTAATCTCTTGCTTGACTTTAGCCGCCAATTGCGCGGGTTGGATGCCGATCATATTGTCCGTTCATTACTCGAAAGTGCCCGCCGTGCTTTAAGTGTGGCACATGCAGGTGTTGTGTTGATCTGGGATGAACATACCAGTCAGTTGATCCCTCAAGCTGTGTCTGGGTATGCTGATAACGATGCTATGAAACGTATTGTTTATCAACAGGGCGAATCGTTACCTGGACAGGTTTTTGAAGTAAAACATTCCATGCGGGTGGATGAAATTCAGTTCACGCGCGATTATACATTTACTTCTGAAGGTCTTTTGCTTTATCGTCAGGCAACTGGTGGGCGTCTGCCAATTTCAAGTTTGCTGATTCCGATTCAATCAGGCGATCAAAGTATTGGGGTATTAGTTTTGGATAATTTCAATACGCCGGCTGCGTTCAAAGAGGAAGATGAGACACTTCTGCTTTCACTTTCGCAGCAAGTTGGTTTGTCGCTTCAAAATGTACGTTTGGTTCAAACCACACAGGAACGTGCCGCCCAACTTGAAGCGCTGACAGATGCCGCCACTAACCTTGCTTCGAGTTTGCAAAGCAACGAATTGGTTGCTTCACTCCTTGATCAACTTGGACCAGTTGTTCCTTATGACACAGCCACGCTTTGGCTGCGTGAAAAGGATCGTTTGACGGTTGCAGCAGCGCGCGGTTTCCCGGATACAGATCGTCGCCTCGGTTTGACTGTTGCTACCGAAGGTGCTGCTCTGTTCAAGGAAATGATTCGTACTGGACAAGGCTTATTGGTTGGCGATGTGCGACAAGATCCCCGCTTCCCAATACTGGAAGCCCCACGCCTATCGTGGCTGGGATTGCCGCTGGTTTCAAAAAATCAAGTGATTGGCGTATTAGCTCTTGAAAAATGGCAAGCTTATGCATTTACGCGTGAGCATGTACAAGTTGGAACGACCTTTGCCAGTCAGGCAGCAGTAGCCCTCGAAAACGCAAGGCTATTTGAAGATAGTTCTAGTCGTGCCAGTGAGCTGGATGAACGTTCGCAACGTCTTGCACTCCTCAATCGTTTCTCGTCGTCGCTGGGCGGTTTGCTTGAAGAAGATAAGATACTTGAACTGACTGCTAAGGAATTGCAAGATGCTCTAAATGCACCACGTATATCCGTTGTTGTTTTTGAACGAGGTCAACCGCTTTGGAAGTATTCAACTCCACGGACCAATACAAAGTTGCCTATCAAGTTGCCTGATGCGCCGATCTTCGAACGCTTGCAAGCCTCGCTGGGCGTATTTGTAACAGATGCAGTCAGTGCTGAACCAGATCTGATTCCGTTAGCTGATTTTCTTGGCGAAAGTACACAATCGGTGCTTGTTTTACCCTTTGCAAGTGGATTGAGCTTACGTGCATTAATTTTCATTCACCAAATTTCTTCTGTTCGATTTAGCCTTGCCGAGATTGAACTGGCGCGTACCTTAACCAATCAAGCTTCCATTGCTTTGGAAAGCGCACGTTTGTATCAATCCACGTTGCTGACAGCGGATCGATTCTCGGCGCTTAATAAGGCTAGTCATCAAGTAGGCGCAAACCTAGACCCTGAACAAGTGTATGTTGCAGTTCATAATGCCGCAAAACGACTCATGCCGGTGGAATCTTTTGTTATCAGTCTTTTAGATGAAAATACCGATGAGATCGAGGGTGTTTATTTGATTGACGGTGATAAGCGTTCACCGAACACTCGTATTCCACAAGATCAGGGTTTGAGTGGGCGCGTAATTACATCTGGCCAACCGTTGTTGTTACATGACGCTGAGACTGTGGAAAGCATAGGTAGTGTTGTATATGGTAAGCCCAGCACGCCACTTTCCATTTTGGCTGTGCCTATGGTGCTGGGCGGTAGAACGATCGGCATGCTTTCTGCTCAAAGTTACGAGCCTAACGTTTACACCGAGGATGATCTACAAATCCTTAGCACGCTTGCCAATCAGGCAATTGTTGCCATTCAAAATGGGCGTTTATTCAACGAGACCCAACGCTTGGCAGAACAACTCGAACAACGGGTTGTCGAGCGTACTGCTCAACTGCAGCGTGAGCAACAAAATACTGAAACGCTCCTGCGTATTCTTACCGAAGTCTCCTCCAGCCTTGATCTTGACCGCGCTTTAAACCGTACGCTTGCGTTGCTAAATGACGCGATCGGTGCAGAACAGGGTACCATCATGTTGCGGAGTGCTGAAGACAACATGCTGCATTATCGGGCAGGCTATGGTTACCTTACTGACAAGATCGGTGGCGAAGGTCGCGGTTTCAAACTAAAGATCGGTGAAGGTTTGGCTGGTTGGGTTGTTGAAAACCGAGAAGCTACACTGATCCAGGATTTGCTTGAAGATGCTCGTTGGGTGAAAACATCATCATCCTCACGTGAGCATCGCAGTGCGATTGTGATGCCTTTGCTTGTAGCTGAAGATGTTATCGGCGTATTGATGGTCTTCCATCGTAAGCCCGGATATTTCAGTGCAGAAATTTTGAATGTGGTCAAAGCCATTGCCGGGCAGGTTGCCGTTGCTATCAACAACGCACATCTTTATGAATTGATCCGTGACCAGGCTGAACGTTTGGGAAGCATGCTTCGCCGTGAACAGGAAGATGCCAGTCGTTCACAAGCCATCCTTGAAGCAGTAGCAGATGGAGTTTTGGTCACCGGCGGACATAATCGCATCTCGTTTATGAATCGGTCTGCGGAGCAGATTCTTGATCTGGAAGCAGGTCGTGTAGTTGGACAAACTTTGGATGTGTTTGGCGGTCTATTTGGTAAAGCTGGTTCATGGATGCAAACGATCCGTGATTGGTCTGATTCCCCAGCTTCTTATGATGGTGAGACTTTTGCTGAACAATTGGATCTCCAAAATGGACGTATTATCCTGGTTCACCTTGCACCTGTAATTTTGCAAAATGATTTTCTTGGAACCGTATCCATTTTCCGAGATATTACTCACGAAGTTGAAGTAGACCGTTTGAAATCTGAATTTGTCGCCACAGTCAGCCATGAACTTCGCACGCCAATGACCTCCATCCGTGGATATACGGATGTGCTTTTGATGGGCGCGGCTGGCGCGATGAATGAAAACCAGGCGCATTTCTTGAATATCATCAAGAACAATACAGAACGCCTTAATATTTTGGTGAACGATTTACTCGATGTTTCGCGTATTGAATCTGGGCGCGTCACGCTTTCACCGCAGGCGCTTGACTTGCGTGAAATTGCTGAAGATGTAATTGAAGATGTTCTACGGCGTTCACAGGAAGAAAATAAGCCAATGGGTCTTTCGCTGGACGCACCTAAGAAATTGCCGTTTGTAAATGGCGATATGGAGCGTGTACGCCAGATCATGACGAATTTG
>Ga0302321_100002613_pt1 | contig 15456 bp, 6 predicted proteins | sample Fen_T0_1_FD_202505 | JGI IMG/M metagenome (GOLD analysis project Ga0302321, IMG submission 202505) | Peat permafrost microbial communities from Stordalen Mire near Abisko, Sweden - Fen_T0_1 | ecosystem: Environmental > Terrestrial > Soil > Wetlands > Permafrost | place: Sweden: Abisko...
TGACCCTCCCGAGCGCCAACCTGTCGCTCAGGGACGCCTTCTTCCACAAGTACTTCGTCGGGCTGAAGGCCGGGTACCACTTCAACGAGGTGCTCTCGGTGAACGCCTCGTTCGCCGGGGGGATCACCTCCCCCACCGGATCGACCACCCTCTGCCCGGAGACGGCGGGGTCGTCGTGCAGACCGGCAGGTGACGCGCAGCTCAATCAGGTGCCCGGCAAGATCAAGATGATGGCGGGTGCCGAGCTGGCCTTCTCGCCGATCTACGGAAAGCTCAACCTGGTGGCGGAGAGCGTGCTCCACCTCGACCTGTCACTGCTGGCGGGCGTGGACCTGGTCCGATACCAGGCCGCGCTCTCCACAGCGGACGCGATCGCGGGGGTGTCCCCGCCGGACCAGAGCTCCATCGGCGGACACCTCGGCATCGGGATGCGGATCTTCCTGAGCAACTCGGTGGCCCTGCGCCTCGAGCTCAAGGACTACCTGTACCGTGCCGTGATCGGGAACGACAAGAGCATGCAGAACCAGCTCTTCGCCGAGATGGGCCTCTCGTTCTTCCTCCCCTTCGGATACAAGGCCAACCCTTGAGGAAGCCCATGCACCGCGAACCAATCCGGGCCCTGATCCTCTGCGCAGCCGTCGTCCTGGTCTCGGCAGCGCCCAAGGCCTGGGCCGAGGGTCTGGGCATCGACCTGTCCGGCGATCAGAAGAAGCCCGCCAAGCCTGCCGAGAAGAAGCCGGAGGCCAAGAGGCCCGCGCCCAAACCGGCCGCGCCCATCGCGGTCCCGGGGCTCGACGTGTCGGGCAAGAGCGCGGCCAACCAGCGGCTCGAGACCGCCAAGAAGCTCTTCGGTGAGAAGAGCTACGAGACCGCCGCGCTTGCCTACGCCGAGATCCTTCAGGACGTGAACCTGGCCGAAGGGCACGAGGAGGCCCGCTACCAGCTCGCCAAGACGCTGGCCAAGATGGGGCTCTACCACTCCTCGCTCTCCAAGTTCGACGAGATCCTCAGCAAGGGGGCGCAGGGGACCAAGTACTTCCACACCTCGCTGGAGTGGCTCTTCTTCGTGGGTCGCCGGATCGTGAACGAGAAGGTGGTCCTGAACCAGGTGGCGCGCTTCTCCACCGAGAGCTTCCCGCCCGCCTACCAGGACAAGTTCTACTACCTGCTCGCCAAGTACGCCTTCGAGCGCGGCAAGGCGCTGGCCGAGGCGGGCCAGACCGCCGAGTCGAAGAAGAACTACGACGAGGCGCGGCGCCTGGCCTCGCTGGTGAAGCCGACCGGCGCAGGGCCGGCGCTCCCGGCGGCGGGCGTCGAGGCGGACGAGAACCCGGAGAGCGGAAACGTCTACGCCAAGGCCAAGTTCATCGAGGGCATGGTCCTGTACGGCCAGGGCAACCAGGACGGCGCGCTGGACGCCTTCAAAGAAGTTGTCCGGCTGACCAACCCCCGGCGGGCGCAGTCGCAGGATCCCAAGCTGCGCGAGCTGGCATTCTTGCAATTGGCCCGCATCCACTACGAGCACCGCCAGAACCGGTACGCCATCTTCTACTACTCGAAGATGCCATGGGGTGAGCGGAGCTGGCTGGAGGGGCTCTGGGAGTCTTCGTACGCGCAGTACCGGATCGGCGACTACGAGCGGAGCCTGGGCAACCTGATCACGCTCCACTCTCCGTACTTCAAGGACGAGTACTTCCCCGAGTCCTACATCCTCAAGGCGATCATCTACTACGAGAACTGCCGGTATCCGGAGGCCCGGGCCATCCTGGAGGACTTCAACGCCATCTACGAGCCGGTGCACGACGAGCTGACGCGGCTCACCGCCTCGGGAGGGGCGCCCTCGTCCTACTACGACGTGATCGAGAGGGCGACCAAGTCCAAGGGGGCGGTCGGCGCCCAGGCGGCGCTGATGCGCAAGGTGATGAAGATCGCCCTGACCGACCAGAACATCCGCGGCCTGAACGACTCGATCCTCGAGATCGAGAACGAGATGGACCACGGGATCGGCGGCCGGCGCGACGCCTTCCGCTACTCGGCCCTGGCCAAGGATCTGGGCGAGGCGCTCAAGGCCGAGCGGCTGCGGCTGGTGGACGAGGCTGGGGCGCGGGCGCGCCAGAAGCTCGAGTACGAGCGGGACGCCCTGCGGGAGCTCCTGCAGCAGGCGCTCCGGATCAAGATCGAGGTCGCTCGCCACGAGCGGGAGTTGCTGGAGGGGTCGCTGACCAAGGGTGGCCAGATCGACGTCATCCGGAATTACAAGTACTCGGTGGCGGTCTCAGATGAGCACCTCTACTGGCCCTACGAGGGTGAGTTCTGGCGCGACGAGCTCGGCACCTATTCCTACACGCTGACCAAGGGATGCAAGGAACACCTCGCCACGCGAAGCGACGCCGTGCGTTGACCTCGCGGGACGGTCTTCCGAGGGTGCTCGAGGGTACCCGCTCCACGGGTGAAGTCCGGCGGGCCGGTTCGGCCGGTGGGCCTCCTCGCCCCGTTGGAAGGAGGCAACGAACTTGAGATCTGGAAGCTCGCTACTCGCCGCGACGTTGTCCCTGTCCTTCGTCCTCGCCGGCCCCGCCGCCGGGGCGCAGCCCGAGCGCAAGCCTGTTCGGGACGCAGACCTGGGCACCAAGAAGTCGGTCGCCCCGGACGCGTCCCTGGCCGGGACGCTCAAGGCGCCCACCAAGAAGGCGGAGGAGAAGGGGCCGTCCCTCGACTTCGAGACCTTCCGCTACCAGATCGAGCTGGAGGTCTCGGGCAAGCGCCGCGAGGAGATGACCGACCTCCGCAAGCTCATCAAGCTGGGCGGCTCCGAGGCCGAGATGCCGGGGTGGCTCTTCCGTCTGGCCGAGCTGCACTGGGAGGAGTCCCAGTACTTCTTCTTCGAGGCCAACCGGAAGGACGACGAGCTCATCAAGCTCGGCCCATCGGCGGCGCCGTCCCAGATCGAGGCGGTCAAGCAGCAGAAGCGCGACTTCGAGGAGCGCACCCACTCCTACCAGGGGCAGGCGATCTCCATCTACATGGACATCATCAAGCGCTACCCGCGCTACCCCCGCCTCGACGAGGTGCTCTTCTTCCTGGGAGAGAACCTGTCCAAGCAGGGGAAGCAGAAGGAGGCGCTCGAGGTCTACAAGCGGCTCATCACCCGCTTCAGCAAGTCGAGGTACGTGCCCGACGCCTGGATGGCCTTCGGCGAGTTCTATTTCAACGGCGCCGACAAGGCGAACCGGAACGACAGCCTGGCCAACGCGCTCAAGGCCTACAAGCGCGCCGCCACCTACACCGAGAGTACGGTGTACGGGTACGCGCTCTACAAGCAGGCCTGGGTCTACTACAACCTGGGCGCCTGGACCGAGGCGCTCGACCTCTTCAAGGCCGTCATCTACTTCGGCGACCTGCCCACCTCCACCATCGCCGCGGACAAGAAGCTGGCCCTGGCCCGCGAGGCGCGCAAGGACTACGTCCGAACTTACAGTCACGTCGGTTCGCCCGAAGGGGCGATGCCGGAGTTCAAGAAGGTGGGCGGCGAGAACGGCTGGTGGGAGATGCTCAAGAGCCTGGCCGGCCTCTACTTCGAGGAGGGCAAGGACCGCGAGGCGATCCTGGTCTACCACCAGCTCATCAAGGAGAAGCCGCTCTCGCCCGAGTCCCTGCTCTTCCAGTCGCGCATCGTGACCTGCGCCGGCCGCATGCAGAAGAAGGAGTTCGCGGTCGCCCAGGCCCACGTCTTCGTGAAGGCGCTGAAGCAGATCATCGACTCCGGCACGGTCACCGACGACAAGGGGAAGAAGCTCCTCGACGACGCCCAGAACGACGCCGAGGCCACCCTCCGCACCCTGGCGGTGCAGTATCACAATGAGTACAAGAAGACCCGCGAGGAGAAGGTGGCGGAGCTGGCCACCGACGTCTACCAGGACTACCTGGCGGTCTTCCCGGAGTCGAAGCACGGCTACGAGATGCGCTTCTTCTACGCCGAGCTCCTCTTCGCCCTGGAGAAGTACCAGCGCGCCGGCGACGAGTACTCCCGGGTGGCGCAGCTCGACATCAAGGCGGTCGAGGCCCGCAAGGCCAACCCGGCGCTGCCCAAGGCCGGCAAGTACCTCCAGGACTCGCTGGAGAACGCGGTCTTCTCCTTCGACCTGGTGGCCAAGAAGTTCGAGGAGAGCGAGAAGCGCCCGGTCGCGGATCCGAAGCAGCGGATCCCGATCCCCGCGGCCAAGCAGCAGTTCCTGGACGCCTGCCAGCGCTACGTGAAGTACGCGTCCAAGGGCGACAAGTTCGTCGAGGTCTCGTACAAGGCGGCCAACATCTACTATCGGTACAACTACTTCGCCGAGGCCACCGACCTCTTCACCCGCATCGCCCTCGACCACCCCCGCCACGAGCTGGCCGGCTTCTCCACGAATCTCGTGTTGGACGCCTACAACCTCCTGGCGGATTGGCGGAACGTGAACGGCTGGGCCAAGCGCTTCTACGCCAACGCCGACCTGCTCAAGGCCCACCCCCAGCTCAAGGACGACCTGGCGCGCATCATCGAGCAGAGCTCGTTCAAGGTCATCGAGGAGTACGAGAAGGGGAAGAGCTACCGGCAGGCGGCCGAGGCCTACCTGGCCTTCGTGCGCGACTGGCCCGGCTCCAAGCTGGCCCCCACCGGCCTCTACAACGCCTCGGTGGACTACGCGAGCGCCCACATGCTGGAGCGGGCGGTGGAGATGCGCGATCGGCTCATGCGCCAGTATCCGAACGACCCGCTGGCGCCCAAGGCGATCATGGCCAACGGCGCCGACTACGTGGCGGTGGCCGACTTCGAGAAGGCGGCCGACGCCTACGAGCGGTACTTCCACTGGTGGAAGGGGGCGCACCCGGCCGCGGCCGCGCCCAAGAAGCTCCGGCGTGGCAAGCACCCGGCGCCGGTGGCCGCCGCGCCGCAGGGCGAGGAGGACCGCAAGGCCGAGCGCCGAGCCCAGGACGCGCTCTACGACGCGGGCGTGTTCCGCGAGGGGCTGCGCCAGTACCAGCGCGCGCTGGCCGATCGGGAGCTGTTCGCGACGACCTGGCCGGCCGCGACCGAGACGCCCCACGTCCACCTCTCCATCGCCGACCTGTACGCCAAGCAGAAGGCGCACGGCAAGGAGGTGAAGCAGCTCGAGGAGTACCAGCAGCAGTACGCCAAGGACGCGAACGAGTGGCTGGCCATCCAGAATCGGCTGGCCCGGATCTTCGAGAAGACCCACAACCTGAGCGCGGAGCGGCGGGCCTACGAGCAGGCGCTGCAGTACTACAAGCAGCACCGGAGCCAGGCGGGCGAGCGTGGCATGGCGGTGGTGGCGCAGGCCATGTATCTGGAGCTGGAGCCGGAGTTCCAGAAGTACGACCGGATCACGCTGGACGTGAAGCCCAAGTATCTCAAAGCTCAACTTCAAGTGAAGCTGAAGAAGCTGGTGGATCTCCAGAAGTCGTACACCTCGGTGGTGAACCTCAAGCAGGCCGAGCCCGCGGTCTGCGCCCTCTACCGCATCGGCCTCGGCTACAAGCGCATGGCCCAGACCCTCTACGACGCGCCGGTGCCCAAGGAGCTGCGCGGGAACAAGGCCTTCGTCGATGAGTACAAGAGCCAGCTCGCCCAGCTCGCCTCCGGTCCGGAGCAGAAGGCGGTGGAGGGGCTCGAGTACGCCATGGTGAAGTCGCGCGAGTACGGCGTGGTGAACGACTGCTCCCACCGGGCCACCGAGATCCTCCTCAAGTACAAGCCGGACCAGTACGGAGTTCCGGCCGAAGGGCTCCCGGACGTGGGCGGTGGAGCAGCGGCCGACCAGCGCTCGGGCTACGGCCTGCTCTCAGCGCTCGAGCCGATCCCGGAGGCCACGCCCGCACCGGAGGCCTCCTCGTCGCGGCTGGCTCCGCTCCACACGGCGGCGCCTCAGCAGGGGGAGACCGAGCGCGACCCCGATCTCGACGACGAGCCCCGCGTCCGGAAGCCGGCGCCCAAGGAGGCTCCGGTACCCATTCAGCAGCCGAGCGGAAAGGACGAGGACCTTCTCCCGTGACGGAACGAGCCATCGAACGGCGGATCCTTCCTCTGGCGTGGGCGCTCCTGGCAGCGGCCTGCGCCTCGTCCTCGGGCGCGACGAAGCCCACCCCGGCCCCCGAGGCCGCGCCCAAGCCCACCCAGACCCCGGCGCACAAGACGCCGGCCACTCCAGGCGCGGCTGCCGAACCGAACGTGCCGCGCATGACGGCGCGGGCGGAGCGGCTCTTCGGCGACGCGGTGCAGGCCTATCAGGACCAGAAGAAGCTCAAGGTTCCGACCGACTGGCAGGCGCTGGAGCTCAAGTGGCGGGCGGTGATCGAGGCCGAGGAGGTCCCGGAGGCCTACTTCAACCTGGGCGTGGTCCTGGAGCACCAGCACCGGAGCGCTGACGCGCGCGCCGCCTACGCCCGCGCACTGGAGCTCAAGCCCAGCCTGCACCAGGCCGCGCTCAACCTGGCGGTGCTGGCGGAGGGCGACGATCCCCGCGCCGCGGCCACCGGGTACATCGAGCTCCTGCAGCGCTTCCCGGAGGACGCGGGGGCGCGGGTGCGGCTCGCCTCGCTCTACCTCGGCTCGGGCCAGCTCGACGAGTCCTGGCGGCTCTCCCGAGAGGCGCTCCAGCGCGATCCGCACCAGGTGGGCGCGTACAAGGTGATGATGCGGATCGCCCTCCGGCGCGGGAACCCCGATCTGGCCGAGCTGATCGCGCTGCGGGCTCAGAAGCTGGACGGGGTCGACCCCGAGGTGGCCTTCTTCGTGGGGCAGATCCGCGCCAAGCAGGAAGACGAGAACGGCGCGGTCCAGCAGTATCGCAAGGCACTCACTCTGCGTGACGACTACCTGCCGGCCCGCTACGAGCTCCTGCGGGTGGCGACGCGGAAGCAGCTCTGGGAGCAAGTGGCGGAGCAGTCCAGGGCGATCCTGCGGATCGACGGGAGCGACGCCCGGGTGCACCTCTCGCTCGGCATCGCGCTCCGGTACCTGAACCAGCCGGACAAGGCCCTGGAGGAGTACGACCAGGCGGAGAAGCTTAGCGGGAACAAGCTGCCCGAGGTCCACCTGGCGCGCGGCGTGCTGCTCATGAAGGCCAAGAACGTCTGCGAGCCGGCCATCACCGAGTTCAAGCAGTACGTGACCACGGCGCCGGCCCTGGCGGCCGACGCGCAGGTCTTCAAGCTCCAGCGGGAGTGCGAGCAGATCGTCACGGAGAACCGCAAGGCCGAGGAGGAGGTCCGCCGGATGAAGGCGGAGGAGGACCAGAAGAAGTCCGAGCAGGAGCTCAAGAAGAAGCAGGAGGAGGAGCGCAAGGCTGCGGCCGAGGCGGCCAAGAACGCCCCTGCACCCGTCCAGGGCCGCCCGGCCGAAGACAAGTCCGACGCACCCGCGCCAATCCCTGCGCCGGAGAAGAAGGTTCCTCCCCCGGCCGGCGGAAAGGACGCCAAGGGCGCCGCGTCGGCTCCTTCTGCTGCGGCGGATGACGAGCCGCCGGACCCGCGTTAGTCGGTTGGATTTCGGGCGCGGAGAGGGATGTCGTGCATTGTAGGTTGCTGGAGGGTGCAGGGCGCGGGCAAAGCACGGGAGTTGCTTCGTTGCCGACCGCAGGCGGTGATAAGCTGCGGAAAATGAAGGCGAGGTTCGGGATGCGCAAGCTCATGCTCTTGGTGGCGCTGGTCTTTCCGCTCCTGGCGGGAGCGGACGACAAGAAGGCCGAGCCGAAGGTGGAGTACGAGAAGAAGACCGTCATCAACTTCGACGACGACACCATCCAGGGCGATCTCACCCGCCCCGACGGAGAGTACGTCGAGGCGCGCAAGCGGGTCGACCACTCGAGCCTCATCAAAATCCGCGAGAACTGGCGCGACAAGGTGATGCAGGCAGCCGGGGACCTGTAGATGTCGACCTCCCTCACGCTCAAGGTGTACCGCGGTCAGGAGCTGCTCCGGAGCGAGCAGTACACCCGCGACATCATCAAGATCGGCCGGCTCTCGTCCGCGCACCTCTGCCTGGACGACGACAAGATCTCCCGGATTCACTCGATCATCGAGGTCGCCAGCGACGGCGCCATCTCGATCATCGACATGGGGAGCGCCGAGGGGACCTTCGTGAACGGGAAGCGGGTCAGCAAGAGCCCGCTCCAGAGCGGAGACCAGATCACCCTCGGTGGACTGCGCATCGTCCTCGAGCAGGACGGCCACGAAGGAAACGTGGTGGCCGCCCCAGTGAACCGGGCCGTGGCCGCGCCCGCTCCTGCGCCGCGCGTGGTCGCGCCGGTCGCGGTGGACGAGGCCACCGGCGCCGAGCCGCCCCCCGACGAGACCACCTCCTCACCGGGGCCGCAGGACGTACTCCGATCCGCCTGGGCCGAGCCGGTGCGCAAGCCCGCGCCGGCCGCCAACTCCGCCGCGGCCAAGCCTGCGGCAAAGCCCGCCGTCATTCCGACGTCCACGCGTGGAGCGAACGGCGTCCCGGCCGCGAAGCCGGCCGCCCGGGAAGCCCGCAAGCCTGCCCCGGCGCCCGAGCGCGCGGTGGCCGCTGCATTCGAGGACGACTCCGAGGAGCCGGCTCCGGCGCCGAGGACAGCCCGGCGCAAGCGCCGCCCCGAGGCCTCCACCGACAGCAACCAGGTGGGCGTCGAGATCCGCATGTTCTGGGGCGAGACGCTCCTCGACGCCGGGATCTTCGTCCAGCCCGAGCAGCCGGTCTTGCTCGGTCCCACGCCCAAGTGCCGGTTCATCGTGAGCGGGGTGGATCTGCCGGCCGAGGAGTTCCCCATCCTGCGGTTCACCGATGGCGAATATCGCGTCGGCTGCGCCCGCGGCATGACCGGCCAGGTGGAGGATCAAGGACAGCTGGTGCCGCTGGCCCAGGCGGTGAAGGGCGCGCACGCGGTCCGGGACGACTCCATCGAGGGCGCGGTGTTCCTGCCGGTGCCGATCCACGGCGCCGTTCGGCTCGAGCTCGAGCACGGCGTGCGGATCGAGGCGACGCCCAAGCGGGCGCCCAGGTCGGCCGAGGTCCCCTGGTACGAGGGGATCAACTACAACTTCCTCAACCTCTTCCTGCTCCTGTTCTTCCTCATGGGCGGGTTCATCGTCGCGGCCAACAACTTCGCCTACGACGTGGACGTGGTCGCCGACGACCTCTTCAAGAACCCCTCGCGGATGGCCAAGTACCTGGCCCCGACCGAACAGCCGAAGCAGAGCGCCTACCAGCAGAAGCTGGAGGACAAGCTCAAGAAGGAGAACCCGGGCGAGATGGCGGAGCGCCACAAGGGGACCGAGGGGCAGATGGGCAAGAAGGACGCCCCCAAGACCAACGGCCGCAGCGCGCCCAAGGCGATCGACCCCAACGCCAAGGACATCGTGAAGAACTCGGGGCTGGTGGCGCTGATCGGTGGCCGGCACGGGCTCGGCGGCGGGCTCTCCACCGTGTTCGGCCAGGGCGGACTGGGCGGCGACCTCAAGGGGGCCATCGGCAACATGTTCGGCCCGGTCGTCGGCGACGCCCACGGCATGGGCGGCCTCGGCCTCAAGGGGAGCGGTACCGGCGGCGGCGGCCAGGGCGAGACCATCGGCATCGGCGGCATCGGGACCAAGGGGCGCGGCGGCGGCCTGGGAAGCTACGGCAGCAACGCCGGCAACATCGGGTCCAAGCGGGACCGGAACGTGAACATCGACTCCGGCGAGTCGAAGGTGATCGGCTCCATCGACCCCGAGTTGATCCGCAAGGTGGTCCGCGACCACGCGGCCCAGATCCGCTACTGCTACGAGCAACAGCTCGCCATCAACCCGAAGATCGAGGGCAAGGTGGCGATCCGGTGGCAGATCAACTCGGACGGCCACGTCTCCGACCTTCACGTGGAGGGCGGGGACACCACGTTGCAGGACGGGAAGGTCCACGAATGCATGATGAGCCGCATCGCGACCTGGGAGTTCCCGAAGCCGAAGGGCGGCGGCATCGCCATCGTGAAGTATCCCTGGATCCTGAGAATGTCAGGCGGCGCAGGAGGCTAACTTGAAGGCAGCGCTTCGCTCTCGTATTCCACTCTTCGCCTGTGCGCTGGCGGTCGCGCTTCCTCTCGCCGCGCTCGCGCAGGAGGCGGCTCCGCAGCTCGAGGAAGACCCGCGCGCCGCGCGGTTCCGGGAGGTGGAGCGCGGGATCTTCGTCGGGTTCGAGGCGGGCTATCTGAGCCTGTTCAAGACGCCCCTGGCCAAGCCCGCCAACTACAACCACATCCCGGCCGACGGGGGCGGACGCTCGGGCGGTATCGCCGCCGGGTTGCACCTCGGCTACGACCTGACCCCCCAGCTCGCCCTCTCGCTCTTCTTCATGGACGTGAACCAGTCGGCGAGCCTCCTCGATTACGGGGCCTTCGACCTCCTCACGGTCGGACTGGACGGGCGGTATGCGTTCCTCTCCTGGAAGGACGCCTACCAGGTGACGCGGCTCCATACCTACGTACACGCTCGGGCTGGGTACCTGCGCAGCCACCCGGACGGGCTCTTCGGGGCCTACGCAGACAGCGGCATCTTCCGGCGCTCAGACATCCTGATCGCGGGCGGACCGGGGATCGAGTACTACACCCGCCTGCGCCACTTCTCAGTCGGCCTGTCGATCGACGCCGTCTACGTCCTGCACGCCGGGGTGTTTGGTTTCGAGGTCCTGCCGACGATGCGCTACACCTTCTGAGCCTGTGACCACCGGCCGGGACGCTTCGCTCGGCCGGCGCTCCAGCCGTCCATTTCTGAGGCGTTCCCGCACGGATCTCGGGCCGGACGGCGACCCGTTCCGCTCAGAGTGACTCACCATTTCGCAACTGCCCGGCAGGGCTCGTTTTTCTCCCCGGTCGTAACGTTGACCCTCGCGGTGACCGAGCCCTATACTCAGGTCGGTATTTTTCGAGCCGTTACGCCATCTTGAACGGTTCCACCAACTTGAGCCCAGCGAACCTCGACGACCAGATTCGAAGCCACCTCGAGACCCTCCAGGCGGTCCCTTGGGACGCTGACGCGTTCCAGGCGCTCGAGACGATCTACCAGCAGGCTGATCGCTGGGAGGAGTTGGTGAAGCTCTACGAGGGGAGGGCGCGGATCCTCTCCGAACCAGAGCAGGCACCCGGACTGCTCGCCAAGGCGGCGGAGCTGGCCCGCAACCGGCTCAGGAACACGGCCCGCGCAGAGGAGCTCTATCGCCAGCTCCTGCGCGCCGATCCCAAGAACGTGGCCGCGCTCCACTCGATGGTGGAGCTCCTGGAAGCGCGGGGCGACCTGCCGGCGTTGGCCGACGCGCTGGAGCAGGAGGCGGAGTGGACCGACGACCCCAAGCAGCAGGCGGCGATCTTCGCCCGCCTCGGCAAGCTCCAGGAAGAGAAGCTGGGGCGCCGCGACCGGGCCGCGGTCTTCTACATCAAGTCCTGCGCCACCGATCCTGGCCTCACCGAGGCCCGCATACGGGCGGTGGAGACCCTGACCGCGCTCAACCGGCACGGCCAGGCCAAGAAGGTGCTCGACGCCGCGCGCGACGCGGGGGTGGATCACAAGGCGCTGGCGGTCGAGTACGCCCGGCTCGGTGAACTGTTGGTGGATGTGCCGCTGGAGCACAGCCTGGCGCTCGACGCGCTCTACGAGGCGCGGGAGCTCGATCGGTCCGCGGCCGGCGTCTCGGCCGCCATCGACCGGCTCAAGGCCACCCCCCGCACCTGGCGCGACCAGGCCAAGGCGCTGATGGAGGCGGCCAGCAAGGCGCGCGAGCGCCGGGAGGCGTCGCGGCTGGTGCTGCGCCTGGCCCAGCTTCACGCAATGTACGATCCCGACTCCGGCCCCAAGGTGGCGGAGTACGTGGAGCGGGCCTGGCTGCTGGCACCCGGCAGCGCGAACCTGCTCGACTTCCTGGAGCGCTACCACGGCGAGCAGGAGGACTGGCGCGGCCTGTCCGACGCGTTCCTGCGCCTCGCCTCGTCCACCCGCGACCGGGCAGCCCTGGTGGCGGTCCACCTCCGGCTGGCCCAGATCGACCTCATCCGGTTCGGCGACACCGCCCTGGCGCTGGCCGCGCTCGATCGGGCGCTGGAGCTCGACCCGGGCCACGTCACCGCCGCGCAGCAGGCGTTCGAGCTCCACGTGGAGGGAGGCCACTTCGAGCAGGCGCTCTCGACCCTGGAGCGCCACCTGGCCGCGGCGCCGGTACGGCCGCAGCAGGCCACCCTCCGGCTCCGCGCCGCCGAGCTGGCCATCGGGAAGCTCGCCGACGAGCCGCGCGGCCGCCGCCACCTCGAGGCCGCCCTGCGCTTCGACCCGGGATACTGCGCGGCCGCGGCCCTGCTGGCGCCGATCCTGGCCAAGGCCGGAGAGTGGAAGGCGCTGGCCGAGGCGCTGGAGGGGTGGGCGAGCGCCGAGCGGGATCCGGTACAGTTGGTGAAAGTCCTGGCGCAGCTCGCCGAGGTCCTCCTCGATCGGCTCTCCAGCCCACGTGAGGCGCTGGGCGCCCTGGCCCGGGCGCTCCAGACCGATCCGCGGCGCGCTGCGACACGCAAGGCCATGGAGAGCGCCGCGGCCCACGCCGGCGCCTTCGCCGAGCTGGCGCAGGCGTACCGCGCCGCGGCCGACCTGGTCCAGGACGACCCCAAGATCCGCAAGCTGCTGCTGCGCCGCGTGGCAGAGATCCACGAGCGCGACCTGGAGCAGCCGCAGGAGGCGCTCCGCGTCTACCGGACCCTGGTCGATCTCGACCCGCAGGATCGCGGGGCCCAGGCCGCGCTGGCGGCCTGCATGGCGCGCGCGGGGCAGCACGCCGAGCTGGTGAAGGATCTACGCCAGCAGATGGCGGCCCCCCAGAACGGGAGCTGGCGCGACGCCGCCCTGAAGCTGGCTCGCCTTTACCAAGAGGCGAGTGAGCCGGACCACGCGGCCGAGCTCTGGCGCGAGGTGCTGGCGCGCGACCCCGAGGACCGCGAGGCGCTGGAGGGGCTGGCCCAGGCCCTCGAGACCATGGGGCCGCGGGCGGCGGCCGAGCTCCTCTCGGTGCTGGAGCGCCGCTCCTCGCATGCGGCGAGCTCCACCGACCGCGTCGAGATCGACATCAAGCGGGCCGAGACCTTCGCCTCGCTCTTCCGCGCCAACGAATCCGCCGGCGCATATCTGGAGTTGCTGCGGGCCGGCGGCCTCACGCAGGCGCAGCAGGGCAGGGTGGTGACCGGCCTGGAGCGGCTCCTGGGCCAGAAGGTCGAGCCGCTCCGGATCGGCCAGGCGCTCGTCCCGATCTACGCCGGCTTGGGCCAGGCGGCGAAGCAGGCCTCCGCCCTGGAGCTGGTGGCCCGGCTGTTGCCGGAGGGCGGCGACGGCCTGGAGCGGGCCCGGCTGTTCCTCGACGCGGCCACGCTGCGCGCCGAGAAGCTCTCGGACCCCCGCGGCGCGCTCACCGCCGCGGCGGCGGGGCTGCGCGCGTGCCCCACCCACGCCGAGGCCCGGCGGCGCTGTGACGCGCTGGCGGTCCAGGTGGGCGCCTATCAAGAGCTCCATGCGCTCCTGGTGGATGTAGCCGGGGCGCTCTCGGGCCATCCGGAGGAGGAGCGCACCCTGCGGCTGCGCGCGGCCGAGCTGGCCGAGCAGGACCTGGGCGACAGCGACGGCGCGTCCCAGCAGCTCCGGCGCTGCCTGGAGCTCTCGCCCTACGACGCCGAGGTGCTCGCCTCGCTCACCCGCGTGGCCCTGGCGGCCGAGCGGTGGGACGAGGCCTGCGATCTGCTGCTGCAGCGCGCCCGACGCGCCGAGGGGCCCGAGAAGGTGGCGCTCCTGGTGCAACTCGGCGGGACCCTGCTGGAGCGGACCCAGAACCCCGGCTCGGCGGTGGAGGTCTACAAGCAGGCCCTGGAGGCGGCCCCGCCCGAGCAGCGCCCGCGCATCCTGGGGATGCTGTCGACGGCGCTGGCACAGGCGGGGGATGCGGCCGGCCAGGCCAAGGCACTGGAGGAGCTCGCCGCGACCAGCTCCGATCCGCACGAGTCCTCGCGGGCCACCGTTCAGCGCGCCCGCATCCAGGAGGAGCAGCTCGGGGATCGGCGCGGCGCGGTTCAGAACTACTGCGCCGCCCTGGCGCGCAACCCGGCCGACGCGGCCGCTGCCGCGGCCCTGGAGCCGGTGGTCGAGGATCCCGACCCCGAGCTGGCCGTCGCCGCCGCCCGGGCGCTGGTTCCACTCTACGAGAAGGCCAAGGACGGCCGGAAGCTGGCCCGCGCCCTGGAGGTGCTGGCCCGCGCCAGCGCCGACGCCGGCGAGCGGGCGGCCCTGTTCCGCCGCGTGGCTGGGATCTGGGCGTCGGACGTGCATCAGCCGGCCCTGGCCTTCGCCGCGCTGGCGCAGGCGGTGCGGGCCACGCCCGGCGACGCCGCCGTCCGCCAGGAGCTGCGCCTGGCCGCGGAGGAGAGCCACTCCGCAGAAGAGCTCGCCCGCGTCTACCAGGAGCTGCTGGCCGGTATCGCCGGCGAACCCGCGGTGCCGCTCCTCTCCGAGCTGGCCGCGTGGTACGAGCAGCAGCTCGGCGATCGCGACCAGGCGGCCCAGACGCTGCGGCGTCTGCTCGAGATCGGGCCCCCAAACGCCGGCGCCGCCGGCGCGTTCTCCGGACTGCGTCGCCTGACCCGATCGCTGGAGCGGTGGGGGGAGCTTCACGACGTGTGTCTCCAGCTCGCCGAGCTGGCGTCCGAAGTTGGGGAGCCCAAGGAGCCGAAGGAGCGGGCGGAGCTCTGGCGGGAGGCGGCCGCGGTGGCGGAGGGGAAGCTCTCCGACCCAGCCAAGGCCGCGGCGTCCTGGCGCAAGATCGCCGAGGCCGACCCGTCCCAGGCCGAGGCGCTAACCGCGCTGGAGCGGCTCTACGAGCAGCTCGATCAACCGGCCGAGCTGGCCTGGGTGCTCGCGCGGCGGCGCGCCCTCCCCGGCGGCGGTCAGGACCTCGACCTGGCCGGGAAGCTGGCCGAGATCCAGCGGACCCGGCTCGACCTGCCGGCGGAGTCGCTGGCGCTCCACGCCGAGATCCTGCGCGCCGACTTCGCCCGAGTCGGCTCCCGCGACGCCCTGGTGGCGCTCTCCGCGGTCCCCGGTCCGGTGGGGCGCGAGGCGCTCGGCACCGCCGACGCGGTGCTCCGCGGCGTGGGCGAGCATGCACGAAGAGTCGAGGCGCGCGAGCGGCGGCTGGCGGCGGTGAGCGATCCGCTGGAGCGGGCCCGGCTCTTCGCCGAGATCCGCGGGCTCTTCGAGCGAGAGCTGGGCGAGCCGCGGCTGGCCTTCGTGGCCGCGTGCCGGGCATTCGGCGAGGGTGGCCCGGCGCGGGAGGAGTGCTTGGAGGATCTGGCCCGGCTGGCGAGCGTGACCAACAGTCACGCGGACCTGGCCGAGGCTTACCAGGGGGCCGCGGCCGCGGGTGGGGCC
>Ga0302321_100002614_pt1 | contig 15454 bp, 14 predicted proteins | sample Fen_T0_1_FD_202505 | JGI IMG/M metagenome (GOLD analysis project Ga0302321, IMG submission 202505) | Peat permafrost microbial communities from Stordalen Mire near Abisko, Sweden - Fen_T0_1 | ecosystem: Environmental > Terrestrial > Soil > Wetlands > Permafrost | place: Sweden: Abisko...
CATGGGCGCGGCCTTCATCCTTTATGCGCAGGGGCTCCTTCCTTTCCTGCTGCCGCTAAGCGTACTGCTGTTCGAGCCTGACGTGAAGAGTCGCCGGCGAATGCTACCGTTCGCCGCCCTCGGCGGAGCAACAGCACTCTACACATTGTGGGGGTTGACGGCATACCCATTTCAGGTCTACGTAGAGGGAAATAGCATCGTATACATCAATCAAGCAACCAACAAAACTTTGGTTGCGTTGATCTATGTGATCGCAACTTGTGGCTCGTTGTTCTTTTCGAGGGTAAGAGGGATGGTGATCTTCGGCTCGGCGAACCTCGCGATCTTGTTGGTTGTAATGGCGGTCAGGCGGTACGCCTTCACCTCGCTGTGGTGTGCATATGCGGCGATCGCAAGTGTGATCATTCTTGTCTACTTTTGGAGAAGCGGCAGAGACCGGCCCTTCCGCTACGCGTAGTCAGGCCAATGTGAAGTCTTGTAGAAGGTTAGCTCGCGGTTCCGGGGGCGGTTCGTACAGGTCAGTCACTAGCGGCACGTTGATCACTCTCCTTGGGCGAGTGGTCTGGCCTGTCCCGACGAATGTCTATGGACCACAACTACCCAACGTGGAAATTCGAACAATAAGGTTAGGGAAGAGGCCGCCGCGCACGACCCGGCAATTTAACTTGAGGGGACCTGCTGTGCCATGCTTTCCATACAAACATTTGTCACGCAACCATGCGAGCATTAGTGAGCAGGAGGGGCAATGCTATTTGGGTAAGGCCGCGCCAGGGGAATTTCGTTCGGAACGGCGGTCGTGTCAACGAACGACGTAAAGCCGATGCAGCACACTCTGCAACAAAAACGAACCGAGCGAGTATCGCGGATGGTGGAGGGCTGGATTTGTCAGTGGCCTACGTGGCATCTGTCAACGGTGCTTCACTCGAAGGCTATTCAAAATTGCTCACTCCCGCGGTAAAACCCCTGAGCGTTTCGCTTGGAATGCAGGCATTGGGGACTGTCCTTGTATTGGGTATTCTGTGCCAGCAGATACACTACGAACGCCATTATTCTTAGCCTCGATTAGAGCAGACGGTTGACTATCCCCAGCGAAAGCCCGCAGGCAACACCAACTCTCTGGCGACCTCTACGCCTGCCAACGTTTCGCAATCTCTTGATTGCCGACGTTGTTTCCGATCTGGGCACATTCATGCAGAGCGTTGGCGCAGCGTGGATCATGGTCTCGCTAAATGCTGGACCTCTCTATGTTGCCCTCACTCAGACTGCAAGTGCTCTTCCGTTCTTCGTTTTCGCGCTGCCAGCCGGAGCCATTGGAGACATCGTAGATCGCCGGAAGCTGATTCTGTTTACTGAAATGTGGATGGCCGGCGTGGGCATTGTGCTCGCGGGCGTGACCATGGCCGGCCGGATCTCTCCTATATGGCTGCTATTCCTGACGTTTGCCCTTTCCGCCGGAGATGCCTTCGAAAGCCCTACGTGGCGGGCTGTCTTGCCCGAACTCGTCCCCAAGGAAGACCTCGCCTCCGCAACGGCGCTAAACGGGATCGAGTTTAATTTTGCCCGCGCGATTGGACCGGCCCTGGCCGGTGTCGTCATCGCGATCGCTGGGGTTGGTACCGCATTCCTGATCAATGCGGCCTCCTTTGTTGGAGTGGTGCTCGTCATTGCGCGATGGAAACGCCAAGTACGGAAGCGGACGGCGCCGCGAGAGACGTTAGGCGGTGCGACAGCCGCAGCCATCCGATACGTCCGCTACTCGCCTGCGCTTCGAACACTCTTAGTTCGATCGGGGATCGTGATGTTCTTCGCGAGCGGCCTTCTGGCGTTGTTGCCGTCCGTCGCTCACAGCGCGAACAAGAGCCCGATTGGCTATGGCCTTTTGCTGGGGTGCTTCGGTTTTGGCGCAGTGCTGGGCGCGCTCATGATGCAGCGGGTTCGGTCCCGCTGGTCGAGTGAAGCAGTGGTTTCAGGCGGAGTCTTGATCTTCGGACTCGCGACCGTGGCCGCAGGGGTGTTTCGTCTTCTGACGACGCTTGGCGCGAGTATGCTGATCGGAGGTGCAGCATGGATCTTGTTCATCTCGCTCTTCAATGTACTTATTCTGACCCATACTCCCGATTGGGTGCGCGCTCGCGTCCTTGCGGTGTCAATGCTTGTGTTTCAAGGAGCAATGGCGGCTGGCAGCGCCATGTGGGGTGTCGTTGCCACGAGAACGAACATTCATGTGGCGCTAATGTGGGCGGGCGTTGGAACAATCGCCACCACCGCATTGGGGCTATTCCTGAAGCTGCCGGACGCGACCGTCGATCTCACGCCTTGGGTTCATTGGCGGTTGCCCACCATTTTGAAAGCAAATCCGGCTGCCGCCGATGGAGGGCCGATTCTGGTCACGGTTGAATATGATGTCGACCCTGAACAGAAAGTCGCGTTTGTCAACGCAATGCATAAGTATGGACGCATTCGGCGACGTGACGGCGCGTACCGATGGGGAATTTTTCAGGACCTCGAAGATCCAGACCGTTACATCGAAACATTTCTGGTGAATTCCTGGGCAGAACACGCGCGGCAGCACGAGCGCGCGACGCGGGCGGATCGCGAAGTGGAAGAGCGAGCCCACAGCTATATCCGCGGTACGCCGACAGTGCGACATCTTCTGTACATGACAAGACCGTAGTCTCGCACCGCACGCCTCAGGTCCGCGCTCTACGGCAATCCTGACTCGGGACTAGGCGGATTTCTTCTCCTCAACGTCTGTGTACTCAGCGTCAATCACGCCCTCGTCTCGACTGGGCCGGCCACCGGCCGCAGCATTGCCACCGCCACTCGGACCATCGCCAGACGTGCTTTGCGGCTGTGCTTTGCTGTACATCTGCTCCGCGAGCTTGTGCGATACCTGCGTCAGACGCTCGCGGGCTTCGTCCATCTGATGCTTGTCGGCCGACTCCATGACCCTCTTGGCATCGGCAAGCGAGTTTTCAACCTCGCCGCGTTCCGATCCTGAAATCTTGTCGCCGTGCTCGCGCAGCATCTTCTCCACGTTGTAAACCATGGAGTCCAACTGATTCTTGGCTTCGATCTGTTCGCGTCTGATTTTGTCGTCTGTTGCGTGCGACTCGGCTTCCTTCGCCATACGCTCGATGTCTTCCTTGCTCAAACCCGACGACGAAGTGATAGTAATCTTCTGGTCCTTGCCGGTTGCCAGGTCTTTCGCGGCCACGTTAAGAATACCGTTGGCATCGACATCGAATGTGACCTCGATCTGCGGTATACCCCGTGGAGCGGGCGGAATCCCGGTCAGTTGGAACTTGCCAAGCGTGCGGTTCTGGTCCGCCATAGTGCGCTCGCCTTGGAGAACGTGAACTTCAACCGAGGATTGATTATCCGCAGCAGTCGAAAACTTTTCCGTCTTGCGCGTCGGAATCGTTGTATTGCGTGGAATCATGGGCGTCGATACGGAGCCCTGCGTTTCGATCGACAGTGTAAGCGGGGTCACATCGAGAAGCAGAAGATCCTTCACTTCGCCTTGAAGCACACCTCCCTGAAGTGCCGCTCCTACCGCGACCACTTCATCGGGGTTCACGCTCTTGTCGCCCTCTTTGCCGAACAGTTCCTTCACGAGCCGCTGAATGCGTGGCATGCGGGTCTGTCCGCCAACGAGTACGACCTCATTGATCTTCCCGCTATCTACGCTGCCATCCTTCATGCACTGTCTGCACGGCGGCACGGATCGCTGCACAAGATCCTCGACCATCGATTCTAGTTTTGCGCGCGTCAGTTTCTTGACGAGATGCTTCGGCCCATTGGCGTCGGCCGTGATGAACGGCAGGTTGATTTCGGTTTCCATGGTGGAAGAGAGTTCGATTTTGGCACGCTCGGCTGCATCACGCAGCCGTTGCAGCGCCATCTCGTTGCCTTTGGCTCGCAAGTCGAGACCTTCTTCTTTTCTGAACTCATCAATCAGCCAATCAACCAGGCGCTGGTCGATATTGTCTCCGCCGAGATGCGTGTCCCCGTTCGTGGCCGCAACCTCGATAAGACCGTCGCCGACGTGCAGAATGGAAACATCAAATGTGCCGCCCCCGAAGTCGTAGACAGCGATGGTCTCGTCCTTCTTCTTGTCCAAGCCGTAGGCAAGGGCAGCTGCCGTCGGCTCGTTGATAATGCGCTTAACGTCGAGTCCGGCAATCTTCCCGGCATCTTTTGTAGCTTGTCGTTGCGCGTCATTGAAATATGCAGGGACGGTGATGACCGCCTCGGTGACTTTTTCGCCTAAATAATCTTCAGCGGCCTTTTTCAGTTTCTGAAGAATCATGGCGGAAATCTGCGGCGGAGTGTATTTCTTGCCTTGGGCGATAATCACTACATGATCGCCATCGGCCTCGACCTTGTAGGGCACCATTTTTAGCTCTTCACCAATTTCATTGTGGCGGCGTCCCATGAAACGCTTGATCGAATAGATTGTATTTTCGGGGTTGGTGGTGGCTTGCCGCCTTGCAACTTGTCCGACGAGTATCTCGCCATTCTTCGTAAAAGCCACGACCGATGGAGTCGTACGGCTGCCTTCTTCGTTGGGGATGACCTTGGCTTCGCCGCCATCCATAACCGCTACAACAGAATTCGTAGTACCGAGATCAATGCCGATAGTTTTACCCATGATTGCGATCTCCTGAAGTTATAAGGACTCTAAAATTGGGGAACTGGAGAACTGTTCAAGGACTGTGGATGTCTGGATTGCCTTGTCAGTACCCATCTCCCATGCCGCCACGCCCACCGGCCGGCGCGCCCGTTGGGTCTTCCTTGATGTCGGCGACTAGGGCTTCGGTAGTGAGCATGAGCGCGGCGATGGATCCGGCATTGGTGAGAGCGGTGCGCACGACTTTGGTCGGATCGAGGACCCCGGCTTTGACCAGGTCTTCATACTCTGCCGTCAAAGCGTTGTAGCCGAAGTTCTGGTCCTTGGATTCGAGCACTTTGCCGAGCACGATGGCGCCCTCTTCGCCGGCGTTTTCGACAATCTGACGGAGCGGTTCCTGCAGGGCGCGCTTCACAATGTTGACACCGATCTGCTCGTCCCCTTCCAGTTTCAACTTGTTGAGAGCCATCGCAGACCGCGCGAGAGCCACTCCTCCGCCGGGAACAATACCTTCCTCCACCGCAGCGCGAGTCGCGTGCATAGCGTCTTCGACGCGAGCCTTCGTCTCTTTCATTTCGGTTTCGGTGGCCGCGCCCACCTTGATCACAGCCACGCCACCCACGAGCTTCGCCAATCGCTCCTGCAGTTTCTCGCGGTCGTAGTCACTTGTCGTCTTTTCGATCTGGCCGCGAATTTCCTTCACGCGGCCCTCGACATCACCCTTCTTGCCTTTGCCTTCGATGATGGTGGTGTTGTCCTTGTCGATCGTGATCTTTTTTGCCTGTCCGAGATCCTCAATCTTCACGTTTTCCAGCTTGATGCCGAGATCTTCGGTGATGGCTTTACCGCCGGTGAGGGTTGCGATGTCCTGCAACATCGCCTTACGCCGGTCACCGAAGCCGGGAGCCTTCACGGCTGCAACTTGGAGTGTTCCGCGCAGTTTGTTGACGACCAGAGTAGCAAGGGCTTCGCCCTCGATGTCTTCGGCGATGATGACGAACGGCCTAGCGCTTTTGGCGATCTGTTCGAGCAGCGGCAGCAAGTCCTTCATCGAACTGATCTTCTTTTCGTTGATCAGGACGTAGGCGTTCTCGAATGCAACTTCCATACGCTCGGGATCGGTAACGAAATAAGGAGAGAGATAACCGCGGTCGAACTGCATACCTTCGACGACTTCGAGCTGAGTGTCGAGGGTCTTCGACTCTTCCACGGTAATGACGCCATCCTTGCCGACCTTCTTCATGGCGTCCGCGATAATGTGGCCAATCGTCTCGTCGTTGTTGGCGGAGATACTGCCGACCTGAGCGATCATGTCGCCTGTAACCGGCTTCGAAAACTTGTCCAGTTCGCCGTTCTTGCGTTCGCCGGTCTTCGGATCAATGTTGCCGCAAATCGCATCTATGGCTTTCTCAATCCCGCGCTTCATGGCCATGGGATTAGCGCCGGCTGCGACGGTCCTGACGCCTTCACGGTAGATGGCCTGGGCTAAAACGGTCGCGGTTGTCGTACCGTCACCGGCAACGTCGGACGTTTTGCTGGCGACTTCGCGGACCATCTGAGCGCCGATGTTCTCAAGGCTGTCCTGGAGTTCGATCTCTTTCGCAACGGTGACGCCGTCCTTGGTGATCGTGGGAGATCCAAACTTTTTCTCGATGACTACGTTTCGACCCTTGGGGCCGAGAGTTACCTTCACAGCGTCCGCCAACAAGTTCACGCCGCGCAAGATCGCCTGCCGCGACTCTTCTCCGTGTACGATTTGTTTTGCCATTATGCTTTCTCCTTAAAATGACGTCGTTAGAATTTGCTTAAGACCGCGATGTTGTTCTGGGGCGGCTGCTCTTGTGACAACGCGCGAACGAGACTGCGCATCGCGCAAGAACAGGAGACGGCGATCCTTACTTGCGCGGACCTACGGTCTCGCGAGCTATGACGCTCTCTTTCTTGGTCGTACCCGTAACGATGCCCAGAACTTCTTCTTCTTTCATGATGAGGAAGTCTTCGCCATCGAGTTTGATTTCGGTTCCGGAGTACTTGCCGAAAAGAATGGTGTCGCTTTCCTTCACCGCAAGTGGGAACAATTTGCCTTCCTCGTTGGTCTTGCCCTTCCCAACAGAGATGACCGTGCCCTCCTGCGGTTTATCCCTTGCGGAATCGGGGATGATGAGGCCTCCCCGCGTAGTTCCCACTTCTTCTTCGCGGCGCACCAGGATGCGGTCATGCAGTGGAGTAAATTTCGTTGCCATAATTGCCAACTCCCTTTTGTTCATGTTGTGATCGAGATCGCGGTCTTTCCGAGAATGTTCTTTAGCAAGTATGGTCCAGGTAGTAATGCGAAACTGATCAAGATTGACCATCGCGCATTCCACCATGTTGGCTTCCGTGACAGGTCGCGCTTCGCCAGGCTAGACTCACACGACTGTTCCGAATAGCGACCCCACTCCCGCGGTCACCGCCATCGCGAGAGATCCCCAGAATGTGACGCGCAAGGCGCCGACTATCACGCCTGCCCCACCCGCGCGTGCCGCCAAGCCACCTAGAAGCGCTAGGAACATCAGTGAACTTCCGGCGACAAGCGGTATAACCCTTGCTGGCGAGGCTACGATGGCGGCCAATAGAGGCATGACCGCCCCAACGGCGAAACTGCAAGCCGAAGCCAACGCGGCTTGAATGGGACGCGCACGGAAAGTTTCGGAGATGCCGAGTTCGTCGCGGGCATGTGCACCGATCGCGTCGTGGGCCATCAACTGTTGAGCAACCTGTTTCGCGAGCACAGGGTCGAGTCCGCGAGAGACGTAGATTGCCGCCAGTTCCATATGTTCACCCTTGTCGTCTGTTTTGAGTTCTGCACGCTCAAGCTTGAGGTCGGCGTTTTCGGTGTCTGCCTGTGAGTGGACAGAAACGTACTCACCGGCAGCCATTGACATGGCCCCGGCTACAAGACCTGCGACGCCTGCGACCATGACATTGCTGTGAGTCGCGTGCGCAGCTGCGACACCCAGAACCAGACTGGATGTTGAAAGAATCCCGTCGTTCGCGCCTAGCACCGCTGCGCGTAACCAGCCGATGCGTGATGTGCGATGTCGTTCGTTGGCGTTTGCCGACATTCTCGATGACCTTATTGTCACGGAAACCTTAATCGTCCAGGTGATCAAGACGTGGGCTGGATTCGCCGCTCATTGTTCGGCGTATCATTGTTCGTTGTATTCGCGGGGCACATCGTCCTGTGGCACTTCTCTTGTTTTCACTTCATGAACATCAGGATCGTCGGCGTCTTCCACGCCGCTTACCGCCGCAGCTTCGAAAGATTGCCCGTCAGCGGCCAATTCTTCGGCGCTTTCACTGTTCGCCTCCTCGGCGTTTGACAAACCTTGCGTGTCACCGGACTGCACGTCGGCTTCGCGTGGGCTTCCATTAGCTGTCGCGATAACAAATTGGTTCATTTTCTCTCTCACCATTCCTCCTTGTTCGACTCATGCCTTAATGTCGTGCAGGGTCGTGAACGCTTTGTACAGAACCCGCGGGTCGTACTGGCCTTTGTAGACGGCCGGTGGCTTTCTGTTCAGCTTGAGCAGGTCGTATACAGCGGTTTGCGCGGAGCGGATCGAGTACTCGACGGTGAACACCACGTCGTCGGGAAGTTCGCAGTACTGGCCAGTGAAGGCCAGGTTCGTCGAACCCTTGGGGACAACCTCCGGCCGATCGCCTTTCTCCCGGCGCAGAAACTGGCTGGTGATGAAGGGCATCATGCAGGGAATGCAGATGGAGGTCTTCAAGATATGTGATGCTTCGGATTCGATGTGCAGGTGGCCCAGGACTTCGGTCATGATTTCCCGGCCGGTACACGCGGACATCGGTTTTTTCACGAAGTCGCCCGGCTTATCGACAAACAGGCCGTACCCCCAGAAGACGTTCACGTCTTCGGGTTGTCCGATAAAGTGCGGCTGATGCGGCAGTACGATTGACGTCAGCCAACTGGAATCCGCGAAGGTGATCAGCCCGCCCTCTCCGGGCACGTTGCCTGTGAGATCCCGAACCAAGCGAAAGAAGGTCGGGTCTCGCTGAGTGGTGGTGAACGACACCCATTTTGATTCTTCGATATGATCGGCAAAGACCGCTGGGCGGCCGAATTCGGGCCTGCCAGCAGCAAGCTTTTCCCAGAGCGTCCAAGCGCCACCCTCGGTTTTGCCGTTGAGAACAGGAGCCGAGTCCATGGACCCGAGGTTCGAAGCCTCAGTCATCGAACCCAGAGTGACGATCACGAAGTCGTCGTTGCCAACTTCGAGCTCGCCGCAGAGACCGTTCCGCGTGTATACAATGCGCTCTACTGTCTTACGGTCAGCTTGCTCAGAAAAGACAAGATCGGTAACGCGGGTGTTCAACTCGAAACGTACTCCGCGCTCCTCAAGCCATTTCTGGAGCGGCCGGACCATGGAGTCGTACTGGTTGAGGACCGTGCGCATGATCCCGTTGAGGTGGTTGAATCCGGCGACCATGTGCGTAAACCGCAACAGATAGCGTCTAAACTCGACGGCGCTGTGCCAGGGCTGGAACGCGAAGGTGGTGCACCACATCAACCAGAAATTCGTTTGGAAGAATGACGAATCGAATTCGTCGGCGATAGTGCTCCTGCCGAGCATTCCCTCCGGTTCCGCCACCACGCGCTCTAGATTGAGGATGTGCTTTTCGCTCAAGCCAAATTCGGGGCCGTCGATTCTTTGTCCTTTGCGTACGAAACGGGATTTCGAGGAAGTCTTCATCGTCTCGTTCCAGTCGAAGATTTCCTGAGTGACGGTCTTGCTTCCATCCAGCGTCGGGATCGTCGAGAACAGGTCATAGGTGCAGAGATACTTGCTCTCGATCATCCTTCCGCCGCGAAGCACATAGCCGTCCTGTGGGGATCCGGCGCCGTCGAGACTGCCGCCTAGGCGATCGAGTTGCTCCAGGATGACGATGTTGTGGCCGGGGATATCTGCGTCCCGGATGAGAAATGCAGCGGCTGCGAGGGAGGCAATGCCGCCACCGATAAGATAGGTTTTCGAGCCATCATGCTGGAAGCCAGGGTCTGCCATGAAGAGTCCTTTCGGTTGCTTCGCCCCACGAGAGGCTATGGTGCGGTTTGTGTGGTTTTCATCAATAAAGACGGGTCGTACCCCACTTCGCGCACGCGGGTGACGATATGACCGTAGACCGATTCCGTAAGTTGAGGGGAGCGGCTGAGGATCCAGAGATATTTTCGGTCCGGTTCTCCGACCACGGCGTAGGTGTAATCGGGGGCCAGGTCGATGATCCAGTAATTTCCCGAGAACGGCCAGAAGAACGTGACTTTGAGCTTGGCATTCGTCGTTCTGTCCACGACTCTTGCCGTGCCCTTTGACTTCTTCACCTGTCTGTCCGCTTTTCGACACGCGTTCAGAACCTCGATCTTGCCGTCGGCAAGCGGAGTGTAGGTTGCGGTTACATCGGACGCGCAGTCCTTTTCGAAGCGCATGGGATATCGTGCAATCTCATACCAGCGGCCAACGTACCGTGACAGATCGACGTGAGGCACCGTTTGCAGTGGTGCGTTTGTTCCAGCGAGGGAGAACTTGCCAGCGACTGCAGCAAGTCCGAGAACGAAGAGTGCACTTATTCGCATAAAGGATCGACTCACGCGACCAGGATGATTTTCCCGATCCCGCCTTTCTCCGCCATCAAGTGCGCGTACCGGATATCTGAGAGTTTGAATTCTCGCCGGATGGGAATGGAGAATTTGCCGGCTGCAACCTCGTTTGCGAGTTGTTCAAGCCTCGCAGAATCGGGTTGGGCCCAGACTTCCTCGACGCGAAGATCGCGCCCGTTGGCCGCTTCGGGCTTGCCTAACACGGTTGCGAGTACTCCATTCTTCTTGATGTGTGGGATGAGTAACGCGATCACCTCGTGCCCAACCGTGTCGGCGACGGCATCAAGTTCCTTTAGGCTAGCGATGTCCGATGTGCTATCCAAGGCAAGTACTCTGTCAGCACCGAGCCCTTCCGCCTCTTTCTTTTGCGTGGAGCGCACTCCCGCGATTACATGCGCCCCGTGTTGTCGAGCGACATGCACAGCGGTGCGCCCCACTCCTCCCACGGCTCCCGTGATCAATATCACTTCTCCGGATCTCGGCCTGATCCCTTTCTCGATGAGTTGAGCTCCAGTAAGGACCACCAGAGGAAGTGCCGCCGCCTGCTCAAAGCTAAGGCCCGCAGGAATCAGAGCCAACTCGTCTGCCTTGCATACGACGTATTCCGCGTAGGCATGATTGACGAGACCGAGGACACGCTCGCCAATCCTTCTGGTTTTGACTCCGTCTCCCAGCCCGACGACTTCGCCCGCAAGGTCACGACCCAGAATTGCAGGGAACTGCAAAGGCATGAGCGCCTTCAGATCACCACGGCGGAGCTTCCAATCGATGGGGTTAATGCTGGTCGCAGCCATCCTGACCAACACTTCTCCCGGTCCCGGTTTAAGGTCTGGTGTATCACCGTAGGACAACTGGTTCACATCACCGTAGCCGCGCACTAGAACAGCTTTCATGGGTCGGAATCCTTTTCGTAAAGTTGCGTCTCGGGCAAGTTGCGTTATGGATTGCGCGAAGATCTCCGTTTGTTCGGTCCGGTAGCACGTGCCAAGTTCTTCGCGTTGGTGTCGGTGGTGATCTCTCTTGTTCTGGATGCCAGCTTCTTTGCCTGCTGGACCGTTTCTGCTTCCTTCGCGTTCACTCGCTTGGTAATTTCTCGTCTCTCGCCCGTGTTAGGCATGTGTCCCCTTTATGAAATAGATGTCGAGCGGTTCGCTCTTCGAGTGGGTGGATACTACTCCCAGTGCTCCAGAAGGTCGACTTGCTTTCTGATAGACGCTGCTCTGTCCTCGATGAGTTCGACATCCGACTTAAGATCGATAGAAAGGTCGGGTGAGATTCGTCGGAGCTTTTGAGCATGATGCTCCAGCAGGCTGGCGTCCCCGTTGAGGACGTCAATGATCGATTTCAAATGTGTTTTCATAAAAGCCACTCCAAAGAGGCGATCTCCAGCCGCCTGAATACGGACGGCCTGGGTGGGCGGTGTTCGCTGTAGCCAGTGTTCCTGTTCGCCGTGCTGTTCGCCCTGCGCTCAGGCAACCAGAACATTGTCCATGGCGGGCTCATGTACGTTGATTTCTTCCGCGCCCGAAATCTGCAGGATGTCCCGGGCGTGCTCGACTTCATTGGCAGTGCCGTGCGCAATCAGCAAGAACTTGCCGGCCTTCACCGAAGCTTCATACTTCAAAATAGTGTCCTTCGGAATGCCCAGACTGAACAGCCCCGCTCCCAGCGCGCTCACTCCGCCAACCACCACTGCGCCTTCCAGAGCGGCGATAATCCAGGTAACCACCGGACCCGCCGCGATGATGGGACCTAACCCGGGGATCAGGAAGAACGCCGACCCGAACAGCAGGCCCCAGAGTCCGCCCCAAAAAGCTCCGGCCTTGCCCCAATACATCATCCTGTCGCCCGTGTTGTAGAACCCAACTACATTTTCTTCCGAGTGGTAATCGGTGCCGACGATCGAGAGCTTCTTGATGTCGAACCCGCCGTCTTTCAATTCCTTCACCGCTTTTTCGGCACCAGAATGCTCCGCGAACACTGCCGCTACGGAGTTGCTCGGATTGCTTGGCGCTGTCGTGCGAATCATGTGTGGTTTCCTCTCAAATGTAGGTTATGAATACCGCGATCGCTGATGGATCGAGCTCGTTTGGCGCGTCACAGAGTTCGGCTAAAGACTCAACCCCAAGATAAGCAGCGCCAAGCTGGCCGTCTGATCAATAACGCTCAGTCACTTCGTGTTGCCCCATTTCCAGTTGCGAATCTCCGGCAGATCCTGGCCACGACGATCGATGTATTGCTTGTGCTCGATCAGTTTGTCCTGCATCTGCTGCTTCAGATAATTTCCCTGAATATCCACCTGAGACAGACGATCAATCACGTCTTGCACAAGATGAAACCGGTCCAACTTATTCTGTACTCTCATATCAAACGCGGTTGTGATGGTGCCTTCCTCTATATATCCCCGCACATGCAGATTCTGGTTGGTCCGGCGATACGTCAACCGGTGGATCAACCAGGGGTAGCCGTGGAAGGCAAAGATGATGTGCTTGTCCCTGGTGAAAAGAGCGTCGTAGTCGGTCTCGCTCAGCCCGTGCGGGTGCTCGCTCTTGGGTTGAAGCTTCATCAGATCGACGACATTGACCACCCTGATCTTCAGGGCGGGCAAAGACGCTCGCAAGATGGAAACGGCTGCCAGAACCTCAAGCGTTGGGGTGTCTCCGCAACAGGCCATCACCACGTCCGGCTCGCCACCTTGATCGTTGCTGGCCCACTGCCAGATACTGACGCCTTCGGTGCAATGCACGATGGCGGCGTCGATGGTCAGCCATTGCGGCAGCGCGTGTTTCCCGGCAATCACAACATTGACGTAGTGCCGGCTGCGCAGACAGTGATCCATGACGGACAACAGGCAGTTGGCGTCGGGCGGCAGATAGACGCGCGCGATGCTGGCTTTCTTGTTGACGACGTGGTCGATAAAGCCGGGATCCTGGTGTGTGAAACCATTGTGATCCTGCTGCCAGACGTGGGAGGCCAACAGGTAGTTTAGGGATGCGATCTTGCGCCGCCAAGGCAGTTGCTGAGTTACTTTCAGCCACTTCGCATGCTGGCTGAACATCGAGTCGACGATCCGAATGAAAGCCTCGTAACTGTTGAATAGCCCGTGCCGCCCGGTGAGCAGATAGCCTTCAAGCCAGCCCTCGCACTGATGCTCGCTAAGCATCGAGTCAAGCACACGTCCGGCGGGCGCAAGAAATTCGTCATTGCTTTGCCGCCTGGCGTCCCACTGGCGATCCGTTACTTCAAAGACGGCGCTTAAAAGATTTGACACAGTTTCATCGGGACCAAAGATTCGGAAATTCCGCTGTTCCTGGTTCACCTTCGCGACATCGCGCAGAAATCCGCCCAGCACTTGCGTATCTTGCGCCTCGACAGTTCCCGGGCTGGTCACCGGCACCGCATGATCACGGAAGTCCGGCATGCGCAGGTCACGCAGCAGGACTCCCCCGTTGGCGTGGGGATTGGCGCCCATGCGGCGATCTCCCTCCGGTGCGAGGTCCGCCAATTCCGTCTTGAGGCGCCCGCTCTCATCGAACAACTCTTCCGGGCGGTAGCTTTTCATCCAACTTTCGAGCTGCGCGACATGCTCTGGATGCTCGGGATCGACGAGGATCGGCACCTGGTGCGACCGGAATGTTCCTTCAATCTGTAGGCCATCGACAACCTCGGGGCCCGTCCAACCTTTGGGCGACTTAAGGACGATCATGGGCCAGCGCGGCCGCGTTGTGTCGCTGTGGCTCCGCGCGTTGCTCTGAATGTTCCGTATGTCCTCGAGAGCTCTGTCCAAGGTTTTAGCCATGGCCTCGTGCATCAGGCCCGGTTCGTGTCCTTCGACGAAGTATGGCGTCCAACCACACCCGCGGAGGAATTGCTCTAGTTCCTCGTGCTCCATACGCGCCATGACCGTCGGATTGCTGATCTTGTAGCCGTTGAGGTGCAGAATCGGAAGCACCGCGCCGTCGGTGATGGGATCGAGAAACTTGTTCGAGTGCCATGCGGTTGCCAGCGGCCCAGTTTCCGCTTCGCCGTCTCCTACGACGCAGGCAACGATCAGCGAGGGATTGTCGAATGCGGCGCCAAAGGCATGGCTAAGCGAGTAGCCAAGTTCTCCTCCCTCGTGGATCGACCCGGGCGTCTCTGGCGAAACATGGCTTGATATTCCCCCTGGGAAAGAGAACTGCGTGAACAGCTTTTTCAGACCAGCCTCATCTTCGCTGATATTGGGATAGACCTCGCTGTAGGTGCCTTCGAGATACGTATTGCCAACCAGAGCCGCGCCACCGTGCCCTGGACCTGAGATGTAGATCATGTTGAGGTCATGTTCTTTAATGACCCGGTTCAAATGCACGTAAATGAAATTCTGGCCCGGAACTGTCCCCCAGTGTCCGACCACAAGTGGCTTCACATGCGAGAGCTTGAGCGGTTCCCGCAGCAATGGATTGTCATAGAGATAGATTTGGCCAACAGCCAGGTAATTTGCCGCGCGCCAATAGGCGTCCATCTTCCACAGCAGCTCGGGAGTCAGTGTCTTCTCACTTGCATTCGGGAGTGTCTCTGTACTTGATTTCATGTTCCTGTTCCTCTCGTGGATGCGCCAAGTCCGAGAATTCGACAGACGGACTTCGCAATCATCAGGTCTTCATCCGTGTGAATAACGCGAACGGTAGCCCGGCTGGCGTCCGTCGAAATTACTGCGGAAGCCGCTCGATTGCGCGACTCGTCTATCTCAATGCCCAGAAAGCCCAGCCCCTGGCAAATCCGCGCGCGTACGGGCGCCGCGTTTTCTCCGATGCCCCCGGCAAACACCAACGTGTCCAACCCACCCAAGGCGGCGGCAAAGGCTCCAACCCACTTCTTCGCCTGATAACAAAACAGCGCTACTGCCTCCTTCGCTCGGATATCTTCGTTCTCTCGTGCGAGCAAATCCCGCATGTCCGAACTGGTTTCCGATACTCCAAGCAGTCCAGACTCGTGGTTCACCATTCGGTCAAATTGCTGTGGCGTCATCTTCTCGCTACGTGCCAGGAAAGAAACCAGTCCAGGATCAATATCGCCGGAACGAGTGCCCATCACCAGACCTGCTGCTGGGGTGAAGGCCATAGTCGTGTCAATGCTTTGTCCGTCCAGCACTGCTGCCAGGCTCGCGCCATTTCCGAGATGAG
>Ga0302321_100002616_pt1 | contig 15451 bp, 15 predicted proteins | sample Fen_T0_1_FD_202505 | JGI IMG/M metagenome (GOLD analysis project Ga0302321, IMG submission 202505) | Peat permafrost microbial communities from Stordalen Mire near Abisko, Sweden - Fen_T0_1 | ecosystem: Environmental > Terrestrial > Soil > Wetlands > Permafrost | place: Sweden: Abisko...
AAGATGCCGAGCGCTGGAATGAAGACCAGCGCCGCCCCCGCGTAGACGCCGGGCAGCGACAGCGGAAACGTGATGCGCCAGAACCGCTGCCATGCGTTGGCGCCCAGGTCCTGTGCCGCATCGAGCAGCGCCTGGTCGTGCTTTTCGAGATTGGCGTACAGCGGCAGCACCATGAACGGCAGGTGAACGTAGACCAGGCACACCAGCACGGCGAACCCGCTGAACAAGAGCGGCACCGGACCGGCGCCAAACGCGTCGAGGATTCCGTTGACGCTGCGCGCCAGCGCCGCCTGCGGCCCCAGCACGATCATCCACGCATAGACACGGATCAGGAAGTTCGACCAGAACGGCAGGATCACCAGCAACAGCAGCAGGTCGCGGTGCTTCTTCGGGCTCCGGGCGATCAGCGCCGCGAGCGGATAGGCGATGAGGAGGCAGATCAGCGTGGTCAGCAGCGCATAGACGAACGACTTGACGAAGATCTGCGCATAGACGGGCTCCGTGAAGAACCGGACATAGCTGTCGACGTTGAGGTCGGGCTTGCCGGCCTCGTCGAAGAGCGGCGCCAGCCCGCCGAACTCGCCGGGTGTGCGAAATGACGCCAGCACCATGATCAGCGCAGGTATCGCGAAGAACAGCGCCAGGTAGACGATCGGCGGCCCGCTGACCAGCCACTTGGCCGAAGTCCCGGCGCGCCGCACGGTCTCCTTCATCGCGCGCATCACCCGGCGATGAAGTGCCCGGCCGCCGCGGGCCAGGACAGGTGGACGGCGTCGCCGACCTCGAAGAACTTGGTGCGGCCGGCGGCCGAGTTGGCGGACAGTGCCTCGATCTTGGCGCCGCCTTCGGTGGTCACGATGTAGACCGTGACGTCGCCGTGGTACAGGAAGTCCGACACCGTGCCGCGAAAATCATTATCGGCGCTGGCCGCAGGCAGGGTACCTTGCAGCGTGATCTTTTCCGGGCGCAGCGCGACCGCGCCTTCGGCGCCTGGTGCGATTTCCGACGCCGCAGCGACCTTGACCGTCCCCAGGTCCGGCACGGCGACGGTGACCAAGTCCGAGGCATTGGCGGTGACCGGCCCGACGAGCAGGTTGCAGGTGCCGATGAAGTCGGCGACGAAGCGCGTCTTCGGGAAGCTGTAGATGCGCGACGGCGCGTCGAGCTGCTCGACGTGGCCGTGGCTCATCACCGCGATGCGGTGCGAGAGCGCCAGCGCCTCCGTCTGGTCGTGGGTGACGTAGACGAACGTGATGCCGACCTCCTTCTGCAGGTTGATGAGCTCGATCTGCATTTCCTCGCGCAGCTTGGCGTCCAGCGCGGCCAGCGGCTCGTCCAGCAGCAGCACCGACGGATGCGTGACCAGCGCGCGCGCGATCGCGACCCGCTGCTTCTGTCCGCCCGACAATTCATGCGGGAACCGTTTGCCGAAGCCGGCGAGCCGGACGTCGTCCAGTGCCTCCGCGACCTTGCCCCGCATGTCCGCCGCTGCGGTCTTCGCCATCTTGAGCGGGAACGCTACGTTGCCCTCGACCGTCATGTGCGGAAACAGCGCGTAGTTCTGGAACACCGTGCGCACCGGCCGCGCCTCGGGGGGGCGGCTGGCGAGGTCCTCGCCGTTCAGCAGTATGCGGCCGCCGTCGGGTACGTCGAAGCCGGCGATCATCCGCAGGAGCGTGGTCTTGCCGCAGCCGGAAGGCCCCAGCAGCGTGAAGAATTCGCCGGCCTCGATCGCCAGGCTGACGCCATCGACGGCGGTGAAGTCGCCGAAGCGGCGCGTGACATCCTGGATTTCGAGCAGCGCCATTTCGGGAGGCAACGGTCGGTTTTGCGAGGGAGGGCGGCTCCGGGAATTGTATCAGTCGTGTAGCGGCGCCGCGCGTTCAAACGCGCCGCACCATCAACACGATGATGGCAACAAGCAGCACTGCGATGGCCGCAAGCCAGCGATTGCGCGACTTCTGCGCGGCCGCGAGTTCCGCGACGGTGGTGTCCGACGCAGCGGCAGGCGCCAGCAGCCGCTGGTGCAGCAGGCGTGGCAGTTCCGGAAGCGCCGCGACGATGTAGGGCGCTTCGGCGAGGAGCCGGCGCTGCAGCGCGGGGAAACCGATCTGTTCCTGCATCCAGCGCTCCAGGAACGGCTTGGCCGTCACCCAGAGATCGAGGTCGGGGTCGAGGTGCCGCCCCAGCCCCTCCACGTTCAGCAGCGTCTTCTGCAGCAGCGTCAACTGCGGCTGGATCTGGATGTTGAATCGGCGCGACGCGCGGAACAGCGCCACCAGCACCTTTCCCAGCGAAATCTCCCGCAGCGGCCGGTCGAAGACGGGCTCCAGCACGACGCGGATTTCCGCCTCCAGTTCGTCGATACGCGTGTCCGCCGGCACCCAGCCGGATTCGAGGTGCGCCGTCGCGACGCGGTGGTAGTCGCGGCGGAAGAATGCGAGGAAATTCTGCGCGAGATAGCTCTTGTCGGTCTCCGACAGCGTGCCCATGATGCCGAAGTCGAGCGCGATATACTTGCCGTGGTTCGATCCGTCGGTGGCGATGAAGATGTTGCCGGGATGCATGTCCGCATGGAAGAAGCCGTCGCGGAACACCTGGGTGAAGAAGATCTCCACGCCGGCCCGCGACAATCGCTTGAAGTCGATGCCGGCGGCGCGCAGTTCGTCGATGCGGGCGATGGGGATGCCGGCCATCCGCTCCATCACCAGCACCTCCTGCGTCGTCCAGTCCCAGAAGACTTCGGGGACCAGCAGCAGCGGCGAATGCTTGAAGTTGCGGCGCAGCTGCGCGCAGTTCGCGGCCTCGCGCGTCAGATCGAGCTCGTCGCGGATCGTCTTCTCGAATTCGGCGACGACCGCGCGCGGCCGCAGCCGCTTGCCGTCGGCCCACAACGACTCGACCAGGCCGGCCGCCGTGTGCATCAGCGCGATGTCGTGCTCGATCACCTTGTGGATGTCCGGCCGCAGGACCTTGACCGCGACCGGCGTGCCGTTCGGGAGTTCCGCGAAATGCACCTGCGCCACCGAGGCGCTCGCCACCGGCGTCAGGTCGAAGGCCTTGAAGACCTGATCGACCGGCTTTCCATACGCACGCGCCAGCGTCGCCAGCACCTGTTCGGCGGCAAACGGTGGGACGCGATCCTGCAGCTTGGCCAGCTCGTCGGCGATGTCAGGAGGAAGAAGATCGCGCCTCGTCGACAGCATCTGGCCGAACTTGACGAACAGCGGACCCAGCGCCTGCAGTGCCTCGCGGAGGCGGACGGCGCGAGGCTCCGACAGGTCGCGCCAGAACAGCACGCGGTTGACGAAGGGACGCAACGCCCGGACGCGCTGGTGGCCGAGCACGAATTCGTCCAGGCCGAAACGCATCGCGACCAGGTGAATGCGGACCAAGCGGGCAATGCGCATCATGTCGGCATTCTACGGGAGCCGCGGGCTGCGCTTGCGACGATTGCCGTGCGCATCGGGTTGCCGGGGAACCGGCGCCGCGGGAAATTCAATCCCGCAGCGGCTTCGGCTTGCCGGTGGAAGCGCGTGCGGTCAGCGCATCGAACCTATGTTCCAGGGCGTCCACACGCGCCGCGACTTCGCCTACGCCTTCGCCGAATTCGCGCATCTGTGCGGATTGCGCGAGCACGCCGGCCTCGTCGCGCGCATAACTCGCCACACTTTCGCTGATTCGTTGCGTTGCGTATTCGGGGAACGCGAGCAGCCGGCGTCCCGCATCCGCGGCGCGCTGGCCGACCAGCGGTCCGAGCGTCTTGGCCAGCGCCGCCTCGACGAACCACGGCAGCGTGCGCGCAAGCTCCTTCAGCGCGCCACCCAGTTCGGCGTCGCCATCCTCGCGTACGAACTCGTTCCACCGCGCGGGGTTGGCCAGGAATGCCGGAATCGACAGCGGCGAGAGGTTGAGGGCGAGATCGGCCGGCGTGGCCGCCTCCGCTTTTTCCAGCTTGCCGTCCGTGGTGATCCGGAAGCGCGTGGTCACTGGCCCGACGGCCAGCGTGAACACGCGACCGGCGAATGGCGCCAGTTTTTCGCGCGCCCAGGCTTCCTGCTCGAGGATGCCATTGGCCAGCTGCGCGGGCACGGACGCGGGGTCGGGGAACTTCATGCCGTCTGGCGGATGCCTGCGAGCAGCCACCCCGACTTGCCGTCCACGGGTTTCACCAGGTTCCAGATTTCGTCGAACGGCTTCGGCAGCACAGCGCCGTCCTCGCACAGCATGCCCTGGAAGTGCACGCTGGCCCAGTGGTTGCCGCCCTCGGTGCTGACGTCGAGGACGGTGGCTTCGAGCGAGGTCACCTCGGTAGGCGCGTGCGTGCCGCGCTCGGCGATTTCCTTGTCGATCTCGGCATACATCTCAGGAGTGAGCACGTCCGCCAGCGCCTTGCGGTCGCCGGCATCGTAGGCTGCCTGCAGCTTGCGGAATTGCAGCGTGGCCTGAGCCACGAACGGCGCCGGGTCGAATCCGGTCGGAAATCGCGCTGCCGGCGTCGGCGCCGCGGTGACCTGTGCGCCGCCGAAGACCGGTTCGAAAGTGTTGGACCGGTCAGGAGACGCTGGCGGCAACGGCGCCACCGATCCCCCTGCACCTGCGCCGGCGTATTGCATCGGCGCGCGCGCGGCCTCGCGGCGCCCCATGAACATGCGGATGAGGAAGATGCCGCCGAAAACGAGCATCGCCAGCATGAGGATGCTCGCGAAACCTTCGGATAGCCCGAAGTGCGACAGCAGCGCAGCGAGACCCAAGCCGGCGGCGAGACCGGCGAGCGGTCCCAGCCAGCGCGAGGCGCCCGTCGCGGCGGGCGCGGCCTTGGAGGGCATCGCCTGCGTCGGCGCAGCCGGGTTCGCGGGCGTGACGTTCGGCGCCCTGGCCGGTGGCGGTATCGCCTGGCGCTGCGCGCCGAAGCTGCGGCCGCCGCCCAGGCGCCCCGCCTCCGCGGCATCGACACCCAGCAGGGCCGTCGCGGCCAACACGACGAGTGCGAGGGCAACAAATCGTTTCATGCAATACCTCCGTGGCGAATTTGGATCGCGGATGTCGTTCAATAGACTCTTCCCGCGTGGACGGCGACGACGCCCGCCGTCAGGTTGTGATACTCGACGGCGTCGAAGCCCGCGTCGCGCATCATCTGGGAAAGCGTTTCCTGATCCGGATGGACGCGAATGGATTCGGCCAGGTAGCGGTAGCTGGCGTCGTCCTTCGCAATCAGCCTGCCCAGCCTCGGCAGCACGTTGAAGCTGTACCAGTCATAGGCCGGCGCGAGCGAAGGCGCGACCCGCGAGAATTCGAGCACGATGGCCACGCCGCCCGGCGCCAGCACGCGGCGCATTTCGGCGAGCGCGACGTCCTTCCGCGTGACGTTGCGTAAACCGAAAGCGATGGAGACGATATCGAAGCTGCGGTCGGCGAAAGGCAGCGCCTCGGCGTTGCACTGGACGGTGGGCAGCACCAGGCCCGCATCGAGCAGCCTGTCGCGGCCTCCGGCCAGCATGGCGCCATTGATGTCGGTATGCACGACCGTGCCGCCTGGTCGGACGCGCGCCGCGAACAGTTTCGCCAGGTCGCCGGTGCCCCCTGCCAGATCGAGCACACGCTGGCCGGCGCGCGGGCCGGCCCGGTCGACGGCGAAGCGCTTCCACAGGCGGTGCAAGCCCATCGACATGACGTCGTTCATCACGTCGTACTTGCCGGCCACAGAGTCGAAAACGCCTCGGACCCTGCGCGTCTTTTCTTCCGCCGAGACCTGGTCGTAACCGAATTGCGTCCGTTGTTCGTTCATGCGGTCAATCCTTCATGCGGCGTCGCGGCTGGCGCCCGCCAATTCCATCCGAGAAAGGTATCGCTGCCACAGTTCGTCCTGGCGCACCCCGAGGTCGTAAAGGTAGTCCCAGGAATAGATGCCGGAATCGTGACCGTCCGAGAACGTCGGCCGGATCGCGTAGTGCCCGACCGGCTCGAGCGCGGTGATCGTCACGTTACGCTTGCCGACCTGCAGCGTCTCCTGCCCTGGCGCGTGCCCGCGCACCTCTGCCGACGGCGAGTGGACGCGCAGGAATTCGCACGGCAGCCGGAACACGATGCCGCGCGGAAACACGAGTTCGAGCACGCGTGAAGCCTGATGCAGCTTGATCTCGGTGGGCAGCGGGGTCTGGGCGTCTAGGCCGGCCATGGCGACGTTCGGCAGCGCATAAGCCGAATATGGGGGAAGTAAAGCCTAGCACAAGCCGCCGAAGCGCAGCCGAGCGGGGAACGAAGCGACCTGCGATCGGCGTGCTTCCGCCGTTTCCGCACGAAACGCGAAGGACCGCTCCTGAGCCTTTCAGATTTGGTTGTCCGACGCCTCCGGTACGACGTCCAGGTTGCCGATGCCGGCGAACACGTTGCGGTTCTTCGCCTCCTTGCCGTGCAGTTTGATCTCGAGCCGCAGGTCGTTCAGCGAATCGGCGTTGCGCAGCGCATCCTCGTACGTGATGAGGCCGGCCTCATAGAGTTCGAACAGCGACTGGTCGAACGTCTGCATGCCCAGTTCGCGCGATTTCTTCATGATCTCCTTGATGCCGGAGACATCGCCCTTGAAGATCAGGTCGGAGACCAGCGGCGAATTCAGCATCACCTCCACGGCCGGCACGCGACCGTGGCCGTCGCGGCGCGGGATCAGCCGCTGCGCGACGAACGCGCGGATGTTGAGCGACAGGTCCATCAGCAGTTGCGCGCGCCGCTCCTCGGGGAAGAAGTTGATGATCCGGTCGAGACCCTGGTTCGTGCTGTTGGCGTGCAGCGTGGTCAGGCACAGGTGGCCGGTTTCGGCGAATGCGACCGCGTAATCCATCGTGTTGCGCTCGCGGACCTCGCCGATCAGGATCACGTCGGGCGCCTGCCGCAGAGAGTTCTTGAGTGCTATTTCCCATCCGTCGGTGTCCACGCCGACCTCGCGCTGGGTCAGGATGCAGTTGCGGTGTTCGTGGACGAATTCGATCGGGTCCTCGATCGTGATGATGTGGCCATAGCTGTTTTCGTTGCGGTAGCCGAGCAGCGACGCCATCGATGTCGACTTGCCGGCGCCGGTCGCCCCGATGAACATCATGATGCCGCGCTTCGACATGATGATGTCCTTCAGCACGGGCGGCAGCCCCAGATCCTCGAATTTCGGAATTTCCGTCGTGATCGTCCGCAGCACCATGCCGACGCGCGCCTGCTGCACGAACGCGTTGACGCGGAAGCGGCCGATGCCGGGCGGGCTGATCGCGAAGTTGCACTCCTTCGAACTTTCGAACTCGGACGCCTGCTTGTCATTCATCACGCTGCGCACCAGCTCGATGGTGTGCTGCGCGGACAGCTGCGTCTTCGACACCGGCGTGATCTTGCCGTCGACCTTGATCGCCGGTGGGAAATTGGCGGTGATGAAGAGGTCGGAGCCCTTCTGCTTGACCAGCAGGTCGAGCAGTTCGTGGATGAATTTGGTGGCGCGTTCTCGTTCCATGGTGTCCTTGCCTCAGTCGGTCAGTCGCGAAGGGCCGCCCCGAGCGACTGACTGCTCCCCCTCGGGGGGCGGCGAGCGACGCTTTTGTTGTTGTCGCGAGCGTGGGGGCACTTTGTCAGCCCATGAAGAGTTCTTTGTTGACGGCGCGATTGCGCGCCTCGGCAATGTTCACCTGGTTGCGCTTCACGAGGTCCACCAGGCACTGGTCGAGCGTCTGCATGCCGATCGACTGCGACGTCTGGATCGCGGAGTACATCTGCGCGATCTTGTTTTCGCGGATCAGGTTGCGGATGGCCGCGGTGCCGATCATGATCTCGTGCGCGGCTATGCGGCCCTGGCCATCCTTGGTCTTGAGCAGCGTCTGTGCCACCACCGACACGAGGGACTCCGACAGCATCGCCCGCACCATTTCCTTTTCCGCCGCGGGAAACACGTCGATGATCCGGTCGATTGTCTTGGCGGCCGAACTGGTATGCAGCGTGCCGAACACGAGATGGCCGGTCTCGGCGGCGGTCAGCGCCAGCCGTATGGTCTCGAGATCGCGCATTTCGCCGACCAGGATGTAATCCGGATCCTCGCGCAACGCACTGCGCAGCGCGTTGGCGAAGGACAGCGTATGCGGGCCTACTTCGCGCTGGTTGATCAGGCACTTCTTCGATTCGTGCAGGAACTCGATCGGGTCCTCGATCGTCAGCACATGGCCGTATTCGTTCTCGTTGACGTGGTTGACCATCGCGGCGAGCGTGGTCGACTTGCCGGAGCCGGTGGGGCCCGTACAAAGGATGAGCCCACGTGGGCGGTTGGTGAGTTCGGCAAAGACTTTGGGCGCGTTGAGCTCCTCCAGCGACAGCACCTTGGCCGGAATCGTCCGGAAGGCCGCCGCGGCACCGCGCTGCTGGACGAACGCGTTGACGCGGAACCGGGCGAGGTTGGGCACCGCAAACGAGAAGTCGCACTCCAGGTGCTCCTCGTACATCTTGCGCTGCGCGTCGCTCATGATGGCGTACACCATGGCGTGCACGTCCTCATGCTCCATCGGCGGCAGGTTGATGCGCCGGATGTCGCCGTGAACGCGGATCATCGGCGGCAGGCCGGCCGAAAGGTGGAGGTCCGACGCCTTGTTCTTGACCGCGAATGCCAGGAGTTCGGTAATGTCCATCTATAATCCCTTTGTCCTGCGACCTTGACCTGATTCGGCATGCAAACCGCGTGCCACGACGATGTCGCAATGGGTCCGAACGATTATGAGCCACTATGAGAAGGCGTGGCAAGCCGTTGCCGAACGCATCGACCGGGCTGCGCAGGATGCTGGCCGCACTGCGGGAACGGTGCGGCTGCTGGCGGTTGCGAAGACCTTTCCCGCCGATGCCGTGCGCGCCGTTTATGCGACAGGTCAGCGCGCCTTCGGCGAGAACCACGTGCAGGAAGCTGCGGCAAAGCGGCAGTCACTGGCCGATCTGACTGACGTCGAGTGGCACTTGATCGGTCCTCTGCAGGGCAACAAGACGCGTCTCGCGGCGGCGACGTTCGACTGGGTCGAGACCGTGGATCGGCTGAAAATCGCGGAGCGGCTGTCCACGCAGCGCCCGGCGGGCATGGCGCCGCTCAACGTGTGCGTGCAGGTGAACGTCAGCGGTGAGTCGACCAAGAGCGGGGTCGCCCCCGCCGAGGCGCTGGCGCTCGCGCTGGCAGTCGCGTCGCTGCCGCGGTTGCGCGTGCGTGGGATCATGGGCATCCCGGCACCTACCGCCGACCCGGCGCAACAGCGCCTGCAGTTTCGCCGACTGCGCGAATGCCTGGACCACTGCGTCGCGGCGGGATTGCCGATGGACACGCTGTCGATGGGCATGTCGGCGGACCTGGAAGCGGCGATCGCGGAAGGTTCGACGCAGGTGCGTGTAGGAACGGCCATTTTCGGAGCGAGGCGAGCCGGTGAAAGCGAAAGTGAATAGAAGACGATGAATGTCACGTTCATTGGCGGCGGCAACATGGCCACCGCGATCGTCGGTGGACTGATCGCGGGCGGCGCCAATGCGCGCGAATTCCGCGTGGTTGAGCCGCAGCGCCCGCAGCAGGACAAGCTGGTCGGGCTGTTTCCGGGGATAGGAATCTTCGGCGAAACGTCCGCCGGCGCCGTCGACGGCGCGGACATCGTCGTGCTGTCCGTCAAGCCGCAGCAAATGCGCGTGGCGGTGCAGGCGCTGGCAAGCCACGTGGCCGAGGTCCCGGTGGTGATGTCCATCGCCGCCGGGGTGCGCCTGGCCGACATTTCGCGCTGGATGGGCGGCTATGCACAGCTAGTGCGCGCGATGCCCAACACGCCCGCGCTGATCCGCGAAGGGATCAGCGGTGTTTTCGCTCTTCCGGAAGTGGGCGTGCGCGGACGCAGGCTGGCGGAGCGCGCACTGGAGGGCGTGGGCAAGGTGTTGTGGCTGGACCGCGAGGACCTTCTCGACGCCGTGACCGGCGTATCCGGCAGCGGACCGGCCTATGTCCTCTACTTTCTCGAGGGACTCGAGCAGGCCGCGCAGGAAATGGGCTTCACCAAGGCCGAAGCGCGCACGCTGGCCCACTCGACGTTCGCCGGAACGATCAGGCTCGCCAGCGGTTCGGAGCTCGAGCCCGCCGCCCTGCGCGCACAGGTCACGTCGAAGGGAGGCACCACTGAACGCGCGATCGGGCTCCTGGAGGCGGACGCGGTGAAGAGCCGGTTCGTGGCGGCGGTGAAGTCGGCCGCAGAGCGCGCAAAAGAACTGGGTGACGCGCTGGGCGCGGAGGACTAACGTGCAGGGGCCGACATGATCGAGCAGGTGATCCGCTACGTACTCGACGTCGTGTTCGGGCTGTTCACCTATGCGTTGCTGCTGCGGTTCGCGATGCAGCTGTTGCGCGCGCCGTTTCGCAATCCGCTGGGGCAGGCCGTCATCGCACTGACCGACTGGATCGTGAAGCCGCTGCGCCGCGTCGTGCCCGGGTGGAAGGGAGTCGACTGGGCGTCACTGCTGGCGCTGTTCGCGTTCCAGTTCCTCTGGCTGCTGTCGTACAACCTCGTTTTCGGCGGCTTCAACCTGGCCGGCGCCGGTGCACCGTTCCTGCTTGCCGCGACGCCGATCGCCGTCCTCAAGGCGGCGATCTGGCTGTTCATCATCGTCGTGTTCGCGCAGGCGATCCTGTCGTGGGTGGCCCCGGACGGGCCGCTGTCCGGAACGCTCAATGCGCTCACCTTCCCGTTTCTCCGTCCGATCCGCAGGATCCTGCCGCCGTTCGGTGGAACGCTCGATCTTTCGCCCTTGGTCGTCATCGTCATCGCGCAGATCGCGCTGATGACCGTGGTGCCGTGGCTGGAGAGTGCGCTGACGAGGGCGTTCCTCTGAGATGACCGTCGCGTGGCGGCGCGAGGAAAACGTCGACGGCCAGCCGACGCTCCAGCTGACGCTACACGTGCAGCCGGGCGCCTCGCATACCGGGGTGACCGGAACGCATGGCGACGCATTGAAAGTGCGGCTCGCCGCGCCGCCGGTCGACGGCAAGGCCAACGCGGAGTTGCTGCGATTCCTGGCGGAAGCGTTCGGCGTACCGCGCCGCAACGTGACGCTCGTGCGCGGCGAGACGTCGCGCGCGAAGATCGTGCGCATCGCGCGCCCGGTGGCGCGGCCGGACCTAAGCTGGGAGTGACGCCGCGGGCTGGCCTTCATCGGCGAGCGCGTTGGCCAGGCGCACGAATTCGCCCACGGGCAGCGTCTCGCCGCGACGTCCCGGGTCGATGCCGATGCGCCGCAATGCCGCCTCGTCGCAGAGCGTCGACAATGCATTGCGCAGCGTCTTCCGCCGCTGACCAAACGCGGCCGCGACGACGCGCGCGAACAATGAGGGGTCTGTGATCTGCGGCTTGGAGGGCCCAAGCGGCACGAGGCGCGCAATGGCGGACTCCACCTTCGGCGCCGGACGGAACGCGCCGGGCGGCACGACGAACAGCCGGCGGATCGCGAATTTCACCTGCAGCATCACGGTCAGCCGACCGTAGTCGGCGGTGCCGGCTTCCGCGGTCATCCGCGCCACAACTTCCCGTTGCAGCATCACGTGCAGGTCGCGCAGTCGGTCGTCGAACACAGCAAGATGGAAGAGCAGCGGTGAGCTTATGTTGTAGGGGAGGTTGCCGACGATGCGCAGGTCCGGCCCCAGGCTTGCGAAATCGAATTCGAGGGCGTTGGCCTCATAGAGCGTCAGCTGCGCCGGCGTGAATTGTGCGCGCAGCCGCGCGGCAAGATCGCGGTCGATTTCGATGGCCGTGATGTGACCCGCGCGCTCGACCAGTCTGCCGGTGATCGCGGCCAGGCCGGGCCCGATCTCGACCAGGTTTTCGCGGGGCTTGGGGTCGACCGCAGCGACGATACGTGCGGTGTAATGCGCATCGGCCAGGAAGTTCTGGCCGAACCGCTTGCGCGCAACGTGCCCGTCCATCGCTGCCGCTAGGCGGCTGCCGCGCGGTTGGCGAGCTCGATGGCCAGTTCCACCGCCGCAATGAGGCTGCCCGGATCGGCCGTCCGCGCGCGCGCGGGATTGCTTGCGAGGTCGAGCGCGGTGCCGTGATCGACCGACGTCCGGGGAAACGGGAGGCCGAGCGTCACGTTGATCCCCTGGCCGAAGCTCGCGGCCTTGAGCACCGGCAAGCCCTGGTCGTGGTACATCGCCACGACCGCGTCATAGTGGCGAACGTGTTCGGGCACGAACAGCGTGTCGGCGGACAGCGGACCGGCGATGCCGGCGAAGCCGTTGGCGCGCGCGTCGGCGATGGCCGGTGCGATCACGTCGATTTCCTCGCGGCCCAGGTGCCCGCCCTCGCCGGCGTGCGGATTGAGGCCGCATACCGCAATGCGCGGCGCGGCAATCCCGAACTTCGATTGCAACTCGCGGCCCACGATGATCAGCGTCTCGGCCAGCCCGCTGCGCGTCAGCGCGCCGGGCACGGCCGAAAGTGGCAGGTGGGTCGTGGCCAGCGCCACGCGCAGCGGCGCCGCCTTCGCCCCGCCGACCAGCAGCATCACGACGCGCGGCGTATGCGTGCGCGCGGCTACGAATTCCGTGTGGCCGGTGAAGGCGATCCCCGCGTCCATGATGACGCTCTTCTGCACCGGCGCCGTGACGAGCGCCGCAAGTGCGCCGGTCGCGCAGGCATCGACGGCGTGCTCGAGCATGACGATCACGCTGCGGGCATTGGACGGATCCAGCTGGCCCGCGCTTACCGGCGTGGCGAGGGGCTGGTGCCACACCTCCACGACGCCGCCCGCGGGGGCGAAAGCGAGCGGATCGAATTCGGCATAGCGCGGTTGCACGCCGATGCGCGCCGCCCGCTCGCCCAGCAATGCGCGATCGCCCAGGATCACGAGGCGCGCGGCAAAAGGCGCGTCGGCATGGCGCTCCGCGAGCATCGCAACCAGTTCTGGACCGATGCCGGCGGGCTCCCCGGAAGTGATTGCGAGCGCCGGCCGCTTCATGGTTGCGATCGCGTCACAGCGGCTTCAATTCCTGCCCCGGATCGCCGAAGAACTCGACCTTGACGCCGGTCGCCGCGTGCACGGCGCCTTCGGTGATCTTCACCTGCGAAAACGCCGTCAAGCCCTGCTCCGGCTTGCCGAACACCCACAAGAGTTCCAGCGGATTCGCGGCATCGATTTCGCCGGTGTGTTGCACGGCGCGGCCCAGCGGCAGCACGCGGCCCTCGCGGCCGAAAACCGGGAACTGGTCCAGCTTCGCGCGATAGCGGATCACCTGCCTGCCGGCATAGCGCTGACGGGTATTGAGGTCGTACCAGTTGCCAGGCGGCAGCGCAATCTCGACGTCGCCGCCTTCGCGCAGGATTGGCGCCACGAGCAGCGCGTCGCCGCACATGAACTGCGTTTCGAAATCCCGCACCAGCGCGTTGCCGGGAAACGCGAGCGGCATCGCGCGCATGACCGGCATGCCCTGTTGCGTCGCCTGCGCGATGACCGTTTCGAGGTAAGGAATGAGTCGGTAGCGGAACGCCAGCCACTTGCGGCAGATTGCCTCCGTTTCGGGTCCGTAGACCCAGGGCTCGCGCTCGCCCATGCCATGCATGCGCACATGCGAACAGAACACCGTCGCCTGCAGCCATCGCACATAGAGTTCGGCGGACGGCGGCACCGAGCCATAAAAACCGCCGACGTCCGAGCTGTGGTACGGATTGCCGCTCATCCCCCACGACAGGCCGCCGCGGATACTTGCGGCGAGTCCTTCCCAGTCGCTTTGCGGCAGCCCGCCCCAGCCCATCGGATAGCGCTGGCTGCCGGCCCATCCGGCGCGGCCCCAGACCATCGGCACCGATTCCTCGGGAAGAAATTTCTGCGTCGCCTCGTACACGCACTTGTTGTAGAGCAGCGGATAAACATTGTGAAGGCGACGGCCGCGGTCGCCGTTGGCGGCCACCGCGTCGTCGGGAACCTGCTCGCCGTAGTCGCACAGCATGACGTCCACGCCGTCCTTGAACAATTTCCCGTGCGCGTCGCGCCACCACGCATACGCTTCGGGATGCGTGAAGTCGACGATGCCGCTTTCGGGCAGCGGCGCGGGCGTATTGCCGGTCGCGCTCAGCTGCATCGCCGCGTCCCAGAAGAACACGTAAGGATCGCCATCGGCGGTCTTCAGCAAGTAGCCGCGCTGCGCAAGCTGCTGGAACAGCTTGTCGTGTATCGAGACGTACGGGTACTCCCAGACGCATACCTTGAGGTGATGCGCGTGAATGGCGGCGAGCGACGCGGCGGGGTCGGTGTAGCGCTCGGGGTCCCACTGGAAATTGAAGCGCGTCTGCACGTCCCACGCGGCGCGACCATCGAGCGTCAGCACGTCGCACGGAATGCGCCGCTCGCGCAGCTTGGCCGCGACCGCGATGGCCTCGGCCGGCGTCCTGTAGAAATGGCGCGAGATCCACAGCCCCAGGCTCCAGCGTGGGACGGAAGGCGCGCGTCCGGTGAGGTTCGCATAGGCGTTGAGCACGCGTGCCGGGGTGTCGGCGGCGAACAGGAACAGGTCGAGTGCCTCGTCGTCGACCACCACGGCGTAGCTGCGATGCGACCAGTCCGGATGCCCGACGCCGTGCGTGACCATGCCGGGCGTGTGGATCCACGTCCCCCAGGCTCCGCTGCCCGTTCCGGGACCCCAAGCGAACGGCGTGTTCTTGTGGGAGAGGCCCGTGTTCACACCGAGCGCATCCTCCACCTGCGAATGGATGAGCTGGCCCCGCTTGTTGAGCGGTCCGAACTTTTCGCCGAGACCATAGACCGGTTCGCCGGAAGCGAGCGCGAAAGCGGCTGTCCAGAGGCCGCCGCGCTTCACGCGACCGAACGATGGCAGGCGGGTCCAGCCGCGAAAGTGCTCGTCGGTGATCGACGTCAGCACCACCGCGCCCTTCCACAGCAGCCTGAAGCGCAGCGGCGAAGCAGTGATCTCGAGCGCGGCATCGTCGGACGCGATCGTCCACGTGCCGGTCGCGGGCTGCGCGACCGTACAGGGCTTGGCGCGGCCGACGACGAGGCCGTAGTCGGGCCGCGCGTTGGGGCCGAGTCGCACCCTGAACGTGCCGCCACCGTACGCGGTGATTTCGAGGAGGTCGCCGGTGGATGTCGCGAACGAGACGCCGGTCGACGTCGAGCCCAAGGCATTGAGCGCTTCCGGGCGCAGGTAGGCGGCGGGATCTAACAGCATCGTGTTTGTCGTTGGGCGGGCGCGTCAGCCGGCGAATTGAGGTTCGGGCACGCCCGGCGTGTCGACGGTAAGCGCAAAGATGCCGCCCGATTGCGGCAGCCGTGCGAGTTCGTTGTTATCGCGCATCTGCCGCGCGCTGGTGACGTACAGCGTGCGCAGATCTGCTCCGCCGAATGCGCACATCGTCGGACACATCGCGGGGGTCGGGTATTCGGCAAGTACGTGGCCACCCGGCGAGACCTT
>Ga0302321_100002617_pt1 | contig 15445 bp, 21 predicted proteins | sample Fen_T0_1_FD_202505 | JGI IMG/M metagenome (GOLD analysis project Ga0302321, IMG submission 202505) | Peat permafrost microbial communities from Stordalen Mire near Abisko, Sweden - Fen_T0_1 | ecosystem: Environmental > Terrestrial > Soil > Wetlands > Permafrost | place: Sweden: Abisko...
GTCCCCGCGGGGAGTGACCTTAATAAACGGATCGCCCAGGCCGTCTGTGATCGGAAGCCAAATCAGGACCAGCGAAACCGCTCTGCTGTCGTAAACTTTGAATCCAGACATCTGCTGCTCCTATTAGACGGTCAACGTTCCGTCGATCAAAACCTTTTGGATTGCACCCTGCAGAACACCCTTGAATTTGATGTCCGGCATAATGCGGTTGAGTTTGTTCGCTGCGCTCACAGAAGCAACCGGCGGGCGGCTCGTGCTCCAACCGGGAGCGAGCAAACGGTTCGTTTCAGCTTGCGCAAGCACGCCGGCAACAGCCGCCTCGATCACAGCGGCATCGCTGTCAACGAAACCTAGCTTTTCATTGTTCACGAGAACAATCAGAACCGCTTCGCGGATGCGTGCTTTGAGCCAGGCAATGCCCTGCGTGATGTCAAGGTATCGACCGCCAGCCGCCCAACCATCGTACGTGTGCACAACGCCGTCGTTGACGTAAGTGATCGCGCCGTTGGCTCTTGCGTTCGTGAATTCGGTTTCGGTCAGGCCGTCCGCAACTGCGCCCAAGATTTGCTTGTGCGCCCAGGTTGTGCTGCCTGGGGTCATTGCGAATTGACGGCCCATGAGGCCGGCTTCCGCGCAGCCCAGCGTGTCGCGGGTGGTGACAACGTACGCGCTGTTATTGGTCGCGAGCTTTAGCGTGTGCGCCACGCCGGCCGACGCTGTGAAGTTGGTTGCATCAGCAGACAACGCCCCGAAGATCTTTTCGTTGGACAATGCCCAGGCCGCTGCCGCTGTGATTTCCGCGGTTGCTTCGCTGTCGATGATTAGTCCGAACCAGTCCGAGTCAATCGCTTGCGCGGCCGCAAGGTCCGCAGCAATACCGGCGTCGGCACTTGTGTCCGCGTAATCCAAGCCCACGGCGTTGCGCACGTAAATGCGCTTGCCCGCGACTTGCTGCGTGCAGGTGACGTGCCCGGTGGAATCTACCGCGACGATGCCGGCGAGCGGATCGATCAGCGCCTGCAGCGCCGTCGCTTCCGCAGCGAGACTTACGCCGCCCGGGGTGCGGGTAACTGTAGTCGTTACGCCGCCAACCGTGATATCAAGAGAGATCGGCATTTTGCCGGACGTGTAATACTTAGGTGTGAGCGTGAACGTTTGCGCGTTCAGCGCGGAGCGGTTCGCTACTTTGATCGAAGCGGTGTGTGGACTCTGCGCGACAATGGCCGCCGCTTTGACATAGGCCGCATCGTAAACCTGGAAGCCGTCGGCAACCATCGCAGTCAACCCGGCGGGGGAGGCTTCGTAAGTTCGAACCCCTACGAAATTGGTGTGGTAGGCGAGAATCAAGATCGTGCCGAAATTGGCGGTCGCGACCGTGGTATCTTGGACGGTAACAGTCACCGCGACGGTTTGTGCAATAGACATTAGACAGACTCCGGCTTATCAATCGTACCTAGTGACACGGTTACATCAGGCGGCACGTTCAGCGTGCCAGCAACTTGGACATGTTCGATCGTGCCTTGCTGTGTCGGGTCGGCACGGTGATACTCATAGCGAAATTCTGCGTCGAACGTGCGGGCGTAAATCATGCAATCGCCGTGCATGTATGAGAGATCGTTGTGCGGATGCACTCGCACGAGCACAACGCCTTGCGCGGCTAGCGCGGCCGCTGCCGCTGTGAGCGAAAGGCCCAGTTCGATCGCATCGCTTAGCGCGTATGCATCGGTGGCCGTCGCTGCATTGGTTGTTTCAGATCGGATCTGAACCGTCGCCTTGCGGCTCGTGCTCAGCGTCAAGGCCTGATCGCCTGTGTCAACGTCCGGCACTTTGGTCGTGCGTGGGTCGTTCGTTTCGGATAGGTCGGTAGTGGGCGACAAGCAAACGCAGGGATTTGCAATCGGCCTGCCTGCTTGCGCCCAGAAAACAGCCTTGGCTGTGATCGGTCCGGCTGCGGCAACAGCGGCCACAACTGCAGAGCGTAGGCTCGCGGTAGTCGTCATTCGGCGATCTCCACATCGCCCACGATCAGGCTCTTGATTAGGCCGGTTTCGATCAAAGGTTTGTACGGCGGGGCAATCCCGCGCCGTTCTTTGCTTTTGATCGTGCTGTCCGCTAGATCAGGGGATAGCCCTGCAGCCATGCGGTTCTGAAACATTGCGGCCGCTTTCACGGCCGTGCGCTCTGCGCCAACAGCAGGGCCTGCGATCTGCATTTGCTGCAGCGCAATCGCTTCGATCTCACCTTGGAGCGCATCGAAGCCCGCGCGAATGACAGACCGCTCCGGCACGTTGCCAAGTCCAAATTCCTGGACTTCGAAGATTTCGCCCGCAGAAAGATCTGTTCCAGGATGCGCCACTTCCGGCGTAAGCAAACCAACGCGCATCGTAACCCGTTTGGGATACTTATGCGGAGTTGTTTTGACGGTTACGGTGCTGGGCATTGGCTCTCAAATCACGCGGTTGGGGTGCACACACCCGTTGATAATCTTCCGTTCGTCTAGGCGCTTGCTGTAAGTCGTTGACCCGTCCTTCGCTTGCATCTGCGCAGCACGGCCAAGCGAGCCCGCAGCAATTGCCGCGGCGCATTCAAGGCCGACGATCTCTTCGCGGGTGTCGCCCCAACTGTCGCTCACGCGCAATTCAACCTGTGCCAGTATTGCCGGCACAAGCCCGGAATTCTGCTCATTTATTGCAGCGAATTCCGGGAAGAGCGTGACGAAAGTCGGGGCATCCACATTTGCTCGGTTACGATCAGAAGGCCAGGATGTAGGCTACGTACGCAACCGCGGTGCCTTTGGTGATCGTGTCGCAGTTGACAGTCGGATCGACAAGGATCGTCGGGGTAATCGCGCCAACTAGCGCGCCAGTCTTCGCGCCAGTTGCGCCAACCTTTGCGATCGCATCGAGGCTGGACGCGGTGCAGAACTCTGCGCCAGTTCCCGTCTTGATCCCAACCGCACCGGTACATGATGCGCTATCGCCCGCGTTGTCGAACACTGCCGTGCAATTGATGCCGGCTCCGACAACGATTGCGCCAGCGGGCAAAGCCGCCGCGAAATCGATGTTTCCACTTCCGACCGCGCCAAGCGCCGCCACATCGGCGAAGCCGAAAGCCTTGCTTACGACAACGATCTTAGCTTGCAGGTTGTTGATATCGGCCTCAGCTTGAACCAAGCCGGCGCCAACATTTGCCTGCTCGCCGCCGGCTCCTGTGTAGTGGGATTCGACAGCGGCAACAGCAGCGGTTAGGGAGATTAGCTGCGCGATTCCGGGATTTGCGGGTGCGGGAATTTGGCCCATGATTTAGGTTCCGTCCACGTAGCAGATGGCTTGGGGGGTTTCGCAGAGCACACCGGCGGTTGACATCCACTGAGGAATCAACACCGCGAGCGGCTGCATGATTGGACTTTCGTCCTTAAGTTCTTGCGGGATTATGACGCGCGCAATTTGCGGGCCTGTGGCCATGCAAACCATGCGTGGGCCGGTTCCTGCAACGTCCTTAGTCTTGAGCCGATTCCAAGCCACGAAGCGCACGCCGGGGTAAGCGGCTTGCAGCATGGATAGGAGCGTCACGTTCGTGAGCAGATGCCTCTCCGTACGTAAGTAGAACATGCGTTCTATTGACATCGCGATCAGGTTAGCTTCGTACGTTTGCAGCGTGTTCGTGTTGACACGCTGGATCGCACTCTCCACATCGCGCGCAATTTCCGTGTACGTTGCGCCTGGCCACGTGGTACCGCCGCCAGCTTTTGCGCAAGCGGTCAGCAAGCTGGCCGTGGCAACTGCGGCGCCGTCAAACGCGACTGCGGTTGCAGTCTGGTTCACGATGCCGGGCAGCCCGTGCGTCGCTGTCTGCTCGCCGGCAACCATTGAGTCAAGCCAACGCTCGACAATGTCCTGCGTCGCAGTTGCCTGCGTCGCGGGGAGGTTGACCTTGGTTTGCGCTGCACGCTCGAGGTCGAAAATCGAATAGCCGTAGCTGTACCCAAAGTGCAGAATGTTGATATATGCGTCGGCTCGGTTGAGCGTGGGGCGCGGGAGCTGTCCGATTGGACCGGTAGCGCCGATGCGCTGCGGGTCAGCTTCGCCGCTGATCCGGATTTCCGAATGCTGAACCCGGTCGGCCCAAGTCGGCACGCTACCGTCAACGGGCACGATCGATCGGAATATGCTCGGGCGGAAGAGCTGAATCCTTTGCTCTGCGACGTAATCAAGTTGCTTTTGAAGTAGAATTGTCATTGTGGTGCCTGATTACACAGAGGGGGCAAAGGGCAGGTTGACTCGAACTTTGACCACGCCGGCACCTGCGGAGGTGCTGATCGCGCGGCAGCCGGGGAGTTTGGCAACGGTTGCGCCGCCGCCGTCATTGTCGGACCGAACAGCGCCCAGTTGGAGTTTGCCAGCGCCGTTGGCGGTGTGGCGGCAGTAGACTGCAGCACCCGCACTGATTGCGTCTTCGCAGATCACCCAAATATCGCCCTCTTGCAGGACAAGCATTGAGTCGGTGGCCTTGAAGTCATTGGTTGCGTCACTGTCGGAAGGAGCCGGCTGCAACGGGTTGTAAACAACGACGCCCAACGCTGCGACAACGGCCGCGGCGGAAGCTGTGACGATCGCTGCATTGACTGCGGAGCCCTGCGAGACGAAAACGCCAGCGGGGAGTGAAGCCTCAGCAACGCGCGAGTCAGTATCAATATCGATACTGGCTGGCGTGCCCCTGCGAGGCGAGACGGTTTCTGCGAAGGTTTGCATTACTTGGCCCCTAGTTTGGCAATTGCGGCCGCGAGTTGATTGGAAACATTCTGGGGCTGGGCCGGGCCGCGCCACAGGTCTTTGGTTGAATCAGTGATGTGTCGAGCAGGGTCGTTCGCTGCGGGCGCGCTGTCCGCGTGCTGCACATCAGCATTGTAGTCGTGCGGCGCGGCATACTTGGACGCTGCGTCAACGTACGTTTCGAGATAGCTGTCGGTAACCGCGTCCGTGACAACGAACTTCGGATCGAGCTTGCCCATGATTGCCGTGAGAATTTCACGCCGGCTCTTGCCATCGGCAACGAAGTCTTTCGGCAGGTTAGCGGCGACCTTGCTACGAAACGCCAGCTCCGCGGCAACGCCGTCGGCTACCAGCTTGGGCACGCTTGCGGTGGCTGCTGTGGCAGCTGTTTCCGCTGCGGCAAGCTTGGCCGTTAAAGTTTCGATCTCGCTCTTGGCCGCCGTCAATGCGGCGTTGCCATCGGCGATCAGCTTGGCTAGGGCGCTCACATCGGGGGGCGCAGCCTGGTCGGCACTGTCCGCGATCAGCGTGGTATCGCTAAACACATCTTTCATTGTCTCTCCGTCAAAAGTCAACACTTTCGCGTTTCTGCCAGCGCGCGCGAAACCCGCGCCGCCAAGTGCCACATGATTCGGCACCAGATCTTTAAAAATCACGTCGTAGGCCTCGCCGTCCGGCGTAACGCCAGCGGTCCAATCCTTGACGCAATCGTAGGCACAGGAGCACTCGGACATCTTGCCGGTCTTCACACCGTCAAGCACGTCCGCCGCAGATACCTGCAGCTCCGCTTCTGCCCATTGCTGGCCGTCAATGACTGCCAGCGCGGCAGCCTGCGTGCGAACCATGCCGCGCGCATGGGTCGTGAACGTCTCGGGGGACACGCCGCCTGCGGGATGTCCGACTGTAATTGGCGCTCCGGTGAAATCGGCCTTTTGCACTTCTTCCGGGGGGCGGTACGCCCGGACTGTCGAGCCGTCCGGGCGTTTGTACACCTGCACACCGGCGCGGCCAATCCGCGCGGGCACAATCAGGCCGCCGCCGGGGGCAGGCCTTATTTTCCCGAGTACGCCAGAATCAACAATCACAGGACTGACGCTAGCATGCCATTGAAGTGGTGTCAAGTATGGTCACTGCACCGCCTGGCATGTATGGTCATTCAAGCGGTGCGGCGGGTCGCGGCTGCCGTAAGGCTTCCCAATTGATCGCCGGGGGTTGTGGAGCCTGCGGCTCTAGCTGCGCCTGCTCGGCTGCTGCCGACTGCGGCTATTCAGCAGCAGTCGGTAAAATCGGATCCGCGTGACAACGACACTCGTAATCCTTACCCGGGTTGCAGTGCCGGGGTGGCCGCCCCTTTGCAACCTCGCTGGCATTTGTAATCGGGGGGCTTGCGTAACTAAACGTCTTTCCAGCGAGCAAGCTATGATCGTGCCGTACCGTGCCGTCTTCGCTCGTGCGCCACACGTATTGGGTAATCCCTAACGATTGATGCTTCGTCTGCACGATGTCTGCGTGCAACTTCAAAGTCTGATCGCGTGCCCAAAGCTTGGCTTTGCTTTCACTCACGCCGAATTCATCCTGCAACTTTGTTGCAAGGCCTTTAACGTGCGCGCCTCCGGCCTCCCTAACAACGTCCGCCACACGTTGCGTGTGTTCGGCCGCGATCGTTTTTATCAGTCCAGCGTTGCGGGTTTCGAACGATCGCACGAGCTCCACGCCGCCGGCAACCTTTGCCTGTGGGATTGCCGGAAGCTTGCTCAAGTCTTCGTCCACCGATGTTTGGATCGTGCGCACGGCACGCTGCACCCACGCAAGCGCGCGGCGCATCCAACTTGGACGCACGCCGTCTTCCACATACTTGCGCAGCAGATCGGTGTGCACGCCACGCAGTACAATCATGTACGCTTCAATCATCGCATTAACGGCGCCCTGTGGGGCACCACGTGCTGCAACGACTAGCGGCACCCGTCGGTGCGGCCCGAGCCTCTTATGCGGGCTGCGGGTTTGCGGGGAACGGGTTTGCGGGCTGCGTGCCTGTGGCGATCGGCGCTGGCGCATTCTCGGCTTTCTTTGCCTGGTCAGCTATGTCTTTTTCGATTTCAGCTAGATCGACTTCAAGCCCAAAAGAGCCATCTTCCGCTCGCGATTTAGCAACGTCCAGCGCGTTCAGGCATCCAATATCCACGGCCCAAATCTTGTCGGCCTGCGCGTTCAATAGTCGCGTATTTGCCTGCTCCTTGTCGGTCTGCTCCCACAGGCTTGGCCAGTTCAGTTGGATTGGCTTGCCGAGTGCCCAGCTCATGAGCTTTTCAAGCTTCACAGCATTGCGTGTGCGGTACTCCGCCACGTCGTCATAAAACTGCCTGATGTCACTTTCGCCCGTGGCGTTCATGCCGGCCGGTTCCTGCCCGAAAAGTTTCGTCGCCGGCAGGTTCGCTGCACCGGCGGTGCGCAGGTTAATCTGTTGCATGAGCTGCGGCAGGCTCGCAAAAGACACCTCCGTACGCTCGAAAGATTCGTTGCCATCGGCGTCCAGGAACAGCATCTTAATCATGCTCTTACTGACGGCGATCGAAGCCATGCGCGCTTGCGCGACGGTTTGATCTTTTTCCGCGAGCATCTTAAACAGCCCCTGTAGTTTCATAACTCCAATCGAGGCTTCGTCCAGCAAGTTGCTTACCGCGCCCCATGAGACGTCATAATCCCGCAATGTTTCCTGCACGGTCTGCAGCACCGATTGCCACGGAATCAAGTTCATGTTTGCCCCGACTACCGTCGGTTGGGCGCGTGCTGCGCCTTCACAAATCACAGCGCGGTCGATATTAAACGTCAACCCTGCGCGCGGGTGTTGCCCGGTAATGCGTAGGATTTTCGGCAGCTTGTACCGCGGGCTATTCGCATCTGTGTCGCGCGCATCAATGGTAAGCATGTGCCACGGCACGACGTCCAGCCAGTACATGTCCGAACCGGCGCCAGGTTCCGGGGCGGGGTCTGTTGGATCGCCGCTCTTAAAGCCGGGGATAATGAGTGCGCCGCCAAAGCAGCGACCCGCAAACAACCCCTGCAGAAACACCCCGTGCGGGTACAGCTCATGCTGGTTCAGCACGTGCCAGCGTTTCCAGTCGTTTTCGTCAATGCCAGTCGGCTCCTTTCGAAACGCCTGCGCTGGCAATAGCTCCACAATGCGCCGCGCAACCCAATTCTCATTGTACAGCGTTTCGAGCGCTTGGGTGTTCAACTCAATTGACGGCTGCAAGCTGGTGTTGCTGCGCTTGTCCCTGGACGTGCCCAGTCCGGAAAGGGTGTTAACCCAGCCGTCTAGGATTAGCTTCGATTTTTCTATGGCGGTCTGTTTTGGGTCGGCCATTCGTTCCTATTCCACGGGAAGCTTAGCAGGTTCCACACTAGCCGACAAGGCGTTTAACCTCTAAGGCGCAGCCTGCCGCGTTGCTATAGATCTCAGATCCGGTGAAACGTGCTGTGCGCCAGCCGTTTGCGAGTAGGTATCGATCTCGTTTCGCGTCGTGCGCACGTTGCTCTTTGCTGGCGTGATAATCGTGCCCGTCGCATTCAATCGCCAGCTTTTGTTCTTGGCAGGCGAAATCCAGCCGGTAAGGCCCTATTGAGAATTGTGCTTCCACTTGTACATTAAGTGTTTGCAATGCTGCATACAATAAAGCCTCAATAGGCGATTCAATTAGAGCCTCGATCGGCTGCCACGGTTTCAAATCCTGGGCGCTGAAACGCACATACCCAGAGTTTGTGTGACACCAGCACTTCGCCACACCCTGTCCGCGCAAATCGCAGCAAGTAACACCTGCCGCACAATCGAACATCCAAGATATTGGCAGCCATAATCTAGTGTTGTAGCCCGGTGTATATAGAAGATGCTGCACCCCGTAGACAAAAGTGCAGCCGGATCCGGGCTCACGGGTTGAGTACGGACCCATGCCAATCGCTTTCCGCCAAATGGCCACAACGCGCCTGATATTTTGCGCATCAAAATCTGCCCAGGAAGCCGCCATCCTGCGCTTAAAGGGATTAGGGTGCTCGCTCCAAATTTTTCTGAACCTAGCATCTGTTTCCAACCCCTCAAGTAGCGCGTCCAACACGGCGTCGGAATGAACGGGCATTGCTGACACGCTTGCAAAATGCGCTTCAAGGTTTTCGTACTGCTCTTCTTCGGTAGGCATTTTCTGCAAATACCTTCGCACAGGCGCAGCGAGCGTGCAAGGGTTATTTCACAGCGGGCGCTGTTTTTCCCAGAAGGCCGATCAGCTCTGACAGCCGGCTGAAACCCAGCCCCTGCTTTTAATATCCGCCAGCGCTCGTTGAAGTCCGGCGTCTAATTCGGATAGCGCCTTGTCCCAGGCAGCTAAAGCTATTTGCCGATTGTCCAGTATTCATTTCACATGTTCTCCAAAATCGCACGCCACATTTCGGCACTTCCAGCCCCATTGTCTCCAAGGCGGTCAAGCGCTTGTGTGGTCGTATCGACCCGGTCATTCGCGGAGGCGTGTGGGAAGCGCACGAGCTCCGCGCGGAACTCCCCGATCCACGGCGCCACGTCGGCCGGAGGAAACCAGATCAACCCCGCTTCAGCCTTTGCACTGTGCCTCCTTGCGCGGTCCTCTTTGGACCCGTGGGGCTCAACCTCGCGCACAGGGATACGCTGCCCTACGGCTTCGCGCGCCTCCGCGATCAGCGCGGTGCCGTTAGCCTTATCTTCGATTAAGATCTCACTGGCGGCTTTCCACATTTCACGCTGTTGCACTTCGATGAATCGGCGTTTCGTATCCGGGTAATTCCACCGCCCGTGGACCTCGTCGAGCAAGTAGTACCGCCCACTATGCGCCGCCCAAAGCGCCCCGTGTACCCAACTGTCCGCGGAGCCCTTGCCGGTGCGGCCTTTGAATCCCAGATCCCAGCTCTGTATGATGTACATCGCCGCAAGAACTGGGAGTTTCTCCCATGTCTTAAACCAAGCATCCTCGAAAAATGCACCGGCCGCGGGCACTGGATTCTGCTGTAGCTGCGCCTCTGCGTGCTGCGCGCCGCCTTCGGAGCGCATCGACACCTCGATTCGATGCACAGCTTCTTCTGGATAACGCTCAGGCCACAACAATTCTCCAGGCTCGGTTCTCACGTCCAGCTTGCCTAGCGAGCAGCCGTAATCCCAAGAGCAATCCGACACGTAGCGCATCGGAAAACAGACGTGCTCATAGCTGTGCGGAGGGCGTAGCATCACTCCGCAAACATCGTCGTGATTCAGGCGCTGCCCGATGATCAAATTCGTATGCCGACTTGGATCGGCACGGCGTGTCGGAAACGTGTTAGTCCAGATGTCCACCGCTTTGGCGAACATGTCCGCAGAGTCTCCAGCCTTATTCGAGTCGTCGAGCACAATGTGATCTCCGTGCTGGCTAGTCGCTCCGCCTTGTATCGTAAATGCGATGCGCGTTCCTCCGCTGTCGTTCTCAACGTCGAGCTCTGCGGTCACCGCGCGCCGCATTCGTACGTGCGGAAAGCACGTTTTGTAAAGAGGGCTGTCGATCACTCGCAGAAACTGCCTGGCCACTTGATGCAACTTGCTATTGTCGTAACTAGTGACGATGAATCGTCTGCTTGGATCGACGCAGGCCCAGACCCAAGCAATCCAAAACACCTGCACCCAAAGCGTCTTTCCCGTGCTCGGTGGGACATTGATCACCGTGTCCCCCATTTCGAAATTAGCATGTGCCTCGAGCACACGTGCGAGTGCATGAAAATGCCGGCTGTTCTTAAACGCGCGCGCCTCTCCAGATGCTTCCCAAAAATGGCGTACGAATGCGTGCAGACCGTTGCGCGCTATGTCCAACCGCACCGCCTTGGCGAGTGCACCCAAGGCGGCTTCTTTCGATATTTTCATGTCTTCACAACTCCTGACAGCATCTTAATCAAATTCTGGACCTGCTCATCCGACGCGGTTTCTGGAATTTCCCAATCTCCGCCCACTGCCTGCAGGCCCAGCGAAGCCGCCGGCAATGCCACAGACACTTGCGCCAAGCGCACTAGCAAACGCGGATCGATCTGCAGCTCCGGGGAATCGAGCTCCGCACGAAGCAGTTTATTAATCCCGATGCACGCTAGGCGCGTACTGCGCTCAAACATGTAGCTCACACGCGCCTTGGGGTCGGAAGGGATGTCCGTACTTTGGTCGTACGCAATCGCGCGCGAAGTCCAATCGAATGCTTGCGCAAGCCCCGGATCGTTCGGCATTCCGCGAGGTGTTTGCTTGATCCACGCCTGGAACATTCGGTAACAAATGTCCGGCTCGTCTAATCGTTGCTCCCAAAGATCTTGCGTCGTTAGTTGCATAATACGCTCAAAACGGCGCTGACTGCGCAGGGCGCCCGTAAGGCGTCATCACATGCGCGCGATACCACTTCCAGTAATCCACGGCGGCACGGGCATCGTCCACGGCGCGGTGTTTTTCCTCGCCCTTCTGCGGCCCAAAGCCTTTGGGGTAGACCATGTCATTCGCGGCGCGCAGCGTGGAGAGATCGAACACGCGGTAGTGCAGGCAATCCTGTACGAAGCCCGGCGCATACTCATGCAACCAACGCCAGTCAAATGGCGCATTAAAGTTGCTAAGACTTGGGCGCTCGTATGCTTTGCACGGCAGCCACAGCTCTGCAATCTTGCACAGCCAGCTTGTTAGCTCGCTGCGGTCGATCGTGTTCGATCGGTCCTGCAGATACGTCCACAGGCCGCTGCGATCGTGCATGCCCTGCACGCTAAACTCCTTTGGATCGTCTGTCTTCCGACCCACTTCCAAGCGCTTGGCAAGCAGCATGTCTGTCGGGTAGTAAATGCCGGTTTCAAACGCAGCGATTTCCTCGCCGCTTGGCATGTCTACGACTACCACGCCCACCTCGAGCAGCCAGTCTTTGGTTTCGTACAAGCCTGTGGATTCGATGTCAATGAATGGTACTAGCATTGCGCGTTGCCTCTCAAAATGCGTTTGCAGGTTGTGCGAATCGTTTCGCGCTTGTGATACTCGCGCCGACACATTTCTTCCAACTCCGGCTGATCGCCGGTGCGTTGCAGCATCCGTAGCGCATTGTACAAATGTCCGTCGGACATGCGACTAATCGGCGTGCACTTGCCGGTTGCTGCGCGCCAAACGGGCTCGCCAATCAAACGCGCCTGTACCCACGCTTGGAGCGTGCCAAGCGCGCGCACAAGCCTATAACCGATTCTCTGTTTAAACGTCAATGTTGACCAGTCTTCTTTTTGTTTCATCTTTATTACCTAGACTCCGTGCTCATGAGTGCGACCGACGGGTACCATTCGCTTTGCGCTTTGCCGTTATCCGCGTGCCAACAGCAAAGCACCATGCTATCGCAAGCTCTATTTTCACAGACCGTCATATCGCTACCGCCTGAATTTAATGTGACTACTGCTCCAATTTCGAATTGCATTTTCGGCTCCTGCTTTATGGTTAGCACACGCCGCCGACCGATTCCAGCTCTTTTAGCGCGGCCCACACATCGGGCTGCACTTCAATCGACGTCCACTCAGGGCATGGGATTAACCGTGCTGCTGCATCCAAGGGGCCACACTGCGGCCAAATTCCGATCGCCCCTGCAGGCAATAGCTCCCGCGGCGGCTCGAGCAACAGCGTGTACTTGGTGCCTGCGAGAAAAGCGAATAATTCGTCAACGGTTAAGTATTCCACTGGCACCTCCAGCCTGGACGCCCATTTCCGCGCGTATTCTAAAGCAAACGCTATCGTCGTTTTGTATGTTCGAGCGGCGTTGCTAATCCTCTGTCGGTCCTTGTGCTTTCGTTGGGACTGAAGGCCCCTCATATACTCTTTTCTACGGTGTGTCTTCCTGTACTGTCTATTGTATTCGCGTTTGCAAAGCCTGCAACGGTTCTTGGACGCCTCCCCGTGGCTACATACCATTAGTCCAAATCATTTCTCGGGACTTCGCTCCTGCGACTCCGCGCATCTTCCCCCGCATCCCGGACACTTCGTGCGAATACACAAAAGGGAGCCAGGTCGCCCCTTCCTGCTCAGCCACTATGACTTGCCCCGGCAGTGATCGACACCAATCCGCAAGTGCCGAGTAATCGATGCCCTTCAGGCCGTGCTTGTAACTGCTATACTTGACACCCTGGTACGGCGGGTCAATAAACCAAGTCGCTTTGATGCGCGGCAGGGTTTCGTACGAGCCGCATACTGCCGACCAATGGCGAATCTCCTGCACCGCCTGCACGAGGTAATCGCGTGTGTTGCGGTGCCACATGCCGGTATTGCCGCCGGCTTGCCCCTTGCCGTGCTTCGTGCACCATTCAGATTCGCCCGTGGTAATGTTGCTGATCGTCCAGGCCGACACGTGCCCAGTGCGCTGCCAATAGCGCATCAGCTGCGCCGCTCCCGCAGATAATCCAAGCGTGCGGATATCCTGTCCGGTTATGAGCCCCTCCACTGGCATGGCTGCGATTTCATCAGGGTCGGCTTGGATGAGCCATTGCCACAACGCGATTAATTCCGAGTCAAGGTCGCACAACAACACGTTGTTTTCTCGATACCGCAATGCGTACCCCGCACCGCCTGCGAACGGCTCGATGATCAACGGGTACCGCGGTGCCGGGTAGTGCTTGCTCGATCGGTACTTGCTGCCAAAATATTTGAACAGCGGGCCGCGCCTGCTCATCCCCTAACCCCTCGCAGCGTTTTGAAAATGTACGCCTCGCAAATGTTGGCCACTTCGATCGAATCGAGGATAGCCTGCTCAACAACTGGATTGATGCTCGACCTGCGCGGCCTGTCGTGGCGCAGCCGCGCGCACACGGGGTAGGGGTCGCAGTCGATTTTGATTGATTCCAAGTCTACGGTAAACATTCGATCCGGCTCCGGGAACCCTTCGAGCAACCAAATAGAGCTTGACGTATCGGCCCCTCGCGCGCAAGGGTTTTTGCTGCCGCCTGCGCTTTAGTGCTGCGGGTCGCGCGGGAGCGCAAGGATAGTCAACATCTCATGCGCCGCGCGATCGCGCTCGATTTGCACCGCCCGCTGTGCAATTTGCTCAGCCTTGGTCTCAAAATGCCGATCAGCCTCGACTACCGCAAGCCGCGCCTCAGTCTTAGCCACATCTGCCGCCGCCGCGTTGGCATGTTGCTGCTGTGTGAACAGCCACACGAAAGCAGCCACCGCAAAAACGATCATGCTGCCGCACATGCCAAGCAGGAGGTTCATCTTCCAATTGGCCGCCGCGGCCGTCTCCTTGGCTTCGCTTGTCGCCTTGACCGTGTTGTCGTGCAGGCTTTGGAAATCTCCGTCAAGTGCTTGCACCAATGCGCAGCGCCCGGGGGCGTGCGGCGCGGGGGCGATCAATTGCGGGTTGTCTTGTAAGTGCATGTTAATTCCACGTCACGCCCAAACACACCCTGGCATTCATAGCGGTTTGTGCCGTAGTGCTTGACTCGACTGCCTTTATTGATACCTTGGCACCGGCTGCAACGGCGATTGATAGCCCAGTCGCATTGGCAGCTGTCCCCGTGGACGCAAGCACGCACGACACCGCCACGTCAACGTCATTGACCTGGACGGTATACGTCATGCTCGAGCCGCTTATCGCTGTGTCGTGCGTTGCGTAAATCGTGTTGATCGTAAACGCTGCCGGGGCGACTATGTGTGCGCCTTGCGTTGTCGAGAGAATCGTTCCTAGGCCGGCGGGCGTCAAGTATCGTGCTGAAGCGCTAGCAGGCGCGGCGGTCGCGCCCCACGGGCCAAAGAAGCCTTTATTTCCACCGGCAGGGCCTTGGATTCCTTGAATGCCTTGGATCCCTTGCGCGCCGTTGGTTCCGTTCGTGCCGGCTGCGCCCGTAGCGCCCTGTGCCCCCGCTGGACCTTGCGGCCCGGCTACTGTGCTATCGGCTCCGGCTGGGCCTGTAGCGCCCTGTGGCCCGGCTGGGCCTGTAGCGCCCTGTGGCCCGGCTGGGCCTGTTGACCCTGCGGGGCCTTGGCTTCCCGTGTCGCCCTTGTCGCCCTTCGCTCCGGCTGCGCCTGGCGTGCCGGCGGGGCCTTGGATGCCTTGCGCGCCGGCTGCACCGGTATCGCCCTTGGCTCCGGCTGTACCCGCCGGGCCTTGCGTGCCAGCAGGTCCGGTTGAGCCCGGCAAGCCTTGGACTCCTTGCGGTCCGGCGGGGCCTGTTTCCCCAGCGGGGCCTTGGCTGCCCGTGCTGCCTTGCGGTCCTGCTACTGTGCTCGCCGCTCCGGCCGGGCCTGCTGCCCCCGTGTCCCCCTTTGCGCCGGCTGCGCCTGGTATTCCTTGGATCCCTTGCGGCCCGACAGGACCAGCTGGACCAGCTGGACCAGCTGGACCGGTGTCGCCCATCGCCCCCTGCGGCCCGGCTGCGCCGGGATCGCCTTTGTCCCCTTCCGCTCCCGGCGTGCCTGCTGCGCCGGCTGTTCCCGCAACAGAATCTGCGCCCACTCGGCGCGGTGTGGCAGTAGACGCCAACCCGACCGGATTTTGCGCGCGCTGAATTTGAGCGTTGTACAAATTCCGCTTCGCGTCTAAATCCGGATCGTATGTCATCTGCTCGCCCCATCAATCGGTACGATCGAATCGGAGTGATGCAACTTTGACAACTGTTCGAGAACCAACACCCGGCGCTCTAGT
>Ga0302321_100002618_pt1 | contig 15443 bp, 6 predicted proteins | sample Fen_T0_1_FD_202505 | JGI IMG/M metagenome (GOLD analysis project Ga0302321, IMG submission 202505) | Peat permafrost microbial communities from Stordalen Mire near Abisko, Sweden - Fen_T0_1 | ecosystem: Environmental > Terrestrial > Soil > Wetlands > Permafrost | place: Sweden: Abisko...
GTCCAAGCGCCGGCGCAAAACGCTGCGAGAGCCACAAGGGGGTTCCTCCGGCAGGGTAGAGATCCAGTGCAGACGGGTTGCTCAGCGGCAGGATGTCCTGGTAACGCCACATGTTCAGCGGGCGCCCCGGCAGTCCGCGCAGCAGTTCGCGCTTGAAGGCAGCATAATCATAGCGCGCTTCCAGCCATTGCGCCCCGCACTTGCTGCAAATAGCAGGTGCCAGGGGTACGTAGGGCTGTTGATTACCACACACATTGCATTCGAGATATTTGGGAGCTGCCATTGTTTATCTTCCCTGCGGTTCGATGTCGTCCATTACGGCAACCAGGGGTAGGTTGACTAAGAAAGTAGAGCCTTCACCGTTGATACCGGTGCTCTCGGCCCATAAGCGCCCACCGTGCATTTCGACTAACTTACGGCTGATCGGCAGGCCCAGGCCAGTGCCCCCCACCTTGCGCGTTGTGGATGTGTCCACCTGGATGAATTCCTGGAACACCGCCTCCAACTTATCCGGCGGGATGCCGATGCCGGTATCCCGGACGGTGATCAGGACATGGTCGTCCTTGCGCTGCGCATTGATTGCGATTTTGCCCTTATCGGTGAATTTGATGGCATTGTTGACCAGGTTGATCATCACCTGGCGGATGCGCGTTCGGTCAGCGTAGATTTCAACTTCCCGGTCGGAGCCGTCTTCGACGAAAAGCGAAAGCGCTTTTTCACTGGCGAACGTGGATGTCAAACTGGCAACTTCCTCGATCAACTCCTCGAGCCTGAATGTTTCGGGCTGCAGGTTCATGCGTCCGGCTTCGATCTTGGCCATATCGAGCACGTCGTTGATGAGGTGCAGCAGGTGCTGCCCGTTCTTATAGATCAGGCCCAGGTCGTTTTCCATGTATTCGGTAAGCGGACCATCCAGGCCTTCCCGCATAACGTCTGCAAAGCCTAGGATCGAATTGAGCGGCGTGCGCAGTTCATGGCTCATGTTCGCCAGGAAGGATGACTTCAACCGGTCGAGCTCGCGCAGCTGGCTTACCGTGGCCGCCTGCTCGACATACAACCGGGCATTCTGCAGTGCAACACCTACCTGTGCCGCCAGGGTGGTGTAGATATCGGCGTCTTCCTTCAGGAAGTTATTCTTGCGGATGGACTGCACATCGAACACACCGAGCAGTTCGTCGCCCACGATCATCGGTACGGCCATTTCCGCCTGTGTATCGGGGAGCAGCAGGTTGGGCAAGAAGCTCGACTCTTTGTGCACGTCATTGACGATCACAGCGTGTTTTTCGCGTGCCGCACGTGCCACCAGCGAGCGTTTTGCGTTGATCGGGATGGTGTGCTCTCCCGCTACCATCTCTCTACCTACATCCCCGGCGCCGGCGGCCAGCAGCAAGGTCTGCCAGGCCTCGTCGGCCAGGTAGATGTGAGCGTGATACAAGTCGAAACGCTCTTTGGTAAGGTCCACCACCGCTTGCAGGAGCTTGTCAGGATCGAGCACGCTGGAGGTAGTGGCGCTGACGGTTGCAACCGTCTCGAGCTCGGCTGCGTGGCGCGCAACCTCACTCAGCGCCGTTTGGGTCTGTTCGAACAGGCGCGCGCTCTCCAGGGCCAGGGCTACCTGCTCCGAGACTTGCTGGATGAAATCCTGGTCTTCGGGCGAGATGGGGCGCTGCGGATCGTCCACGACGGCCACGTTCCCGATCACCTGCCCGCCCGGCGCAACCAAAGGAACGTTGGCAAAGAGTTCGCCAGTCAAGTCGACATCATTAGCAGTGCGCAGCCCGCTCTGGTCGAACACGAAGCTGGAGAGCGTGTCGTTTGTCTCGCGGTACGTGAGCCAGCCTTCATGGGCCATGGCGCGGTATAGTTGGTCGATTTCGCGGAGTCGTTCGGCCATTTCCTCACGCAGACGGGTACTCTCGATTGCGGTGGCAATCTGGCCGCACAAGCCTTCCATGACAATTTGTTCGTCGATGCCCAGCGCGTCGGCCACATTACTCTGAATATCCAGCACGCCCAGGACATCGTCTCCTAATTTGATCGGTACGGCCATCTCGCCTTTCGTCTCGGGCAATAATGGGTTAGGCCGCCAGTCTGGGTCGTTTTCAAGCACCGCACGCAAGATGGTCTTGCCCGTAGCCGCCGCGGTTCCGATCAAACCCATGCCCATGGGCATGCGGTGCCCGGCAACCAGCATCTGCTCGCCGACTTCCCCATAACCGACGACCAAACCGACGGCATTCTGGACAGGATCATAGCGCAAAAGTTGGGTGTGATAATAGCCGAATTGCTCTTTCACCTGCGTCACCACACGCTTGTACAGCTCTTCCAGGTTGGTGGATGCCGCAATGGATTGTGAGACCTGGGTAGATAGCTGTGTCTGCATGCCGCGGCGTTCGAGAGCCGCCTGTACTTCTAGTTCCAGGCGCTTGCGTTCGATGATACCGGGCAGCATCGAACAGTATAAGGCAAATGCATCTTGCAGATCTTTATCGAGTGCGGCACCGCTGATCTGGGCATCGTTGTACATCACGCCGAGTGGTCCTTGGGTGCCGTGCAGGTTTGTGGCAACGGCCCAGCCTTTTTCAATCTCAATTTGCTGACCGTCTTGCCAGTAGATACGCGGCGTATCCGTCTGGCTGAGGTTCCACATTTCGGCGCCCAGCAGGCTGGAATTGTGGATGTCGAATACCATTTTTGCCGAGCGCTCATCGGTGGTGCGACCGTCCGGATCAGTGCCGTATGTCCCCGTGATGTACTTCTGCGCAGAATCCAGCAGCCACAGCCCACAGCGCTCGATGCCCAGTTTTTCGCGCGACAGTTCCACAGCACGACGATACACCGTATCGAGATCAGGGATCTGGAGCAGCTCGTTCGTAGATTCGATGATGGCTTCCAGGCGGCGCGACTGTCTTTCACGCTGTTCAACGTTCTTTTTCAGTTCCTCGGCTGCCTTTTTGCGCCCCGTAATATCACGGATCAGCCCCACGTCGGCGGATTTCCCTCGGTATTGGATGATGCCCGCCGATAGCTCTGCGTCGAAAATCCTGCCGTCTTTACACAGCACCTTGGCTTCATAAACCGAGTCCACGTCCTCACCGGCCATCCGCGCTCTCACCCTGTTTACGACAAGCTCCCTGCTCTCAGGCGCCAGGAAGTCCACGAAAGACTTCCCGAGCATCTCTTCAGGGGTGTAGCCGAGCATATCGGCCAGGACTTTATTTGCGAATTGGGTGCGGTTATCCTGAAGGATGATCACGCCATCGTTTGCCTGGTTTACCACCGCAGAGTATCTTGCTTCCGATTCTTCCAGGGTCTGTTCTGCCAGTTTGCGCTGGGTGATGTCGCTCACGGTTGTCGCGCGCACGGCGCGATTACCAATTTTATAGACGCGAGTGGATGTCTCCATTGGAAAGACGGTTCCGTCTTTCCGAGCTCCCTGGACTTCATAGGGCAGGACGCTTTCCGACTGCATTTGCTTCAAGATCAGTTCGTGCCACTCCGGCGTGACGAATTCCAGTAAGCTTTTGCCCATGTAGTCATCCGGGCTCGAAAGGCCGAATATCTCAAGGGCAGACGGGTTTGCATCGAGAATCTTGCCTTTTTCATGGAATACCAGGCCTTCACGGGTCAGTTCCGTAAAGCGGCGGAATCTCTCTTCACTTTCCTGCAGCGTTTCTTCGGCCTTCTTGCGCTCGATGATGTTGGCCAGCATCGAGCAATACAGGGCGAAACTGTCCTGCAGCTCCGGATCGAGTGGCGCACCACTGATTTCGGCGTCGTTGTAAACCACCCCGATTGGCTCGCCGGTGGCGTCGCGTAGAATCGTGTCCACGACCCAGCCTACCCCGGCTTCGTACTGTTCGCCACCTTTCCAATACGAACGCGGCCTTTCGGTGACGGTCCATAGTCCGGTTTTGGCGCTGCTTTCTAAGGAATTGGCTTCAGGAGGGGCCTTCATGCCGCGCTCATCGCTGGTATTTCCATCCAGATCCGTGCCGTAGGTACCCAATAGATTTTGGCGCTCCGGATCGAGCATGAACAAACCGAGACGTTCGATGCCGAGCTTTTCGCGCGCCATTTCCACCGCACGACGGTAAATGGTGTCGAGGTCCGGGGTTTTGTGCAGTTCATCCATAGCCGCGATGATGTCTTGCAGACGGTGCGATTGGAGTCCTTGCTTCTCCATGGACCGTTGGATTGCTTCTTCAGCCTGTTTGCGCTCAGTGATGTCATGAAGCGTAGACGCGCGAATTTGGCGCGTGCCGATTACATAAGCGCGGGTGGATGTCTCCACCGGGAAAGTGGAACCGTTCTTGCGGATGCAAAGGATCTCGTAAGGCTCGACGGCATCGGACTGCATCTTTTGCAAGACGAGCTGGTGCGACTCGGGTACGATAAATTCCAGCAGGTTTCTGCCGATCAGGTCCTCGCCGGTCGAAAAACCAAACAGGTTAACGGCTGCCGGGTTCACGTCCACGATGGTGCCACGTTCGTGGAATACCAGGCCTTCAATGGTCGCTTCCGTGAACCGTCGGAACCTATTCTCGCTTTCGTGGAGAGCTTGCTCCGTCTGCTTGCGCGTGGTGATATCTTCGTACATCCCTAATACGGCAACGACCTGGCCGTTCTCCCGTATCGGGATTTTGGTAGTGCTCAACCACGTGATTGAGCCGTCCGGCGTGGTCTGAGGCTCTTCGTAATTGAGTTTTGGTTTGCCATCTTCCATGACGCGCTGATCATCTGCGCGGTATAGCTCGGCCTGGTCCTTCCAAGGCATGTCGAAATCGGTCTTGCCTATGACTTCTTCCGGCGAGGAAAAACCGGCGTCTTCGGAAAAGGCCCGGTTGCACCCCAAATAAACCAGATCGCGATCCTTCCAAAATACCGCCTGAGGGACGTTATCCATCACCAACGGCAGTAATTCCAGGCTGACCGGCACGTTCTGCTCCGCCTGTGCTTGTCGAGCGCTGCTGCGCTTGCGTGTTGTTGTCATTCCTTACCTCCGTCCTTGCGATGGGTGGAGTTGGGGGTGGGCTCCAGGCCCTCCACGTATTCCATTGATGTTGCCTGGGCGTCTTCGGTAAGGGTCGTCATCTGTACAATGGTTCTCCGTCCCAGCATGCCTCCCAGTTCACGGGCGGCGGTGCGCAAGATGGTCTCAGGGTTGGTGGAGCCGCGCACCGCACTGGTAATCTCTCGCAATGCCTGCTCACGCTTGGCCCGCTCTTGGGTTGCCTGGAACAAACGTATATTGTTAATCGCCACGGATATCTGTGAATACAAAGCCATCAGGCTCCGAATTTCTGCTTCAGAGAAATGGACTGGCTGTGGGAAATTGATATTGAAATAACCCGTCCACTGTCCACCTGCGATGAGTGGAACGTAGGTTGAAGTTTGCGACTTCAACGTTTGAGCCAACAGGGCGCGTGTGGCGGGGTCGAGCCTCTCATCCGTACCTACGTTTTCGATCACAGTCGCTGTGTTCGGTTTCAGCAGTTGCCGCGAGGACGGAATGTCGGCTATCTTAAAATGTCTTGGGAGCTGGGCCGCGGTTTCTCGTGAAAACAATGACCAGGCAGCCAGGGTTTCTATGCTTTCTGCCGGTTTGTCATCCAGCCAGGCATGATCAAACAAATTGATCGATATGAGATGCGCGTCGTTCCCATGCGGCATATATTTGCGAATGACACTCAAGATATCGTCGTAGGAATTGGCAGCATTCAACTCGGCGCTGGCTGCGTAGAGTTGTTCGGTCTCGCTCAATGCGCTCTGGGTCCGCTCGTAAAGCCGCAGGTTTTCCAGCTGTGCGCTCACACGTTCCGCGATGTCGGCGGCCAGTTTGGCGGCATCGGGCGGCATCTCCCGCCGGCCCGCCACGCCTAATACCCCAATCACCTCGCCACGCACGGTGAGCGGCTGGGACATATCCATTTGAGGCTGGGTATCTTTTGGCAGACGGACGACTTGATTCAGGTCGTAAAGGAAACCCAGATCCTCCCCCCTTTGGGAGATGTAGGCCCGCCAGTTTTCACCCGTGAGACGCCGGGTAGCTTCCTCGGCCTCGGCGCGGGCACGTGAGGTGTCGGCCAACAAACGGATGTTTTCCACTTGCTGGGCTACCTGGTTCGCGATGGAAGCGATTATTCCCCGATCCTGCTTGCTTAACGGATGGGCTGGGTCGCTCTCGACGTAGACCGTGCCGACTTGCTCATCCATGACCTTGACCGTTTCCACCACCCCGCTCTGGCCGGATGTTTTGCCCACGAAGGGCGTTACGGAAGCCTGGTCGTAAGCATAGCCCACACGCTCGCTTTGGTGGATGGCATCCAGGTACGTGTCCCACGATTCGTGCATGAAACGGCGCGTGGCAGACTCGGCTTCGGTGCGGGCGCGTTCGGCTTCAGAGAGCAGGCGCAGGTTTTCGATCTGCTGCGAGGCGCGTTGGGCCACCGCGTTGAGCAGGGTCGTCTCCTCCGGCAAAAGCTTGCGGCTGGAGGCGGATGTGACCTGCATTTTGCCGATGGGCTGCCCGCTGATAATCAGCGGCACGCTGGTGGTCTCCTCTACTTTCGACGTCAGGGAGCCGCGCAGCGGTTGCACCTGTTCGCCGGAAAAGGCATAACCGACGAATTCCTTTTCGTAGACAGTAGGCGCGCTATGCTGCGGCGTCTCTTCCGCGACAGGCTGGGGGGTCACAACGGCCGCCGGCGTTTCCGGCTGTTTCTCCATCTTCTGGAATTCCCCTTCGAGTCGACCCAGGCGTGCTCGCAATTTTTCGATCTGGCCCTGGATAGCCTGAGACTCGGCGGCCGGATCCGATGCGAGACGCTCGATATCTGCAAATAGCGATTCGATCCGTTTATGAAAGCGTGATTGATTTGACATGTGTCACCGTTTCCTGCGCCAACCATGTAAGCCAGCACAGATAATTATCGTTCACTGCTTCTGACACCTAATTGGGCGACTGTGAGCGGCGCACCAAGAGCGTGACCAAGTTCGCGGGCCGCGATTTGAAGCACGGCTTCCACGGTAGTGGCGCTTTGAATCTTCTGGCTGATGGCGTTCAACATCGCTTCGCGCTCGGCCTGCTTTTGCGCCTGCGCAAATGTACGTGCATTTTGAACTGCCACGGAGACTTGAGCGGCGAGCGTGGTTTGGATGCGGACGTCGTCCACGTTGAAGCGGTCTTTGGTGTCCGCCTGCACATCCAACACACCCACCACTTTATTGCCTGCGATCATTGGCACAGCTAGTTCGGATGCGGTGTTCGGCAGGAGCGGGTGAGACAGGAAGTCCGGGTTGGCATGAACATCGTTTACGAAGAAACCTTCGCGATTGCGTGCGGCGCGCGCCACCAGCGACTTTTCAACGTCGAGCGGGATACGGTGGTCTTCCGCGACCATCTGTCTGCCGACCTCGCCCGCGCCGAAGGCCAGTTCAAGCGTGTCGCCCGTTTCGTTGAGCAGGTAGATGTGAGCATGGTAGAAGCCGAAGCTTTCCTTCGTAAGGTCCACCACGGATTGCAGGAGCTGAGCCGGGTCAAGGGTGGATGAAGCGGTGGTGCTGACGTTGGCGATGGTGGCAAGTTCGAAAGCGCGTTTTTCAGACTGCTCGGAGAGTCGCAAGCCTTCGATGTGTGCGGCGAGGCGTTCCATTACGGCATTTGCCAGGTCAAGCGACTGCTTGTCATCTGCGTCCAGTCCCAGCACTGCCAGGTTCCCCACCGTTTCGTTGTGGATTTTGAGCGGCAGGTTGACGGCAGGTTCTTCGGGCTGCTGCCGGCCGTTCCTGCCGACCGATTTGACCTGTACCAGGTCGTAGAAGTAACCCAATTCTTGGCTGGCTTGTGTATCGAGGTAACCTTTCCAGCCCTCGCGGGTCAGGCGGCGCGAGGTCTCTTCGGCCTGGGCGCGGTAGCGTTCCGAGCTTTCGATCAGGCGCAGGCTTTCGATCTGTTGCGCCACTTGGTGTGCGACTGCACCGATCAATTCGTTTGCCTGCGAGTTTTGTCTTTCCTCGTCCAACTCCGCGACCAGCTCGCCAAGCGCTTCACCAGCCACCGAGATGGTCGCAGTGACAGTGCCGCCATCGACGGGCATTTGCGGGCTGTCCGTCTCGGTGAACGCCTTCACTTCGTGTTGATCGTAGATAAAGCCGATCTGCTCCGGTCTGTGGATGGCGTCCAGATAATCCCGCCAGTTGGTGCGCGCCAGGCGCGCCGTCTGTTTTTCTAGGTCGACGCGCGCTTGCTCGGCCTCTGCCAGCAAGCTTGCATTCTGGAGCGCGATGGCCAATTGCCCGGCCAGGGCTTCGAAGGCAGGCAGCGATTCCTCGGTCAGGGAATTTGGTGAACTGCCTTGCATATCCAACACGCCTACTACTCTTTCGTTGACTATGAGTGGGATGGCCGCTTCCGCGCGGGTATCAGGCAGAAGTGGATTTTGGCGGAAGGTTGTGCTCTGTGTGGTATCGGCGATCACCACCGAACTTTTTTCGAAAGCGGCGCGCCCATTGATCGATGTGATATCCAGTGGAAGTTGGTGAGCACGGCTCAGCAACTGCTCGCCCACTGTACCCGTGCCAGATTGCAGAACCAAATGGGTCTGGCTGGCATCCACCAAATAGACCTGCACATAGTACAAGTCAAACCGCGAGCGGATGAGCTCGGCCGCATCTTTCAACATCACGTCCACTGAACGCACTTGCGAAACCGCTCGCCCGACTTCGCCCGCCAGCCGGAGCTCTGCGAGGCGCTTGTCCACTTCGTGGTGGGCCTCTTGCAAATCGACGTTGGTATGTTCCAGCTCCACTTGCGTCTCAGCAATTTCTTCGAGGCGCATGCGTTCGAGATTGCCGCGGTACCAGGCAAATAGCACAACGAACAAGCCAATCGTGATGATCCCGGCGCGCGCATTGAGGGCTTCCTGGCCTTGCAGTTGCGGCATAAAGACGATGGAAACAAGCAGACCCGCGGCCAGGTGAAATGAGATAAAACCAACCATCCATCTGAAATCGAACAGGTTGGAAAGCAGAAACAGGATGGCAAAGGTCAAAGTGAAGAATAGCCCGGGGTAAGCACCGGTCAATGAAGCAGCATACACCAACAAACTAAAACCACCCACAAAAATAAGCGGGGCGCGGGAGTACCAAGTGCCGCGGCTCATCAAGTAGGCGGCGAATGCTACCACGCTGAAGAAAAGGCCTGCCACAATCAGGATGTTGAAGCCAATAAACTGAAGGGTAGCCCACGAGCCAAGAAAAACGATCAGTGAAAAAGAGAGCGAGAGAGCAGCCAGAAGTTCCGCTTTGTGGCGTTCCGGCAAGGAATGAACCGAGGCATGTGCCTCAATCAAGGTCTTAAATAGCCTTTGTCCCAAATTGAGATGGGTACCCTCATGAGAAGTTAGTGTGTTCACGGTTTTCTCCTATCACAAAGAAAGATAATCCGCGTCAGGCGCAATTAATTTCAACAAATCTGACTCGAGCGTCGTAGGGCCGGCGCTCTCGGATAAAAATATGTCACCAACGGCGTTGATAAAGCCTGCTTCGAGAGTTCGCTTCACCAGCGTGAAGAAGACTTGATAGCGCTCCCAAAGCGGGCTCGGTATCTCTGCGATCTGTTGACGCACAAACTTCAAATAATGTTGTACCACCAACGGGCGACTGACAGAGGTCGGCAGCGAAAACGCTGAAAGAATCTCTGTGTAAATGAGTTGATCTTCTCGAATGCCAGAATAATCGAGAAAGGCTTTGACCAATTTGGGGTGCGATTGGTTGAAAATGTTGATATTGAAAACACCCCAATTCAGGTCTTCCCCAGTGTCAATCCGCCAGTCGCCGGCATCGTCAAAGACGCGCACAGCGGAATTGAAGGGCCCACGCACCAGCCGCATCAGATCCATGTGACCGTAGATTTCCTCCAGCGATGGCAGATCGGGTTGTTGCTGCTTGTACAGGGCATAAATAATGGCCACCGCGCTCATCAACCCGGAACCATCGATCATTTTTTGGGCGGTTTCCGCAGCATACGTATTCCAAAAGTTACTGGTCGGACTTTCTATAAATTTATGGCTCAAGCTTCTCATTTCTGCCTGATTGCCAAGCACGTCACGTTCGATCGCCAGTAACACGTAAGGCAAATCTTTTGGAGACTCAGTAACCTGGCGGGCATAATGCTTGATGTTGCGCAAAGCCTCCAACCTGGGGGCTAGCTCATCTAAATCAGCCGTACTGTTGTTGATGTTCTTGTGGTTTAAATATTCTACGGCCGACAACATGGCCATATCACCTCTATCCATGCTCTGATCTGCCCAGTAAGAAATGGCGATGGCGATCGCCGCACTGGACAGGTGCTCCACGTTCTGTATCTCGCCGGCGGAAATCGATGCGCAAAAGGCCAGCGATTTTGGGGCTACCTGACCGACGATGGCGTTCACCTCATCATCTGTCACATCTGGCATGCCCCCCCGCAAAATGGGGGTCAAGCTCTGCATGAAATGGGACGAAATCAAATCGGACTGGCTGAACATGTTATGGTAAGCAGCCGCCGGAAATGAATCGCCAAAGACGGGGCTGCGCCACATCAGGCGTACTAGATAAAGGAGTTTACGAGATTGTGTCAGCTTTTTTTTCATGGTTGTCTTCGATGTTTTACTAATCGCGAGGCTTGCTTGTAATGTGTGCCTTCACACGCGACGCGCCAAGTGCCGCGCCGATTTCGCGCACAGCGGTCTGCAGAGCATCTTCCACAGAGACAGTGTGCTGGATTTTCTGGCTGATGGCGCTGACCTGCACTTCAAGCTCAGCCCGTTCCTTGGCTTGTTCGAACGAACGCACGTTCTGAATGGATGCGGCCAACTGTGCGGCTAGTGTGGTCTGGATGTTGATGTCGGCTTCAGTGAAACGCCCAATTTGATCGGACTGAATATCGAACACGCCGACCACAGCGCCGCCCACGATCATCGGCACGGCCAGTTCGGAGCGTGTGTTGGGAAGCAGAGGATTGGACAAGAAATCCGGCGCTTGGGTCACATCGTTCACTGTAATACCCTGTCGTTCGCGGGCGGCACGGGCCACCAGGGATTGTTCACGGCTGACCGGGATCGAGTGTCCTTGCTGGACCATTCGGCGCCCAGGCTCGCCTGCGCCCGCGGCCAGCACCAGATTGTCGCCGTCGTCATCGAGCAAGTAAATGTGCGAGTGATACAGGTTGAAGCGGTCCTTGGTCAGTTCTACCACTTCTTGCAGTAGACGCTGCAAGTCCAAAATGCTGGCAATGGTGGTCCCCACTTGCGCCACGGTAGCGAGTTGGGAAGCGCGCTGGTCCAGACTGGCCAGGGTCCCCCGGATTTGGGCGGTCATGGTATTGATCGTTTTAGCCAATTCGCCAACTTCGTCGTTGGTCTCTACCTTGGCCTGGGCAGAGAAATCCCCGGCGGAGATGGCTTGCGCGGTCTGGGTCAGGCCTAAGATCGGGTTACTAAGCTGGTTGGTGATAATGAGTGCCAGCGCGGCCACCAAGGCGGTAATGATCAGGAATGCGACAGAGGCGGTCGTTGTGGCTGTGGTAGCTGATGCATACAGAGTCTCTTGCGGCACGGTATAGGCCACCAACCATGGCTCGGTGGCCAATTTCGAGACGGCCACCACGGATTGGTCACTGCTGCCACTCGAAAGAGTGGTGCTAAAGACCGGTTCCTGGGCGGAATTATCGAGTTTGGACTTCCAGTCCGTCAGGTTCGTTGAGAGCTGGTCAGCAGGCAGGTTGGGTAGACGGTTGGCTTTTTTTAGGTCTGCGAGAACTTGTGGAGCGAGAGGCACAATCGATTTGAAGTCGAGGCTGGGTTGCGTGCCGTGTGCCATTAGGATGTTGTTTTCATCCAACAGCACGGCAAAGGATTGGGCGCCGGCGAAACCATTACTTTTTGCGATCAACTGCTGCAGCACGGATCCATCATAACGCACCCGTAAAACGCCAAGGAACCTGTTGGTTTCATCGAACACTGGTGTGCTGAAATAGATCGACAATTTCCCCGTAGTCTCAGAGATTTCCACCGGTGATGCGTAAGGAGTGCCGGTTTTCCATGCCGTTTTGAAATAGTCACGGTCCGCCTTATTTAAACCGATATCATCTTTATAGGTATCGGCAACGTCATTTCCTTGACTATCCAACAGTGCATAAGAAACAATGTGTTCGGGGTCTTTGCGGGAATAGCTCGTCAGGAATGAAAACACTTCCTTTTCAATAGCGCCGTTTTCGGCCGTTGGGCGTTCCGAAGCAGGCAGGGTGAGATAATCAACGAATATTTGGTTTAACGCCTGAATTTTGAGATCGGAGAAATTTGTGTTTACAAAATCATCAACTGTGCCCGCCACTTGATGTGAAGAGCTGAGCAAAGATGCCTGCCCCTGTGTTTGCAGCGCCTGGCGTGTGGATATGGTAAAGAAAAATACCAATATGGCGATGGGGGGCAGCACTAGCAGGAGGTAGCTGGCCGATAGCTTGGCGGGAATACTGTAGTTGCGGAATTGGCTCAGCAGGAAGGCCAGGAAGCTGAAGGTCATGACCACCGCGACAATCAGCCACAAATTCTGGACGAACTGCACCTCGGTTTGGAGTTGTTTGAAGAAGGTGTCCGTCAGCGTTACCAGGGCGCTGCCTGCAAGTGTTCCAACCAGCCCCCAAACCAAGCCGCGGCCCGAAAGCAATTGAATCGAGAAGAATATCCCCATAAAGACGACAACCAGCGAGAGCAGCGTGCCCAACCCGCCATACTTGATTGCTACGGGTACCACTGAAATGCTAAAGCCGCTGATGGTTGCGAAAGCTGCCTTGCCGTATTGGCCCTGGCGTGTCCATTGATAGGCCGCTCCAAGCGTAGCGCCCAGCCAAACTGCGTCAGCGGCCAGCATATAATTGTGCCATTGCCCGGTTTGTATGGCGGTAAACAGCGTGGAAACAAACGAGATTGTCACGAGCACAAGAAAGATCGCCAGCACTCTTAGCGCGGTGCGGTAACGTTGAGCCTGTATAGGGTCGGTCGAAGTGCCTTCTGCAAAATTACCAAATAATTTGTTCATTGTGCGTTCTCCTTCTTTTCCTTGCCGTCGCCGGAGAGGGCGGTTGGGTCGAGGGAGATCAGGGTGGGTTTCATCCCGAGCGCCTGGCCGAGTTCGCGGGCCGTGATCTGAAGCGCTGATGCAAGCGTGGTCGTGCCTTGGATCTTCTGGGTAATCGAGTTAAGCATTTCCTGATGTTCGGCACGATGCCGGTTAAGTTCCTCGAGTTGTTTTCGCTCGGTGATATCCTGGTTGGCGCCATATACACGCAGGATCTTTCCATCGCTATCCCGTTCGATATGCACGTACACCGAGAAATATCCTATACCGCCATCTGAGAACGCAACACGATGCTCCAATCTGTCGCTGAAATATCGTTCCTTTGAACTCAGACCCCTTGCGATATCTCTACCAGCCCCGACTGCATCATCAGGATGGACGAAGCGCTCTATATACTGGGCCGATGGCAACAGGTAACCGCCCTCGCGCTCAACCGTAGTATGGAAAACGGCGTAGAACTGATCATTGAAGGTAAAAAGATCTTTCTCGACATCAAATTCCCAATAGGCCAGTTTGGCGATGCCGAGCGCTTCCGTCAAATTCTCTGCTGATCGTTTAGATTCTTCGTATTGGCGCGCATTCTGCACGGCAGTCGCGATTTGGGATGCCAGCGCGGTCTGGACACTGCTGTCGGCTTCGGTAAAACGCCCGATGATGTCGGATTGCACATCGAACACGCCAATCACCTGGTCGCCGAAGGTCATCGGCACGGCCAGCTCGGAACGCGTATCCGGCAGTAGCGGGTTGGGCAGCCAGCTCGGGTCTAGCGAAACATCCGAAACCAGCACGGGGGCGTCGGTTTCAGCCGCCCGGCCTACCAGCCCTTTGCCTTTCTGGACCCGGTGACCCTTTGCCAGCATGGCCTGCCCGGCCTCGCCGGTGCCGCCTGCCATCACCAGGTCCCCGGTTTCCGGATCGACAAAGTAAATTTGCACGTGGTAATAACCAAAAGCTGCCCGCACCTGCTCCACCACCTCTACCACCAACTGGCGCAGGTCCAAAATGGTCGAGATACGTCGGCTCACATCAGCAGATGTCGCCAGCGCTTTGGTGCGTTCGGCCACGCGCTGATCGAGTGCTTCGATCGACTCGCTTAGTTGGACGGTCATTGTATTGAAGGCGCTAGCCAGCGCTTCGACTTCTTGCGGGCCGTTCACCTCCGCTTGCAGCTGCAGTTCTCCGCCCGCAATACGGCTGGCCGTCTCGGTCAGATGGACGATGGACCGCCCCAGCCGGCGTGCCACAAATATTCCAAGGCCCCCCGATAAAAGCACCAGGATCAAGATGCTGACAAGCAACACGCTTGTTGTCGCGACGATGGGTTGGTAGGCTTCCGTCCAGGGCAGTTCGATGACGACGGCCCATGGCGGTGTACCCAGGGGCACGTAGGTCCCTACAACACTGGTTCCTACCAGGCCGTTATAGGTGCTAACTCCCGGCGTTAGATCGGCTCCTGCGGATGGATTTTGTACGAATTCACCCACTTCGCCGATTTGCTTGACATTCTCGCCGCGCAACACGCGGCTGGTATCTTGAAAGGCAATCAGGTTGCCCTTGTCGTCCACAACGTACGCGTAGCCTGTCTGGCCTACGTTGAGTTGATCGACCAGGTCCCACATGAACTTCAAGTTGACTTCCGCCACCAGAGTTCCTTGAAAATCGCCAAACACATTCTTGATGGGTATGGAAATGGAGATCAAGGGTTCACTGGTTACATCGTTGATGTAAACCGGGCTGACATAGCGCCCGCCCTTCGTCGTCTGAGCCGCTGCTGCATCCTTCAATTGGGAAATAAATTGCGATGACAAGGCTTGCGAAGATCTGGAAACTTGCGCCAGTTGCCGGCCCTGGCTGTCCAACAAGGCTAACTGCCTGAAGGCCTGATCGTGTCCCAGCAAACTACCCAGCATGGTTTGCTGTGTTTCGGTGATGGCATTGATCGGGGCCTCTAATGCGACCGCTGTTTCCAGGCTGTTGAATTTATCTTGGACGAAAGTGCTGACGCTTTTACCTGCGTCCTTAGCGATAAGTTGCTGCTGGGCGCTCAGGCCTTGCTCGTAGGTGTTGTTATTGGCGTAAAGCGCAAAGCCTCCATTTACCAACAGCACAACCGCGCTCAAACCAAAAAATGCCAGCGCCAGCAAGGTCGTCAGCCTCAATGCACGTCGGGGCTCGTTTGGCTTTGTTTTCATCATCGTCATCACCTCATCATCGACATTTCTTCGCGGAGACGCCGGCCCGTCTCCGCTTGGGACCTGCTTATGGCATTCTGGGGGATGGCCCAGAGAAATTACTGGTCGGGTGGCCGGTAAAACCCCCCACCC
>Ga0302321_100002619_pt1 | contig 15431 bp, 14 predicted proteins | sample Fen_T0_1_FD_202505 | JGI IMG/M metagenome (GOLD analysis project Ga0302321, IMG submission 202505) | Peat permafrost microbial communities from Stordalen Mire near Abisko, Sweden - Fen_T0_1 | ecosystem: Environmental > Terrestrial > Soil > Wetlands > Permafrost | place: Sweden: Abisko...
GCCGCGTGACATTCGCAAACCGGTAGATCATGCGCCGTTCGATTTCGTAGATCGGATGCCCCTTGGTGGGTCCGCCGCGGACGATGCGCAGCACGTTGTACTGCTGGATCGTGAGCCCGTGAGTCTCGAACAGCCGCTCCTGGACCCGCACGACCGCTTCCCGCGTCAGCATCAGCTGCAGCATCAGCTGGACACCGGGAGCCGGCAGTTTGGACATCTGGAGTTCTTCTTGTAGGGACATGGGTGCCTCGGATGACTTTGGGGGCAAGGATCAACCCATCCGTGGGATTCTGGAAGGTCCGAGGAGCCATTCTTGTCATCCATCGCCCTGAGTTTGATCAATGTCACGAAACGATATGGCGCGACACCCATTCTGGACGGACTGAGTTTCGGTCTCTTCCAGGATGAGAAGGTCGGCCTCATTGGTCGCAACGGCGCGGGGAAAAGCACCCTGTTCCGCCTGCTCTCAGGCGATGAATTCCCCGATTCCGGCAATGTGGTCGTTACCCAGGGCCTGCGCATCGCCCGACTCAGCCAGGAACCCCACTTCACACCGGGCGCCAGCATCCGCCAGGCCCTTGAGGCGGCTCTGTCTGACCATGCCCTCCTCCTGGCCCGCCATCAGGAGATCCACGACCACATCCACGGTTCGGGGTCCGAAACAGCCGCAAAACTTTTTGACGAATTGCAAACCGTCGAGCACCACCTGGATCGTTGGGGCTGGGACCTCCTGCCCCGGCTGAAGGCCGCCGCCACCACCTGGGGGTTGCAGGACCTGGACGCGGAAGTGGAATCCCTGTCCGGCGGATGGCGCAAGCGCGTCGCCCTCGCCCAGGCCTGGCTCAAGGAACCGGATGTGCTGGTCCTGGACGAGCCCACCAACCACCTCGATCCCGAACAGGTGGAAAAGCTGGAGGCTTGGCTCCAGGCCTTCCAGGGCGCCCTGCTCCTCATCACCCATGACCGGCATCTGCTGGATGCGGTGGCGACGCGGATGCTGGAACTGGAGGACGGGGCTCTCCGGAGCTACGAAGGCGGCTATAGCGATTACCTGCTGGAGAAGTCCGACCGGGAATTCCGCGAATCCCGCCTCACGGAACACATGCAGAACCGCCTGCGCCGGGAGATGGCCTGGCTCCGGCGCGGCGCCAAGGCCCGGACCCGCAAATCCAAGCTCCGCATCCAGGAAGTGCTGGATCTCAAGGACACCGTGGAGGACCGGACCCGGCTGGAAGCACGCCAGGGTCTGGCCTTCGCGAAGGGTGGCAATCGCAGCGATGCCTTGATCCGCGCTGAAAGTATTCGATTCTCCTACCCCGGCGGGACTGAGTTGCTCGGCGATCTGGATCTCAGCCTGCAGCGGGGCATGCGCATCGCCCTGCTCGGCCCCAATGGGTGCGGGAAGTCCACTCTCTTGAAGGTGCTGCTGGGTGAGCTGGAACCCACCAAGGGAGACGTGATCCGGCATCCGAAACTGGCGGTGACGGCCATCTCCCAGGGGCGCGGTGAACTCGATGGCGGCCGCAGCATCCTGGACAACCTGGCGGATCGGGCCGCCCTCGTGGATTCCGGCGAAGGCAGTGTGCTTGCCCATGTCTATCTCACCCGCTTCGGCTTCCCGGTGGATCAGCAATCGAGGCCCGCATCAACCCTCAGTGGCGGGGAGCGCAACCGACTGCTGCTCGCCAAAGCCATGCTCAGCCCGGCCGATCTGCTGGTGTTGGACGAGCCAACCAACGATCTGGACATTCCGACCCTGCAGAACCTGGAGGAGGCCCTGCTCGGGTTTGGCGGCACGCTGGTCCTGGTGAGCCACGACCGGTTCTTTCTCGACCAGGTGGCCACCCACACCCTGGCCTGGAACGAGGAGGGGACGCCCCGATGGGAGCTCTACGAAGGCCCTCCGACCACCGTGCGCAGCCTCAGACAGGCCCGTGCGGCGGCCCAGGTCCAAACCAAGACTGAATCTCCTCGACCGGTGGTGCGGGGAGAAACGACCAAATCCCAGAAAGCCGGGCTTTCGCAAAAGGAACAGCGTCGCCTTCTGGAAGTGGAGCAGGCTCTTGCCACCCTCCATCGGCGGATGACGGAACTGGATCTGGTTATGGCGAATCCATCGGCCTTCCTCCGACCCGAAAGCCCTGGCCACCAAGCCCTGCAGGACAGGGCATCGGCCCAAACCGATATGGAAATCCTGGAGATGGAGTGGCTGGAACTCGAGGAAAAAAGAACCAGAGACTGATCCCGTCACAAATTCATGATGTGCCATGCCTCGACAGAGCCTTTTAGCTACCCTGGAGGCTGGACTTTCCTGGAGTGCTCATGCGCCCATCTCCCTTCCTCTTCTTTGCTGCGGTGGCCCTGGTCGCCCAGGCTCCGGCCAAAAATGATTTAGTCCAACGATTCAACACAGAATTGCCTTCCATCAACCAAATGCTGAAGGAGTTGAAAGCCCAGGAGGCCCAAACCCGGATGGAAGGCGTGGTTCCCACCACACGTCCTGCCTTTGACGCGTCGTCTCTCCCATCTATCGCTTTGAGCGTGGATGACGCTCGTGGGATGGGAGCGCTCTACGGGTTGCTCGCCAAGGCCACATCGGCAGCTGGACAATGGGAGAAGGCAGTGGAGGTGCAGGAGAAAAGGACCCAGGGTGCACACGCCACCCTGGCCGATCTCGAGCAGGCGCAGGCCCCGATCGCCGCCCAGTGGAAGAAGGTGGTCCAGGATTCCACCACCTATGTCACTCAGAACGAGCCCAGGAAGAAGGAACTGGAGGCAAAGGTCGCGGCGTTCCAGGCAGAATATCAAACGCTCAAGGATTCCAAACGAAAACTCACCAAGGATGAGGCGGATGCCTTCAACGCGAGGGGCGTTCAGATCCAGCATGACGAGCAGGAACTCGCCCAGATGGTCGCCGCCCTGCCAGTCCACAAGAAGAATCTGGTCAATGGACCGAAGGTCTTCAAGCTCCTGGATGACAATCGCAAGGAGGTCGAAGGGATGATAAAGGCCGCTGAAGAGGCCGTCGCCAAGGCAAAGAAGGCTGTCACCGACCAGAATGCTGAAATCACTCAGTTCAATACTCAGCAAGTCATCAAGAAGGTGAAGGTCATCGGTCGGAAGAACTGGGTGGATGCTGTCATGCATGTCCCCGAGAACATCACCAAGCAAGGCAGCGTTGAGGATCAAGGCGCATTCCTGAATCGGCTCCTGGTCCTGGACCCGGGGAATGTGAATGCCCTGAAGGCCCTCGGCAACCTGAAGGCCGGCAAGGAGGCCTTCGCCAAAGCGCCGAAGCCGGCGAAAAAGAGCAATGCCAAGAAATCCTAGTCTGGCCTCGTCAGTCACCAGAGTGGAGTGTTCATGACCCGACTCGCCTTCCTGCTTGCCTGCGCCCTGGCCACCAGCCTGGGCGCTCAAAGCCTAACCGACCGGTTCAAGGAAGTCCGTGGCCCCTGGGAACTCCAACTGGAGCGAGGGGAAGCAGCCACCGTCCGCAAGGGCGTGGAGGCCCTATTGGGGCGGGAGGGACTCACCGTCAATCCCTCGGACTACAACGATATGCATGCTCTCGTCGCCCTGCGGGGCTTGGCCGGTCGAGCTTGTATCTCCGAAGGCAGCTGGGAAGATGCGGTCGTGCACTTCCAGAAGGCCCGGTCGGCGGCGGAGGAGAACCTCGCCACCGCGGAACCGTTCCTGGCCAAGACCCGCATGGAACATGAGGTCAAGCTCAAGGAATGCCGGGATGCCATGGCCAAACAGGCTTCCCGCTACAAGGAACTCGAGGAGGCGCCGGGGCTTTCCCTGGACCAGATGAAGCTCCGGCAACAGCTGAAGATCTTCATGGACGAACAGCAGGCAGCCATCACCCATAGTGAGCGGGCCCTGAAGGATATCGAGGGCATCCTCCTCCGGCTGCGCCAGGCCAAGGAAACCACCGCCAAGACCGCCGCCGACTGGCAAGCCTTCCTGCTCGCCGAAAAGGCCGAGCTGGCCGAGGTGGGTGGAACTTCGCAGTACGTCACGGGAAAGCTGGAGCAGGTGAAGGCCGATGATGCGCGCCCCAGGCCGGAGCGTCTCACCTACGCACGGCGGCTCCTGAAGCTGGAGCCTTCCAACAAGGATGTCATCCGGCTCGTCAATGGGCTGCTGGGCAAGGAGGAAGAACCTGAACCGGTGAAACCCAAAAAGAGAAAGAAGCCCGCCCCCAAGAAGGGCTGACCCCCTTTCTCACAGACAAGAAAACGGCCCCCCTCGGGGCCGTTTCCAGGATCAGGGACCGGATCAGAACACGAACCCGAACCCGAGCTTCACGAAGTCTGTGCTAGGGGGGTTTCCGGCATTGACATCATTACCGGTGAGGGTCTTGTGGAAGGTGGCTTCCATGGTGAAGCGCATGCCCGCGTCATATCCGAAGCTGTGACCAATGCCCAACGATCCGCCGAGACGACTCTTGCGGGTGGTGTCCGTGTAGTCAAACTGGGGGTCGCCAAAGCTCCGGTCGAACTGTTCGAAGTCTGCCGATAGCCCGGCCACGAAGTAGAGTCCGCGATGACGGAAAGCCGTGCCCTGGGGGAAGATCTGCAGGTCGCCACCGACGGAGAACATGGAGTGCCGGAGGTTGATGGTGGCCTCGCCTGGGGCCCGATTGGTACCACTCTCACCCGTGCCGCTCAAATTCAGACGGATGGCCAGGCTCCGTTCCATGGGGAAGCTGACTGTGAAACTGCCGCCCGCACCCACATCGTAGGTCTCCTTCTGCGCGGGGATCACATAGCCAGCCGAAGGACTGAAATAAGGCGGATAGGTCTTGCTCGCGAAATCACCCGTGGGGAACAGAAGGTTCAGGCTGAACCCCATGTGGGGGCTTTGGGCCTTCAGGGCGGATCCTGAAGCCAGGATCAGGGGAAACAAGAGCAGGGATGCGGCGGGGCGCATGGGACCTCCAGGGTGGATGAACGGGATACGTGCGAAGGGTGTGCCAGGTTACGCCAAGGGGCGTCAATCCTTGGATGGGCCCAACCACACTTCGGTTGAAGGCCCGCTTTCTCAGCGGCGTTTTGCCTCGGGAAGGTGCGGTATTGCAACGGCGGGCTTTGGGCAAGGCCCGTCATGGCCTACTCTGGATTGGATAAGGACGATTCATGGCCTGGAAGCAGGATCTGGAAAAACTGAAACAGCAACTCGGCCCGGAGACACCCTCCCCGGTTCCTAAGCCCTTGCCCAAACTGGCCCCCAAACCCACTGGCCCCGTCGCCCTGGACGATGAGGACGCTGTCTTCCTGTCGGCCATGGGGTTGAAAACGGCCTCCCCGCGCACGGCCGTACCCTTGGCCAGCGAGGGCCAAGCGGCTCCTCCCGGTTCTTCCATTCCCCCGACTCCGGAATCTTTCCAGGAGGCGGTCAAGGACCTGAAGGGCTTCAAGCCCCTTGCGAAGGGCATGATGGGAAGGTCGCCTGCTCCAAAGCCTCCCCCTCCTCCCGAGATCCTGCCTGCAGCACCCACCCCGGTCGCCATTCCCGATCCGCTCCCTCAGGCCCCCCTCCCGAAACCAGCTTCCCCTGACCCGATTCCCCCCCCGCAGCCCCTGATGCCCTTGCGTTTTCAACTGGCAGCGGGCATGGCCATTGAAGTGGACGGCACCCTTGATCTTCGGGGGCATTCCCTCGCCGATGCCCTGGAGCGTCTGAAGGACCGTCTTGGAGATGGCGTGGTTCTCGGTTGGCGCAGCATTCAGGTGACTCTCGGCCACGATCCAGCCCTGCACGAAGGGCTGTTGGCCCTGTTGGCTTCTGGCGAGGCGCCGATGGTGGTTCGCTTCGCCCAGGCCCCGGTGCCCATGGGCGGCAATCAGGCCTGGTTGTTGTACTTCGGCCCTCCTTCAGTCCAGCCCTGACCTTCAGATAGGGAGCCTTGATCATGAGCTTGCTGGTAGTCGGAAGTGTGGCCTTCGATGATCTGGAGACCCCCTTTGGGCGGCGGGACCATGCCCTGGGAGGATCCGCGACCTATTTCTCCCTGAGTGCCAGCCGCTTCCATCCGGTGCGGATCGTGGCTGTGGTGGGCGAGGACTTCGGTCCTGAGCAAATGAGGGTCTTTGATCGAAGGCCCATCGATCTGGCCGGGCTCTCCCGGGTGAAGGGGCTCAGCTTCCATTGGAAGGGGGTCTACGGCTATGACCTCAACGAGGCCAAGACCCTCGCCACCGACCTGAATGTGTTCGCGGATTTCCGTCCGAACCTGCCGGCCAGTTACCAGGAATCCCAATACCTCTTCCTGGGGAACATCGACCCGGTGCTACAGCTGGATGTCGTCCACCAGATGACCGCCCGCCCGAAGTGGATTGCCCTGGATACGATGAATTACTGGATCCGGGGAGCCCGGCCTGCGCTGGAGGCCGTCCTGAAGGAAGTGGATATCCTCCTGGTGAATGACGCCGAGGTCAGGGAATTGACCCAGGAGCACAGCCTCATCAAGGCCTACCGGAAGATTCAGGCCCTCGGCCCCCGCATTCTGGTGGTCAAGCGGGGCGAATACGGCGTGGCGCTGTTCACCCCGGAGGGTATTTTCGCCGCGCCGGCCTATCCCCTGGAGAATGTGTTCGACCCCACGGGGGCAGGCGATACCTTCGCGGGCGGGTTCCTGGGCTACCTGGCCTGGATCGAGCGGACCGATGTCACGGCCCTGAAGCATGCCGCCCTGGTGGGGTCAGTCATGGCCAGCTTTACCGTGGAGGAGTTCTCCACCGAACGACTTGAGCAGATCAGCCAGGATGAAGTTCGCAACCGACTGTCATTATTTTCAGATATGATCCGCGTCGAAGACCTATAATCAGCGCTATCCAATCCTGACTGGGGGTTCCTGATGCACCAGCCCACTCGCCTGCATGCCGGCCGGTTGCGTTCCCGTGTGGCAACGCCATGCCTTCTCGCAGTCCTGGCGCTTGCGGTCCCGGGCCTCTACGCCCAGCAGGCCGCCACTGCCGATTCCGTTAAAGTCGAGGCCCACAGCTCCAAGTGGGATTATCCCAAGGAGATCAAGGTCCCCGAAGGATCCAGGACCCACATCGTCCAGAAAGGCGACACCCTCTGGGATCTCTCCGGCAAATACCTCGGCAATCCCTACGCCTGGCCACAGATCTGGGAACTGAATCAGTGGATCAAGGATCCCCATTGGATCTACCCCGGCGACCCCCTGATCATCGACCTCTCCAGGGCCGTGGCCACCGCCGGCAGCGTGCCGGAAGACGTGGCCACCCTACAACCCGACCAGCGGCGCGCCGACCCAGGGGCAGTGCGTCGCCCCGAACTTGGTTTCTCTTTCCAGGATTTCATCCAGCTCCCCTTCCTTGCTCCCGAGGGGGCCGAGGCCTACTACAAAGGGCTGGGGGCCTTCACCATCACCTCGAATAAACGCGAGGACCGCAAGTATTTGGGCGAAGGAGAGACGGTCTATCTGAACGGTGGCACCGAGCAGGGACTGAAGGCCGGGGATCGGTTCCTGATCCTCAAGACCGTGTCCAGGCAGCTGATGCATCCCGCCATCGCCAAGAAGAAGCTGGGGGATGTGATCCAGCAAATTGGTGTCATTCGGGTCACGACTGCCCAGGCGAAGGGGTCCGTGGCCGTCATCGAGCGCAGCCTTGATACCGTCGAGGCGGGGGATCATCTCGTGAAATTCGATGAGCCCACCAACATCCCCCTGAAGCTGCGGACCGATACGACAGAGCCGATCAAGGTCGCCGCCAACGCCAGCCTGGTGGTGTATTCCAGGGGTGGCAAGCTGTACTCCTCAGGCGGGGACATGATCATCATCGACAAGGGCGCCAATGACGGCTACAAGGTGGGTGATGTGCTGCTCGCCACCCGGGTGAAGATCTATCCTGTCGGTCCTGGCGGGGAGAAGCATCCCCCCACCGAAACCACCACTTACTACCTCGGGCAGGTGCTCGTGGTCCGGACGGACGCTCAAACGTCCACGTGCCGGGTCCTGCGTTCCATCGAAGAGCTCAAGGGCGGGGATACGATCACACCCTGATGAAGACCAGGCATGGAAAAGCCCCCGTTCCAGGGGGCTTTTTTACGTGGGGGCATTCCGGTGGTCCTGAAGAAGCTCCACGACCACCCGCTGTCCGCGGGTCGGTAACGAGTAAGGATGCGGTGTCGCGTTCCAGCCACCAGGCACAGGCTCCTCTACCCAATCCGGCCCCTTCAGGGCGTAGAAGGGGCAGCCAGGACGCCCATGCCTGGTCCACCAACCCACGAGGGATCCGATGGGCCCCAGGGCCTTGGCCGTTCCCCACTCCGCCTCCAGCGGCGCAAGATCCTCCAACCGGCCATGCACCGTCTTCAGGTTGGGAACGGGCAGTTCCATGGCCACCTGTCTCAGGAAGGCCAGCTTCTTGACCGAGGCATCCACACCAAGGACTTCCAGATCCGGTCTGGCCAGGGCCAGAACCACCGCTGGGGACCCCATGCCCGTGCCCAGATCCACCACCCTCGCGCCGGGAGGAAGCTGGGCCAGGAAGGGGAGCAGGGCCGATGCATCCAGCAGAAGCTCCTCCCGGCGGACTCCGGGAGGCAGGGCGGTCAGGGCATGGGTTCGGTTCCACCGGTCCAGGAGGACCAGAAACCGGCCCAAGGGCGCGGAGAGTTCGGAAGGAAGACGTGGCTCCATCGCTCAAGCATGCCAGGGGATGCCCTGGTAAAATTGAATTTCATCTATTGCCAGCGCTTGTCTTTTGTATTCAACATTTTGATGAATATTCGATTCATTATTTTATCGGAGTCGATCTAGAATGCAGGACAGTAACATCGATGCAAATACTGCAGCTAGAAATGTGACATTGACGAATGCCTCAAAATAAAGCATGATGAGTCCCCTTTGTTTGATGCTGCCAAAGGAAACGGCCATGACACAGACCCGCCTCCCTTTCATGATTGACTGGTCCAGTCGAAGCAAAATGCGTGGGCCAGGCGAGCAGTCTCTTGGCAAATTGCTTCAAAGCCTTCGCGATCGTCTCGCGCCAGAGGCGCAAGGCATGTCGTTGACCTATGTCGATGATCGTGGCATGAGAAAACTCAACCGCGAGCATCGTGGAAAAAACATGACGACTGATGTGCTGAGCTTCCCCTCCAGTGTGGAGAAGGGAGCCTTCCCTCACCTGGGGGATATCGTCATCAGCCTTCCCACTGCCGATAAAATGGCCAAAAAATTCGGCGTGAGCCGCAGACGTGAGGTGGAGACTCTGGTCATCCACGCCTTTCTGCACCTCTGCGGTCATGACCACGAGGTGGACCGTGGCGAGATGATGACCCTCCAAGCCCAGTTAGAGCGTGAACTCCTCGATGTGGAGCCTCTGGCCATGAGCCTCAAGCGCGGTCGGAAGCCGGGCAGCAAGGTCAAGAAGCTGAAGGACGGGTCCCGGGTGGTGGTGACCGGTCGGGCCGCGGCCGCCCTGGTCCGTCGCGAACGGGTGAAGAAAGACAAGAGGGTCAAGGTCAAGAAGGTCCTGAAGCCGAAGGAGCCCACCCTCAAGCGCGGCCCGGGCCGTCCCAGGAAGGAAGCTGCTGCTTCAACGCCAGCCAAGCGAATCATCCGCCGTCGCCGGCCGGCCCCTTCCCGTAGCGGCGTCATCGGGTAGGCTGCAGAGCCGAGGAATACTGAGCCAAGGCTCTTGGCATGGCAAATAGGGCCAAAGGCCGATAAAATGGCCCTTTGGTCCGGCTTCGGGCCGTGCCACCCGGAGTCTCCGTGATCAACCTCCTGCTCGGCCTGGGCGCCGCCCTTGCCGTGATCCTGCTCTCCAGCCTCCTGAGCATCAAGCTCTGGATCAGCCTACCCATTGGCATCCTGGCCGGGGCGGCCCTTTTCATCTGGCAGGGCCGCAAGGTCCAGCAGGAGCTCGAGAAGATCTTCGCCCGTGCCGGCGACCACCTGAAGAAGCAGCAGTGGGAGAAGGCCATCGAGACCATGAAGGAGGGCTACCAGTTTTCCTCTCGGCAGTTCCTGGTGAAGGGCAGCATCGATGGCCAGATCGGTGTGGTGCAGTACCTGCGCAAGAAGAACGATGAAGCCGAACCCCTGCTCGCGTCGGCTTCCATGCAGCACTACATCGCCAAGGCCATGCTGGGTATTCTCCAGTGGAAAAGGGGCGAGAAGAAGAAAGCCAGGGAGACCTTCGATCTGGCCCTTAAGTCAGGCAAGAAGGAAAGTCTGCTCTATGCGGTTTACGCTTACGTGCTGCTGGAGATGGGCGAACGCAACAGAGCCATCGAAATTCTCAACGTGGGGCTGGAGATCTGCAAAGGCGACGAGCGCCTGATCACTAACCGCAACCTGCTGCAGAACGGCAAGGCTCTCAAAATGAAGGTCTATGGCGAGCAGTGGTACCAGTTCCTCCTCGAACGGCCCATGATCCGCCAGGAGGCTCCCTCCTTCGCCCGCGTCTCCCGCCGGGCCCTGCGCGGATAATACCCTCCGGGGGGACCGCCTGCTCGCTTCGCTCGCGATGTCCCCCCGGAACCCCCCACGCGGTGCTCGAGCAAAGCCCGAACCCCACGTCTGTTCCGTTCCATCCTGTACATTCTTGGAGACACCATGTCCGGCCACAGCAAATGGTCCACCATCAAGCACAAGAAGGGCGCCGCTGACGCCAAGCGGGGCAAGGTCTTCACGAAGATCCTTAAGGAGATCACCGTGGCGGCGCGGCTCGGCGGTGGCGATGTCAACGCCAATCCGCGCCTGCGCCTCGCCGTGGACCAGGCCAAGGGCAGCAACATGCCCAAGGACAACTGGGAGCGCGCCATCAAGAAAGGCACCGGCGAGCTCGAAGGCGTGACCTATGAGGAAGTCATCTACGAGGCTTACGGCCCCGGCGGCGTGGCCATCTTGGTCGAGGCCATGACCGACAACAAGAACCGCACCACCCCTGAGGTTCGCAGCTACTTCACCAAGTTCGGTGGGGAACTGGGCGCCATGGGTTCGGTGGCCTACTTGTTCAGCAAGCAGGGACAGATCGTGGTGGAGCCCGAAGTCTCCGAGGATCAGATCATGGAGGTGGCCCTGGAGGCCGGTGCCGATGACGTGATCAACGAAGGCGAAGCCTGGGTCATCAAGACCAGCCCCGAGTCCTACCAGGCCGTGAAGGATGCCGTCGATGCCGCCAAGCTACCGGTCCTTGAAGCCAAACTCATCATGGACCCCAGCACCAGCACCACGCTCGAAGGCAACAAGCTCACCAGCTTCCTCAAGCTAGTTGACCTGCTCGAGGACAATGACGATGTGCAGAATGTGTGGCACAACGCTGACTACGAGGAACCGGAGGACTAGACTCCGGGCTTCAAACTCCAGACTTGGGGCGCCTTTCGGCGCCCCAAGTTGTGTCTGCACCTTTGGCGCAGGGTCAGGATCAATTAGTGGGCCGGGGAAGCAACCACCGCGGTCACCGGAATCTCGGGTCCAACCTTGGGTGCTTCCTTGCGGAACAGGCCCTTGTTGAACACAGTGAAGGACACGGCCATGAAGAGCACCACCACCAGCAGGGCGGAGCCACGCTTGCCCGCGGCCAGGGCCTTGGGCGTCATCTCGGACAGCCCGATGAGGATGAAGACCAAGGTCAGCTTGATGTGCAGGTAGAAGCCGGCCTTGAAGGGGTTCTGGCCGTTCTGCATGAGCACCACCAGCAGGATGATGCCGATGACCAGGGCCAAGCGGAAGGACCAGGCCACTACCTTGGCCCAGACGGTCGCAGCGAGGCCCTGGAGGTCCTCCCGGCCCTCTTCAAACCCGGAGAGGAGGAGGGCCACCACCGCTGCCCCACTGCCGAAGGACATCGCCAGGAAATGAATCCACCTGAGAATGTTCACCGATTCAAGTTTCAGATTCATGGTCGCCTCGTGAGAAGGGATTCAGGTTAACAGCCCTGCTAGGCTCGATTGGTCAGGAGGAAGTCATGTCCAAGCTTCGCGTTGCTGTCGTTGGGGTAGGACACCTTGGGCAGCATCGGGGGCCCCGCTCCACGATCCCGCATAGCGGGGAGTGGGAAGGCGCCCCTGAATGGGGCGCCTGATCGCGGGCTGCCAGACGGCGTGACCTGCCCAAGGAAGCTGGAATATCCGGGAGAGAAATCATGACCAAGTTGAGAGTCGCCGTTGTCGGGGTAGGACACCTTGGGCAGCATCACGCCCGTATCGCCGCCTCGGCGCCGGACGCCATCCTGGCGGCCGTGGTGGATCCCGATCCCATTCGAGGCCCCGAAATCGCCGCCAAGTTCGGCGCCCCCTGGTCCGCCTCTCTGGATCAGGTGCTGGCCGAAGTAGATGCCGTGCAGATCGCCGCGCCCACGGGCTTCCACCACGCCCTGGGCCTCCAGGCCCTGAAGGCCGGGAAGCATGTGCTGATGGAGAAGCCCCTCGCCGCGACCCTCGATGAGGGCGTGGCCCTTCTGAAGGCCCTCGCCGAGGCCCGCTCTTCGAAGCCCGGAATCGTGGCCCAGGTGGGTCATCTGGAGCGCTTCAATCCGGCCGTGACCGCCCTGCGCGAGCGCGGCTTCAAGCCCCGCTTCCTCGAAGCCGTGCGGGTCTCGCCCTTCCCAGCCCGCAGCCTGGAAGTCGATGTCGTGATGGACGTGATGATCCACGACCTCGACCTGCTCCGCGCCCTCGTGGGTCGGCCTGTGATCGACGTGGAGGCCGTGGGCGTGCCGGTGCTGACACCCTATGCCGATCTGGTGAACGCACGGCTGAAGTTCGAGGGCGGCGCCTTCGCCACGGTCACCGCCAGCCGCGTGGCCCGCAAGAAGGAACGGACCCTGCGGGCCTTCGGCGACAAGGAATACGCCAGCCTGGATTTCGCGGCTCAGAAGCTGGAACTGCTGCGCCTCGTCATGGGCCCCGATGGCCCTGAAGTGCACCCGGAGTCTGCCGACATCGAGGAAGGTGAGCCCCTGCGTCTGGAGATTGAAGCTTTCCATGCCGCCTGCCTGGGTCGTAGTGCCGAAGGCGTCACCTGGGCTGAGGGGCAGGAGGCCATGGGTGTGGCGGATCAGGTGCAGAAGGCCGTCGCCAAGAGCCTGGCGGAGATGAGCAGGACGTGAACCGCTTCTACGACCTCGCCTCCCTCACCAAGCCCCTGGTGACAGCACCACTGGCGCTGGCCTTCCTGGACCTCGACACAGACCGCCGCTGGGTCCTCGGCTTTCATGATCGCGAAACCCCCCTCACGGTGCGCCAGCTGCTCTCCCACAGCTCGGGTCTGCCGCCCTGGCGGCCCTTCACCGGCGAATCCGTGGCAGCCACGCTGCGGCGAGAGGTTCGGGGCCACCCCCTGCTCCGCCCCGCCACGCCCGGTCTCGCCACCTACTCGGACCTGAACTATCGGCTGCTGGCCGAGCTGCTGGCGACGGAAACCGGCACCCCATTTTCGCACCTGGGGCAGGCCCTGGGCCTCAGCCCCGCGCCGTGGCTGGTCGCTCCCACCGAGGTTCCGGACGGCCCCGATGCGGCAGCCTGGGCCCTGGCCACCGAAGCCCCTCTGCCGCCCCGCAACCCCCACCTGCCCCAGGATGCCAATGCCCGCGCTGGCATGCAGGGCCACGCCGGCTTTGGCACCGCGGCGCCCCAGCTCCGCGAAGCGCTGGCCCGCTGGATCGCCGCCGGTTGGGCGGAGCGCATGGCCGTGGATGCCGCCGAGGGCGAGAACGACACCCGCTGGGGCCTGGGATTGCAGGTGGCCTTCTCTGGAGGGGGGCGTTTTGGACAGCTGCTGTCCAAAGTTCCACCCGGCGTAGGCCTGCAGGTCATCGAGGATGCCAGCGAGGCGCCGCCAGCCCCAGCTCCCATCCTCAAGGCCGAACCGGGGCCTGCCTCGGGCTGGTGGTTCCATTTGGGCTATACCGGCCCCGCCCTGTTCTACCGGCCTTCGGATCGGACCTGCATCGGCCTGCTGCTGCACCGCCGGGGCCCGGGTGGCAGCCTGATGAACGCCGAGGCCCTGCGGGCCCGGCGTTGGAATGCCCTTGCGCGATTCGTGGGACAATCCAGCGGATGAAGCCCTTCCTGGTCCCTGCCCTGGTCCTGTCGATCGTTTCCGCCAGCGCCGCCCAGCCTCCGCTGAAGATTGGCCTCGATACTCAGGCCATGGAATGGATCATCGCTCTGGAAGGCGGCGGACAGGTCTGTGACCGGTCCGGGAAGCCCATCTTCAAGGTGGCCCCGGAGGAGAAGCTCCGCCTCTGGTGGGACAGCCGAGGCGTGTCTGACCCCACCACCGAATACCGCATCCAGGTGGGCCGCCCCCATTCCGCCAGCGAAGCGGCCACGCTGATGAAACGGCTGAAGGAACTGGGCGAGGCTCCCGACCGGGTGAAGGTCCCGGATGCGGACACCTGGCGGGTGCTGACGGGCCACTTCGGCGAGGCCGGCGAGGCCGAGCCCGTGCTCCAGAAGCTCCAGGACCTGGGCTTCGACGAGCTGTGGGTGGCCTCGGAGGCTCGCCCCAGCAGGCCCCGGAAGGGCCGTGCGCTGTACGCCATCACGGACCGCTACGAGCGGCGGGCCCTGCCTCCCAATGGCGTGTGGCTGAAACCCGCCGGTGAGCTGACCACCCTGCAGGGCAAGGGCCGCTACCGGGGCAAGGTCGAGATCTTCCCCAACGCGCAGGGCCGCCTGACCATCGTGAACACGCTGGATCTGGAGACCTACCTGCGCGGCGTGGTGCCGAAGGAGATGGGCGCCTGGGAGTTCCCCAGTCTTGAAGCCCTCAAGGCCCAGGCCGTGGCAGCCCGCACCTACGCAGTGGCCAACCGGGGCAAGCGCGCGGCGGATGGCTTCGACATGGGCGATACGGTGGCCGACCAGGTCTATGGCGGCCGCGACGGCGAGCAGTCCCTCACCGACCGGGCCATCCTGGAGACCGAGGGGTTGTTCGCAACCTACGGTGGCAAACCCATCCAGGCCCTGTTCATGGCCAACTGCGGCGGCCACACCACGGACGTGGCCAATGTGTTCGGCGGTGATGCGCCCTACCTCCGCGCTGTGACCTGCTACCCCGCGAAACCCATGACGCTGCCTTATGCGTCAGGCGTGAACGTGACCGCCGAGCCACAGCAGCCCTGGCTCAGCTGGGAGCTCCTGCGGTTGGCCTCCCTCGCCCTTCCCGTCGAGTGGCTCTCCGGGGAGCGCCTGGCGAAACCCGCGACTCTGGCAGACCTGAACCAGCCCGTGAAGATCCTCCAGAAACGCCTGGCCATGGAGGTCGGGCCCCTGCCGCGGGAGGGCCACCTGCTGCTCGCCCTGGCCCGGGCCTTCGGCTTCCACAAAGTCGTGGAGGGCCAGGAACGGCCCCAGGACGCGGCCTATTTCCTGCCCGATTCGCTGCCCGAGGATCGGCTCCTGGCCGCCTTCCTCACTCGGCGCGGCGTGGTCCCCGC
>Ga0302321_100002620_pt1 | contig 15427 bp, 16 predicted proteins | sample Fen_T0_1_FD_202505 | JGI IMG/M metagenome (GOLD analysis project Ga0302321, IMG submission 202505) | Peat permafrost microbial communities from Stordalen Mire near Abisko, Sweden - Fen_T0_1 | ecosystem: Environmental > Terrestrial > Soil > Wetlands > Permafrost | place: Sweden: Abisko...
ATCTGATCGCTGAGTTTTTAGAGAAAATTGTTCAGCCGCTCGGAACGGCCGTCTTGATCGATGGCAAACACATGTGCGCTATGGCGCGAGGCGTCCGTGACGTGAGTTCAACGATGAAAGTGAACGTCATGCACGGCAGCTTTCAAGATGACCAAAGCCTACGTGCGGAACTATTCATGAGATTGGGAAAACGCTAGGCGCTGCATATGTGGCTTTGCTCAGGTTGAAGTCGAAGCCACAGCGCAGAGGTCATCAACAGAATCACTCTCGACCCCAACGTCAGCAAACAGCCACGACGAAAGATATCGTTCACTGCTTGACGGAATGATGGCGACGATCTGCTTACCTTTGTTCTCAGGTCGTTTCGCGAGTTGGAGCGCTGCCCAAACTGCCGCGCCCGCCGAGATGCCGATTGGGATTCCGTCGAGTTGGTTGACCTGCTTGCTGATTGGGCCCGAGTCGGTGTCTTTCACGCGGACAACTTCGTCGTAGATTTTGGTGTTAAGCACGGCGGGCACGAAACCGGCACCGAGCCCCTGCAGTTTATGCGGACCGGGCTGGCCGCCCGAAAGCACGGGGGAGGAGTCAGGCTCGACCGCGATCATTTTCACCGCAGGCTTCCGCTCTTTTAGAACTTCGCCAACGCCGGTGATGGTGCCGCCTGTTCCAATTCCCGACACAACAAAATCTACTTTCCCATCGGTGTCGCGCCAGATTTCTTCTGCCGTCGTTTTGCGGTGGATAGCCGGGTTAGCGGGGTTTGAAAACTGTTGCAGGATGATGCTGTTCGGAATCTTGGCGGCGAGTTCCTCCGCTTTGGCGATTGATCCTTTAATTCCCTTGGAACCTTCAGTCAGCACCAAACGCGCTCCGAGGATTTTAAGGATTTTTTTGCGCTCTGTGGACATCGTTTCCGGCATGGTCAAAATCAATTTTATGCCCTTTGCGGCAGCGACGAACGCCAGTGCGATTCCCGTGTTGCCGCTCGTAGGCTCGATGAGGACGGTATCGGCATTTATTTTTCCGGAGTTCAATGCGTCGGCGATCATCGATAAGCCGATCCGGTCTTTTACGCTGGAAAGCGGATTAAAGAATTCGAGTTTCAGAAGGATTTCGGCCTGGGCGCCGTGAGCGGCCGCCGTACGATTTAGCCGAACGAGGGGAGTATTGCCGATTGTTTCGGTGATGTCATTGTATATTTTAGGCATGGGAGGATTGGTTCGTGTTTTATAAGAAAAGATATGCGGGAGAAAGTTAGGCTTCGGTGATGGCACCTACGAGACGATGCAGTTCTGGTCCGAGTTGACGTAGTTCCTGAAGGTGGATCGTCGACAAACGTTCGATCACCTTCTCTCCTTGAGCCGTTAACCTTAATTCGACTCTGCGGCGATCCGCGGCGGAAGGTGTTCGGCGCAGTAACCGTCCGCGTACAAGACGATCGACTAAACCGACAACACTATGGTGACGTAATTGTAACCGTTCAGCTAGTTCGGTGATTGAAGCGTAATCACGGCCAGGAAATCCTTTGATCGCGAGCAACGCTTGATGTTGCTGTGGCGTAAGGTCGGCCTCGCGAGCTGCTTCTTGGCTAAAATTTATGAAACGCCGGAGCGCATAACGCAAGGCAGCTAGCGATTCGTAATGTGATTTCGTGAGGCGCATAGGGGATATGTTGTAGATCGAAAAGGTAGATAATTATTGAAACGTATCGTAATACGATATAATTTCAAAATCTCTTTTCATGAATATAGGCACTGCAAAATCCGCGATGGTCACTCCGTCGAGTCACGACAACCAAGGCATTCTGTCCGATTTTACAACCGATCGTCGTGTGCTTTTGCTTTCTGCACTTGCGATGCCGATTGGCGCGATCGCAGCGTTGGTTGCGAAAGCACTTCTATGGCTAATTGCAGTATTCACGAATGCGGCATTTTTCCTACGGTGGTCCACGGAATCGGTTACACTGGCGGGGCATCACTTCGGCTGGTGGGGTCTGGTCGTGCCTGTTGTCGGGGGAATCATCATCGGATTAATGGCGCGTTATGGGTCTGAAAAAATACGCGGTCATGGAATTCCCGAGGCATTGGAAGCGATTTTATTAGGGCGAAGCCTAATGAATCCAAAGGTCGCGATTTTAAAGCCGGTTTCCTCTGCAATTTCTATAGGCACCGGAGGTCCGTTCGGTGCGGAAGGGCCCATCATCGTAACGGGCGGTGCATTTGGTTCGATCTTTGCGCAGTTATTTCACCTCACATCGTCCGAAAGAAAAACGCTCCTGGTCGCGGGCGCCGCGGCCGGAATGGCAGCCGTGTTTGCGACGCCCATGGCGGCGGTGTTGCTGGCGGTTGAACTTTTGCTTTTCGAATGGAAGCCACGCAGCTTCATCCCCGTGGCCGTTGCGGCGATTGTTGCTTCCGTGGTGCGGGTCCCGCTCCTCGGGCTACCGCCAATTTTCTCCGTTGTGCCACATGCCCTGTTAGATTCGCAGGACCTCGTGGTTGCGCTCCTCGTTGGTTTGGGCATCGGCCTTGCGTCCTGGTTGCTCACCACACTCGTTTATTCGTGCGAAGACGGCTTTTCTAAACTGCCGTTGCACTGGATGTGGTGGCCAGCGCTGGGAGGCTTGTTCGTTGGTATCGGAGGGTTGATCGACTCACGGGTGCTCGGAGTCGGCTATGAAACAATTCATAGTCTGATGCGGGGCGAGATAGTAGGCGCCGCTTTAGTCGGGCTAATTTTCGCCAAAGGAATCGTGTGGGCGATAGCACTTGGTTCAGGAACATCCGGTGGCGTGCTGGCGCCGCTTCTGATGGTTGGCGGGGCGATCGGGTCGCTAATCGGCGCATTCACTGGTGTTGGGGATCTAGGGCTTTGGGCCATGGTGGGCATGGCGGCAATGATGGCAGGGACGATGGGGGCACCTCTTACTGGAATAGTATTTTTGCTCGAGCTGACCCATGATTTTCACGCATTGCCCTCGCTTCTCGTCGGTAGCGTTGCAGCATTGTGCGTCACGGTTCTGCTCCTCAAACGCTCGATCTTAACGGAAAAGCTCGCTCGTCGCGGCCAGCATGTTGCACGGGAATACAGTGTGGATATTTTTGCGCTTATGCGAGTCGGTGACGTGATGGATCGCGAGGTGCCACTGGTGTCGGCCGACACCACGGTCGCGGAGTTGGCCGATCAGATCGCGCAATCTGGTTCTGTGTTAGCTCGCCGCCAAGCGACGTTGATTGTGGATAATGATGAGCTCGTGGGCATCGTTACTCGCGGCGATCTGTTGCGCGCGCAACGGGCGGAGGACGCCAGCACGATCACGGTGTTGCGCGCTGGAACTACAGATCCGGTCACTACGTTTGCCGATGAAACGCTTGAAGAGGCCATGAACAAAATGTTGCAGCGTAACATTGGGCGGTTGCCGGTTGTGGATCGTCGTGCTCCTCGTAAAATCGTCGGCTATCTCGGTCGGGCCGAAATTCTCGCGGCGAAGATGCGGCACCGTGAAGATGAGCTGCGCCGCGAAAAAGGTCCTTTGCTCGTCCGCAACCATGCGTAAGGTCTTAACAAAATACATCCAATCACCCGCGCCCTATTTTATTATGATACCTGATCCTTCCTCGGTTTATCTCAATTTTGTTCTGAAGATCTTGCTGGCCTTCGGCTTCGGCCTCGCGATTTGCGCGCTGTTATGAAGAAATACGGTTACGCGCGAGACCCTGTGTGTCTTGTTGCTTGTGCATTCTACGCGGTTAACCGCTGGTGTCTTCCTGCGAACCTAAAAGGCCCGTTTCTTCGCAATCACTTTGATGACGTTCTATTAATCCCGGCAGCGCTTCCATTGATTCTTTGGGTGCAACGTCGCCTTCGGATCCGCGCTTCCGATACACCTCCGAACTGGCGAGAGGTGCTCTTGCACCTTGTCATTTGGTCGGTCGCCGCCGAGGTGGTCGGACCGCACTTATTCTCGCAAGCGACCGGTGATATCTGGGACGTGGTCGCCTACACCGTCGGAGCAGTCGTTGCCGCAGCGATTTGGAGGATGGAATGAATTTCAACCGACTGGCTCCGCATTACGATTGGCTTGAGGCTGTCACTGCCGGTCATCGGTTGCAGCGCGCTCGTACGCAGTGGCTCGATACTTTAGCCGGATGTCGGCGCGTTCTGAGCATTGGAGAGGGGCACGGGCGGTTCGCGGCTGCTTGTTTGAAACAACTCCCTCACATTGAACTCACCTGCATCGAGGCGAGCTCCGGAATGATTACTGTAGCGCAACAAAGAACGCGACCGTGGCAAGATCGTGTACGTTGGGAGTGTGAAGACGTGCTCACGTGGCAGCCGACGCAAAAATTTGACGCGATCGTTACTTGTTTTTTTCTGGATTGTTTTCCTCCTGAGACATTGGATGCGGTAATCAAGCATCTTGCAGATGCTGCAGAGGAAAATGCGATCTGGTTAATCACTGATTTTGCAGTGCCGAATAGCGGTCTCGCCCGGTCGCGTGCCAAATTGATTCACGCGCTGATGTACGCTTTCTTTCGCGTCGTGACCGCTCTGCCGGCGCGGCGCCAAACTGCTCCAGACGGGCTTTTGATGCAACATGGCTTCAAACTCACGCAACGTCGGGGATTCGAGTGGGGTTTGCTGCGTTCAGATGTTTGGTGTCAAGGAAGTCCCTCGCTGCTCCTGTGACAACAGCTCGCATTTTAGGCGACCCAGCGGTCGCTTTGTCGCGAAGAGGAGGAATTAATGATCGGTATCTATCGGCCAAACATCGACCGACACAAATGCCGCTGCCGTCGCGGGGAGAAGCCTGACACCGTGGGGGTGAACGCGCCCGATGGTGTCGTGCAAAGCGATCACGTAGACTGCAGTGCAAATTTTAATTCTATGAAAAATAATAAACAACTGATCGCTTGGCTCAATGACGCTTACTCAATGGAGCGGAGCCTGGCCAGAGTGTTGGAGAACCATGCTAACGACGCAAAAGACTTTCCGGAAGTGAAAGCCAAAGATGAAGAGCATTTGGAGCAAACCCGCCGTCACGCTGACATGGTTGAGCGTTGTCTGGCTCATTTGGGAGAGAAGCCTTCCACGATAAAAGGGACCATGGGGAGTGCGATGGGAATGGTGCAGGGAGCAGCGACGGGGATGTTTCACGACGAACTGATCAAAAACTTCCTCTCAGATTACGCTGCTGAGCACATGGAAATTGCATCTTATCAGGCCTTGATCGCTGCCGCAGAAGAACTAGGTCAAACCCAAATCGTCGACATTTGCTCTACCATTCTTGAGGAAGAGCAAGACATGGCGGATTGGCTGCTGGAAAAAATCCCTGAATACACTCGAACTTTTCTGGAACAAGAAGCGGCCACCGAATAGGCGTCGCAAAGTGGGCCGCTCTTTTGTTACTGAGGCAGCGACTTCAGCGTGCGCGGCCGCGCGTCGAGAGCAGGACCGCAATACGACCGGTAGATTTCATTTTAATTGCGATGCAACCAGCTGATAAACTGATGATACCGTACTAGGGTAGGGCGACCACTTGCGATTTTTTGAAACCAGCTAAATATCGTGGACGTCTTCGAGAGGAATTGGGAGGTAGAATACTGGCTTGGCGGCCGCTGCCTTCGTAAAAAATGATCCCGCTTTTTGTCCTTTTGTACATGCAATCATGACACACCGAATTCTATTGGTTGAAGATGACGAGAATGTTGGCCCGTTAGTACAAGCGAGACTCGGCCAGTTAGGCTACGAAGTTGTACTTAAGGCTGATTTACCTGACATCAAAATACTCGACGATTACGATTTCTCTGCGGTCATCTCTGATTTTCAACTTCCAACCTCGGATGGTTTCGAGGTTATCCGTTTCATGCGGGACAAGAGGCCAAATATCCCCGCTATGATGATGTCTGGGCACGGAGACTGGGCAGCTGAATATTGCGAAAGTCACGGCATAAAAGGAGTGAGCTATTTGGCAAAACCTTTCAAAGCCGAGCAGCTGCTGGATGCGGTTAACGCCCTCGTCTTGGCTGATGTGATGTGGCCGATATTGGTGGAAGATGAAGTCAGCTCACGCGACTTGTGGTGACCTCCAAAATTGCCCATGTGGAACAGCCACGCGTACGTCTGATTCGCTCAGGTCTTCGCTAACCAGATTAAAAAAGGGCGCGAGTGATCGCGCCCTGGAGATCGAGAGTTGTTCGTTTAATTTATTTTTCTGCGAACCCGTTTGGATGCGCCGAGTGCCATTTCCAAGCTGTGGCCACGATGGGATCGATACTAGGAAATTTAACCTTCCATCCCAATTCGGTCTTGGCCTTTGCCGAATCGGCGTAGAGAGCCGGTGGGTCGCCAGCGCGGCGCGGGGCCATCACGTACGGGACTTTCTTTCCGGTAACTTTTTCTACGGCGCGAATAACTTCGAGTACGGAGGTCGGTGTACCTGTGCCGAGGTTATAGAAATAGGCGGCGCCGGGTTTAGCGAGTTTGTCGAAGACGGCGATGTGCGCACGGCTGAGGTCGTCGACATGGACATAATCGCGCAGGCATGTGCCGTCTGGAGTGGGATAATCGTTGCCGAAGACCTGAAGGGCAGGGCGCTTGCCCGTAGCGGCGTCGATCGCGAGAGGGATTAGGTGTGTTTCAGGGTTGTGGTCTTCGCCAATGGTTCCGTCTTCGGCTGCGCCGGCGGCGTTGAAATAGCGGAAAGCGGCAAAGCTTAGGCCGTGGGCATGGGCGAGCGCCTTGAGGGCATTCTCGATGTCGAGCTTGGTTTGGCCATAGGGGTTGATTGGGGATTGCGAGAGCGTTTCGACAATCGGCATCTTCTCCGGTACGCCGAAGGTCGCACAGGTCGAGGAGAAGACGAACTTCGTGACCTTCTTCTCCAGCATTACCTTCAGGAGATGCAACGGCGCGACGACGTTGTTGAAATAGTATTTCAGAGGGTCATCGACGGACTCGCCGACGTAGGCGTAAGCGGCAAAGTGCATCACGATATCGATTTTTTCGTCGACGAGGATCTTACCAACGACGTTTTCGTCACCGAGATTTGCGTCATAAAAAGGCACGCTGGGCGCAATGGCAGAGCGATGACCGAAAACTAAATTGTCCAGTACCACTGGGCGATGGCCCGCGGCGGCAAGCTGGCGAACACAATGGCTGCCGATGTAACCGGCGCCTCCAACAACGAGTACGTTCATGCGGCGAGGCTTGTATTGCTTTTGGCCGGGGGTTGGCTAGCCCTTTTCATTCCTTTTTTCATGAAGCAATCGCGCGTCGTCATCACAGGTGTAGGTCTCACTGCTCCGAACGGCAATTCACTGGCCGAATTCCGGCAGAATCTTCTCAATGGCATCGCGGGCATCGAGCGCATCGATGTTCGTTACATGGGCAGCCAGCTCGCGGGCGTCTGCCACTACGATGCGTTGAAGTATCAGAAGAAAAAAGAAGTTCGCGTGGGCACGCGCGCAGGCTCAATCGCGATCTATTGCGCGCGCGAGGCATTGGCGAACAGCAAAGTTAATTTCGACGCGCAAGCGAAGGATCGCGTGGGTATATACATCGGCTGTACAGAGCACGGAAACGTCGAAACCGAGAACGAAATCTATAATATCTCGAAGTTTAACTACGATACGAAGTATTGGTCGCACTACCACAACCCTCGCAGCGTCGCGAACAATCCAGCGGGCGAAACCTCACTCAGTCTCGGCATCACGGGACCGGCTTACACGATTGGCGCAGCTTGCGCAGCGGGTAACATGGGACTGATTCATGCGACGCAGATGCTGCGCCTCGGAGAAGTCGATTTCGCGATTTGCGGCGGCGTCAGTGAAAGTATTCATACGTTCGGAATTTTCGCCGGTTTTAAGAGCCAGAACGCGCTCGCGACTCACGAGGACCCCAAGAAGGCCAGCCGTCCGTTCGACAAGGCTCGCAACGGCATCGTCATTTCTGAGGGCGGGTGCCTTTATACGCTCGAACGGCTCGAAGATGCGCAGGCGCGCGGTGCGAAGATTTACGCGGAGATCGCCGGTTATCACGTGAACTCGGATGCGAGCGACTACGTGTTGCCGAATCCCGAGCGCCAGAGCGAATGTATCCAAAAAGCCATTGCACGCGCGGGCATGACGCCGCGCGATATCGATCTCGTGAATACGCATGCGACCGCTACGCCGCTCGGCGATATTCAGGAAACGCAGGGCATTCGCACGGTTTTCGCCGATAGCCCAGATACGCTCGTCAATAACACCAAGAGCTTTATCGGTCACGCCATGGGTGCGGCCGGTGCGCTGGAGTTGGCGGGAAATCTGCCGAGTTTCGACGATTTGATTGTTCACCCGACGATCAATGTCGACGATCTCGATCCTCAATGCGCACTGCCCGGATTGGTGCTCAATCAGCCGCGTAAGGCAAAACGGATTGACGCCATCTTGAACAACTCCTTCGGTATGCTCGGTATTAACTCAGCGCTGATCGTTAAGCGTTTTGTCGCCTGAGCCGATACACTTTTTATCCGCCATTTTCTTAGCATGACCAACGACGAAATCAAAAAGGTAGTCATCGACATTATCTCGGACATCGCGCCCGACGAAGACACCAGCAACCTCAAACCAGACGTGCGTCTGCGCGAACAACTGCAGCTCGATTCGATGGATTTCCTCGATATCGTCATGGAGCTCCGCAAACGCTACGGCATTGAAGTGCCTGAGGCCGAGTACATCAAACTCGCGACTCTCGATAGCTGCGCCGAATACCTCGGACCAAAGTTCGCCGCGCTGGGCAAATAAACCTACGTGAAGCGCAAAAACGCGCGACCGTAGCATGACAAAATAATTTCGAAGCCGGGACCCGTTCCCGGCTTTTTTGTTATGTAATCTGGAACTCAGGAACGCTGGACAACGCCGTAAAAACAAAGGCTTGTTCCAGCGTTCCTGAGTTCCAGATTACCCTTATCTTCTAACCTTGAACTCCCAATCGCACTACGACGTCGCCATTATCGGCGCGGGTATGTCGGGCCTCGCGGCCGGCATTCGGTTGGCGCATTTCGGTAAACGTGTGTGCCTATTCGAGCGGCATAACGCCGTCGGTGGGCTCAATGGTTTCTACAGCATCGCTGGTCGCAAATACGACGTCGGCCTGCATGCGATGACGAATTTTGTGAGAGCTGGCGTAAAGGGGACGCCACTTGGAAAATTGTTGCGCCAGCTCCGCATCGATCGTGACGAGTTCGCACTGTGCGAACAGAAACGCTCGCGCATCGCGTTCGGACCACGCGGAGAAACGTCGCTGAGTTTCACCAACGATTTCTCTGTTTTCGAAAGCGAAATCGCAGCGACGTTTCCTGCCCAGATTGATGGTTTCAAGCGACTCCTCATGGTGGTGAAGTCCTTTGACGAAGTATCTCTTGATGCAAAGCCGGTTTCTGCGCGCGAGGTCATCCGCCGGTATATAAGTGATCCGCTGCTCGAAGACATGCTGTTTTGCCCACTGATGTACTACGGCAGCGCACAAGAACACGACATGGAGTTCGGTCAATTCGTGATCATGTTTAAGGCTCTTTTTCTTGAAGGTTTCGCGCGACCACTCGACGGCGTACGCGTGATCTTGCGTGTACTCGTCGATAAGTATCGCGCCGCAGGTGGGCAGCGCCGGATGAAGTGTGGCGTGAAACGGATCGTGACGCTGGAGGGCAGGGCAGTGGCACTGATCCTAGACGATGGTTCGGAAGTCACGGCCGATCATGTGATCAGCTCGATCGGCGGACCGGAGACGGAATTATTGATTCACGGCAAATCTGAAGAAGTTCCTGAGGAAATTGCGGCAAAGGCTGGGCGTCTCTCTTATGTAGAAACGATTACCGTCCTCGACCGCCAGCCGGCCGAGCTAGGTTGGAGCGATGATACGATTATCTTTTTCAACGATTCCCCGAGGTTTGCCTATGAACGATCGGAGACGCAGGTGGATTTACGAAGTGGGGTGATTTGTTTGCCGAACAATTTCGCGTATCCAGATGGCCAGCGCTTGCCGGAAGGATTTTTCCGCTGCACCTGTCTCGCGAATTACGATCGCTGGGCGGTCTTGCCGGAAGATGTTTATCGTGCGGACAAAAAACATTGGTACGACGCAATCACAGCGGGTGCGCAACGGTTTTTGCCGCCGTTAGCATCGGTCGATGTTCTCGCGAAAGCGACGCTGGCAACTGATATGTTTACGCCGCGCACGATCACGAAGTTTACGGGACATCTGGCGGGCGCAATCTACGGCTCGCCGTTCAAAAACCGTCAGGGCCGCACGACATTGGATAACGTTTATCTTTGCGGCACCGATCAGGGTTTCCTTGGCATTGTCGGCGCGATGCTTAGCGGGATTTCGATGGCTAACTATCACGTCCTGAAGGGGAAGTAGTTCTCCTTTAGCTGCGAGATAGAAACGCTAATCTTCCACCTGGTTGATCTAAATACCTCGCGGCGATCAATGAAAGCCGTTCATTTAACCGTTCGAATGCATATCACATGCATTTCAGCTTGTTGAATCATTCACGCTTTCGCCGGAAGGGTTCAACTTTCCAGCTTCATGAAAGTCCTTCTTATCGAAAATGATCCGATTTCGCGCCTTTATATGGAGGCGTCGTTGGCGACGCTTGGGCTCCAATCAGAGATCGCGGAAAGTGGCGACGAAGCGAAACGTATCTTGGCCGCAACGCCGAGCATCCGTTTGATCGTCTGCGATTGGACGATGACGGATCAGACGGGCTTGGACCTTTGTCGCTGGGTGCGCGCACGGAAGCTCGAATATGTTTACTTCATAATCTACACACCTTACGACGCTTCGCAGGCAAATGAGGATGCAGCCATCGAAGCGGGCGTGGACGATTTCCTGCAGAAGCCAGTCAATTTGCGTGACCTGCGTGTTCGTCTACACGTGGCACGGCGCATCCTCGACAGCGCCGCACACATCCGCGAATTGCAGTCGCTGGTGCCGATATGCTCGTACTGCAAGAGCGTGCGCGAGGACGAAGATTACTGGCAGCGCATCGAACAGTACGTGAGCGCGCGGACCGGTAGCGAATTCACGCATTCCGTTTGTCCGGCGTGTTACCAGAAACATATAATTCCTGAATTCGAGGCGATGAACATCAAAGCACCGCCTACGCTTCCTGCGCGACGGCCGCAAGTCGTGCGGGTAAGTGCCTGAAGCGCGTCGGCCGGGAAAAGGTTACGCAATAACGTTTTTACCGATTGCCCTTTGCAGCGAGGCCAACTCACTCTGGAATTTTTCCATGGCTTACGACTGGCTCAAAGGTGTCGCTGACGAATACGACGTAATCGTGATTGGCAGCGGCTTGGGCGGCCTCACCGGCGCCAACGTCCTCGCGAAAGCAGGCCATCGCGTGCTGCTGCTTGAACACCATTGGCAGTTCGGCGGTCTCGCAACTTGGTTCACGCGCAAAGGCGGACACATCTTTGATATTTCGCTGCACGGATTTCCGAGCGGTATGATTAAATCCTGCCGCAAATACTGGACCAAAGAAATCGCCGACGCGATCGTGCCGCTGAAAGATATTCGTTTCGTGAATCCGCAGATGGACGTATGGACGACCTTCACGCGCGAGGATTATACGCGTGTGCTCGTCGAACAATTCAAACTACCGCGTGAGCAGGTTGAAGCATTCTACGATCACCTGCGGGCGATGAACTATTACGACAACAACCCCGAAACGACCGGCCAGTTGTTCAATCGTTTTTTTCCAGGACGCGATGACGTGCATCGTCTCCTTATGGAACCAATTGCTTACGCCAACGGTTCGACACTCGACGATCCCGCGATTACGTACGGCATCGTCTTCTCGAATTTCATGGGCGCTGGCGTGTATACCTTTCGCGGCGGTTCCGATCTGCTGATTGAAAAGATGACGGCCGAATTGAAAAAAAACGGCGTCGAGCTGCGTAAGCGTGTGCTCGTGGAAAGAATTCTCGTCGAGGAACGCGATGGTCAAAAAATGGTCGCCGGTATCGTAGCCAAGGGCGGCCGCGTGATTCGGGCCAAGGCGGTACTCTCGAATGCGAATATCAAAAATACCATTTTCCGGATGGCCGGCGAAGAAAACCTGCCTCGAGATTACATCGAGGCAGCGCAGAAAGTTCGCATCAACTCCAGTTCGTGCCAGGTGTATTTTGGTATCCGAAAAGGGGAGACAATTCCACATATCGGCGATCTCGTATTTACCTCCGCAGCACCGCGATTCAGCAGTGGAGAGCTCACCGATTTCAACACAACCAGCCGGACGTTCTCCGTGTACTATCCCGAAACGCGGCCCGGCTCCGGCCGCTATACGGTTGTGGTTTCGCTCAATGGCAGTTATCCCGACTGGCAAGCGCTGAATGACGAGCAATACGAAATCCACAAAAAACGCTTAATCGAAGAATCGCTTACTGCATTAGAGAAATTCATCCCCGATGTTCGCGCGAAGATCGATTGGATGGAGGCAGCCACGCCGCGGACGATCGAGCGCTACACGACACATATGAACGGTACGTCATTCGGCACCAAGTTCGAAGGACTGAAGATTTCGATGGAGCTGCCGGACAAGCTTCCAGGGCTCTTTCACGCTGGATCAGTAGGTATCATTATGTCCGGCTGGCTGGGCACGATTAACTATGGCGTCATCGTCGCCAACAAGATCGACAAACACCTATTCGCTTTAAAACAAACTCCCGTATCGAACTAATTTCGCAAAGCCGGCAAAGCAGGCTTCACGGCTCGCCTTCGCTCCTTTGTTACTTTGTAGTTCACCTATCCCATGTTTCCTGCCGTTACCGAACTTATCCCGCACCGTCCGCCGTTTCTCTTCGTCGACGAAATTGTTTCTGAGTCGACTGATGGCCTGATCGCTCGTCGCACGTGGCGGGCCGCCGAATACTTTTACCAAGGACATTATCCTGGAGCGCCGATCACTCCCGGCGTCTTACTCTGTGAATCTGTTTTTCAAACGGGGGCGCTTTTCATGGCGCGCCAAGCCATGGCTGCTGGTGCCAAACCCGGCGACGGTGTACCACTCATGGCGAAGATCAGCGACGTGCGCTTCCGCAATCCGGTCTATCCAGGCGATGCCACGCTGATTGAGGTGAAAAAGAAAGATTTCGCTGCCGGCTTTACCATCATGAGCGGTTCGATCAAAAAAGCGGACGGCACGCGCATCCTCAACGTCGATTTCACCGTTGCATGGAAAACGCCAGAGAAACCGGCCGCTCAATCTCTATAAATTTATCCGCCTTTCGTTTTTGTCTCCGCTCCTGAGTTCCAGCTTTCCAGATTATATTCCCCGTCAACATGCCTGATTTTCTCCAGCTCAGTGGAAAAAACTTCGTCGTTTTTGGCGTCGCCAACCGGAAGAGCGTTGCTTGGTTCATCGCGAAGACGCTGGAGGAGCAGGGCGCGCGTGTGATTTACAGCGTGCGGTCCGAGGCGCGCAAAAAGTCTCTTGAAACACAGCTTGCGGGAAAACCGGTTTTCATCTGCGACGTCGAACACGAAGGCACAGTAGATAAGCTCGCGGCGGAAATCGTTGCAGCGGGTTTTTCTTCCCTAAACGGAATCGTTCACTCAATCGCTTTCGCTAACTACGCCGAAGGTTTCAAACCATTTCAGGAAACTAAGCGCGCCGATTTTCTACAGGCGACGGCCATTTCCGCTTTTTCGCTGGTTGAGATTGCCCGCGCCTTTAAGCCGCACCTCGCCAAAAATGCCTCCGTTGTAACGATCGGCATTTCGTCGTTGCTCGTGACACCTGATAACTACGGCTACATGGGACCGATTAAAGCTGCGCTCGACTCTGCTTCGCGTTTCCTTGCCAAATCTTTTGGTTCTAGCAGTGAGATACGGTTCAACGTCATCGGTGCCGGTCCGCTTAAAACGAGCGCCTCGGCTGGCATACCTGGTTATCTCGAGAGCTATCTTTATGCGGAAAAACTCACTTTCCGTAAGCGCAATCTGAGCACGCAGGAGGTGGCAAATGCTGCGGTGTTTCTCCTCAGCGAGAGTAGCAGCGGGATCAACGGCTCGACGCTCACAGTCGACGCCGGCCTGGGATCAAACTATTTCGACCAAGAAATCATTCGCCTCACGATGAGGCCGGAAAAATAAGCGAAAATGCGCTTCGAAAACGTTTGTCTCGAATCTATTGCCGTCGCGCTGCCGGAGGAAGTCTGGTCTTCATCGGCGATTGAGGAACGTCTGCGTCCGCTTTATGAACGACTGAAACTCCCGTTTGGCCGACTGGAGTTAATGACAGGTATTCACGAGCGTCGTCATTGGCCAGTGAATACACTGCCCTCCGATGCTAGCGTTGCGGCGGGCAAAGCCGTGTTGGCTAAGTCTTCTCTGCGTCCCGAACAATTAGAGGTGTTTGTGCATGCGGCGGTCTGCCGCGACATGCTGGAACCGGCGACGGCGTCGTTTGCCCATCGCAAGATCGGATTGCCCGCACGAGCGCAGGTCTTCGACGTTTCGAACGCGTGCCTTGGTTTTCTCAACAGTATGGTATTGCTCGCTGGTTTGATAGAATCCGGCCAGGTGCAGGCGGGCATGATCGTTTCCGGTGAAAACGGTCGGCCGCTGATTGAACAAACGTTGAAGCATCTGCTGACCGCGCCGCTGGATCGCAACGCGATCAAGCCGTTCTTCGCTAACCTAACAATTGGTTCGGGAGCAGTAGGAGCAATCTTGTGCCATCGGTCACTCGTGAAAGGCCGTCAGCATCGTCTGCTTGGCGGGGCCGGACGCGCTGCAACCCAGCATAGCGATTTATGCAAAGGCGATACGCATGGAGCCGAGGCGCTCGCTATGCAGACTGACTCTGAGGCGATGTTGGTCGCCGGTGTCGAACTCGCACGTGAAACGTGGAATGATTTTTCTGCGGAGACTGGCTGGAATGTCACGCTGCCTGATCGTTTTATCTGTCACCAGGTTGGGGCCGCTCACCGGCGTAAACTCTACGAGACACTTGGACTCGATTTGGCAAAGGATTTCTCGACCTTCGAAACACTCGGCAACATGGGCTCGGTCTCACTCCCGGCTACGCTCAGTTTAGCGATTGACGATGGGTTGGTTAAAGAAGGCGATAAGGTGGGACTCCTCGGAATTGGCAGCGGCTTGAACTGCCTTATGCTCGGACTTGAATGGTGAACAACCTCCTATTAATTCCCGACTGGTTGCGCGTGATCTATCCGTTTACGCCACGAATGTTCACGACTCCTCATGGTGCGCGCCTGAACTATGTAGATGAAGGACCGCGAAACGACGAAGCGGTGCTGATGCTGCACGGCAACCCGACGTGGTCATTTTTATACCGCAATGTTATCCGTACGTTATCTCCGACAGTGCGCTGCATCGTGCCGGATCACGTCGGCATGGGTCTCTCGGATAAGCC
>Ga0302321_100002624_pt1 | contig 15420 bp, 14 predicted proteins | sample Fen_T0_1_FD_202505 | JGI IMG/M metagenome (GOLD analysis project Ga0302321, IMG submission 202505) | Peat permafrost microbial communities from Stordalen Mire near Abisko, Sweden - Fen_T0_1 | ecosystem: Environmental > Terrestrial > Soil > Wetlands > Permafrost | place: Sweden: Abisko...
TCCACCCCGACATCCATGTCACACTGTAAAATTCCGCTGCGGCTGTAACCCCCCTTCTCACTTTGCAAGAGTCGTGCCAGCGGGGCGTAGTCGGTAACCGTGCCCAGCTCCAAAACTATTTGGGTGCGACAGTCCGTGCCGACCAATCTCCGAGCCGCAGCGGCGACTGAGCGGCAATGCGTGCCAACCGCGTACCGACGCACCGCGCCGTGATTCCCGCGAGGGGCGCCCCGAGCGTCATTCAGGTGGCGCTAACGCGGTGCGGCTGTGTCAACAGTGAGAGGGGAGCTACTTATTCACTGAGCCCGTAGGCGTTTCTCACCTTGACAAGTGAAAATCGCTGCCCCAAGTTAGTAAGTGGCTGTAACCCGATGACGTCGGGAACGGACCGGAAGGCCCCAGCCCACTGTTCCCAACGATTTGGCCCAGCTGGGTCATCGTTCCACCAGCGCAACAGTCAGTTGCAGCAGGAGCACCAATGCTGGCGTGCCGGGCTTGCAGACGACAGTTGACCGCGGCCGAGGGTTGTGCGCTGTGCATGCCCATCAAGGCCAATCTGGTGACCACCGAGGAGAACGCCGAGGAGTACCCGGCGCTGTCCGATGTCGGTGGTGAGGCCGTTGCCGCGCTGCGGACAATCCTGCAGGCTCACCGCAACGTGATGAAGAACCGGCTCAGTGAGCCAAAAGCGGTGGCGGCGGCCGAGCTTGGCGTAGTTCGCGTGGCCAACACACTGGCCAAGGTACTCGAGAGCGCCCGCAAGCTGCAGACCGACGGCCTCGCGGCGGTGCGGAACATGCCCTTCAAGGAGCGCGCCAAACTGTTTGCCCTCTGGTACCAGAGTCTTCCCCCGGCGTACCGCAGTAAGGTGCGCGACGGGCAGGCTCAGTTTGAATTGCAGGCTGGGACCCCCCTTGCCCTGCCACCACCTCAGCGGGAGAGTGTAGAAATATGAAGACTACTCACAAGTTCAACGATGCCGCCTACGGTATTCCACTGGAGGAGGGCATCATGGACTTCTGCTGGGAGCGCCGGCTGTCCACCGGAATTACGCCGGACATCGGTGTCTCCGGTCGTAGCCTCTACAATCTGCTTCGACGCGGGGGCACCAGGGTTGGATTCCTCATGGGTGGGGGCAATGTCCCCGCCTTCGTCAGCATGTTCACTCCGGGAGGGTTCGTGAAGATTTTTCACGACAAGGGGCTGGACGTGCCCGATGAGTACGACACCCTCTACAGCACCGAGGAGCCGTGATACCCAGCAAAAGTCCAGCGCAGCACCGACTGATGGAGGCAGCGGCGCACAATCCCAAGGTTGCGATGAAGGTCGGCGTGCCGCAGGACACCGCTCGGGAGTTCGTGGCGGCCGACAGTGCGCGCGTTGCTCACCACCTGGCGACCCATGCAGCCGGCAAGCGACGGTAGCGGCGTCGTCATTCGCAACGCGGTGCCCACCGACCTGAACTACATCAGGCGCACGTGGCTCACCGGGTTGCGGGACGCGCCAAACGGTTTGCCCGACCAGTTCTGGTGGCCGGCGCACAGGGGTTACGTCGAGTCCCGACTCGGGGACGCGGCGTTCAGTGTGGTCATTGCGGCAGCGGCCGATGACCCCCACGAGATTCTCGGCTACGCTGTGGCCAGCAAGGACGTGCTCGAATGGGTGTACGTGCGCAAGGGGCTCAGGTCCAGAGGGTTGGCGGGCGAATTGTTGCGGGCGGTGGGAGTCCGGCCGGGAATCGATTCCCGGTGGCATCCACCCCGGAACCTTCGGCTGTCGTACCGTCCCCGGGAGTTGCGGAGGTCGCTGTGAACCAAACCGAGCTCCTCAAGGAACTGTACCCCCAAACCGACTTCACCAGGGCGGTGGCCCAGGGCTACGTTTCGGACGTAGCTATCGCCGCGGGCCTGGCGGTTCGGACCGGCTCCCGTCATCTCACCCTCGACATGTCCATCGGGTACATGAAGGAAGTGGCACCTCCACCTCCACCCCCGGAGCCGTTGGTGTGCACGGTGGATGGTGTGGCCGTGGCGGAGCTGACCATCACCATCAAGCCCGTGGCGCTCCTGGTGACCATCGACACCGGGGTGCACGAGGTCAACCGCTGCTGGTTCCAGCGCGGCGCGTTCCGGCTCGGCGTGGACATCGGCCGCATCGGCGGTCTAGAAGTCACCGGCGCGGAGTTCAACACGCACGGGGAAGCGGCCGGTCTTCGGCTGCACTTCACCCACAACTACGAGATGTTCATCCCCGCGGACCACTGTCAGTCCACCTGGAGACGGAAGACCCCGGACTGAATCAGTTGGTGCTAACCCCTCATCAGGTGGCCCTAGTCCCAACATAACGACACCGACCCGCCGCGTCAACTACTTCGGAGGGTGTAACACACCGTTCCACCAGTGAGACAATGCCCCGCAAGCACAAGGACACCCAGCTCCTGGACGCGCTGTTCGCCGCGGTGAACAACGAGGCCGAGAAGCGTCGAGAGACCGACCAGTGGTCCGACAAGGGGGACGTGCTGCGCGGGCTCCTGATGCCGGTACAGGCCCGTTTGGAGGAGGACAGAAGCCGTCGCAAGGCGGTGCGCTCCCCGCGCCAGACCGGCAAGAGCACCGGCGTCATGCTCATCGTGAGCATCAGGTGCTTCGAGGAGGAGCTTGCGGAGTGGGTGGTCATCGGTGTTACTCGCAAGAGCGCCAAGGCCATCTACTGGGAGCCCCTGAAGCAGCTCAACCAGGCGTTTGAGCTGGGTCTCACGTTCCACAACCAGGACCTGGAGGTCACGTTCCCCAACGGGAGCAAGCTGACCTTCATGGGCGCCGACAACATCTCCGAGCTGGAGAAGATTCGCGGCCGGCGTCTCAGCGGCGTGGTGGTCGACGAGTCCAAGTCCTTCCCCATCCTGCTGTTCGACGAACTCATCTACGAGGTCATCGAGCCGGCGCTGATGGCACGCAACGGCGAACTCATCCTCATCGGCACGCCGGGCGATTCGCTGCGCGGTACGTTCTACCTCTCGACCACCGACGAACCCCTGGTGTACCTGGGCCCGGACGGTGAGCCCGAGCGCCAGAGCAACACGCTGTACGGCACCCCGCCCGCGTACCCCGCGAAGTGGACATTTCACCGCTGGACCCTGCCGGACAACGTCACGCGCTTCCCCGACGGCAAGGGCGGCTCCTACACGATGTGGGACCAGGCCCAGGCGCTGATGAAACAGAACGGCTGGACGCGCAAGACGCCCCAGGCCGCTCGCGAGTACTTCGGCGACTGGGTACCGGCGGATGACAAGCGCGTGTTCCGCTACCGACCGCAGTTGCACGATTACGACCCCCGACCTGACCCCAAGTCCGACAAGCGTCACGTGCGCTGGGGCCTACCGGACATACAGGGTGAATGGAAGACCTTGCTCGGACTGGACCCCGGTACCAAGGACGGCAGTGGGTTGGTGGTGTGGGGCTGGAACGTGCACACAAACGATTTGTGGGAACTGTACTCCGGTAAGAAAAAGCCTCTGGAGGGTGAACGCCTCCCATTGCGCAAGATTGCGGAGTGGTTCCACGAGCTGGAGGACGAGTACGGCCCCTTCGAGGGCAGCGTGTCCGACCCCGCTGGCCTCGCCACCATGATGGCCGAGACGCTGGCAGATGACTACCAGGTGTACTTGGAGCCGGCCGAGAAGCACGAGAAGAACGACAACATCGAGGTCATGAACAACGACTTCGATTGTGGTCGCATCCACATTCGTCGTGGGTCCATGCTATCGGACGAACTGGACCGGGCGCGCTGGGACCTGCGCAAGCTTGACAAGAACAAGAAGGTCGAGGACGCCAGCATCCCCAACGACGTTTCCGACGCCGGTCTGTACAGTCACCGCTGGTGTCGTCACCGGAAGCCCGTCGCCATTACCACGCAGTTGCGGGTGCTGTCACCGGAGTGGGTGCGTGAGCAGGCTCGGCTGATGTTGGTCGCCCGCCAGGATGAAGCGCGCCGGATTCACGAGTCGGAGGCCGCCACCAAAGTGGGCAGCCATTTTGCAAGCCTGGACGCCGCCTTCGGTGTGTCCTTCGACAAGGAGTGGTGGCATGAGCCCCAGTGAACTCAATGAGTACCTCACGGTGATGCGCAACAACAAGGTGAGTGCTGGCATCGTCCAGTTCCCCAACGGCATCACGTTGCAGATGACCTTCATGCCCGACCCAAACGATTTTGTTGGTACCACGCCAACAGCCGGCGGCTGGAAGTCCCCCAGCCACCTGGACAACCCGGACGCGCTGCGCGCCGACGGTGACCATGTCGGGGAGCTACCGTGAGTGACTGGGGCATGACCAATTACAGTTGTCCGTGGTGGGAGCTGGACCTGGATGACGACCAGCTCGCCCGCCGGATGTTCGACACCGTGCGCGACATCGAGCGCCGGCAGCAGTCCATCCACGACGGCAACAAACGCCACGCTCGCATCTACGCCGGCTACCTGCCCAGCGGTATGGTGGACGGAGTTGCCCCCACGAGTAATATGCGCGCACCCTTCGCCGCCACCAAAAACCTGGTGCGGTCGGTGTGCGACGTGGGCCACGCCATGGTGGTGCGCAACCGCCCCAAATCCACGTTCATGACGACTGGTGCCGATTGGAAGGTCCAGATGCAGGCCGAGGATTTGGACCAGTTCATGGTCGGGGCCTTCATGACCGGCAAGCTGTACGACGTCGCGCCCCGGTCCTTTCACGACAGCACCATCTTCGGCACCGGTGGATGGAAGTACATCACTCGCGGTAAGGGTGAGAACTTCCGTGTGATGTACGAGCGCGTCCTAATCGACGACATCATTGTGGACGAGGAGGAGAACCGAGAGGACTGCTTCGACCCTCCCAACGTGTACCACCGCATGCTGGTTCGCACCGACACCATTATTCGCAAGTACGCGTCCGGTGATGACGCGAAGTCCGCTGCCCTGCGCGGAAAGCTGATGGCCACCAGCAACTTCGCCTCCAATTGGCCGGGTCTGCACATCCAGCGTGACCGGTCGCTGCTCGTCGAGGCCATTCACATCGACCCGGACGAGCCACGGAACAACGTACGTGTGCTGGCCGTGGACGGGGTGCTGCTCCGGGCCGAGAAGTGGCCCTATCCGTTCCTGCCCTACACGTTCCTGTGGTGGTCCCTGCCCATCACCGGGTTCTACGGGGACGGCATTGCCTACCGGCAGTACGGGCGCCAGGAGCGCATCACGTACATGCACCGGTGGATACAAACCGTTTTGGACAAGTTCGCGGCCCCCATTGCGTGGGTGGACCCCGCGGGCGGACCACCGACCCTGCAGATGTCCAACGAGATTGGCAAGGTCGTTCTCGCTCGCAAGCCCCCCGTTTTCCAGGAGCAGAAGCTCATCAATGGCGACATCTGGCACTGGCTGAACAAGCTGGAGCACGACGGGTTCGAGGACGAGGGCATGAATCAGTCCATGATGGCCAGTGAGCCACCGCCGGGTGTGGAGAGCGCTCCCGCCCAGCGCGAGGCCCAGTGGCGTCAGGGCCAGCGGTTCTTCCCGGTGTCCGGTCGCTGGGAACACGCCATTGCCGTGGAAGCGGCGATTAAGACCGTGGCGTTTTACAAGCGCGAGGCCGAGCGCGGGACCAAGCCCCGGGTTGCCTGGGCGGACCGCAAACTCATGTACACCATGGATTGGCCCGACCTGGACCACAGTGCGTACCTCATTCGACCCGAGGCATCGTCCCTGGACAGTCTATCCCCGGCTGCCCGGATGCAGTCGGCCCTGGAGTTGGCCCAAACGGGTTGGATTACGCCACAACAGGGTCGCGTTCTTGTTGGTCACCCGGACCTCAAGGCCGCGGACTCCCTGGACAACGCACCTGAGACCTACGCGAACTACGTGCTGCACCGCCTGTGGCGCGGAGAGGTCGTGGAGGTGGACGAAAAGGCCGAACTCACCACCCTGATGCGCGTCATCAAGCAGGGTCGACTCCTGGCCATCACCAAGGGCGTGGAGAAGTCCGCACCCAATGTGCTGGCCGGCATGGACAGCTACCTGGACACGTTGGACATCGCAATGAAGGCCGCGGCCGATGCGGCACTGCAGCAAGCACAAATGCAACAAGCCGCGATGCAGCCCGCACCCGGCTTGAGCCAGGCTTCCGCTCAGGGAATGCCGGCTCCCTTCCCGGGCCAGTGAGGTGACGCGTGGACATTGCAAAGGCACAAGCGGACGGTCAGGCACGAGCGGCCAAGTTTCTGGAGGCCAACCCGGTGATGATTGCCGAGGCCCCGGCCCCGGTGACGGAGGTTGCCAAGCCCGCGGAGGTGCCGGCCGTCGTTGCTCCCGCCGCGGTGACCCCCGTTCCCGCCAAGCCGGGTATGGCCGACGCCATTCGGGCCGACCGCGAGAACCGACAGCGCGCCGCCCAGGAGAAGTCCGAGGCCACGAAGTACAAGGAGGAGCTGGCCAACACCAAGAAGGAGTTGGAGGCCCTCCGCACGGCTCAGAACCTGCGAGACCCGCTGGAGTTCGCTCGCAATCGCAACATGACCAAGGAGGAGCAGGCCCTGTGGGGCCAGGCCCTTCTGTACGACCTCAAGCCCGAGGTGGCTCCCCCGGAGTTCCGACTGGAAATCTACAAGGCCCAGCAGGCCCGGGAGCGAGCGGAGGAAGCGCGGACGGCCCAGGAGGCACGGGCCAATGAGGAGCGCGAGCGCACCGAGTCGGTGCAGCGCGAACAGCAACAGCGTCTGGCGGGATTTGCCGCCGACCTGGAAGCAACGGTCAAGAGTCTCCCGGCGGGAAGCAATCCCGAGAGCGAGACGTGGTTCACCGAGGAGTCCCCGGACGGGACCGCCAATGTGAATCACGCCGCGTACGTCCAGTCACTGCTCGCCACGGCGAACAACCTGGCCAACGCGGCTGCACAGAGGGGACAGGTGGCTGACCTGAGCCCGGCCAATGTGGCGCGGGTACTGGAAGCGGAGGTGGCCAAGCGCATGAAGCGCAGGGACGCACGAATGGCGGGCAGCGCCAAGACGACTGGAGCAGCGCCGAAAACGGCCAGTGGCGAGCCGGCCACGTCAGCACTGAGTACGAAGACCCTCGGGGGAGGCGCACCGCAGCCCCCGGACACCTCGGATGCCGCGCGCAAGGCGAGAGCCGCCGCCGTCCTCTGGGGCACGAAGTAACAAACCATTTTGAGGTAATCTCATGGCTGCCGGCGGAACTGCACTTGGTACTATTCAGTGGGCTGCATTCCTCAAGGAACTGTATCCCGACGGTCTTCCCGAGACCATCATGATGCGCAACCACCTGTTCCTGGAGCGAATCCAGAAGCAGGGGGATGCCTACGGCATCGACATCGTCATTCCGGTGACCGTCGACAACCCGAGTGGTCGCAGCGCGGACATTGCGACGCTGCTCGGTGCAACCAACAGCCCGATTGCTCCGACGACCTCGCGGGCATTCAGGGTGGTCCTGGCGTCCGACTACGCCGCGACGTACATCGACGAGCTGACGATGCGCAAGGCGGCCAACGACCGCGGTGCCTTCGTCAACGCCCGCCAGTTCGAGATTGACGGCATCCTGCGCGCCCTGGGCAACTCCATGGCCCACGCGCTGTACCGCGCCGGTGACGGTACGATTGCTCGCGGTGACGGTGCGTACTCCGTTGCCGGCAACGTCATCACCTTCCTCAACCGCCCGGACACCAAGTTCGCCGGTCTCGGGATGGTGCTGGACTTCGTCCCGAACGTCGGTGGCACGCCCACGGGTACCGCTCGCGTCGTGGCGACCCAGCGCGCGGTGGTCACCGCCATCGACGAGGACGCCGGGCAGCTCACCTGCGCCCTGGACGTTACCGGTGCCGCGGTCGTGGCCCTGAGCACGAACTACACCGCCGTCACCAACGCGGACTTCATCGCCCCCGTGGGCGATTACAACGCCAACTTCGCGACGACCGGCGCCGTGAAGATTCGTGGTCTGGCCGCGTGGATTCCCCTCACCGCCCCGACCGGTGGTGACAACTTCTACGGTGTCGACCGCAGCATCCACAAGACCCGGCTCGCCGGCAACCGCCTGAATGACCCCACGGCCCCGGCCGAGGACAGCATCATGGCGCTCGGCGAGGTGATGAAGGACCGCGGCGCCCGCCCGGACATCGTCCTCGTCTCCGCCCGGCAGTTCACGAAGATTTCCAAGCGGATGAACGCGAAGGTCGAGCTGGACACCACGGGCGGCGACGCCACGTACGGGTTCATGCGCTTCTACGTCGCGACGTCCGCCGGAATCCTGCCGGTCTACGCCGACTCGGATTGCCCGGAGGACCGCGGCTACATCCTCACGATGCGCACGTGGGCCATCAAGCACCTCGGGCTCGCGGAGCTGGTGCGCGGTGACGGTCTGAGCGCCCTGCGCCGGCCCGGTCTCGACCAAATCGAGATTCGCGCCGTGTACTACGCGCAGCTCGTCTGCTTCGCCCCCGGTGACAACGGAGTGTTCGCGGTCAGCTAGTCCCCAGCCCACTCACACCAAATGGTTTGGGTGGTTCGGTTGCTGTCGTCTCCCCGGAGCCGGCCGCACCCGAGCCACCCAGGCAAGGAGTTTCAATGTCAGTCGCAACCGCAGTCTACAATAACGAGGGGTCCTGGGTCATCCAGGGCGAACTCGACGTCACCGCCGGTGCCGCAGTCAGCGCCATTCGCGGCAGCAACCTGTCCGCCGTCAAGGGCACCGCCGGCCAGTACCTCATTACGCTCAAAAACGCCGGGGCTCTGCAACTCGTGGAGCTGCTCAACCGGGAGGCCAATTTCGCGGGTGCCACGCGCCCCGCCACCGCGCTCGGCGTGTGCTTGGACACGGTGGTGCAGAATGCCACGACCGGTGACATCCTCATTACCGTCACCACACTCGCCTCGGCGACCTCTGGTGCCGCAACTGATGGAACCGCCGCCGTGACCATTTCGTTCGGAGTGGTCATCCGCTACATTAAGCTGGGGGCCCCGCTGTGATGGAGGTCGTCACCACCGCCGGTCTGGAGTTCGCCCCGGCCAAGCCCACCCCGCGGCGCGAGGCCATTCAGCGCATCCGCGCCGTGCTGCGCAACAACCAGGCCACCGAAGCCGAGTCCGACGACGCGCTCGAGGCTCTGGTAGAGCTGAGCAAGGAGTAGCCGTGGCAACCCGTCTTGAGCTGCAGACCAGGGCCCGCACCCGCGCCGACCAGGACGGGTCCGACTTCCCCACCGACGTGCATTACCAAACGTTTTTGGACGAGGCCGCCCGGGAAACCTTCGGTGACCTCGTCCTGAGCGGGTGGCCGGTCAACTACACCACCAGCACCATTGTCACCAACGTCAACACCGGCGTGTACGCCTTCGGGGGTACCGACACGGTGTTCTCGGTGCTACTGGTGTACACCAACATGGGTGGCCAGCAGCTCGAGCTGCGTCGAGTTAATCCCGGTAGTGTCGCCGCGCTGCGCAGTACTTCCAACCAGGGCGGGCCCAGCCAGTTCTACGAGGCCCGAATGGACATCAACACCGGTCCGGTGGTGGAGTTCTTCGCTCGCAGTGCCGGCACTTACTTCGTGGACTACGTGGCGGACTTCGCGGGCTTTGCCAATGACGCCGCGGTGTGGCGCGGGCCGGCTCGAAGCGACGAACTCCTCGTTCTGCTGGCGGCGGCCAAGGGCTGCAAGAAGGAGGGTCGCACTGACGCGGCCGAATCCCTGCGCTCCGAGTACCGTGAACTGCTGGTGAAGGTTAAGGACCTGGCGAGCTGGTTCGACCAGAGGAACTCCGCCATGATTCGCGACGTCAAACCGTTTGAGGGCTTTAGCGGGCGCAACGCGTCCTTTGAGTACTTCGCCGGCCCCGGAGGTATGTTCTAATGCCCGCCCCGTTCGTTCCAGTGCCCGTCCCGTTCCTGTCCGGTGTGCGTCAGGACCTGGGGTCCATTGCCCAGACCAATCCCGCGGAGCTGCGCACGGCCACCAACGTGGTGTTCACGCGCAAGGGCAGCATTCAGGGGCGACCGGGTGCGGTTTCGCGTGATGCCCAGGTGCAGGTGGCGGGTGGGGGAAGTGCCCTTTCCGCCAACCTCGCCGCGGTGGTGACCGGAATGGTCCCGGCCGGTATTGTGGAGGCCGGCCACGCCGCCGGTGCCGCCCTGGCCAGTTCACCCCTGGCTTGCTGGCAGGGGCTGGCCCTCAGCAACAAGGGGTCGCAGTATCCGTGGTTGGCCGTGGGCACGATGTGGTCCCTGCGCCAAACCAAGAGTGCCACCCTCAAGACGTACGACCCCGTTGGCGCCTCGCGCACCAATCCGGTACCTGTGGGGCAAAATGTCGTGGGGCTTGTGACCTCCGTGGGCAGTCTGTCCGGGTTCCCCGTGCTCAACGCGGTGGGTGAGGTTGCGGAGTTGTCCACCGGGTCCTTGGCCAACTTCACGTCGGACGCCAACGTCAGCGCCGCCGGTGATGCACTCTTTTTTATTGATACCGCCGGGGCCAGCGTAATTGGTCAGATTCCGGCACCCACTCTGCCCGCCGTTACCCAGGTAATCGTGGGCGGAACCGCGGACATCGGCGTTACCGCACAGCAAAATACCAGCGCCACCAAGGATTCCGGGGGCGCGTACTACGTGGCCTACAAGTCCTCCGTTGCCGCACAGGTTTTTCTCGTTCGGATTAGCTCCGCAGGAACGGTTACCCAGACGCTCACGCTCAACGGCATGGGTGCCGTGAAGGGGGTGGGTCTGACCTACGACCCCGTCACCAATCGACTGGGCCTGGCCTGGCACGACAACCTGGTACCGGCCATCAAGACCAAGGTATTCACCATCACCGCCGGGGTGATGGCGGACGCCGCCATTGACCTCACACTAACCGGGGCCCCTCTGTTCCTGTTGGGCCTGGACGTGGGTACGTTTCACACGGGTACCACGCACAACGGTCTGATGTCGGTGGTGTTCACGCACAACAACGGCAACCTGTACATCGGCGGTAGGTCCTTCGCCGCGGCCACTGAAACGGCCATTACGACCCTAAGTGCAAATGGTTTGGGTGGCGAAAAGGAATGGGACCCGTTGTTCGGGGGCGTGGCCGTCGCCGGACGGACCCTGGTGGGTGTCCTCAACAGCGTTGACGTGTACAATCAGTCCAGCCAGTGGATTGTGCTGGACTGCACCAAGCTGTACGCCAGTGGCGATACCGTTGACCGCACGGTTGCGGCGGCCGGGGCCTACCTCGGTACGGCGCGCATCATGCCGTCCAGCGTGTTCAGCACGAGCACATCGGTGTCCTTCGCCGTGCCCGAAGGGATTCAGTTCTCCAGTAGTGTCCGCATTGTTCCGCTCATCCAGCGCGCCGTGATTAGGCGCATTACGCTGTCGGTGCAGCCCACGCAGGCGGTGCACGCCCAGGGTACCACCCTCCTGTCCGGGCAGTACCTTCACGTGTTCGATGGTAACCGAGTGCGGCCGGACCACTTCGTGGAGGAAGCACCCATTATCTACAACACCAGCGCCGCCGCGGCCGGGGGTAGCCTACCCGCGGGGTCCTTTTCGTACCAAACCACTTGGGAGGCGTTCAACTCCAGGGGTCAGGTCATTCGGTCCGGGGCCAGCAATCTCAAAACGTTCGCGGTGGCCCTGAACAACAAGGTTACCATCGTGAGCAGCGCACCTCAAATTTGGAACAACGGGTCCCAGCTCGATAATTTGCGCACCCGACTGTGGGCCACGAAGGTAAACCCAACCGGTGCTTCCGCGCTGTACTTCGCTGGGGAGGCGGTTCGTAGTAATCCGTCTTTTGGTGTTCCCATTACCTTCGTGCACACCACTGAACCCGTGGGCAACGAAGAACAGCTTTACGAAACCAGTCAGACGTTGGCGGACATGCGAGCGCCGGGGGCCGACCGAGGCGTGGCGTACGTCAACGAGCGCGTGTGGCTGGCGGACCAAACCACGCTGTACGTGAGCAAGCTGCTCAAGGACAACGTCGCGGTTAGCTGGAACACCGAGGGCACCAACAACCTCAATTTGCCCACGACGCTGGGCACGGTGCAGGGCCTGGGGAGTATGAACCAGCGACTCGTGGTGGTGTGCAGTCGCGGTGTGGCGGTGGTGTCCGGTCCCGGAGTGGACGACACCGGAGCCGGCGCTGGTTGGAGTCTCGAGGTTATTGACAAAGCCCCCGGAGCCGGTGAGTCGGGTCCGCGCGCCGTTGTGTCAACCCCCGCCGGTGTGGCGTACACCGGTGTGGACGGGGACTTGTGGCTCATTGCCACGAACTACCAGGCGGTGGCGGTGTCCAGACAAGTACGGGACTTGGCGGAGGCGGGTGCCCTTTTGGACGTGACCTACGTCGGGTCCAGGCTGGGTACCAATCCCCTCATCTGCGTTCAGGGCTCGGGTAGTTCGGCCAGAGTTCTGGATACGGAGACTGGTTTGTGGGGAAATTGGACCTTTCAAACCCCCACGGTGTGCTACATGACGGGAGTGAACGGCGCCCTGTGGTTGCAACTGGCCACGGCACCTTTTATTGCCAGCGTGGATGGCTCACAGGGAGACGACTTGGGCTCCACAGTGAGCGCCACGCTGGTTACGGGTGTCATGCGACCGGCTGACCCGTTGTCACACGGCTGGGGTCGAATTCGGTCACTGAAGCTGGACGGTCCAGGCTTGGGAGCATCCCTGACGGTGTCCATTCAGCTTTTGGCTGACGACAATCAGCACCACATTATGGACAAGACACAGGTCTACTTGCCCAGGGATGTCGGTTTTGGTGACCCGTTGTGGCCGGACAACACCCCGGAGTTTCGCACCACGAGCCAGCGTTGTAGCTACGCCTTCGCCATCATTAACATCACCCCAGCCATTATGGACCATCGCGGTCTAACGCTCATGGTTTCCAGTGGCCACGAAATGCATCCAACCAACGTGAGGACGTAGCATGACCTGGTACGACCCGTCAACGTGGGCACAGGCGGACCAACCCGCTTACGGTTCCCAACAAAATCCGTCCAACTACAACACCGGGCCGGACCAAAATGGTTTTGGTGGCCCCGGGCAAATTGCCGGTGGCGGTCAGGTGGACCTCAGTGGCCTCAACCTGCCGTACTTCCAACAGGATCGCGACAAGCTTGACCAGCTCATGAAGGGGCAGTCACCGTTCGCCGGGTCGGAGTGGGGTAACCTGATTACTCAACTCCAGAACCGGTCCAACGGGGTCGGTCCCAGTGTTGCCGGTGACGCCTACAAGCAAGCCAGCCAGGACACCAATAACCAGCTCATGTCCATGTCCCGCAACAGTGCGTCCCCGGCCGCGGCTCGCCAGGCCCTGCTGCAGAGCGGCCGAGTGGGAATGGGGGAGGCCCAGGGTTACGCCGCCGCCCGCAACCAGGAGGCCCAGGGTGCCACCGGGCAGCTCGCGGGGGCGCTCGGGGCCCGTGACCAAATCAACCAGGCCGCGTACACCAACATCCTGGCCCAGCAGCTCAGTTTGTCCGAGGGACAGCTCAAGGCGGGTATGGCCAATCAGCAGTACAATCTGGGCAGGGCCGGCATCGACCAGCAGGCCAATGCGGCCAAGCTGCAAGCACTCATGACATTTCTCGCCGGGGCAGCCAAGATGTCCGGTGGAGGGGGCTGAACCGTGAATCCCACCCTGGACGACACCGACAACAACCAGCAGACCGCGTTGCAAACCCCGATGGACCCGGTGCTCACCGCACTGCTGTCCACCGGCGCCCCCGTTCAGGGTCAACCCACGGCCCAGGCCCCACTTCCCCCGCCAGCGGACCCGGCGTCGGCGCTGTCCCCGCCAGGCATGACTCCGAGTACCCTGACCCCGCCGGGCGGACCCGTTCCGGCACCGGCGGACGTCGGTTCCCCGGTCAATCCGTACGGTCCGGCACCCACCAGCGGTGTTCCCGGGCCCAATCCGTACGTGGGGACGCCCACCGAGTTCGCCAAGCCCCCCGCGGCGGCTCCTTCCCCGTCGCCCACCAAAGCCGGTGACGTCAACGCCGCCACCGGGCAGCAGAACGCGGCGCTCAATGCCGAGACCGGAGCTATTACCGATGCCGCTCTGGCCAAAGTCGACGCGCTGTCGCAGCACGCGCAGTCCACCGCGGCCATCATGGAGGGTCACGCCACCGCGCAGGGCCTGGTGGACCAGCAGTACCAGGCGGGCAGGGAGGCCGCCCGCAAGGACGCCGACGCCGAAACCGCCGCGTGGTTGCGCGACGTGGACAAGAAGGTGAAGGAGGACCCGAGCCCCAGCCACTGGTTCGACAGCCTCAGCGGCTTCGGCAAGGTGCTGTGGTTCATGTCCCTGGCGTTCGGGTCACTGGCCCAGGCCAAGAACCCCAACATCAAGAACGTGGCGCTGGAGATGATTTCCGCGGAGGTGGACGCGGACATGGCGCGGCAGAAAGATAAGCTCAAGAACCAGCTCGACGTCCTGAAGCAGCGCGGTGACAAAATCGACAAGCGCATGCAGGAGCGCATCGCGGACGCCAAGGACGACCACACCTTGATGGCAAACCGTTTGACCGTCATCGAGCAGGCCGCCATGGAGAGGGCCAACGCCCCGGGTTCAGCGGATGTGAAGGCGGCCATGGCCGACGCGGCGAAGTGGGCCGGCGAGAAGCGGCTGGAGATTGCCGGTCAGAGGGCGGACAAGGCGTACGCGGAGCGCGAGGGCAAGCTCAATCGCGATGCCGAGAACGCCCGGTCGTACCTTCAGGACAAGAGGAACCGCGACATCGCGGCGGCCAACATCCAGAAGGATTACGACCTGGCCCGCATGCAGGCGTCGGTAAAGCTCTCGGCCAAGGAAACCGAGCGCATGAAGGACTCGGTCGTCCTCAATCCCAACATCACCGGAATCCGAGTGGTGGACAACAAGACCGGAGCGCCGGTTAACAGCCCGCTGAGCCAGGACGGTGGGCTCACGGTGTCCAAGCCCAATGAAAGGATGGCCCGGCAAACCGCGGAGGCCGCCAACGACAAGTACGCGGCGATGCAGCGAGTCAGTCGTGAGCTGGGAAAGGACGAGGATTTCACCGTCCTTCTCAAGCGCAATCCCGGTCTCATCTCGGACATCGTCAAGTTGGGTTATCAAGGGGCGCGCAACGAGCTGGACCCCAATGGCCGCGTTACGGATAAGGACTTCGTTGCCGGCCTGGAGCACGAGCTGGGTGGGGACCTTGACACCCTGTCCGGTCGCGTGGCCAGTGCCACCTTCAGTGCGGGTCAGGACAAGCTCAAGACGCTGGTGGACAAGCACATCCGAGATTACCCGGCCTTCGTGTCCAACAAGCTGGGTTCCATGCTGGACGCCGCCGTTCCGGGGTATGAGGGCGACATTCGAGTGGACTGGAGTCCCAAGAAGGTGGAAATTGACCCGGCCGGGGAACC
>Ga0302321_100002628_pt1 | contig 15412 bp, 21 predicted proteins | sample Fen_T0_1_FD_202505 | JGI IMG/M metagenome (GOLD analysis project Ga0302321, IMG submission 202505) | Peat permafrost microbial communities from Stordalen Mire near Abisko, Sweden - Fen_T0_1 | ecosystem: Environmental > Terrestrial > Soil > Wetlands > Permafrost | place: Sweden: Abisko...
CGCTACTTGCGGACGACTTCCAAGACTCTGGTCATTCCCGCCGCTGCGTTGCCAGCGTTCAAAGTGACCAGCCAAATCGCCTGCCTAAATGATCCAGCGGATCTAGTGTTTTTAGGGCGCGCCCCGCAGGATTGACTGCACCTTCGGTGCTCCTTCGCTACGCTCAGGACCGTCGCCCTCCGCGGAATCTTGCACTTCGTGCAAGATTGCCACTCCGGGTCGAAGAGGGTGTTCGCTGCTGAGCGCGCTATCGGGCTTTCGCAGGGCTCAAGCCCAATAGCGCGCCCCGCAGGATTCGAACCTGCGACCACTGGATTCGAAGATCCCTTCCCGTAGTGATTTTGACGGGAATTCACGGGAAAACCGCGTCGTTGTGTCGACTTCAAAGACGGTCGATCCGACGTGTTCCGGAACCTTCTGCCACAATGCTCTGCCAGAAAGTTTAGGCGACGATCTAGGCCGTAGAAAGCCTAGGATTCCTGTCGATTTTGACGTTGGAGCGTACGTCGACATCCTTGCCGAAGGCTTGCACTGGACGGTGCAGCAACGGGGAGCAGCATGACTCGGCGGGTGCATTGGCTGACGCTCGGAACTGGTCAACTTGACGGGTTGACTGGCAGCTCGATCATTACCGACCAAGACGTCCTACCCGTGACGGCAGCACTTCGAGATCTGCAACGTGCATGCGGGTTGGAAGTCGTGGCGTTCGGCGGGACGCCCTGTCGACGCCCCGGGCGAGGCATGCGAGGGCGAGGCGAACCCATGATCACAATTCCGATTGTGGAATGTAGGCTTGTCCCGGTGGGTGAGTTGTCGCTACCTCAGCGAGTCATCGAATGCGCCGATCAAGCATTGGCCGTGCCGCATTAATTGACCGACGACGGTGGTGTCCTAAATTGAAATCCGCCCGGTCCTGTGCAGGTTCCGCTCGTACCGTAGCACGCGATGACGATACTACGAGAGTGGAAGACCTGGAAGCGGACACCTACCCCGGGAGCCTTCGAGCCGCTGAACCGCCTCAGCCCGGAGCAGCAGGAGAATGTTCGACTGGCGATCGGTATCCTCAAGATCCGCTACGGGTCGCTTGCCAAGGCGGCGGCAGCTCTATGTGTGCACCAGAAGACGTTGACGCGTAGCGCCACCAAGCGAGGCGCGCCGACGCCGGGACTGGCACTCAGGGTGGCTGAGGGGGTCGGGGCTACCGTTGATGATGTGCTGAGCGGGGCGTTTCCGGCGCCGGGATGCTGCCCGTTTTGCGGCAGAACGTTATAGGACATCGGGCCGCATAAACAATCATCTGGCCGACTCATGGTTCCGTGAGTTGCCGATTTGACCGAATCCTGGATAGAATCATCTCTCAAATCGATGATAAACTATCGATAAATCCCCGTGAATCATGCACTCGGAGGCAGCGGCAGCGTCGTGCCACGGAAGCCGGTTCGCCGACCAATACTGAGCTTCGGGACAGTAGACTTTACGAACTAGTCAACACAAGCTTGCTGAGTTGACAGCTTCGGTCACACTCACAGCATGTCACTCACTCTGCAGCAGATGATTGAGCTTGAGGGAGCGCTCGATGACGCGGTTTTAGCGATCACTGGAGCGCTTGCTCCGTACAGCATCGAAACGCGCACGCGCGCAGCTGCGCGCTATTTGAAGACGATACAATCGGAGATCGATGTTGCGCGTCCACGAGGTGACGCTACGGGTGACACGCCAATCGCGTCTGGTGCTGTAGCTTCCGCGCCAAAACTTCCTCAGGAATCAGCTCAAAAAGGCGATGGTGACGAAGAGCTTATGGTTTACGAGAAACTCCATAGGCTGCTGCTCGCAAACCCAGGCATGTCCTTCGACGACATGGCAACTCACATGTACGGTGAGGTCGACAAGAACACAAAGCAGTCGGTGCGAACGCAGTTGAACAATCTTCGCAAGAAGGGTTGGGCGAAGACCGACGGAAGCGGGTACTGGGAAGCGGTCAGCGCCGCCCCTCGCCGGCGAGCGCATGGAGGTGCCGACAAATAGGCGCCACAAACGACTTACGGCAGCCATCATGGTGGTGACTGCCGTGGCCGCGCTCTCAAGGAATCAATCCGAGAAGAGCTGATGTCCAAACTTTCGCGGGCGAGGACCTCAGAAGATTAGCGGATCGATTCTTTGGGCGCAAGGCCTCTATCACCGCGGAATGCCGCGTATTAGGGAAAGGTGCGTCCAATGGGTCCACTAAGTAAGCGAAAACAAAACAAGAAACACCGGTCATCCTGGCAACAGAAATCCATTCCGCCAAGGGCAATCTGTAGACCGAAGCCTGCACCAAGGCAAAATAGATAGTCGCATGCCCAGGGTCGACGCAAATCGACCCTGGGCACTCACTGGAGACCGTCCTGCGTACGGAACGCTTAGGGGCTTTACATCCTGACGGCCCGAGGTTGGCGCCTCGGTGGGGTTCAACTCCCACGGTCTCCGCAAAAGTATACATCATACCTTCCTTGTCCGGTACTCGCTGACAACGGCAGCTTTTACAGCTGCCAGCGGCGAGTCTACCGGCGGGTTCCTGCCGCGGGTTTGGGCAGACCAACGAAAGTCGGTGCGGCCATGAGCGCGGCAAAGCGGGGCGTGACTCCGGCCCAAGCACGTCAAGCCAGCCTGTTGCGGCAACGGGTCACCCTGGCCCTTTTGGAGTTCGGCGCCGACCTAGGCGTGGCATCGGTCGAGCGGATTGCCGAGCATGCCGAGGAACTGAAAGGGATCCGATGCCAGCTAGACAACCTCCGAGCCGTCATGGCTTGGCGCGAACGAAAGGCTAAGTGCCTGTAATCATAGCGGCCTGTTCTGCCCTGCCAGAAATCACCTGCCAATACTCGTTCAAGCGCGCCGCAATTCCCCGTGATTTGCGGCGCTTCGCTTTGGTGACCTTTGGATATTCAAAGCCACTGCTCATTCGCACGCAGATCGACAACATGCGCGGATCGATCACAGGTGCGGATCGATAACACGTGCAGATCGACAACATGCGCAGATCGAAAACACGTGCAGATTGATAACACGCGCAGATCGAAAACACCGCGGAGTGATCATCCCCCGATCGCAATAGTGTTGGCAAATGTTGAACACACTAACTAATGCGATCGTCTAGAACTATACGGAAAATCGACCATATCGGGCCGTTGGCCACGCTAAATGCGGGTTCCAGGGTCAGGCATTCTAGCTAAACCAAATATGCGGCTCCGGCACTCCCATTACATCCTTTCAGGGAGTGCTGGCGTCACCTATTTTTGGAGTTCCCATGCCCAACCAGACCGCCGAAACGCCTCTCGATGACAACACACCGATCGCGATGCTTCGCGCTGGCCAGTTGCTGGGTGCCATCAAATCGATCGTCTCGGAGAACCTCGAAGAATGCGAGGGCCTCCGGCTTCCTAAGCTGGTGAAACGATCGCAGCTCGCTGAGATCCTGCAGGTGACTGAGCGCACTATCTACGGTCTCGTGGCAGACGGCCTGCCGATCTACATGGTCGGAGCGAGTCAGCGGTTCAGCGTTGACGAAGTATTCGCTTGGATTCGCACGAGGAACCTGAAGCCCTCACCCACGCCCACGCTTTACAAATCAAGAGGAAATCATGCCTAAAACCAGCACAACCGCACCATCGCCAACGATCGCAGAACAATTCGCCAACAGACCACGCCCGGAACCAACCGCCATAGCCCAGGCCAAGCGAAACGTCTTGGAAGAAGGTCGTGACGTAAACGCGCTGGCTATCGCAGAACGTAACGCGCAGGACGGATCCATCGAAAGTCAGGCAACCTACCAAGCAATTCTAGATGCGATCGAACCACGCCAGCAAGCGCGTGCACAGGAATTGGCAAAAGCTGTCGAAGCAGACCGGATCACAGAGCTGCAAAGCGCCATTGCATTCGCCGGTCAGCTCGTGGCGAACGCACAGCAACCGATAGTCGACAGTCGAGATAAAGCTTTGCCGATCGTAACCGGCATGCTTAGTCAGTTTTTTCAGTTGGTCGAATCGCTCAAGGCGCCTAAGGCACAATGCGAAACGGCAACCAACGAAATCCTCAATGCACTGGCCAAAGAAACCGGTCGGTCTGCTCACGAAGCGCGCCGAGCATTGCAGGTGCGTGACATAGATCCCGCCAATGAAATCCTGGCAATGTTGATAGATGCCGCCCCTCGTGCATGCGAAGACGACTGGAGGCTTTGGCATAAGCTCGCCCAGATTGGTCACCGTGCGTTGCAACTCGCATGCGATCATGAACAAGTGGCGTCATTGCGCCGGGCAGGGGAACGCAAGCGCCTCGGAGTGGAAAACATTGGGGGCAACAATGTCTAGTATTTTAGCATTTCAGGTCATTCAAAGTCCGATTGTTCTACCTGGTGTAGAAGGTCGAATCACGAAATCCACAGGCCCGTTCGTGCTCGCTAGCGTGGTGGTGGGTGACACGGAACAACCATCGCCACACCTCGCTGCCCTGGTGAGGTTCGTAAATGACGGCTTGCTCGAAATGATCGATGTGCCGGAAAGCGATGTCACTGTCATCAAAGATGGCACTCGCCTACCACGCGCGACAACGCGTGCGCAGTGCGAAATGCAGCAAGGCCGGATCGTCGCGCGCGGCAGCCCGATAGATCCATCGCTTGCGATCCTAGATCCTACCACTGGTTCCCCTGTTGCCCCTGTTGCACCTGTTGCATCGAGCGGGAACGTTCAGGTCAACGGATATTGCGGCGGTCGTCGGTAGCCACGCAACATTGACCAATCGCGCTGCACGAGCCACTATTCAAAGTCGGCCAATTCAGGCGAAAACCGGCCAAGTTTGGCCAGAAAATAAGAAAAGCCCGGGTGCAATGCCGGGCCCTTCGAACGAACAGAAACTCAACTAGGTGAACAGTGAATACCCCATCGCATCAAAGCGCGCAACCAGAAATCGCAACAGCCTCGAACGTCATTCCGTTCCCAACGCCCGTCAAGCAATGGGTCGATTACTATGCACAGCAAGGGTTGCATCCAATCGAGCTACACGCTGTCGTCTTGGGGGACAGCAACACTGGCAAGAAACCAAAGCTCGATGGTTGGACGAACGTCAAACAAGTCTACGATCCGAATTCATGGGCGTTGAGTGCAAATGTCGGATTGCGCATGGGAGAGCAACCCGACGGCAAGCGACTGGTTGCGATCGATATCGATCACGCGAACGATCCGTTTCCAGCGCTTTTTCAACTTTGCCCTGACTTCGACTGGTGCGGACTTCTCACGGCAAGAGGCGCCGCCGTCCAAAGAACGCCGGGCAACGGCTGGCATATCGTAGTTTGGTGGCCAGCGGCCGTGCCGTTGCCGTCGGTCGCGGTTGGTGTCTTAGGTGCCAAGGCTGGGGCCAAGACGCGGACACTTGCGGAAGGCAAATCGGAGGCCGAAGCGGCAGCTATTGCCAAGGGGACTTGTGATGTCGACATCAGGGGCAAAGGCGGTCAAATCGCGGTGGCGCCAAGTCGCCACTGGTCTGGTGGCTGCTACGAATGGGTCGTCGGGTTCGAGACGGTTGCCCCGTACGAGCTCCCGGAAGCCGTCGCCAGGGGCTTGCTCGGGCGCACCAAGGCCCAGCCCTCGCAGGGACCGGCAGTCGACGTCGTAGCTGACCAATGCCGGCGGGTCATGCAAGCCGCCGAGGGCGAGCGGAACGCCACCCTGAACGCCGCTGCGTTTGCCGTCGGGCAAGTACTCGTAGCCGAGGGGTTGAACGAGGCCGAGGCCGTCCAGCGCCTAGGCACGGTTGCTCTAAAGGCAGGGCTCCTGGACTACGAGGCCCATGCGACGATCCGTTCCGGTATCGAAGCCGGGAAGGCAAAGCCTCGTCAGTCGATGTTTACTGACATCGGCAATAGCGAACGACTAGTCGCGCGGATCGAAGGTAGATACATCTATAGTCCCGAACGGCGGATTTGGTTTGCATGGGATGGGACTCGATGGGCACCCGACAACATGAAGGGGATCCAAGAAGAAGCGAAGAAGGCTGCGCAGGCATTCACGCAAGAGGCAACCAAGATCGAAGATCTGGATCGAAAGAAAAGAGCGGTCCAATGGGGACTGATGTCAGAATCGGACAGCAAGATCGATAGTGCCATCAGTCTGTCAACATCCGATCCAAAGGTAACCATTCGTGCTGATGTCCTTGATGCCAATACGAAATTGCTAAACTGCACGAACGGCACCTTGGATCTCATGACCGGCGTGCTTCGCCCGCATGACCCCAAGGATTGGATAACCAAAAGCACTGGCGTGGAATTTGACCCAAATGCGATGAACGAGGATTGGGATCGGTTGCTGTGCGGCGTGACCGGTGCGGATAACGAACTCTTCCAATTTATGCAGAGAGCGATTGGCTACACGATCCAAGGTGACGTGACCGAGCGTGCCTTCTTCTTCATCTACGGTGCGCCTGCCACAGGCAAGTCGGTGTTCTTGGGAACGATTGCCAAAGCACTTGGTGACTATGCCATCAATACTTCATTCGAAACGTGGCTGAATCACAACGTCGTCGGAGGTAACCGTGGGGACCTCATGCGTACAGAAGGCGCGAGGTTCGTGTATTCGAGTGAAGTGAAACCCGGACTGCGATTCGATGTAGCTACCGTGAAGGCGTTTGCAGGCGGTGATCCTATCACTGGCGCGGCGAAGTATTCACATGAACGTACGTTTCAACCGCAAGCGACACTTTGGCTGGGCGCTAATGATCGGCCGCTGATAGCCCCCGAAGATTCCGCCATGTGGGAAAGGGCGAAGATCATTCCAACGGGTGCCAGCATTGCACCAGAAAACCAAGACAAGGGACTTCGTCAACGGCTGCAGAGTCCCGGTGCGTTGCAGGCCGTTCTTGCATGGTCATTTTTCGGGCTAGTACACTTCCGACAGCATGGCCTTGGAACGTGCGCCGCCGTCAGTCGTGCGACCTCTGAATACTACTTGGCAGTCGATCCCGTGACCGAGTTCTTCGAAGAACGGATCGAATGGGATCCAAAGTACGATGTCGCAATTCAGACGTTGACCCTCGCATATCAAGAGTGGTTCCGCAATCGCAGGGGAAGGCCACTATCGCAGAAGGCCCTTGTCCAACGCTGCATTCAACGAGGTGCAATAAGCCATAGGACCAAAGATGTACGCCTCTTGCACGGACTTCGACTAATTGCGGATTCAATGCACGATGCCGATTAGGCCAGGACGGTGACGCAGGTGACGGAGATCCACGTTTTCACTAAAGTGGTTCACGCGAGGCTTCTTAGAGGACTTTAGTGAAAAGACGGTTCGCCGTCACCTGCGTCACCCATTGGCACGCTTATCCACAGTCAGGCTGGAATTTCATGGTTGTTACATATCGAATTACACCATTTGGCGTTGCCGTCGCCAGCGCATGGCCCCGCAAAGCTTGTGACAGGGCGTGCAAATGCCAATTCGGCCGGAGTGTCCGGGGATCAATTGGCACGCCGAATTGCCAACGTTGTGACACGATCTGAGAACACAGCCGCTTTTGGCTTGATCCATTGTCACAAGGTTTATGACGTGCGATCCAAACCGGACGGTGCCGAACAACCACGCCATGCATTGGCGACCATTGGCGATCCGAACGCGCGCAACTACGCGAAATCTCGTGCTCGAAATGCGCATGTCTAAAATGCATTGCCTTACTAGAACGCCATCGACTCGCAACAATACGAAATGTTGCCGATTCCGATCTGAGAACGGTGGTTGTAGCATTCACTGCTTCGTGCGATCGCGCGGTTCCGACTACATTACTGTAGAAGGTGACGGCGCCAATGCCGTTTTGGCGCTCACCCTGCGGCGGAAGCCGATCGCCCATGGCAGGATCGACCGTGCCGATGGTTTGGCGGCTTGCGCCAGCCTTGGTCTGCCCGTGCCGCTCCGAGCCCTGCCCGGCGCTTGGCGACCATGCAAAGACACACAAGCCAGCCTTGACGAATGTGTGTATGGTGTGTTACTCTTGGGGTTGAAGGTGGCACAAATGCACAATGTAATTGTGAATGCGACGCTAGAGGTCGATTCCGTTGGCGCTCGGACCCTTATTTACGAGGGCAAGCGTTACAAGCAGGTAGGTGGCGTCGGAACATCGAGGGGCGATGGCAACGAGTTCCGTACGGATGACGCCGACAATCCCTATGGTGCGGCGATTGCAAAGGCGAACCGTGGATTAAATGTTGACGGCCTCCGTTCGGATGCTGACGAAAGCGATCCTTATGGTGCGACGATTGCAAAGGCGAACGTATGCAAATAGTCCGGCAGCACATTGCCGCGATTCCCGAGCATGTCGACAATTCGCCTTTGCTAATCAATGAAGTGCAAATCCGGCAGGATGTTTTTGATTGGCTACTCGAGGGCTGCTCTGTCAGCAAGATCCAGCAACTACTGACTGACAAGTATTCGCCGCGCGGAAAAGCATGGCACCGCACGACAGTACAACGTTTAGTAGAACGCGTGCGACTACTGGGCCCGCAAGGCTTGCCGGACATGCTCGCATTTGCAGAAGTCCTGCAATCGATCCTGTTCAAGGCGAATGCAACGATCGAACGACACTCGGCGGAAGCACCATCCGGCAAAGGGCTTATTGAGTTGATCCCCCTCGTGTCGGCTTTGATGATCATGCAGCGATGTATCGAGCAACGTTCAACTCGGGCCGATGAAGAAATCATGATCCGAGCCTTGCTCTTAGGAGCAAAAAAGATTGGCACCCGTGCCCTAATTAGGCACCCAAACAGTAGGAAACATGAAAAACAGCAAATCGCGCAAACCGCGCAAGGATGATCCGATCGTTGCGCTGCGTCGACATCACAACCCCACACCGGAGGTGATTGCCAAGATTGCCTTCGAGCCCTGTCGCACTTGTGGCGCTCGGGCAGGCCAAAACGGGCATGACGTGCATGCAATGACTTTCGGCCTGCCGGGGAAAGATCTCGAACACGTAATGTTTGCACTCTGCCACGAATGCAACCGCTCGCAGTCTTGGCCGGTGCAGTATCGAGCGAAGATCGAAGCAATGGCGCGGCGCAATAGCGCACGTGCGCCAAACGTGGCCTGCAATGATCGGTTGAACTAATGATCACGCGTTCAGTCAAGGTGCATGCCGCGCGCCAGCACGAAATTGGTCGGCACAACATGTCGTGTGATGTTTGCGGGAGTATGGTTTTCCCGAATCGGCCAACATTGTGTCACTTTAGCGATCCAACCGATCCTAACAAGCGTTACCCTTGTCCGACATGCATCCCGCAACCTAGAGGGATTTTCATGCCGTGCGAACGGTGCATGTGCGGCAACAATTGCGGCTCGTTCATTCTGTGTCGGACGTGCTTCACTCGCGGCCTGTTGCCTGCCCAGTACCGTCAAGAGCCATTCGCGCTTTACCCTTCCGCAAGGTTTGAATGCCTGTGCTTTGGGTGCATGTTTGGCGCACATGGTAAATGCATTGATGCGAGGGATCCGCTGGTACCGGGGTGCATATTTCCTAACGATCCGATGCCATCGAGCATATGCCGATAGTCGAAGGTCAGGAACCAGAGTCGGATCCGTGTTGGCAGCCACGGGTTGCCGCGGCAATGCAGCGACTAGGTTCACTCGACAGGCCATTGACCCCTAGTGAGGCAGTGTCCGAGATCAACCAAGCAATCGGAACCACGGTTCCCGGCGTTGGTGGGCAGGTGCTTGCATTGCTCGAAGGCCTTGGACTGGTCGTTTGGGTCGAGTCCAAGTGGCGGGTGGTTGTCGGCGGTGAACGCGCGGAGGTATCAACACCCCGAGCGGTTGCCTGGGCACGGGTGTAGCGCTGCAACCTTCGGATGGTTGATCCAGTGTTCACGGTGCGGGTCCGTGGCGAAAAGCAGGCGTTTCGAACTTTAGGGTGTTCACGGCAGGCAGGCGACTTCAGGCGGGGCGAGAATCGCTCATGTAGTAACCGGCACCTAGCGAACCCGGAAGCGCGTCTCGTTAGCCAAAGTGAACTGCCGCAAACCATTCGGACATCTGATCAGACTGAGGCGTCCCGACCGTACGGGTTGGCCAAGGTAGACAAAGTTGTCGTGCCAACTGGCTGGCGTCGGATTCCGGCGTGGTGGCGCTGGCGGTCTGAGGTCCTTGTCATGATAGTTGGGATCGCATAGCTTCGATTCAAAGCAGATTCGACCCCAGGAGAACTGGAACCAATGATTGACGACGCCGGGTGGATCAAGGTGATAGAGCAACTGAGGAAGGAGATGCGAGAAATTATTCCCGTGCAACGGGATGTTCCGCAGGGGGCGCTCTATCACTATACAAATTCTGTAGGCCTTGAAGGTATCCTGAGGTCCGGTTGCATCCGCTTGACCCACTTCGAATAGCTGAATGACCCAGAGGAGTTGGTCGCGGGTGAGGAAGTCGTGCGGAGCATTCTCGAGGCATCTGCGAAGTCAGCTGTGCCCAATTCCGGTGAGGAGCACTTTATCTCGTCGGCTTCAAACGTCTACAGAGGTGCTCCGCTCGACCATTACGACATATTTGTTGCATCTTTTTCCGAAAGAGGGGATGACCTCAGCCAGTGGCGGGCATACGGGGCGACTGGATCCGGCAGGCCAATGTAGAGAAGCTTGAGCGGTCTGGTCTATAGGTCAGTTCGGGGCGGAATCACCTTTACAGTCGTTCCCGGCAAGAAGTGAAATTCAGATATATTCTCCCCGTCAGCTGGATGGTGCCACGAGGCCTCATATACCTTACCGCGCACGTCAGACACCCTCATGATTATTGAATAATCGCGCAGCTCGTCGTCTGTCAGATCCATGTTCTTTGTGATCACATGACCGACCGCCTTGGCTCCGCGCTCGATTGGGGTCGATGTCTTAATTGGCAGGTAATCGCTGTCAAATACCGGGAGAACAAAATCCTTTCCCTGTTGCAGGTTCAATTGACCTGGAAACATGCCTGCTTCACAAAATGTAGTTCTAGCTCCGCTGCGAAGCTCAATTATATAAGTATCGACAATACTTGGCGCACCAAAGTTTCTGACCTCAGCCATTATTACAAGGTGCGGCCGCGGCGGATCTCCCATATTAGTTCTGATCAGCCCAACGATTTTCAGTCGCAAGTCAGGATGGTTTAGATCTTCAGCGGCAGCCCTGGCGTTGCTCTCTGCAATGCAATCGTCATTTTTTCTTCTCCACGCCCTGAAGAAGGCAACGGACATGAGGGCCATGGCGGCGGGCCAGAGAATCTTATACGCAAGATTGGGGTCTGTTGTCTGAGAGAAATACCCAGCGAACCAAGCTGCCAGAGAAGCAATCCCGCTCATGAGCGACACCCAATCCGTGATGACGCATCGCGAGAAATCCAATAGGTCTCCAAAGATGCCGCGGCTCGGTCGAGCGATTCCCATTCACTGATTCTACCCGGTGCCCCGGCTTGAGTGCCAAATAACAGGCAACTCACTTCGTGAGCGCATTCGGGTTGGACCAACCGGCCGCGTGAATTTTTTGGCCGCTTTTTCAAATTAGGACACCACTCAAACCTGGGTGAATTTAGCAGCGGCGGAGCTGGGCGATGTGAAGACACAGCCGCAACGATCGACCTATCCCGATACGACGACACTCGCAGCGCCCACGTCCGACTAGACCTGCCTGGGGCGCCTGGACGCTTCACATTCTCGAGATGACCAGCGAGGTGTGGGCCTTCTGGGTGCTACGGACGCATTGCGGGGCGATGATTGAGGTGCCGATTGCGCAGTCCTATGCGGAAAAGTCCAATCTCAGGTAGGCTCTGCATCGCTTGGCGGAAGATCTTCCGAAGGCGCTGCAGTTTGTAGGGGTGCCGCGCGGACGACTTTGCCTTTGTTGTCAACGAGGATCATGCCGGCGGCGCCTGGGTCGAAATCGGCGGGGAGAAGCGTGTTTCGTGTGTATTTTGTACCGACGAGGTTGGCCCCGCTGAGATTGGCGAAGCGAAAGTCGGCCCTGCTGAGGTCTGCGTCGGTTAGGTTGGCCCCTCTGAGGTCTGCGTCGGTTAGGTTGGCTCCTCTGAGGTCTGCGTAGGTGAGGTCTGCGGTCTGGATGGACGCTCCTGACAAGTCGGTCTGGACGAGGCGCGAGCGTGTGAGTCTTGCCCGCATTAGGCTGGATTCTCTAAGTCGTGCGCCAGTGAGGTCTGTGCGTTGCAAATCCGCATTGGCCAGCCAAGCTTCGGTCAGGTCAGCGTACGCCAGTGACCCGTCCGGTACGCGAACGTAAGTCAAGTCGGTGCATCTTAGAGATATCCTGCTCTCCGCTGGAATCGCGGGCAGCCTCGCGAGAACCTGGCAAGTTGCTTCGATGTCGGCTGGTGCCCTGGGACCGTCTGGGTCGTCTGGGTCCTCGTCATTGTTGTGGGCCCGATTGTCTCGAATTGCGTGATTTCTGACAAAGGCACATAGGGTGTCGATGACAACGCTTCGGTGCCGTTCGGAGTCGCTTGCCAGCGATTCGAGCAAGTATATACCTCCTACCTTTGCGTCTATCTTCTTGTCGTCCGCAATCAGAGATACGGCAACAGCGAAGCGCTTCGCCCACTCTTCCCGCTTTGCAAGCTCGATTTCGTGCTGCTTGTTCGCAAGGTCCTGATCCTTGTGTACCGTTCGCCACCACCACGTTAGGACGAGTGCCGGTGCCGCGGCTACGCTGGTCAGGAGCGTCCAGGGTGGCTTGTCAGTCACAGCCCAACAAACACCGCCTATCGCGCGAGGCCAAGGGCAGAGCCACCGATAGACCAGCCCGAGCAGAAGACTCAGTGCAATGCCAAGACCGACCATGCCGAGAATGCACAGAATTCGAGCTCTCGGAGTTGGCTCAGCCATTACGTCTAGCCATGGCCTTCGGGTTCGGATCCCCATCTCAACACCCGCACGTTGGGCTAAGGGTTCCGTCGCAGCAAGCCGCGCGGCCATCCTCGCATCCGCAGACGCCCTTGTGGTGCGAGCAGCAACCACGACGGCTGACGGCGACGTTGGGCGCGTCGACTCCAATCGGCACCACCTGGACAGCCCCAAGTACAATCAAACAAGCCAGACTTGTACGCAGTAGCCGCATATTGACCGGACCTCCAAGAGGACATTGCAATGCTAGGGGTAGGCTGGCCCAACGGAAAGGTCTTTGCTCGAAGGGTGTCCTTCCTTGGGAGAAGTGGCCCGCATTGCGCGGCTCGGCTAACGGCTTAGGCACTCCGCCTGCACGCCCCAAACCAGAACTCCTCGAGTGGAAGCACAGCCTGCCCCCTGCAGCGTCGTTCGGGGAGTGGCTCGCCAGTCCTGCGGTGCTTCGTCCAACAGTGCGGACAGTCGCCCTGGCAGGCTGCGGCGGTGGACTCGTTGCAGCAGCGACAATACCTCGTGGGTACCGGTTGAATGGCGGCACGCGTTCGGCGGTAGCGCATGCGGCGAAAATCCCCCGAACAGTGTTCCTTGGGAAACTTACGGGATGAAATTTACACGTGGTGTAGTGAGAAATTGCAGTGTCACGACTTAGTCCGGTTGACCGAGTCGACCCGGTCAGCTGACCTTGTCGAGTGTGTGAATAATCAATTGACGCAGTCGTCGACGCTGTCATCATGCATTGCAGATAGCGAAGGGCACACGATGACGCTCGACAGCATCAATTTCCCAAGCAGTAACGACATGGTAACCTGGCTTAAATGGGCAGGGGAACCAGCGTGGGATATCGCAGAAGGCGCCATCAGCCACGATGTTGCCGCCGTCATCCTAACGATCGTCATCGGCTGGTCAGACCTCGGAACCGAGTCCGAGCGCGCCACGTACCGCTCTATGGCTCGTAAGATCGAAAGCATGCTGCGAGTCGCAGCATAGAAAACACTCAATGAACGACAAGCCCAAAGCCGTGAAGCTAACCGAAGCAGATCAGGCGGTCGTGGCAGCGGTTCAGCACAAGCTCGGGTTGCGTAGCGTGTCGGAAGTGCTTCGCATGGGCCTTCGAGCGCTGGCACGCGAGCAACACCTGGACAGCATCTACGATCCAAAAACACCACCCAAAGCAACTTAAGAAATAACGGCCCCGCGGTGCGTCAACACCCGGGACCACGACCGAACCAACGGGAGTGGATTCGATGAAAAGCAAATTAGCAACCCCGTCTCGAACGGCAACTCCCAACACCAGCAAACAGTCCCGGGGCCGCCCGTCCAAGGGACAACTCATCTATGCCTCGTACGGGTGGGGTGCTCGCATCGTTACCATCGTTGACGGCGAGAAAGTCCGCACGATGGTTCGGCTCGGAACTACGAGCAAAGCGGCCGCCAAGCGCAAGCTGGAACGACTGCTAGCCGAGCCCTCAGCCGCTTTGGCAAGCATGAAGGACATTGCCGCCCGCCCCGAGACATACGCCGAGCTAGCCGATCGTGTGGCAGCCACCCGGACTAAAGAGGGCGTTGCGGACGTTGCCGCCGAGGTAACGCGAGAGAAGCTTTGGATCCTTCCCGAGATCGGGCAAATGGCTTTGGTAGCCATTACCCCCGAGCATATTGCGGCCATCTATGAGGGAGCGAGGGCTGCGGGGCGTAGTCAATCGACCCTTCGGCACTTGAGGGCAGTCCTGCGAAGCCGGTTCGCCATTGCCGTCAACAGTGGCCTTGCCTCGAACCCGCTTGATCGGGTGCGGATCCCCAAGGTCAAGATCGACCGTCGGGAACGTGCCGTCCTTACGGACGACGAACTCGCCACGTACCTTGGTTGGGAACACCCGCAAGAGAAACACCGACTCGCGGTCCTTGAACGCCAAACCATGAGCGCGATCGCTCGCATGTTCGGCGGGGTCCGTACTGGCGATTTGCACTCGATGTCGTGGGCGCATTTCGATTCGGCCGAGGGATCCTTTACGTGGGGGATGGCCCTACGAAAGAAGACTGCCCGACCCCAGAAGATTGAGATCCCCGATATGCTCCGGCCGATCTTGCGTGACTGGTGGGAACGTCAGGGACGCCCGACTAGTGGGCTCGTGTTCCCTGCACTTCGCGGAAAGCGGGCAGGTGAGGGCATCAAGATCGGCGTCAGCCACGCCGCTGGCTTGCGCCGGGACCTTTCCCGGGCCCTTGGAATAGAGGCGTGGAACGCAGCCGAAGGGAAGTTCGAAAAGCCTCGCGCGATGACGGAACGGGAACACGAGCTACTGAAGGCAACCGAGTTCACCCGACCCGTCGACTTTCACTCATGGCGCCGCCGGTTCGTCCAGGCATTGGCCGACATGGGCATGAACGCCCAGCAGGCACAGAAGCTAGCGGGTCATGCGGACCTGTCTGCCCATGAGCGCTACTTGCGGACGACTTCCAAGACTCTGGTCATTCCCGCCGCTGCGTTGCCAGCGTTCAAAGTGACCAGCCAAATCGCCTGCCTAAA
>Ga0302321_100002630_pt1 | contig 15410 bp, 10 predicted proteins | sample Fen_T0_1_FD_202505 | JGI IMG/M metagenome (GOLD analysis project Ga0302321, IMG submission 202505) | Peat permafrost microbial communities from Stordalen Mire near Abisko, Sweden - Fen_T0_1 | ecosystem: Environmental > Terrestrial > Soil > Wetlands > Permafrost | place: Sweden: Abisko...
TGGCTCAGCTTTCCTATCAGCGCACCGAAATCACGGCGTTCATCCACTTTGGCCAGGACACGTTCGACGGAACCGAGCAGTGCAACCCGAGCGATCCTGTGTCCACGTTCGCTCCCACGAAGCTCGATGCGACCTCGGTGGGCCAGTGGGTCACCTCGCTCAAGGGCGCCGGCTTCCGGCAAGCGATGCTGGTCACCAAGCACAGCTGCGGGTTCGTTCTATGGCCGTCGCAATACACGGACTATTCCACCAAGAACTCGACCTGGAAGGGAGACGTGGTTCAACTCTGGACAGACGCCATGAAGGCGAACGATATGAGGATCGCCATCTACTACAGTCCATGGGACCAGCATTACACGAGCGCCAAGTCGGACTACGAGACGTACTTCAAGAACCAGCTCACCGAGCTCATGAGCTACGGCAACTCCTATGAGTTCGAGTTCGACGGCTTCAATGCCCCGACCGGTGGAAACGTCAACTGGAAGAACGTGTTTAGCTTCATCAAGCAAGCACAGCCGAACACCCTCATCTGGGCGGGGCCCGAGGTCGTGAACACAGGTGTGACCCCAGATGTGCAATGGATCGGGAACGAGAATGGCGTCGGAAGTCGCTCGACTTCGAGCCTCGATACCTCGAACTGCGGGGGCGGAAATACGTGGTGCCCGTACGAGTGCAATACGTCGAGCCACAGGCCGAACTGGTTCTGGCATCCTGGACAGAATCCCATCGCGCTGTCGGACATGCAGAAGAACTACTTCCAGACAGTGGGCATGAATTGCACGTTCAACTTCAACGTTCCGCCGTCAAACACCGGGGAATTTGACCCGAAGGACATTGCCCTGCTCCAGCAGTTCGGCACCTGGTACAACGACCTCTACAAGAACAACCTGGTCAAGAACCAACCCGTCACCGCGGACTCGACGTGGTCCGCCGCTGGGTTCGAGGCAGCCAAGGCCGTGGACGACGATCTGTGCACGTATTGGGCCGCAGCGAGCGGGAAGACCTCGGCGCAGCTCACCGTCACCCCGGCTTCCCCTATCACCATCAACGTGATCAGTATTCGCGAGGCCCTCGAACTGGGTGAGCGCGTGAAGAAGTACCACGTCGAGATCCAGCAGAATGGCACCTGGAATACGGCACCAACCGACAAGTCGGGGACCAAGATACAGGGCACAGTGATCGGCAACCGCCAGCTTTGGCAGCTCAATGGCACGACTGCCCAGGCCATTCGGTTGGTCATCGATTCTGCAAAGGATTCTCCGACCATCGCTGAATTCGGCGTCTATTGAGAAGCACGATGAAAACGCTTGCAACACTTCTCTTCTCCCTGGCGGTCGTCTGCGCAGGCGTGGCGTGCGGGAGCAATCACGCGTCCGGCGGAGCTGGTGCGGGCGGAACCAACCCGTCGGGCGGAAGCAGCGTCGGCGGCAGCCCTACAGGCGGCGCGGCCACCGGTGGAGCATCGGGGACCGGCGGCTCCACCGAATCCGGGATCACCGCACCGAGCTGCCCTTCGAGCGGCCCGGGGGTCTCCGACTGCGGTGCAAGTGGCGAAAGCTGCTGCACGAGCGTGAAAGTGCCAGGGGGCACCTTCTATCGAACCTACACCAACGACGGCAGCGGCGCCCAGAACACGGCCGATCCCGCGACCATCAGCGATCTTCGCCTGGACAAGTACCTGGTGACGGTTGGCCGGTTCCGCCACTTCGTGGCTGCATGGGCTCAGGGCTCAGGCTATACGCCAGACGTGGGCTCGGGCAAGCACACGCACCTGAGCGGCGGCAAGGGCCTCGCGGACAGTGGCGCACCAGGGGACTACGAGGCTGGCTGGATGGAATCGTACAATAGCAAGCTTGATCTGACGAACGACACGCTCCAGTGCCAAAGCGGGCTGTCCACCTGGACCAGTAGCCCGGACGCCAATGACAAGCTTCCCATGAACTGCATCAACTGGTTCGAGGCGTATGCGTTCTGCATCTGGGATGGCGGCTTCCTGGCCAGTGAGGCCGAGTACGTGTATGCGGCGGCAGGGGGAGCGGAGCAGCGGCGGTTTCCCTGGGGAGCAGCGTCGCCTGGAACGAACAATCAATACGCGATCTGGGGGTGCAATTACCCCGATGGTTCGGGAACTTGTGACGGGACCCTGCGCAACATCGCGCCCGTCGGCACAGCAAAGGCAGGGGCCGGCAAGTGGGGGCAACTCGATTTGGTCGGCAACATGATCGAATGGTATCTCGACTATTATGCAGCGTCGTACGCCAGTCCCTGCGCAGACTGTGCAAACCTCCACAGCGGCTCTGGTCGCGCGCCTCGGGACGGGTACTTCGGTGCCACCGACGAGACCCTGCTGCAATCATCCTACCGCAACAACGGCTTCTACCCGGCCAACCGCTTCCCCAGTTACGGCTTCCGGTGCGCAAGGACACCGTAGTAGCTACGGGACCGCGACGAACGTTGTCACGCTTTGGGCGTCTAGGGACGCCGTGAAGGTATTGTTGGTCACGGCCACGGTACCATCGTCATTCAGCTTCTTGCTGTTGGAAGTGGTGTATTTGTGCAAGCTGGTGATGCTCGCGAGCGTGATGGCGAAGGTCTGCGACAGGGCCGACGTGCCCCGATTGAGGGCGACAATGACGTTCGGCACTCCGGCGAAAGCCTGAACATTCAGATTGTTCTGCGGCTGGTAGGTCGCGCTCACGCGATGTGCGCCCGGCCGGATGTACTTCGAGAACTGGCCCATGACATGGCCCCTGTTCGTAAGTCAACATCTCGCTGAACGTGCCCTCGCGGTCGCCGATGGTCAGGCTTGAGCCGCGGCGGGCCGAGGTTGGCGGGCTGGGCCCGATGACGCGGCTGGACGGACTCCCCGGACTCCCCGGACAGTGATCGGCAGAGACGGAAACACGGGGTGCGTGCCACTGCGCCAGCGATGACGTTGTCTTTCGGATCGGCCCCGCGTCGGCCCGGTACAGAAGCGTCGTTTGTTCCGATCGTTTGTCACCAGGAGGTCCTTCAGTGAAAAGCCGCATGTCTATGGGTGCCTGCACAGGAGCGCACGCGACAAAATCTACGCTGGCTCTGTCCGTAGCTTTGGCGTTCTCGGCTCTCGCAGGCTGTAGCTCCCCCGATAGAGGCTCCACATCGCCGACTGGTGGAAACAGCGGTGTCGGCGGCACGTCGCCATCGAGCAGCAGCAGCGGAGGCTCTGGAGGCGCTGGGAGTGGAGGTGCGCCAAGCTCCGGCGGGGCTACCGGACAAGGTGGTTCCGGCGGCAGCAGCAGCGGCGGCGCGGGGGGAAGCGGCCAAGGCGGTTCCGGCGGCAGCACCGCCACCGCGTCTGGTGGCACTACGGCCACCACGACTGCTTCTGGCGGCACCACGGCCAAGGGCGGTAGCGGTGGCGCGGGGGGCAGCGGGGGGAGCCAGGTCGGTGGCCCGGACGGCAGTATCACGACGGCGACTGGCGGCACCACCGCCAAGGGCAGCGGCGGCTCCCCGGGCTCGGGCGGCACGACAACTGCGGGCGGGAATTCCGGCTCGGGTGGCGCGACTTCGACGGGCGGAACGACGACGACGACGACGGGCCCGCAAGGGCCTTGCGACATCTATCAGGCCGCCAACACGCCCTGCGGTGCCGCCCACAGCACGGTTCGCGCGCTCTATGCATCGTACAGCGGCCCGCTCTATCAGGTTCAGCGAGCATCGGACAAGACCACCAAGGACATCGTCGTCGGACCAGGAGGCTTCGCCCAAAGCTCCGACCAGGACTCGTTTTGCTCCGGCACGACCTGCACCATTCCGATCATCTACGACCAGTCCCCGAACGGAAATCACCTACGTGTCACGTGGTTTGCGTATTGGTTGCAGAGCGGAGGCAACCCGGCAACAGCCAATGCCGCCAAGATTTCGGTGGGCGGGCATACCGTCTACGGCATTAAGTCCGGGACGAACGTCGCCTATCACTCGGGCGCGCAGCTGTCGGGAACGGCCTCTATCACCAACGGCTCGAAGACCGTCACCTTCTCAAGCCCGCAGACACTCCCGGCGAACACGGCGCTTTTGTTTGTCGCGAGCACCAAGGATTGCCCGGCAAACTCATGGTCTGCCGACCTCGCCAACTGCAAATACCGCACCTACTACACCGCAGCGGACATAAGCGCGGCGACGACCGCGACGCTGACAGCGTCCTACATTGGAACGACTAGCTCGTCGAGCGCGGTCTGGAACGAGAGCACCAAAGGGGTCGCAACCGGGGACGAGGCCGAGGCCGAGTATTCGGTGTTTGACGCCAAGACCTACGGCCAATGGTGCTGCTTCGACTACGGTAACGCAGAGATTGACGGCATCGACGAAGGCAATGCCACGATGGAGGCCATCTCTTGGGCGGCCGACACGCAGTTTGGGCAATCCGGCGGCGGCAGCGGCCCATGGATCGGTGCAGATCTGGAGAACGGTATGTTCGAAGGCTATGAAAACGGCTCGGCGAAGGTTGCCAGCAACACCTCCGTCACCGGTATGTCCTATGTGACGGCCATGCTCAAGGGCCTCTCGGCCAAGGACTGCCCCACGGGCCTGACCAGCTCGGGCTGTTTCGCGCTCAAGGGTGGCAACTCTCAGTCCGGCAAGCTCGAGTGGAAGTTTAGCGCTTCGACCAGCAACTACGGCGCGCGACCGCCGGGCTACAGCCCGCAGAAAAAGCAAGGCGCCATCATCCTGGGAACGGGGGGCGATGGTTCCAATACTGGCACTGGCATCTGGTTCGAAGGAGCCATGACGAAGGGCGCTCCACCGGACGCGACCGACGATGCCGTGCAGGCCAATATCGTCGCTGCGGGATACGGAAAATAGCACGACGACAACACGGACAACGCTTGGACGGCATCCATGGGTCGCCGTATTGCCACGATTGCTCGCCTTGGTCGGCGCCGCGCAAGGCGGCGCCTGACAAAGACGAGCCGAATCCGCCCGCGGAGCCGGAGCCTCCCTCTCCGCGGAGCCTCGGCCTACCTCGCAGGTGACCGCCAGTGAAGCGCCCGCGACGGTGTGGAACAACGACATGGACAGCGGCCGAATCCGACTGACGGACCTCTCCTGATCCCTACGCGAGCGATCAGAAGGGTGGGCCGAACAAACCCCATCCCTCTATCTCGCTGGACGACCGTCGCCGCTAGTTGAGCGTGACGGCCGTGGAGGCCCCGGTGTAGGTCACGGTCTTGTCCGGCGTCGCGGTAGATGGGTAGCCCACGGCCTTGCCAGCGGCGATGCGGACGATTTGGAAGGTGCGGGAAGTCAGCATGCCGGTGAACGTGCCCTTGCGGTCGCCGATGGTCAGGGTCTTCGTGGCATCGCTCCACTGCAGCGGGATCTCGCTGAAGGCGGCATTCTCGTAGTCATTGGTCGTCCCCTGATCCTCGTAGAGGGTAAAAGCGCCGTCGGCCCCGGCGTAGACGTACAGGGTGATGGGATCGGCAGGTTTTTCATTGGTGTACTGCAGGTCCGGACCCAAGGGAACGATCGAGCCGGCCCGCACGTACACTGGCATGGCGTCGAAGGGCGCAGGCGCCGAAACGGTGGCGCCACCCGCAGCCTGAGCGCCGGTCCAGAACAGATACCAGCCACCGGGCGTGGTTGGCAGGTACACCGAGCGCGTGGTGGCCTTGTAAGCGGTGACCGGGGCGACGAGAAAGGCGGGGCCGAACATGTACTGGTCGACGATGTCGCGGGCGGTGGTGTCGGTGCGGAAGTCCATGACCAAGGGTCGCAGCATGGTTCCGGCCCGCTGGGTGACCGCCCCGGCCAGCGAGTAGACATAGGGAAGCATGCGGTAGCGCAGGCGATCGAACTTCAGCATGGCCGCATAGGCGGTGCTGGTGTCGCCGCCGAATTGCCAGATCTCGCGCAACGGGGCTTCGCCATGCACGCGCATGAGGGGCAAGAAGGTCGCGTACTCGAACCAGCGGGTGTTCAGCTCGCGCCATTCATCGGTATCCGCGGCCGTCGGTGTGGTGGCGGCAAAGCGGGGCGGAGGGGCAAAACCGCCGCTGTCGAGGGTCCAGTACGGCATGCCCGAGATGGAGAATCCCATCCCGGCGGGAATCTGCTTGCGCATCGCCGTCCAGGTCGAGGTGATGTCGCCCGACCAGGTAGCCGCCGCGTAGCGCTGCTGGCCTGCAAATCCATTGCGGGTCAAGATGAAGACGCGCTGATTGGCGGCGGCGGCGCGCTGGCCTTCGTACACGGCCTGGCTGTTGACCAAGGCATAGGCATTGAGCATGCGCGCACCAGAGCCGAGCGCCGTGGGGTTCATGTGCTTCTGGGCGGTATCGAGTTGCGTGGCGAGACTGGTGAACGGTCCCTCCACGATGTCGGGCTCGGTGGCGTCCATCCACCAAGCGTCGATGCCTTTGCTGAAAAGCGCCGTGTTCATTTGCGACCAATACATGGCCCGCGCGTCGGGATTGAAGGCATCGTAGAAGGTGAAGACGTAGCCGACGAAGTCCTTTTTGCCCTCGGTGACGTTGAGTTTGTAGACGAAGTTCTTGGCGTTCAGGGCCGTGTAGTTGGCCGTGCTGGTGTAGAATTTTGGCCAGACTGAAATCATCAGGCGCGCGTGGTAGGTGTCGTGGATGGTTTTGATCAACCCGGCCGGGTCGGGGTAGCGGCTGCTGTCGAACTGGTGAGAGCCCCATTGATCGGCCGTCCAGTACTGCCAGTCCTGCACGATGTTGTCGATGGGGGCGCTGCGATCACGGTAGCCCTTGAGCACGTCGGTGATTTCCTGCGCGGTCTTGTAGTGCTCGCGACATTGCCAGAAGCCATAGGCCCACAAGGGCATCATGGAGGCTTTTCCGGTGAGCTGGCGATAGCCGGCGACCACGTCGTCGAGGCTCGGCCCATAGACGAAGGTGTAGTCGATACCATCGGCCACTTGCGACCACAGCGACGTGGTGGCGGTACTGACAGGTGGCTTCCACAGCAACCGGATGATGTTCACGCTGATGTCACTGGACCACGTCAACTTGACGGACACGGCCGTGCCGGCGGTCAAGTGGACGCGCGCGATGTCCTCGTTGGGCAGCCAGCCTTGGCGGTAGTGATCGATGACGGTCTGGTTGTTGACCTGCAGCTGGATGGTGCCTGACGAATAGGTGCGGAAGCTGTAGTCGCCAGTCACCGTGGGCGTGACCGTTCCGGACCAGTTCACGCTGCCCGATCCGGGATTGACGTCCCCTGATTCGCCCGAGGTTGCGTAAAGACCGGTCACGCCTGGTAGGGGCACGGCGTTGGTCAAGTCACCGAAGCGCGTGTACGAGGTGTTGTCCCATAGGATGCCGTAGCCACGGCTCGACACAAGGTATGGGATGAAGACTTCGGTGTTGTACTGGCGCAGATCCAGGTCGGTGCCCTTGATGTTGAAGAGGCCGTGCTGGTGTTGGCCCAGACCGTAGAGCGACTCGTCGGCATTGGGGGCCCATTCCTGGCGGACACTGGTCGTCGCTTCACCTTGAACGGTGGCAGCGGTCAGGGTGCGTCCTCCGGCCGTGTTTTCCGCCAAGATTGTTTGCCCAGCGGGATCGAGGAACGTGACGGCGCCTGTCGTGTTGTCGATCTGGACGGTTAGTCGTGCTGTCGTGAGTTTCGTCAGATTGCCGTCCGTCGAGGCAGTTATCGACGTGGGAACACATTGCTTGGCCGCCGTGGCGAGGCTGGCCCGGGTGAAGAAAGAAGCATCTTTGGCGAAGGCCACGCGAATCACGTTGTCCGCGCACACTTCAATTTTTAGGGTGCCGTTGCCGAGGCTCAGCGTCAGTCCACCGTCGGTGGAGATCCCGACGTCACCGGTGCCGCTTCCTCCGCTCCCACCCCCGCCCGTGCTCGACACCGGCGCATCCACGCCACCGCTGCCGCCTTGCCCGCCCTGGCCGCCGCCACGGCCGCCGCTGGTTGTCGTTCCGCCAGCCGACGTTGTGCCACCGCCTGCGGCTGTGCCGGTGGAGCCTCCGCCGCTTGAGCCGCCAATGTTGCTGGCGCCACCATTCGAAGTGCCACCGCCCCCCGCCGTGCCACCACCCACGCCGCTGCTTGTTCCACCCGTCGAGGTGGCGCCGCCGGCGCCGCTGTTTCCTCCCGTCGAACTTTGGCCTGGGTCGTGTTTGCCGCCGCTTCCCGATCCACCACCGGTTGCCCCAGGGGACGAACCTCGACCGCTGCAAGCAAACAGCCAACCGACAACGAACACCGTCACAAGTCGACAGCGTGAAAGTGAATGCATGGGCTTCTATCGGGCTGCTAGCCGCGCATCGCAGAACTGCTTTGCTTGCACTGCTAGCGGAGACTGCGGCGCAAGCGCTGCAAGCTTCTCGTTCGCCTCATCGAACCGCCCCAGAGCACACAGCGCCTGGGCTCTGCCCGCGCGCTGTTCTTCGCCAAGCAATCCCTTGGGAAACTTGCGGCGATACTCGTCAAGCGCCTTGAGAGCCTCCGCGGGGCGCCCCGCGCGCAGATCACGGGTTGCACGCGATAGGAGCGCGACCTCGGCTGCCAAGCGATCTTGCGGGTGGTGCGCCGAGCCCGAGGGGGGCACGGGCGGATCCGTCATGGGCGGTGCTACAGCGGGGCTCGGTGCAAGCGCGGCGGCAGGAGGCGCAACAGGATCGCTTACCTGCGGCGTCGCAGCGACCTGCGCAACATTGGCCGCTTGTGGATTGTCCTGCTCCGTGCCTGAGCGCAACGAATAGAACAGGGCGCCGCCAACGATACCAATGCTAGCCACCACTGCTGAAATCAGCGGCCAGATCGAGCGGCCCACAGCGGCTGCAGTCGCCACCGAGCCCACGTCGGGCGGAAGCGCGGAATCGCCTAGATGAACTCGCAATGCTCCGAGGAGTCGATCGCGATCCGCATTGGTCGGCTGAAAGGCACGCCGGCCGGCACGGACAAGATCACGCCCCTTTGGACTTAGGGTCGACATGGTTTCCGGTTCTCCTCGTCACGCGCTTCATGCTTGGCGAGCGCATCCTCGAAGGATTGCCTTGCCAACCGAAGCCGTGAATAAGCTGTATTTAAGGGTATTTCTAGCGCTTGAACCACTTCAGGTACCGTCATTTCGAGTACCTCCACCATGACGAAGACCTCTCGCTTGTTTTCGTCGAGCTCCGCCAGGACGCTCTCGAGCAGCTCCAGCTCGGCGTTCCTCTCCGCCATGTCGAGAGGCGACGGTTGGGACGGACGGGTCGACTTGTACTCGGCGCCGAGTCTCGCCCCAGCAGCATCCCTGGTACGCCTGGACCGCCGGTAGTCACTGACCGTACGCCGCACGATGCCGTAGATCCAGCTTCGCAGAGCTTCCGGTCGTTGCAACGTCGCAAGCTTGTGATGGATAACTATGAATACATCTTGGACCACGTCGTCGATGGCGTCTCCCGCGGCACCAAGGTGTCGGGCCGACGACCACACGAAGTCGAAGTAGTCCTTGTAGATAGTTTGGAGGGTAGGCACAGAAAAGGCTGAGATGTCTGGGCCGGGAGGCGAGACGGCGGGAGCCTGCGCTGTTGATTTGCTTCCCATCATCTTCTTCCCTAAAGGCAGTGGCAGGAAGATCGGCTTTCCGTCACAGGATCCACTCCAAGCCGAACGCGACAGAAAGCGCGGCCGGCGCGAACTGGTACACGGATCCCACTCCTTTCATGGAGATCTGGGGGCGGGATAGCTCGACTTGTCCGCCGACGGTGGCCAGCAGACGGAGCCAGCTGGCCAGATAAAGGCGTCCCTGGATGCCGGTGCCCGCGGTCATTCCCATCGCGTGTTGTGTGCTTGCAGCAATGTTCCGTCCTGTGCCGCCCGCAGACACCCTTTCCATCCCCACCGTGAGGCATGGCGAAAACCCGACCCAGGAAGCGCGGAATTCGCGGCAGCCCCAGAACGTCGCGCCCATTCGATCAATGTCCGCCCCGTATCCAGGCCAGCCAGGCGCGGGAACATTTTGGCGCTGCCAAGAGCGCCCTTGCAACTGTAGCTGCCAGCTCGCGTACTCGATGCCGAGGGAAAGTCCGATGGCGCGGGCCGGTTGTGGTAGGGGGCCTACACCCAGCTCAACGACTGGCACCTGCATCAGGCCATGCCAGGCCCGTTGCGACTCCACGAAAGGCGGCTGCTCCTCGGCCGCTCTCGCGTCCTCTGTCTTGCTCTCGGATTTCCCGCCGTTTGACGCTTTCTCTGGAGGGCTCGTATCGCTTGTCTTCTGTGACGAGCGCGAGTCCGTTCCGCTGGAACGTGAGCGCGATGGCTCCGATCCTTGCCCGGGGGACGACGTTTGAGGCTGCGTGCTAGGCCGGATGGGCTCAGCGGCCGCCTCGGCCGAGTGGACCAGCAAGCCAATCTCCACTGCGGCAGCACCCGCAAGATCCTCACACGAACTGGATTCGATGCTGCGTGTTCCAACCAGTTCACGGACGCGCACCACGAGATCGAGGCGAAAGCGCTTGTCCACTCTCGCGATGGTGCCCTCGGCGCGCAGATGGCTGCTCTGCCGTCCAGAGCCCAGAAGATTTTGGATCCGGTCGCGCACGTCGCTTTCCTGTGGGCATCCTGCCGGCGCTTCCCAACGTAGGTTGATGGACGGTTGCGCCTCGGCCATTGCCGGCGCTGTCGCGAGCAGCCCGAGCAGCATCCAACCCACCAGCAAACCCGTCCCGGCGAACCGCGAGGTTTGCGATCGGCTTCGACTAGGGAGTTGCACGAATGGTGATGTCATCTACGTACACAGTAGATTGAGGCGGCTGCAAGGCGCTGGCTAGATTGCCCACATACCATTGACCCCAGTCGGTATCATCGGTGAGCAGGTTCGTGAGATCCACCACTCGCTCGTCGTCTTGGTACAGGGCCACCTCACCGCTCGTGTCCTTTGCGCGCTTCCAGTAAAAGACGACGTGAAACCACTTCCCAATCGGAACGGACTTGGTGGCAACGCCATTCTTATCCTTGTCCTGCTGCAAGTCATCGAACACGCGAAGGGTTAGGTCACCCGTCGGCCCATTGACCAACGACACATCCCAAAGAAAGTGTTGCGACCCGGAATCGACATTCCCCCCTTGGAAGTGGAACAGATTCCAGTTGTCCTTGTTGGTCGCAACCTCCGGGATGTAGTACCAAGCGCCATAGTAGGCTTCGGCCGGGAATACGCCTTGCCGAGAGCAGCGCGCCTGGGGAGAAGAGCCGGCGTCCGTGCCCGTCAAGACGGTGAATTCTGCCGCAAACTGCCCGGTGTGGACCGGGGATGAGACGACCCGGAACGACGACGGCGGAAAGTCGTAGCACCACCCCGGCGAATCAACACCCGGATAGTCGCAAAATTGGTTCTCGAATCCCGAAGACCACGGAACCGGGATCGGGTCGGTTTTGCTGGGAGGACTGCCGGCTTCCGTGAGGCTCACCGGGCACCTGTATTCGCCCACGACCAGCGGCTGTTTGCACGCACCAAGACAAGAGATTGCGGCGAGGGTGAGCGCTGTCCTCGGCAAAGCCAGGTCCGGAGCGCGCCGGGTGGGTACGCGCGGTCGGGCCACAGCACGAGAATGATTCTCGTTTTGCTTGGGGCGAAGTGCGTTCATCTCCACACATGGGACTATCGGCTGGCCTTCCCCGGTGGTCAAGGGGTCCCTCGAACGCCCTCGGCGCGACCCTGAAAGGCCCGTGGCCCGCAGGCGAACTAGCGAGCAGCATGGAGACGGAATTCAAGCCCCCATTCCACTGCTTGAGATGATGCGTTCCACAAGGTGGGTTGCGTGCGCCTAGGTCGATTCCATCTTGTCGCCATTCCGCTTGTTCTCGGGTTCCTGGGTTGTGGGGCCAAACGCGTCACGTCTGGCGGTGCTGGCGGGACCGGAAAGGCAGGTGCCGGAGGGACTGACGTACAAGGTGGATCCAGCGGCACTGGCGGCGCAACCAGCAGCGGCGGGGGAGCAGGCAGTGGCGGTGTTCCGAGCACGGGCCGGGGAGGGGCCACAGGCAGTGGCGGCGCCCTAAGCACCGGCGGTGCAGCGGTCGGAGGAGGCGTCACGGGCAGCGGTGGTGCGCCAGGCACGGGCGGTGTCCCAGGCAGCGGGGGCATGGCCGGCACCAGCGGTACTGCAACCGCCGGTGGTTCGACCGGCAGTGGTGGTGTGCTAGGTAGCGGTGGCAGCCACGATGGCGGTCCGGCGGCCCGCGACGCGGCGGACGCAAATACGCCGGATGCTGGTGGTGGGGCGGCAGGAGGATTCGATCCGTGTCCCGTAACCGGCGATTGTAAGATTCTGCCGCTGGGCGACTCCATCACAGCAGGCGCAGGCGCCCAGCCAGGCGATAATGGGGGATACCGCGTGGAGCTCTTCACCAAGGCGGTGGCCGACAGCAAGCACATCACCTTCGTCGGAAGTATGACCAGCGGGCCAAGCACCGTCAGCGGCCAGACGTTCCCCAAGAACCACGAAGGGCATATCGGCTGGAAGATCGATCAAGTCGACGGCATTGCCACCACCTCGCAGGCACTCAAGGACATGCCTCAGATCGTCCTTTTGTTCATCGGCACGAACGATGAAGGCTACGCGTCCAGCGCCGCCGGTGCGTCGGACAGACTCGGGCAGCTGATCGACAAGATCGTCGCGGCGCTTCCCAATGCCCTTCTGGTCGTCTCCTCGATCTATCCATTTCCAGGCTGCAAAGATACCAACTACACATCCACCCAATGCGCCGCCAATGTCACTGCCTACGACGCCACGATGCCCGGCGTGATCCAACAACGCGTGGCCCAGGGCAAGCACCTGCTCTCCGTGGACATGTCCACACCCCCGACCGGCGCGCTCAGCACCGACGGCGTCCACCCCAATGACACCGTCGGCTACCCGTGGATGGGCGACACCTGGTATTCGGCTATCAAGTCCTATCTGCACTAGCGGTCGGCAAACGATCTGCCCAATGGGCGGCTGGTGCCGGGGTGCTGCTTTCGATGTGAATCGCGAGACGGAATTGGGGTGCTCCTGCCACTGCTGAGCGTGGCCACTTCCGCCGTGGAGGTTTGCCTATACGTCGACCCCGCGGACGCGAGGTCGGCCCGTGACAGATGCCGGCCGCCGGAATTGCAAAGAAAGAGGAACGCATGACATCCAGCCGCTTCTTGCGTACAGCCCTTGCTGCGCTCGCGATTGCGGGCGCTGCTTGTTCATCGAGCACATCGGTGATTTCCAATGGCACGGGCGGAGCGGGAGGCGGGGGAAAATCGAGCGAAGGAGGAACAACGGGGAGCGGAGGAGCGGTCGGTTCGGGCGGCACGCTGGGAACCGGCGGCACCACCAGTTCGGGCGGCCAGCCGGGAAGCGGCGGTCACACCGGAACCGGCGGGGCGACCAGTTCGGGCGGCCAAACAGGCACGGGTGGGGCGGCTAGCTCAGGCGGCCAGCCGGGAAGTGGTGGCGCGAGCGGTGGTCGTAGCGGTTCGGGCGACGCCAGAATTGCAGACACAGCGGCCGGCTCAGGCGGCCAGCCAGGAAGTGGTGGCGCGAGCGGTGGTCGCAGCGGTTCGGGCGGCAGTAACGCAGACGGCGGACCTCGGCCAGGAACTGGCGGCTCTGGTCCGACCAGCGACGCGGGGACGTTCGTGGGAACGAAGACTCCGGGGACCGCCCAAACGGGCGATATCACGATCAATCCGGCGACGACCTACCAGACCATGGACGGATTCGGCATAGCGGATGTTTGGCAGGGCAAGTCGACATCGTCGGCAGCCCAACGGACGCTGCTGTGGGATCCCGATCAGGGGATCGGCATGACTCTTCTCCGCGTTGGCATCGACGAGAACGGCAAGATTATGGGTGATGCGGCCTTTGTCGATGCGCCGGAGGTCGTCAAGTTCGGGGGCAAGGTGTGGGCAGCTCCCTGGTCGCCCACCGCCTCGTTCAAGGACAACAACAATATCAACAACGGCGGGCACTTGAACACGGCATCCTACGATGCTTGGGCTACAGTCCTCGCGGCGTTCCCTGCGTATTTCAAGCAGAATGCCGGCGTCGACCTCTGGGGGATGTCGCCACAAAATGAGCCGGATTTCGTAGCGAGCTACCGATCGTGCATCTTCAGCGCTTCCCAGATGAACGCCTTTATCAAGGTGCTCGGGCCTAAGCTGCAGGCGCTCAGCCCACCGGTCAAGATCATCGCGGCCGAGCCGGATGTTTGGAGCCACACGTGGAACGATGGTGACAAATACGGCACTGCCATCGAAGGGGATGCAACCGTCAGCTCGCTGGTTGAGATCATCGCCACGCACGACTACGGCAGCAACAACAACGGCACCACACGGCCTGCGCCGCCTGCAGGAGTCAAGCACAAGATCTGGGAGACGGAAATTACCTATACCTCAGGCGCGGGCATTGGCCCAGGGCTCGATATCGCGCGGGGGATCTATTCAGCGGTCAATTCTGGTGGCGCGAGTGGCTGGCACTACTGGTGGACCCAGGCGTTCTTCGATGGCGGCAGCACGAGCAGTCCCCCCAAGCGCGTGTACGCGATGGGCAATTTTAGCAAGTTCGTGCGCCCGGGCTATGTGCGCGTGGGCATCTCGGGCGCACCGTCCGCAGTCCAAATCGTGTCCTTCCAGAACCCGACGGATGGAACAGTAGCCACCGTGGCCCTGAACAGTGGCTCGAGTGCGCAAGCCGTTTCGTTCTTCGTCTCGGGCGCCGGGTGGCCTAGCACAGTCACCCCGTATGTCACGTCTGCAAGCTCCAACCTAGCGGCTGGGACGGCCATCACTGTGACCGCCGGCCGATTCGCCGGCTCTCTCGAAGCGCAATCCGTGACGACCTTCGTCGGCAAGCAGTGACGAAGGTCGGGGCTATGCTGTGGCGCCGCAGACGGTAGACGGCGCCGGTGTCATTGAGGTACTGCCATGACTACACAGGTGCTGACAGACGTTCCAAATATCGCCAGGCTTTGCAAGTTGGGGCATCGCGAGTCGATGGTATTTCCTGACTTGCTAGGTCTACTGCCCGCGCAAATCCACAGCGCTGGATTCCAATCAGAGAATGGCCCTAGCTACAATGGGAACGGGCGCAACCTTGGCAACCAAGGGCTGGCCGCAATCAGGTACACATTGAGCGGGCGGGGCCGGCTCCGCTATTACGATCAGGAAATACTCGTCGAGCAGGGCCAGGCGCTGTTGCTCTACTTTCCGTTCGATCATCACCATTGGATTCAAGCTGGTGAACAGTGGGAATACTTCTACGTCACCCTGGCCGGGCGGGAAGTGATTCGTTGTATTCGCGAGGTCGCGGACAACCTTGGCCCGGTCGTGACTTTGGCGGCGAATTCGCCAACCCTGGAGCGTGCGGCTGGGGCGTGCGCGGACGCCCTTGAGCAGAAGATAGCGTCGCCTTACC
>Ga0302321_100002631_pt1 | contig 15408 bp, 12 predicted proteins | sample Fen_T0_1_FD_202505 | JGI IMG/M metagenome (GOLD analysis project Ga0302321, IMG submission 202505) | Peat permafrost microbial communities from Stordalen Mire near Abisko, Sweden - Fen_T0_1 | ecosystem: Environmental > Terrestrial > Soil > Wetlands > Permafrost | place: Sweden: Abisko...
ATCACGGTGAAGCCGACCGCCACGGCGGAGCCGATCCCGAGGCCGTTGAGGAAGTCCAGCCGCAGGACGAGCATGCCCAGCAGGGCGATGACCACGGTGCCGCCGGCGAAGAGCACCGCCCGGCCGGAGGTGTCCACCGCCCTGACGGCCGCCTCCTGCGACGTCAGCCCGCTCAGCAGACCGGACCGGTGCCGGGTGACGATGAACAGGGCGTAGTCGATGCCGACGCCCAGCCCGATCAGCGCCGCCAGGGTGGGGGCGATGCTGCTCAGGTCGATCAGGTGGGACAGCAGCCCGACGGCCAGCAGGCCGCTGCCGACCCCGGCCACCGCCACGACCAGCGGCAGGACCATGCCCAGCAACGACCCGAACGCCAGGAACAGGACGACGGCGGCCGCGGCGACGCCGATCAGCTCGCTGTCGCCGGGCGGCGCCTGGGTCGCCTGGTCGATCGCCTGACCACCGAGTTCCACCTGCAGGCCGTCGCCGCGAGCGGCCTGCGCGGTGTCGATCACTCGCCGGACGTCCGGCACCGGCACCTCGTTGGCCGACCCGTCGAAGGCGACGGTGGCGTACGCGGTGCGGCCGTCGGCGCTCACCTGGGCGCCGGCCGGGGAGTACATGCTGGTCACGGCGGCGACCGAGGGCAGCGTCGCCACCTTCGCCAGCATCGCGGAGACCGCGCTCCGCACCGCGGGGTCCTGCACGCTGCCGCGGTCGACGTGGACCACGATCTGGTCGGAGTCCCCCGACGCCGCGGGCAGCTCCTTCTGCAGGAGTTCGAGCGCCTTGGTCGACTCCATCCCGGGGAGGTTGAAGGCTTCCGAGTAGTTGGTGCCGGCGAGCTGCGACCCGCCGAACAGGGCGAGCAGCAGAGCCACCCACAGTCCGACGACCGCGATGCGGTGATGGAAGCACCACCGGGCCAGAGCCGACATGACAGCGAACCTCCGCGGATGAGTGGGTGCCCCAGCAGCACGGCCACAGCCTCAACGATCCCCATCGGCACCCGCGGGGTCGTCCTCCACCGGTCGACACCCTTTCGTACTGCCGTCGCAGCAGGTCGCCGGGCCGCTACCGCCCCGACAGCAGGCGGCCGTACGCCCGGCTCGTCACCGACCCCGGACCGTCCGACCGACCTCTGCGGCGATGCCGGCCGCGGTGCCGTTGCCGGTGCTGGTGGGCCACGCGACGTCCCGCCCGAGCAGGGCCAGGGCCTCGGCCCAGTCGTCGGTGACGGACACCGCGCGCCCGGACGCCGGCTCGAGCACCGGCGCGAACGCACCCCCCGGACGCCGGGCCGCGCCCGCCGGGACCTGCCGCGCCAGGCGCAGCACGGCGGCGGCCAGAGCGGCGTCGGGGCGGTGGTCACGACCCAGCGCGCGGGCGAGGTCCCAGGTGTGGACCACCGTGTCCAGAAGCTGGAAGCCGGCCACGGTGGGCAGCGGCAGCGGCCGGTCCGGCGCGATCTCGGCCAGGCGGACCGGGCGGGCCGCCGGCGCGACCGCGAACGCCGCCACCAGCTCGTCCGCGGAGGCGTGCCAGTCGGCCGCCACCGCCCCGGCCGCGAGCTGCCGGGGCGCGAAGGCCGCGAGGTCGGCATCGCCGTCCCGCACCGCTGCGGCGAAGCCGAGGTGCTGGCCGACGACGTGCTCGAGCAACTGCCGCACGTCCCAGCCCGCGCACGGCGTCGGTCGCCCGAGCTCGGTCGGACCCACCCCGTCGACGACGCGGCGGGCCGCGTGCAGCGCCGACCCGAGCGCCTCCGTCATCTCACTCATCGATGTCATGTCGTAGATGGTCTCTCATTGGCGATTATCTCGCAACGGTACAGTGCCGTCGTGGCGCACGACCAGGGAGAGCGGGCCGACCGGGCCGACCGGGACGACGACCGGGAGGACCTCGGTGCGCTGCTGCACCGCCTCGCCGTCGCGGTGGCACGGCGGGAGGCACCGTTGCTCGCGGCACATGGTCTGGACCTGTGGGAGTACGCCGTCCTCGGCCGGCTGCGCACCGGCGCCGCCCCCACCCAGGCCCAGCTGGCCGAGGCGGTCGGGCGGGACGCGACCCGGATCATCCCCATCCTCGACCGGCTCCAGGCCCGCGAGCTGGTCGATCGCACGCCCGACCCGAGGGACCGCCGCAACCGGGTGGTCACGCTGACCTCCCGGGGCCGGCAGGTGCTGCAGGACTGCCGTACCGCGATCCACGCGATGGAGGACGACGTCCTCGCCGGGCTGCCGCCGCAGGAGCGGGCCGAGCTGGCGGCGGCCCTGACGGGACTGGCCGGTCGGCTCAGCGGCTGAGCGCGACGGCGAGGGACGGCGCCAGGTCGCCCCGCGGGACGACCGTGACGTCGTCCAGGCCGAGCCACCCCGCCAGCTCGACCAGCTCCGCGGCCAGCCCCTCGACGACGTCGACGTGCAGCGGCGTGCCGGGACCGGTGTCGACCTCCGCCCAGGCGGCCTGCACGAGCAGCCGGCCGCCCGGGCGGTCGGCCTTGAGGTCGACGCGGGCGACGAGCCGGTCGCCGAGGAGGAAGGGCAGCACGTAGTAGCCGTGCACCCGCTTGGGCGGCGGGGTGTAGATCTCCAGCCGGAAGCGGAAGCCGAACAGCGCCTCGGTCCGCTCCCGGTACCAGATGAGCGAGTCGAAGGGCGAGAGCAGCGCGCGGGCGTCGACCCGGCGCGGCAGCCGGGCGTCGACGTGGAGGTACGCGGGCCGGGCCCAGCCGTCGACCTGGACCGGCACCAGCTCCCCGGCGTCGACCAGGTCGGCGAGAGCGGGCCGGGCGTCGTCGGGGCGCAGCCGGAAGTAGTCGCGCAGGTCGTTCAGGGTGCCGATCCCGTGCGCGCGGGCCGCGATCCGCATCAGCTCGCGCAGGGCATCGGCGCGGGACGGGTCGGGCTCGGCCAGGACGGCCGCCGGGAGCACCCGCTCGGGCAGGGCGTAGAGCCGCTCGAACTGCTGGGTGCGCCCCGCCGAGCTGATCTCGCCGGCCCAGAAGAGGTACTCGACGATGCGCTTGGCCTGCGACCAGTTCCAGCCCCACTCGACGCGCTCGCGGGGATGGTCGTGGCCGAGCGAGCGCTCGATCTGGGCCGCGGTCAGCGGGCCGCGCCGGGCCACCTCCGCCCGGACGGCGTCGACCAGGGCCGGGGCCTGCTCCGCCGCGCGGACCATGCCGCCCCAGGCGTCGTCCGCGGCGCGCTGCATCCGGTGGCGCAGGAGCCGGTGCGTCGACGGCGGGACGTACGACGCCTCGTGGGCCCAGTACTCCACCACCCGCCGGGGCGCCCGACCCGCGGCCCGGTCGAGCAGTTCGCGGTCGTAGCGGCCGAGGCGGCTGAAGACCGGCAGGTAGTGGCTGCGGGAGAGCACGTTGACCGAGTCGATCTGCAGGATGCCGACCGTGTCGACGACCTTCTGCAGGTGCCGGACGGTCGGCTCGCCCGGCGGCCGGCGGCCCAGCCCCTGCGCGGCGACGGCCACCCGCCGGGCCTGCGCCAGGGACACCCGTTCACGACGGCGGAGCGGCGGCCCGATGCTCGGTGCGGTCACGCGGAGCATGCTGCCATCCACCACCGACAGACGCGCGGATCCCGCCGTGATCATGATCGGTCGAGCCGGTGGAACCGGTTCGACCGGGCCCGGTCACGGCGGGACCCGCGGTGGTCAGCCGACGGGGGTGGGGAGCTGCTCCTCGGCCGGGACGTTCACGTCGAGCCGGATCACGCCGTAGTTCCAGCCCTTGCGCCGGTAGACGACGCTGGGACGCAGCGTCTCGGCGTCGACGAAGAGGAACCAGTCGTGCCCGACCAGCTCCATCTCGTACAGGGCCTGGTCCAGGGTCATCGGGACGGCGGCGTGCTCCTTGGTGCGGATGACGACGGGACTCGCGTCCGCAGCGTCCTCGCCGTGCAGGTCGGTGAAACCGACCTCGGCCTCGGGCTCGACGTCGTCCGCGCCGTGGGGCAGCTGGCGCAGCGACACCGGGGCCTGGCGCCCGTGGTGCACCTTGCGGCGGTCGCGGGTGCGGCGCAGCCGCTCGCCCAGCTTGCCGAGGGCGATGTCGAGTGCCGCCGTCGGGTCCTCCGCGCTGGCCTCGGCCCGGATCACCGGGCCCTTCCCGCGGAGCGTGATCTCCACCTTCTCGCAGGTCGCGGACTGGCGCGGATTCCGTTCGTGGGACCACTCGACGTCGGCCCGCTGCGCCTTGGGAGCCAGCGCACCGACCTTCGCGAGTTTCTCCTCCACGAGCTTTCGGAACCTGTCCGGTACCTCGGTGTGGCGGCCTGTGATCACGATGTCCACGGGGGACCTCCTGTTTCTCGCCGGATGCGCCCGGGTGATCGGTGCGCCCGCCCCCGGAGGTGGCTCCGACGGCGGAGAGAAACCCGACCGCCTCGGCGGCCCATGGCCCCACGTTAGTGCAGGTGACCCGCACCCGACAGCCCGCGTCGGAGTGGTGTCGCGCAGCAGATCGCGATGCCGGACGGCCGGGCGCCGACCTCGCCGAGGGCCCGGCACGCCTCACGCACCGTGACCCCGGTCGTGAGGATGTCGTCGACGACGACGCAGCGTCTACCCGCGGCGACCGCGACCGCCGACGACCGCACCGCGAGGGCGTGGTCGAGGTTGGCGCCGCGACCGGACCGGTCGAGGCCTGACTGGTCGGCCACCCGCCGGACCAGCACCAACGCCGGCAGCACCTCCACCGCGCCACCGGCCCGGCGGACGTGCCGCGCCGCGAGCAGCGCGAGCCGCACGACGAGCTGCTCACCCCGGCGCCGGCGCGCGGCCCGGCTCGACGGGATCGGCACGAGCACGACGGAGGGTGACCGACGCCGAGCCACCCGCGAGGACCCCGAGGAGGCGACGGCGACGGCCCCGGAGGTGTCGAACGGCGGCCCGGGCCCGGCCCACCCCAGTTCGGGGCGCAGGCCGGCCCGCCCGACGGTCGACGGCCCCGGCAGCACCGCCGGGACAACCTGCGGGAACAGCCCCGGCAGCGCCAGCACGGCGTCCGCCAGCGACCGGGCCAGGACACCGGTGAGGTCGTGGCGGCCGCCGTCCTTCCAGGCGACGACGGCGGAGCGCACCGGCCCGGCGTAGGACGCCGCGGCGCGCGCGGGCGGGGCGTCGGGCCAGGCGGTGAGCGCGACCGCCCGTGGCGAACCGCGCACGGCCGCGCGGCACGCCCGGCACAGCCCGACGTCCGGCTCGTCGCAGCCCGCGCAGGCCACCGGGAGCGCCAGGCCCGCCAGCTCCGCCAGGGCCCGCCCAGCCGAACGGGCCCAGCGCGACCGGGAGGCGGGACCGGGGACCACCAGCTCGTCAGTCGTCATGACGTCAGCCTGCCGACCGGCCGCCGGCCGCGCGCCTCCCGGGCCGTCGCCTGTGGACGACGACCTGCGCATCGGCCCCTGTGGACGGATCGCGGCCCGCAGCGGGCCGTCACGCCGGGCGGTCGGGCCTCAGCCCGGCACGGCCGGGTACCGCACGCCCGGTTGCGCCTCCCAGCTGGAGAACGAGCGCCGCTGCACCGACCCGTTGGCGGCCGTCACCCACAACTCGCCGGCGCTGTTCATCGCCACCGCCACCGCCCCCACCATCGTCACCGGCAGCGTGGACTCGGCGTCGCCACCGAGCTCGACGATCCACGGCATCGGGTCGGACTGACCGGGACGGCGGGCCAGGACGACGACGTGCGTCGGGTCGCTCCAGGCCGCGCTCGTGACGTCCTGCGCGTCGGCGAGCAGGCGCAGCGGCTGCCCCAGTGCGACCGGCCGGTTGTCGGCGTCCCGGATGACCGCGCACGCGACCACCTGCGGCGGCCCGCCCGGCGGCACCACGACCAGGACGGCCCGCGCGCCCTCCCGGCTCAGCCGGAGCGACCGCACGCTCACCCCGGTCAGCCACGGTGCGGTCACGTGCGGGGCGCCCGCGGCCGGGTTGCTCGCGAACACCCAGCCGTCGGACTGCTCCTGGGCGGACCAGACCCAGCCGAAGGGATCGAAGCTGGGCGGCGTCAGGTTCCGGGCCCCGGTGATCATCACCTTGGCCGCGCCGTCGGGCACGGCGTAGAGCAGCTTGCTCCGCTCGGCGGCGAGGACGGCGTAGGCGCCGCCCCCGGGCTCGGTGGCGGGGAACGTGTTGCCCGGGCCCGTGAGCGCGCCCAGCCCCTTCACCGGCTGCGGCTCCCCGCCGGTCACCCGGATGACCGCGCCCTTGGCGTCCAGGGCCACCAGCGGCTCGACCGTCTCCGTCGGCCGCCGCAGACCGATGGGGCCACCGCTGACGGGCGCGTCGTTGCTGCCGGGCGCCGACGGCTGGATCTCGAACACCTGTTGCTCGACCGTGACCGTCACGCTGGACACCTGGACCACGCGCTGGTCGGCGGTGAGCGTCTCGTCCAGCTCCCGCTTGAGGATGCGCCGCTGCCGCGCGTCGGCGTCCCGCGCCTGCCGCGTCAGGTCGACCGCGGCGACCTCGTCCAGCACCTTCACCCCGGTGACCGTCGGCTGGGTGCCCCGTGGGACGACGTTGTCGACGGCGGGCTGGAGCCAGGTCGCGGGCCCGTTCAGCACCGTCTGCACGATCGCCCCCGGTGTCGTCGCGGTGTTGACCGGGAACCAGCGCAGGTCCGGCACCAGGTAGGCGCCCTGCCGGTCGGCGAAGTACACCGGCATGCTCTGGTAGATCGAGCCGAACTGCGACTCGCTGAGCAGGATCCCGTCGCTGAGGCTGCTGATCCGCCAGCCCTCCGTCGTGTACGTCAGCACGAAGGTGCGGCGCACCGCCGCGCCGGTGAGCATCGTGTACTGGCCGGACCGGTCGATCTGCGCCCGCGCCGGGGCGGTCACGGTCACCTGGGCGGTGTCCCCCGTCGAGGGACCGACGGACGGCGGCGCCGTGGCGGCCGCGCCCGACGAGGCCGGCGCGCCCGGCGAGGCCGGCGCCGCCGTCACGACGGCGGACGGCGTCGAGGCGCCGGACGGCGGCGGGTCGCCGTCGCCCACGGCGATGGTCAGGTCGTCGGCCCGGGGGTAGATCACGACCGGGCTCTCCGGGCGCCACCGCAGCCGCGGCTCGCTCCCGGCCTTCAGGAACTTGCGGGCGGTGGCGTGGTCCTCACCGAAGTCGGCGGCAGCGAGCAGGAACCCCCGGACGAGGTCGAGCGGGCCGGCCCCCGGCGAGGGCCCGGCGGCCCGGAAGCCCACCCGCGGCCGCGCCTCCGTCTTCTGCACCTTGTCGGCGGGCATGACCGGCCCGTCCCCAGGGATGGTCACGCACCCCGACAGCAGCACCACCGCAGCCACGATCAGCGCTGCGGGTCGCCACCGGCGGCCCGCGGTCATGTCCGGTCCCGGGCGGCCGCGGCGGCCGGGCCCGGCTCCGACGGAGCGTCCCGGCCGGCCTCCGCCCCGCCGTTCCGAGCCCCGCCGTCCGGAGCCCCGCCGTCCGGAGCAGGCCCGTCGAGGCCCGCGTCGAGGCCCGCGTCGAGCGCCGCGTCGAGATCGACGGTTCCCGACATGAGTTCCTCCCCCGCCGTCAGCGCGCGCAGCGGCGGCAGCGCGATGGCGCCCGACTCGTCGCCGGCGAGCACGGCGGCGGCGCCGTCGCTGGCGACGACCTGGGTCCCGCCGCTGCCCACCACGACGGCGACCGGCGTCCGCTCGGGGGCGCCGCTGCGCGCGGACGTCGGCGCGTCCGCCGGGACCAGGGGCAGCGGCGAACCGGAGAGCACGATCCCGGCGCGGCGCGGCAGGGTGAGGCGGAAGTTCGCCCCCAGCCCCGGCGCCCCCCAGACCTGCAGCCAGCCGCCGTGCAGGTGGGCGTCCTCCAGCGCGATGGCCAGGCCCAGCCCGGTGCCGCCGGTGGAACGTGCCCGCGCGGGGTCGGCGCGCCAGAACCGGTTGAAGACCAGTCGCTGCTCGGTCGTGCGCAGCCCGACGCCGTGGTCCCGGACGCAGACGGCGACCGCCTCGGCGTCATGCGCCACCGTGATGAGCACCGGGCGGCTCTCGCCGTGCTCGATCGCGTTCCCGACCAGGTTGCGGATCACCCGCTCGATCCGGCGCTGGTCGATCTCGGCCAGCGTCGGGACCGGGGCCTTCACGGTGAGCGGCGTGCCGCGGCGGTCGGCGAGCGGGCGCAGGCCGTCGACGACGCGGTGGACTGCGTCCCGGACGTCGGCCGTCTCGACCTCCAGCTGGGCGGCCCCGGCGTCGAACCGGCTGACCTCGAGCAGGTCGCCGAGCAGCGCCTCGAACCGGTCTACCTGGTCGATGAGCAGCTCCGCGCTGCGGGCGATGCCGGGGTCGAAGGACTCCCGGGAGTCGAACATGACCTCGCCGGCCATCCGGATGGTCGTCAGCGGCGTCCGCAGCTCGTGCGAGACGTCGGAGACGAACCGCCGCTGCACCCGGGACAGCTCCTCCAGCTGGTGGATCTGCCGCTCGAGGCTCGCGGCCATCTCGTTGAAGGCGCGCGCGAGCCGGGCGAGGTCGTCCTCGCCGCGCACGCGCATCCGGCGGTCCAGCCGGCCCGAGGCCAGCTGCTCCGCCGTCCGGACCGCCTGGCGCACCGGGGAGACGACCTGGCGGGTAACGATCCAGGCCACCGCGCCGACGAGCAGGACGAGCGCGATCCCGCCGACGATGAAGGTGCGCTCGACGTTGCCGAGGATGGCCACCTCGTTGTCGAGCCGGTAGAAGAAGTACACCTCGTACCGGCCGCCGTAGGCCTGGCCGACGTCCACCAGCCCGCCGACGACGATCGCCTGCCGCTCGACGGCGCTCCCGCCGTCCAGCAGCAGCGGCACCGTGACCAGCCGGGCCGCCTGCTGGGTCGGGTCGGAGTTGACGCGCGAGCGCAGGTCGTCGGGGACCGAGTCGGGGTCGAGCCGGGAGCCGAACGTGTAGCGCACCTGGATCTGCGACGGCGCCGACTCGTTGCGCGAGTGCAGCAGCAGGACCTCGCGGGTGGGGTTGTCCGGAGGGCCGGAGAGGTCGCCGATCTCGTCGGTGACGAAGGTGTCGAAGTCCTTGTTGACGTTCGGGAGGAAGTCCTCGGTGAACTTCTTCAGCCCACTCGCCGACTCCGCCTGCGCGACCGTCATCCGGGACTGCACCAGGCCGTCGCTGATGCGCTGGAGCAGAAACTGGCCGAGCGCGAACACCACGACGAGCCCGAGGGCGACGGTCGCCGCGACCACCCGGGCCAGCAGCGAGCGGCGCAGGCGGAGCCGGCCCAGGCGCAGGACCGCCCGCGTCCGGGCGGCGAGCCGGCGCACGTACCGCAGACCGCGGCGGGCCAGGCGGGCGGCCCGGCGCAACCGGCGCCACCAGCTCGGCCGGGTCGGCGGAGCCGGTGGCGGGGGTGGCGCGGTCGGCATGGGCGCGGCGGGCACCGCGGCTACGCCGGGCCGGCCTTGTAGCCGACGCCGCGGACGGTGACCACGATCTCGGGCCGCTCCGGGTCGCGCTCGATCTTGGACCGCAGCCGCTGGACGTGCACGTTGACCAGCCGGGTGTCGGCCGCGTGCCGGTAGCCCCAGACCTGCTCCAGCAGGACCTCCCGGGAGAACACCTGCCACGGCTTGCGCGCCAGGGCCACCAGGAGGTCGAACTCGAGCGGCGTCAGCCCGATCAGCGCCTCGCCGCGACGGACGGCGTGCCCCGCGACGTCGATCGACAGGTCGCCGATCTCCAGCTGCTCCGGGGCGGGCTCGTCCGTGCGGCGCAGCCGCGCCCGCACCCGCGCCACGAGCTCCTTGGGCTTGAGGGGCTTGACGACGTAGTCGTCGGCCCCCGACTCGAGCCCGAGGACGATGTCGACGGTGTCGCTCTTGGCGGTGAGCATCACGATCGGCACCCCCGACTCGGACCGGATCTGCCGGCACACCTCGATGCCGTCCCGGCCCGGGAGCATCAGGTCCAGCAGGACCAGGTCCGGGCGGCTGGCCCGGAAGACCTCCAGGGCGCTGGAGCCGTCACCGCAGAACACCGGGTCGAACCCCTCGCCACGCAGCACGATCCCGAGCATCTCGGCCAGCGCGGTGTCATCGTCGACCACCAGCACACGTCCTCTCATGGGCACATCGTGACACCGCCGGGCGCCGGAGACACCACAGACCCCGGTCGTGGGAGGATGACGGCACGTGCGCTACCGCCGATCCCTGGGGGGAGCGGTCCGGCGAAGGGGTGGAAATGTCCGATCCGTCGGCTTGGGTCGCGCCGGAGGCGCCCCGCGGGGACGACGCCGCTCCTGGCGCGGCCCCGACCCCGGGCGCGGCGACTCCGCCGCCGACAGGGTTCCCCGCCGCACCCGGCCAGCCCGTCACGCCTGGTCCGGTGCCGCCGGCCGGTCCCCCGACCGGCTGGGGCCCCGCTCCGTCGTCCTCCGGTTACGCCGGAGCACCCGGGTACGGCGGAGCACCCGGGTACGGCGGAGCGCCCGGTCGCGGCGCCCCGCCCGGGTACGGCGGCCCGCCCGGACCCGCAGCGCCCGGAACCCCTCCCGCGTACGGCGCCCCGCCCTCCGGGTACGGGACGCCCGCCGCGTACGGCGCCCCCGGGTGGGCGCCGCCGGTGCAGCGCAAGCCGGGGATCGTGCCGCTGCGGCCGCTGCTCTTCAGCGAGATCCTGGACGGCGGCTTCCAGGCCATGCGGACCAACCCGCGCACCATGATCGGGATCTCGGCGGCCGTCCTGGCGCTCGCCTCGCTGATCACCATCCCGGTGCAGGCCGGGCTCCAGGCCTGGTTCGGCTCGGGCCTGGCCGACCTGCAGGGCACGACCGACCCGGTCGAGGCGCTCGACGCCGCCCTCGGCCAGACCGTGGGGACCATCCCCGGTGCGCTCATCCTGCAGCTCGCCGTCATCGTGCTCGAGGCGCTGCTCGTGGTGGCTGTCGCCTCCGCCGTCCTCGGCCGCCGGACCTCCCCCGGCGAGCTGTGGCAGCGGGTGCGCCGCCGGGTCCCGGCGGCGATCGGCCTGGCCCTGCTGACCTGGATCCTCGGGGCCGTCGTCCTGGGCGTCGGCGTCGGCGCGCTGGCGGTGCCCAGCGTTCTCCTCTTCCTCAACGACGCGGCGGGGTTCGGCTTCGTGCTGGCCGTGCTCGCGGTGCTGGCGCTGGTGATCCTCTCGGTGCTGTTCGCGGTGTACACCGCGCTGGCGGCGCCCGCCCTGCTGCTCGAGGGCCTCAATCCCTGGCGGGCGCTGCAGCGGTCGGTCCGGCTGGTCCGGGGGAGCTTCTGGCGCACCCTCGGCATCCTGCTCGTCGCCTACGTGATCACCTACCTCGGCACCCTCATCGTCGGCGCCCCGCTCGGGATCGTGTCGGCCATCCTCGACACCGTGATGGGCAACGGCCTGCACACCCGGTTCTGGCCGAACGTGGCGAGCGCGGCGATCTCCGCGGTCGGCCAGACGGCCGTCGGGGCGGTGCTCCACCCGTGGTGGTCGGCGATCATCGCGCTGGTCTACATCGACCTGCGGATGCGCCGGGAGGGCCTGGACCTCGAGCTCATCCGCGCAGCGGACGCCGGGGAGCAGCTGTGATCCTGGGCGCCGTCCAGCCCGACCGCGACGAGGCCCGCCGCTGGGCCCAGCAGGAACTGCTCGGCCAGGAGTACCAAGCGGCGCGCCCGGGCCTGGTCCGCCGGTTCTGGGACTGGCTGAGCGAGCAGCTGGACATGGTGTCCGCCCCGAGCTGGGTCGACGCCCGGGTCGGCCTGCTCGTCGTCCTCGTGGTCGTGCTGGCGGTCGTCGGGCTCGTGGTGTGGCGGTCCGGCGGGCTGCACCGGGCGGCGAGGGCGTCCGCCCCGGACCTCCTCGGCGGCTCCGAGCTCACCGCCGACGACCACCGGCGCGCCGCCGACGCCGCCGAGGCGGCCGGCGACCTGTCGACGGCGGTCCTGGAACGGTTCCGCGCCGTCGTCCGCGCGCTCGCCGACCGCGACCTGGTGCAGCTGGCCCCGGGCCTGACGGCGGACGAGGCGGCCCGGTCCGCGGCCGGCTCGCTCCCCGACCTCGCCGCCGACCTGCTCGCCGCCGCCCGCAGCTTCGACGACGTCCGCTACGGCGACCGCACCGGCGACGCCGAGCAGGTGCGGGCGCTGCGCGAGCTGGACGCGCGGGCCGCCGCCACCCGCCCGGCCACGGCCGCCGCAGACCGGTCCGCGGTGCCCGTGGCATGACCGCTCCCACCGACACCGGCACCGCCCCCACCGGCACCGACGCCGGACCGGCGCGCGGGCCACGGTCGCGCCGGGCCCGCCGGTGGGCCTGGCCCGCGGCCGTGGTCGCGCTCGCCGTCGTGGCGGCCGTCGTCACGGCCCTGCTCGTGCCCGCCGCCGACCGGGGCGAGCTGGACCCGAACTCCCCCTCCCCCGGCGGCAGCCGCGCGGTCGCCCGGATCCTGGCGGCGCACGGCGTCCCGGTGGAGGAGGTCGAGCGGTCGGACGACGCCGTGGACGGCGCGCAGTCCGCCGACACGATCGTCGTCGCGCACCCGCGGCTGCTCGGACCGGCACAGCTCGACAAGCTCGCCGGCACGCCGGCCGCCCTGGTCCTGGTCGAGCCCGACCTGACCACGCTGGAGCGGCTGGCGCCCGGCGTCCGGCCCGCCGGCACCGCCGACGACGAGCCGGTGGACCCGGCCTGCGGGCAGCCGGACGCCGTCGCCGCCGGCCGCGTCATCGGCGGCGGCCTGACGTACACCCTCGAGAACGCGACCGGCTCGAGCAGCTCCGGCAGCGAGGCCGTCGGCTGCTACCCGCAGCCCGGCGCCCGGCGGTTCGGCTGGGTGCGCGTGCTGGCCGGGCAGCACCGGGTGACCGTGCTCGGCCAGTCCCGCCTGCTCCAGAACCGCGACCTCGGGCGCGAGGGGAACGCGGCGCTGGCCCTGCGCACGCTCGGGGCGGGCGAGCGGGTCCGCTGGTACTTGCCCGACCCGCTGGAGCTCGGGGTGGACGAGGCGCCCAGCACCGTCGACCTGCTGCCCCACTGGGTGCCCTGGGTCCTCGGGCAGGCACTCCTGGCGACCTTCGTCGCGCTGCTCTGGCGGGGGCGCCGGCTCGGCCGGATCGTCACCGAGCCGCTGCCCGTCGTCGTCCGGTCCGCCGAGACGGTCGAGGGTCGGGCCCGGCTCTACCGGGTCAGCCGCTCCCGGGACCGCACGTCCGCCCTGCTGCGGACGGCGGCCCTGCGCCGGCTGGCGGCCCGGATCGGGGTGCCGGTGGGCGCGCCGCCGCAGGAGGTCGCCCGGCTCGTCGCGGGCATCACGGGCCGGGACCCGAACGAGGTGGCGGCGCTGCTGCTCGGCGCGCCGCCGCGCGACGACGGGGAGCTGGTCGCGCTGGCGAGCGCCCTGGACGTCGTCGAGAGCGCGGTGAGTTCGGCCGGCGGGGGGCGCGCCGGGTACGGTGTGCGGCGGTTCGACGAAGGGGGAGGGGGACGTCCATGACGCAGCAGCCACTGGTGACGCAGGCCGTGGTCCAGGGGGGTGGGCCGGTGTCCGCCGAGCAGGCCCGGGAGGCGCTCGGTGCCGTGCGCACCGAGGTCGGCAAGGCCGTCGTCGGCCAGGACGCGACGGTGACGGGCCTGGTCATCGCCCTCGTCTGCCGCGGCCACGTGCTGCTGGAGGGCGTGCCCGGCATCGCCAAGACGCTCATGGTGCGGGCGCTGTCGGCGGCGCTGTCGCTCGACACGAAGCGGGTCCAGTTCACGCCGGACCTGATGCCCGGCGACGTCACCGGCTCCCTGGTCTACGACGCGCGGACGGCGGAGTTCTCCTTCCGCGAGGGCCCGGTGTTCACCAACCTCCTCCTCGCCGACGAGATCAACCGGACGCCGCCGAAGACCCAGGCCTCGCTGCTGGAGGCGATGGAGGAGCGGCAGGTCACCGTCGACGGCCACGCCCGCCTGCTGCCCGAGCCGTTCGTCGTCGCCGCGACCCAGAACCCGGTCGAGTACGAGGGCACCTACCCGCTGCCCGAGGCGCAGCTCGACCGCTTCCTGCTCAAGCTGGCGATGCCCCTGCCGAGCCGGGAGGTCGAGCTGGAGGTGCTCGCCCGGCACGCCGGCGGCTTCGACCCGCGCGACCTCGCCGCGGCCGGCGTGCGGGCCGTCGCCGGCCCGGCCGAGCTGGCCGCCGCGAGCGCGGCCGCCCGCACGGTCACCGTCACGCCCCCGGTCATGGGCTACATCGTCGACATCGTCCGGGCCACCCGGACGTCGCCGTCCCTCAGCCTGGGCGTCTCGCCCCGCGGCGCCACCGGCCTGCTCGCCACCAGCCGGGCGTGGGCCTGGCTGTCCGGCCGGGAGTACGTCACCCCGGACGACGTCAAGGCCCTCGCCCGGCCCACCCTGCGCCACCGCGTGCAACTGCGGCCCGAGGCGGAGCTGGAGGGCATCACCGTGGACGGCGTCCTCGACAGCGTCCTGGGCGCCGTCCCGGTCCCGCGCTGATCCGGCCGGAGGGGACGGACCGTCGTGGCCCTCACCGGGCGGACGCCGCTGCTCGTGGCGCTGGGCGTGGTGCCGGTGCTGTTCTGGCCGGGCTGGGCGGCGCTGTTGGGCTGGCTCGCGCTCGTCGTCGTCCTCGTCGGCGTGGACCTGGCGCTGGCGGGCTCGCCGGCCGGGCTGCGCCTCGAGCGCACCCCGCCGCCGTCCGTGCGCCTCGGCGAGGCGGTGGACGCGGCCCTCGTGGTGACGAACACCGGCACGCGCCGGGTCCGCGGCCTGCTGCGTGACGCCTGGCAGCCGTCGGCCGGTGCCACCGGCGAGCGGCGGCCCCTCGACCTGCCGCCGGGCGAGCGCCGGCGCCTGGTGACGCGGCTGGTGCCGGTCCGGCGCGGTGACCGTCTCGTCGAGCGGGTGGCGGTCCGCAGCCTTGGGCCGCTGGGCCTGGCGGCGCGGCAGGGCTGGCTGCCCGCGCCCGGGCGGGTGCGGGTGCTGCCGCCGTTCGGGTCCCGCCGGCACCTGCCGAGCAAGCTGGCCCGGCTCCGCGAGATCGACGGCCGGACGGCGCTGCGCGTGCGGGGCCAGGGCACCGAGTTCGACTCGCTGCGCGACTACGTCGTGGGCGACGACGTGCGCTCGATCGACTGGAGGGCCACCGCGCGGCGCCAGCAGGTCGTCGTCCGGACCTGGCGCCCGGAGCGGGACCGGCGGGTCCTGCTGCTGCTGGACACCTCCCGGACCGCCGCCGCGCGCGTCGGCGACGCTCCTCGCCTGGACGCCGCCATGGACGCCGCGCTCCTGCTCGCCGCACTGGCGACCCGGGCCGGCGACCGGGTGGACCTGCTCGCGATGGACCGGCGGGTCCGTGCCCGGGTGGAGGGCGTCACCGGCTCCCGGCTGCTGCCGGCCCTGGTCGAGGCGATGGCCCCCCTGGACG